>ODAK010000127.1_pt1 | contig 82731 bp, 70 predicted proteins | sample 1539591 | NCBI WGS metagenome assembly ODAK01 (sample SAMEA3539303, study PRJEB22396) | soil metagenome | biome: tundra; feature: field; material: soil | place: USA | collected 2010-05 | depth 0.15 m | reverse complement strand
GACGGTGAACGAGAACAAGACGCGGGTCTGTTATCTGCCGGAAGAGAAGTTTGATTTTCTGGGGTACACGTTCGGGCGCTGTTACTCGATGAAGAGGGGTCGAGTCTATTTAGGCACGACACCTTCGAAGAAACGAGTGCAGCGCATCTGTCGCGCGATCAGCGACGAGACCGGGCGCGATACCGTCAGGCTGGATCCGAAGGCGATGGTGGAGAAGCTCAACCGGATGTTGCTCGGTTGGGCCAACTACTTCTGTCTGGGAGCGGTCAGCAAAGCCTACAGTGCGGTCGATTTACACGCCCGCCGTAGGCTGCGTCGGTGGCTCTGCGACAAACACGAGGAAGCGCGGCCGGGCTATAAACGCTTTCCGGAAGCGTCTCTTCATTCTGTGTATGGTCTGGTGCAGTTACCACATCGTACAGCGAGCCTTCCGTGGGCGAACGCGTGAGTCTTTTCCGAGAGCCGGATGCGGGAAATCTGCCTGTCCGGTTCGATGAGCGGGAACAGGAAACAGAGTCAGGCCAAACCGGATTGAGGCGGTCATGCGAAAGCATCCCAACAGCCACCGGGAGGCTAAAGCCACTGCGCCTGTTCTCGACTCTACTCGCACGTCATCCACAATGCTGACAGCCGAGGAACCCGGTTTCATCGCGTGCTCCGCGAGACGTGAGAGGCCGTACTCTTCTTCATTTGCGTTCTCGGCTTCGGTAATGCCATCACTGTAAAAGACAAGCTTTGAACCCTCCGACAGCGTGATGTTGGTTTCCGAATAGTCCCCGCAGCCGAGGCCAAGCGGCAGCCCGCGTTCCGTATCAAGGAAGTGCTCCCCCTGTTTGTCGATGAACAGCGGCCGCAAATGTCCGGCATTGGCAAAAACTACGGTGCGCGCCGAAGGGTCGAGCACGGCGTAGACCATGGTGACGAATTTTCCAGCGGGAAAATCGTCCACCAGCAACTGGTTCAGTCGGGTTAGAACTTCGCCGGGCGTGCAGCAAGCCTCCGCCAGCGAGCGCAAGACGCCCCGCGTGGCTGACATGAGCAGAGCGGCGGCGGTCCCTTTGCCCGAGACATCGGCCAGAACCAACCCCCAGCGCCCGTCCGGGAACGGAATGAAGTCGTACCAGTCGCCCCCCACCGCACGCGCGGGCACGCTGAGACCGGAAACTATAAAGCCGGGAATGTAAGGAGAACTCTTGGGCAGCAGCGCCTGCTGAATCCCGCGCGCTTCCTGGGCTTCGTGGTCCATGGCCGCGCGTTCCGCGCGCTCCGACTGGAATCGTCGCGCGTTGTGGACAGCGATCGCGACGTGATCGCATAGTGCCTGCAGAATCCTCAATTGCTGACGGGGAAAGGCGTCCAATTCGTGATGCGACGCCGTGAATACGCCCACCAGTCGCTCGCCCACGCGCAGTGGAATGGCCACTTCGGACAGCGTCGATGGTTCGCAGGCGATGTAGTACTGGTCCTTACGCACATCGGGCGCGTAGCGCGTCTGACCGGTGGAAGCGACATAGCCAACCATCCCCTCGTGACCGATTTTCAGGCGATATCCTTTGCCATTCGCGCTGCATCCACGCACTCCGGCAAGCACCATCTCGCCGCGACCCTCGTCGTGCAGGTAGATGCCCGCTTCCAGGCAGCCAAAGGAGTGAGTTACTTCGTCGACCACGTGGTCGATGAGTTCGTCGAGATCGAGAATCGACGTGATTCGCTGCGCGGCTTTTTGCACACGCTGCAAGTCTTCCACGAGGTCGGCGGGCAGAGCACGAACGGGAAGAATCTCGTTTCCGGCGGCACTGAAACTTGTAGCCATAAAATTCAATCCTACCTGCAGAGAAGGCCTGAGCAAGGCCTGCCGATGCCAAATCAGATGTCTCGCGGGGACGCTACGATTCTTTCTTTGACTGCGCAGGACCGCCTTCACTGGCCCGAGAACGCTGGCGCTTTATTTCCTCCATCCGCTCGCGGATGCGCTTCTCAATGCCTTCATTCGTGGGGCGGTAGTACACGCGATCGCGCAGATTGTCCGGCAGGCACTGCATGTCCGCGACCTTGGCTTCGAGGTCGTGCGCGTACTGGTATCCCTGGCCATAGCCAAGGCCCTTCATCAGGCTGGTGGGAGCGTTGCGCAGGTGCAGCGGGACTGCGTCGGCAGCGGTGTGCTCGACATCCTGCTGAACGTCTCCGTAGGCGGTATACAGGGCATTTGACTTGGGCGCGACCGCGAGATACACGACGGCCTGAGCCAGCGCCAGATTGCCCTCCGGCATGCCAATGAAGTCGACTGCGTCACGGGCCGCCATACATAGGGAAAGCGCATTTGGATCAGCCAAGCCAATATCTTCCACTGCCATGCGTACCACCCGGCGCGCGACGTAGAGGGGATCTTCCCCGGCTTCGAGCATCCGGCCGAGCCAGTAGAGAGCCGCATCGGGGTCGCTGTTGCGCACCGATTTGTGCAGCGCGGAAATCAGATTGTAGTGTTCTTCGCCGGACTTGTCGTAGAGCAGAATGCGTTTCTGCAGCGCGTCGCGGACGATCTCGTCGGTGATCTCCCGCCCGCCGTGGGCGTTTTTCTGGGCCAGTCCGGCGGCTACTTCCAAAACGTTGTAGGCGCTGCGCGCGTCGCCGCTGGTGTAGCTGGCGATCTTCTTCAGCACGTCGTCGGAGGCAGTCAGATTCTTTGCACCGAGCCCCCGCTCGTGGTCGGTAAGAGCTCGCCGGAGCAGAAGTACGATCTGGTCTTCGGTGAGCGGCTTCAAGACGTAGACGCGGCAGCGCGAGAGCAATGCCGAGTTGATCTCGAATGACGGATTCTCGGTGGTTGCGCCGATCAGGCGAATATTGCCTTTTTCCACGTGAGGCAGGAAAGCGTCCTGCTGCGCCTTGTTGAAGCGATGAATCTCGTCGATGAAAACGATGGTGCGGGTGCCGTACTGGCGCGCTCGCTCGGCGTCGGCCATCACCTGCTTGATCTCTTTGATTCCGGCTAGCACGGCGGAGAATTCGATGAACTCCGCCTTGGTCAGGTTCGCGATGATCTTCGCGAGCGTCGTTTTACCCGTGCCCGGAGGTCCCCAGAAGATCAGCGAGCCGGTATCGTCGCGGTCGACTTGCGTGCGCAGCGGCTTGCCAGGGCCGATCAAGTGCTCCTGGCCAACGTATTCTTCAAGCGTTCGCGGGCGCATGCGGTCGGCCAGCGGACGCGTCGCATCGGCTGCGCTGCCTGCATTCGGGATGGGCTGGAACAGACTCACGGAACCCTTTTACGCCAAAGGCGCAAGTGTCAGCTTAACTCATAGCGGGATTGAGGGCGACCAGGAGAGACGCGGGGGGCGGTTTCCTAACGGTGCGTTCGTGGCTTTTAGTCAGGAAGAGTGGTGGGGCGATGCAATTTCACCTTGAGAATGTAGCACTCCTCGTGGACAGCCCGTCCGGTTTCATCGGTCTTGCTGGTCTCGAGTCTCACTGGTTCGTTGCAGATCCCGCACATCGGCCAGGTAGGGGTACGCTCGTCAGGGACGTTGGGCATTTGCACTCCGTAGCGAATCATCAGGATTGCACAAGAAACCGACGCCCAGAACGGGGTCCGGCGGAGAAATGTGTACGGGACTTCTAAAAGCCTAGCACGCAGACAGAAGCCTGTATGTTCGACATCCTACAGTTGAAAAATCGTAGACGGCCCTGCAAGGCCGAAGGACGCGCGATTTCGTAGCGGAGGATGCTTTCCCTGGCTCCGGCCGCGATCGTCGCTGCCAGGGCCGTTTCCGGCTCGGGAAACGGCATTATGGGGGACAGTCCGGAGTCCAAATTGCTTTCGGAGGTCTGATTTGTAATACGTACAAGTAAGTAATGCTGTAATGTATGTACACAATCGTAACTTTAGAGAGAGCAACCTTCTACGATGCGACTGCTTTCGTTGCGTCCACAAACTGTAGGTCCGGTGCCGCGGGCAGAGCGCCGATCTCCGCCGCGTAGCGATAGAACAGTTGCAAGCCCTCCAGGCACCCAGTATCGAGCTGGTAATGAATATTCTGAGTCAGATAGCTCCGCACATCGGCTTCGCTGATATCCAGTCGCGGCGCCCATTCGCGGGCGATTAGTTTGAGGCTGGAAAGCTGCAGCCCGCGATCGCGCGAGTTCTGAAACACGGCCGGCAAATCCTGCGATGGGGGAGCCTCCCGCAACGCATCTTTGCGGACCGCCCAAAAGGCGAAGACAAATGGCTTTCCCGTATGGCGAATCCATTCTTCCGCCAAGTCGAGCGTATGGTAGCGCCTGCGATCGATCTTCAGGGCAGGATCGCCGATGAGCAAGCCGGCATCGTGCTCGGCCAGCATCTTGTCGACATCGGGCGCCATCGCAGTGAATGTCCTTCCGCCGCCCAGCCACTTCTCGAATAGAACTCTCGTCAGCGCCACCGAAGTCATCGAAGAAGTATCCAGCGCGACAGTGCGAACTTTCTCGATGGGAACTTTGCCGACCAGCAGAATGGACCGCACGGCTCGCCGCGAAGCGATCGCGACTTCGGGCAGTACCTGTAGTCCCGGAATCTCGGCGTACGCCGCTGCGGGAATGATGCCGATGTCGGCCGTCCCGTCCGCCAGAGAACGGGCGCAGGCTGAAGGCAGCGTATAGGAAATGTCGAAGTCGCGGCCTGCTTCTCCGTGCTCGAAATCCCACATCAGGGGGGCCGTATTGAGGTAGGAAATGGCCGAAATCCGTAAACGTCTCATGCTTTCCACAATATTAACAAACCGTTGTGACGCATGACCTTGACATGGCTCTTCGGCCCTAATTACAGTCCGCTCGGAGTTCCTTTTGTCCAACGCAGTTGTATCCCCGGCCGCGACTCATCTCCTGGAGTGGCTGGCCATTTCGCTGACCCCCGGCCTCGGGCCCACGAGAGCGCGCAAACTGGTCGAACATTTCGGTTCTCCGGAAGCGGTCTTCCGCGCGTCATTGACTGAACTTGAGAGTACCGGGATTCAAGCCGTTTCGGCCCAGTCGTTGGCCACGGGAAAGTCGGCGGAGTTGGCGCGCGAAGAGATTGCGCGCGCCGCCGCTGCGGACGTCACCGTGGTCTCGATGGACGACCCCTGGTACCCGCCGCGCCTGAAAGAGATCTATGATCCGCCACCCATTCTTCGAGTCCGCGGCAACGCCGAGGTGCTGACCAAGCCCGGCATCGCCATGGTGGGAACGCGCCATCCCACGCCCTATGGTTCTGGCATGGCCGAGCGACTGGCTTGCGATCTCGCCGCGCAGGGGTTGGTCATTATTAGTGGCATGGCGCGCGGCGTCGACACCGCCAGTCATCGGGGTGCGATCTCCGCAAAGGGCAAGACCGTCGCCGTCTTTGGGACGGGCGTGGATGTGATCTATCCAAAGGAAAACTCGCGACTCTCGGAACAGATTCTGGCACTGGGCGGCGCGCTGATCTCCGAGTTTCCTCTGGGAACCTTCGCAGCTCCGCAAAACTTTCCCATCCGCAACCGGATCATCAGCGGCATGTCCGTCGGCGTGCTCGTAGTGGAAGCCGCCGAATACTCCGGCACACGCATCACCGCGCGATGCGCGCTGGAGCAGAATCGCGACGTTTTCGCCGTGCCCGGCAACGTCACCAACAAGAATTCCTGGGGACCGAACACGCTCATCAAACAAGGCGCCAAGCTGGTGGCGACCTGGGAAGACGTGTGGGAAGATCTCCCGGCAGAAGTACGACTTGCATTGACTCCGTCCGCTTCGCCTGAATCCCAAGGCGCCTCCTCCGCATCTCTATTCCCGGATGAAGGGCTCCCTCCTCACGAGAAGCGAATCCTGAGCCTGCTGAAAGCCGACGAAGCCACGCACATCGACGAAATCGTCGAGCGCCTGGAAAACGATTTGTCGTCGTCGGAAATCTTTGCCGCGGCTGTTCGAACTGGAGTTAGCCGGCAAGGTCAGGCAGATGCCGGGGAAGAATTTTGTAAAAAGCTTCTAAGAGCTGTCAGCTATCAGCTGTCAGCGCTCAGCTTGCTCGCCGTGTAAGGGGGCTTTTTGTGCAGGACTTCAGAAATCTTAAGGTTTGGGATAAGGCGCATGCGTTGACCCTCGACGTCTACAAGGCCAGCAAATCGTTTCCACGGGAGGAGATGTACGGTTTGACAAGCCAGATGCGGAGAGCATCGGTTTCGATCGGCGCTAACATCGCTGAAGGAGCGTGTCGAAGAGGTGACGTGGACTTCGCTCGCTTCCTGCAGATCGCCGTGGGTTCGGCCAGCGAATTGGAGTATCACTTGCTCCTCGCACGAGACTTGGAGTTGATGGAAGCCTTAGATTATCAGAGGCTTTCGGACGAGGCTGTGGAGGTGAAACGCATGCTCGCATCCCTGATGCAGAAGCTGAGAGCTGACAGCTGAGAGCTGACAGCTTCCGCCCGGTAACTTGTTGCTTTCCGCCCATTCGTGCTAGCTTCGAAACGGACTCCAGGAAAAATTGAGGATACATTGTCAAAAGGTTTAGTCATTGTCGAATCGCCGGCCAAGGCGAAGACCATCCAGAAATATCTGGGTAAGGGCTTCACGGTCGAGGCTTCGCTCGGCCACGTGAAGGATCTGCCCAAGAGTACTCTGGGTGTGGATATCAAGAACGACTTCGAGACCGATTACGTCGTCATCCCTGGCAAAGAGAAGGTTGTGGCCAAGCTGAAAAAGCTGGCGGCCTCGGCAGACGCGATCTATCTGGCGCCTGACCCGGATCGCGAGGGCGAGGCGATTGCCTTCCATCTGGCGGGCGAGCTCGAGGGGAACGGTAAAAAGAAAAAAGCCAAGAAGCCGAAGAAGGGCGAACCGGAAGCTCCCCCGCGGATTCAGCGCGTCACTTTCAACGAGATTACCAAGCGTGCGGTCCAGGCCGCTTTTGAACATCCGCGTGCCATCGATCAGAACCTTGTAGATGCACAGCAAGCTCGCCGCGTGCTAGACCGGCTTGTGGGATATCAAGTCTCTCCACTGCTTTGGGATAAAGTCCGCCGCGGTCTTTCGGCTGGACGGGTGCAGACGGTTGCGCTGCGACTGATCGTCGAACGCGAGCGCGAAATCAAGGCGTTCGAGAAAAAAGAATACTGGACCATCGACGCGCACCTGTCGGCCAGCAAGCCGCCTGCCTTTGACGCCCGTTTCGTGGGCAAGGGCGAAGAAAAGGTTGAAGTCACAAACGGTGAAGACGCTGAAAAGATTCGTGGCGCGCTGGAAAAGGCCGACTGGGTTGTCCGGTCGGTCGACAAGAAAGAGCGCCGCCGTCACGCCGCGCCTCCTTTCACGACCAGCAAGCTGCAACAGGACTCTTCGCGCAAGCTGCGTTTCAGCGTGAAGCGCACCATGATGATCGCGCAGCGGTTGTACGAAGGCGTGGAACTCGGCGAAGAAGGACTGGTCGGCCTGATCACCTACATGCGTACCGACTCGACTCGAGTTGCGCCGGAGGCGATCCAGGAAGTGCGCGAATACGTCGGCACCGAATATGGTCCAACGTACTTGCCCGAAACGCCCAATACCTTTAAAGAGAAGAAGGATTCGCAGGGGGCTCACGAGGCGATTCGCCCGACTTCGGCGATGCGCCATCCCCACCAGGTCAAGCAGTATTTAAAAGAAGATGAGTTCAAGGTTTACAAGCTGATCTGGCAACGCTTCGTGGCATCGCAGATCAACCCTGCGGTCTTCGATCAGACTACGGTCGACATCGACGCCAAAAATGGCAGCGAGATTTTCTGGTTCCGCGTGACCGGATCGGTGCTCAAGTTCGACGGATTCCTCCGAGTCTACGAAGAGTCGAAGGAAGGCAAAGACGAGGAAGACGAGGAACTCAAACACAAGTTGCCCGCGCTCGAAGCCGGACAGAAACTTGCGCTCAAGGAACTGAAGCCGGAGCAGCATTTCACCGAACCGCCGCCGCGCTATAACGAGGCGTCGCTGGTCAAAGAACTTGAAGAGCGCGGCATCGGCCGGCCGTCGACCTACGCTGCGATTCTCTCCACCATTCAAGAGCGGCAGTACGTGCAGAAGCTGGGCGGAAAGTTCTCCCCGACCGAGATTGGCTTGGTCGTGACCGATCTGCTGGTCGAGAACTTCCGCGATATTTTCGATGTGCAATACACGGCGCATCTGGAAGAAGAACTCGATGAAATCGAAGAGGGCAAGGAGACCTGGACCGACACCCTTGGCGAGTTCTACAAGAAATTCCAGAAAGATCTCAAGTATGCCGAAAAGCACATGGAGAACATCAAGCGGATGGAGAAGCCCACGGATGAGAAGTGCGAACTCTGCAAGGCGCCGCTGGTGATCAAGTGGGGCAGGCACGGATCCTTCTACGCTTGCAGCACTTTCGATAAGGAAGATCCGAACACCTGCAAGTTCACCAAAGAAAACCCGATCAACCTGCCCGATCTCGATTCGGCTGACGTGCAGGAGACCACGCAGGAGGAATACTGCGAAAACTGCGGACGGGTGATGGTGCTGAAGCGCGGGCGTTTCGGGCAGTTCATGGCATGTACGGGATATCCGGACTGCAAGACCACGCGGCGTCTGGACCAGGGCAAGAAGGTTCCCGACATTCCTCTGGACGAACTTTGCCCCAAGTGCGGGCGCAACATGATGATCCGGCACGGGCGTTACGGTGAGTTCACCACCTGCAGCGGGTATCCCGAGTGCAAGTACGTGAAGCAGAACTTCATCGGGGTAAAGTGTCCTGACTGCAAGGACGGAGAACTGGTCGAAAAGCGTGCCCGCAAGGGAAACACGTTTTACGGCTGCGGAAATTATCCCAACTGTAAGTTCACATCGGCGCATAAGCCGATTGCCGAGAAGTGTCCGAGTTGCGGCAGCGAGTATCTGGTGGAGAAGAATCTGAAAGCTGGGCCAGTGATCGCATGCCCCAACAAAGAGTGCGACTACGAACGGCCTGCACCACCGCCGGAAGCGGCGGCGACCACCGCGTAAACCTTGTAGATGGTATCGTCGATCGAACCGCGGCAACGCTAGCGCGCCGCGAAATTCATGTTTTTTACCCCAGGAGGAAACTATGGCCAAGAAGCCGACTGCATCGGACGCCCACCTTATTTTGGAACTTTACGATTTGCGCCGCGAGGCGGAAATGCGTAAGGCCCGCAACTGGTGGGTCACGGAATTTTTCCCGCAGAACGCCGACGAATTTATGAAAGTCGCATCTGCCCAGGGCTCCCAGGAAAACAATTGGTTGCGCCAGGTGGGTGGTTACTGGGGAATGGCCGCATCATTGGTGCTCCAAGGCGTATTGAACGAAGACTTGTTCCTGCAACCCGCGTTCAGCGGAGAGATGTTTGTCATTTTCGCGAAGGTCCATCCCTTCCTGAAAGAGCTGCGCGAGAAGATCGGCGATCCCGAGATGTTTAACAACATCGAGAAAGTCATCACCCACACGAAGTGGGGCAAGAATCGCCTGCAATTCATGCTCAAGCGCGTCGAGATGATGCGCCAGAGGCGAGCCGAGCGTAAGGCCAGCTAGGCTGTCTTTCCCGTCTTTCGCGGGTCCGATCGTCGCGGGACTCTGCACATGCGTGGAATCACGTTTCGCGCCTCACCGCATCTGTTATCCTAGTCGGCTGTGCGGATGATCTGGTGGTTCCTGATACTGGGTGGGAGCACGCTGGTCGTAGTGTGCGTGGCCATCGCCCTATATGTGCACTTGCGGCATAACCTGCAGAAGGCGCACGCCTACCACGAAGGAACCTTGACTGAAGTGGAACGCCAGCGCCAGCCGGACAGCATCCAACGCTGAAATTCGGTTTGCGATTGGGAGACCCAATTATGGAAAAATCTGCAATTCATACTCTAGGCAGTCCGCAGGAGCGGGCATTTGAGGCCTCTCGCCAGGTTGCGCTGGTGGTGGGCGCGAGTCTGGTCGTGGCGTTGTGTGCGCGCATCACAATCCCGTTAATGCCGCTTACGCCCGTCCCGCTTACGGTGCAGAACCTGGGCGTGCTGGTGGTCGGGTTGTTGCTGGGCAGCCGTCGCGGCTTCGCGGCGCTTGCCCTTTATTTGGTCGAAGGGGCGGTGGGGCTTCCTGTATTCAATCCCACGGGTCCGGGCGGGATCGCCCAGTTGCTCGGTCCAACCGGCGGATTCCTGATGGTGTACCCGTTCGTCGCCTTTCTTGCCGGATATATTTTTGAGCGCGGGACGAAGAGTTTCCTGCGCGCGGCGAGCGCCGGATTTCTGGCTGAGATATTGCTATTCGCCGGAGGGTTGGCCTGGCTTTTCGTATTCACGCATTCGTTGGCGAAGGCAGCCTATCTCGGCCTGTACTGGTTCGTGGCTGCCGAGGTCATCAAGGTGATGTTGGCCGCCGCCATTGCCACTCGCTGGCGCCGCAGCGCAGTCAAGCAGTAGATTCCGGGGAGTACACACGATGACAGCCGTATCCGAAACCGCAAAAGCGCCGGGCAGCAGCGCCTCAAGTCAGGTGCGCGAGATCACCGTGGCCCACAGCCCGGATTCCGACGACGCCTTCATGTTTTACGGCCTGGCCACGAACAAAGTTCGCGCTGCGGGCCTGCGCTTCAGCCACACCCTCTGTGACATTGAAACGCTGAACCAGAAAGCGCGCGAAGGCGTCTACGACGTCAGCGCGATTTCGTTCCACGCCTATCCTTACGTTCAAGATAAATACGCGCTGATGACTTGCGGAGGTAGTGTGGGCGAGGGCTACGGGCCGATGATCGTCTCGCCGCGCGCCTTTACCCCCAGCGAAATCAAGACCAAGCGAATTGCCGTGCCGGGCACGCTCACCACGGCTTACCTGGCACTGCAACTGTTTGCTCCCGGGGTGGAAACCGAGGTCGTTCCGTTCGACCAGATCATCCCGCAGGTGCTCGAAGGGAAATACGAAGCTGGGCTGATCATTCACGAAGGACAGTTAACCTATGACAAGTCGGGCCTGCACCGCATCGTCGATCTCGGCAGGTGGTGGCAGAAGGTAACCGGCCTGCCTTTGCCCTTGGGAGGCAATGCGATTCGCCGGGCCCTGGGCTCCGACCTGATATCGGCGGTCTCCGCCGCGTTGCGCGAGAGCATTCAGTACGCGCTCGATCACCGCGAAGAAGCGTTGTCGTACGCCATGCAGTTCGCCCGCGATCTCGATACGCAGTCGGCGGACAAGTTCATCGGGATGTACGTGAACGAGCGCACCCTCGACTACGGCCCCGACGGCCGCGAAGCCGTCCGCCGCCTGCTCGACATGGGCCACAAGGCGGGAATCATCGGTCCGGAAGCAAGAGTGGATTGGGTGTGAAAAGCTTCTAGCTCCTGGCTACTAGCTTCTAGCAAAACAGAACCTGAGGATGTGGAAACTTTCGGCACGGAGAAGACAGACACGTAATTCTGCAGTCGCAGGCTAGCAGCTCAGATTTGTTTTGCTAGCAGCTAGCAGCTAGAAGCTAGAAGCTAGAAGCTTGCCCCAAACCCTTCTCATCGACGCCGACGACACGCTCTGGGAGAACAACATCTACTTCGAGCGCGCCATCGTCCGCTTTATCTCGTTCCTGAATCACCACGAGTCGTCTCCCGAGCAAGTGCGCGAGGTGCTCAACGACGTGGAGCGCGAATGCATTTTGAAACACGGCTACGGACTGCACAGCTTCGCGCATGCCCTAGTCAACACCTTTGAGCGCTTGAGCGTGGAGCCGGTCACGCCTGCGTTGCACGCCCAGATCCACAGCTTTGCCCACACCATCGCTGACCAGCCACTTGAGCATTTGCCCGAGGTGCCGGAGACGCTGCAGTATTTGAAGGAGCGCCATCGCCTGATCCTGATGACCAAGGGAGCGCTCGCAGAGCAGAAGGGAAAAGTCGAGCGCTCCGGCCTGAAAGGATATTTCGCGGCGGTCGAAATCGTGGCCGAGAAGGACCCCGCAACCTACGCCCGCGTGGTCGAGAAGTACGATCTTGCACGCGACTCAACGTGGATGGTTGGCAACAGCCCGAAGTCCGACATCAATCCCGCTTTAGCTGCCGGGCTGCATGCCGTCTTCGTGCCACATGGCAACACGTGGATCCTGGAGCACGAGGAGGTCAATGCCGCCCCGCCGCCACAGAAACTGCTCATCATAGGCCGCTTCGCGGAATTGCGAGATCACTTCTAGGAGGACAGGAATTGATTATTGGGAACTCTTCCGTTCTTGCAATCGAATCAAGCATAACGAGAGCGTATGAACGCTTGAGTTTTCGTGCGCTCGGCTTTTTCGTGATGTATGTCGGCGCTCGCTGCTACGGTAGGCGCTCACCAGATAGTACGATGCTGGCATGCTCGTTTGATGAAATCAGAAGGCGCATTGCCATGCGCGGAAGTCACACCACCCCGTTCGCGAGCGAGCCGGATGGAGGAAAGATCGCAGATGCTTTCCGCAACGCTCTTTATGCGGAGAAGCAGCACGAAAGCCATTTCGGTATCCCCTTGGCGGAGTTTGCTGAAACGATTCATTCGAAACGCATCATGTGGGCTCCAGATGGCGATGAGGCTTTCGACGATGGTAGCCACGTGCTTCAGTTTGACGTTGGGGATCGTGTCCGTCTGATCGCCTTCAAGTCCGGCCCAGGCTACCTCCACGACCCAGCCACCCTCAGTGATATTTGGCTTCCGACAGATGATTTCTACGATGTTCTTCAGAACTGGCACGACGCCTTCCTGTCCGAGTGGGCGTCTGCGACCAAAATCTCGGATGCCGGCGGCGCATCGAGCGACACTACGCCGTAGTCTGCGCGCCGTAAAAGCATTCCCGATGAATCCGCGACGTCGCTCCCGCCATGGCCCTCCGGTGGCGGAATCATCTCCGTCACCATGGTTTCATCTTCGTTACTACCGCATCAAACTAACCAACACGTTATCTCGCGCTGCGTATTTCCCGCATGGTACGCTGATCTTGCTCTGCGAACTGGCTCCCACTTCGTCGGTGGCGATTCAGACCAACAATTTACGGCGGCTGTTGCACACAGTTGAGGCGCTTTCCGAGCTCGGCCCCGCGCTGACGGCGGAGCGCGACTTCTCGGAGACTTCGCGTCTTATGCTGTCTGCCATCATGGAAGCGGCGGGCGCGCGCGAAGGCGTGCTCCTTCTGTTCCATGACAAGCCCGCCATGCTCACCTCCGCGGCGGCCCTGGGATTCGCCCTGATGCCGGATCCAGCCTTCATTCCTCTCCTTCCAAAACATGTGCATGCGCTGACGGCGGCGCGTGGTCCAATCGTGCTCAATTCTTCCACGTATTCGGTGTTCCTGAGTTCCAACGGCAACGTCGCCCCGGAACTTTTCAAATGCCTCGCCCCATTAAAGGCGGGAGGACGCCTGGCGGGGGTGGTCGCTCTCGGGCGCCGCCCCGGCGATTCGCTTTACGAAGATAGCGAACTCGACGCGCTGGAACTGCTGTGCAGCTACATCGCGCTAGCCGTCCAGAATCACGCGCTGACGCAAAGCATCGCGCAACGGGTTTCCGAAAATCTGAGACTCATGGCGTCGCTGCACGGTTTCTACGACAACGCGCTCGAAGCCTTTGCCACGGCGATCGACGTCAAGCACGTGAACATTCATGGACACTCGCTGCGCGTGGGGCGCTACGCCGCGGCTATTGGCGAGGCTATGGGCATGGAACCGAGCGAGGTAGCCGCGCTGCGCAGCGCGGGGTACCTGCACGACATTGGAAAAGTTGCCGTCGATCGCCGCCTTTTCGGCAAGGTCGGAGCGCTCGATCCTGAAGAGTTTCGCGAGATGGCGGACCACACCGTCGTCGGCCACCAGATTGTCAGCAGCGTGCAGTTCCCCTGGCCTAAAATTCCCGAGACCGTGCGCTGGCACCACGAACGCAGCGACGGTTCCGGCTATCCCGACAAGCTCGCGCAAGACGACTTGCCGATGCCGGTACGCATTATTGGCCTCGCCGATTCCTTCGATGCGATGACCAGCGCGCGCCCCTATCGCGCCCCGCTCTCGGTGGGCAGCGCCCTCAGCGATCTGGTCCGAATGTCTCCGGAAAAATATGATCCGAATGTAGTTCAGGGCCTACTGATCCAGGTGCGCCGTGACGTCGTTGGGAGCAGCCGAACTCCATTCCTCGACACCATCTCTGTGAACATTGCGGCTACGGACATCGATCATCTGGCTGCTACTTTGCAACACAAAGTGTCGCGCGGGAAAGTGTATTTGACCAAAGAGATCGGGCCCTAGCCCTTCGCCCTCGCCCTCTTCCACTCCGAAACCCTTGTCCTGCAATCACTTTCAAGCCCTTCCGGAACCAAGTATGGCAGCAACTTTTTCCACGGCGAGGGTTCATAATCAAGAGACTTGCTCCGTCGGGGATTCTTCATGAGATCGAATGCTGGGAAGCTCGCGCTGTTTCTGGTGTGCTTGAGCCTCGCCTGCGCGGTTCCGGAACTGCTCGCCAAGAAAAAAGACAAGGCGGCCGATTCTGGCCCGAACGAACAGAAGCGAGCGGTGCAAGCTCTCAATCGCCTCACCTTTGGCCCGCGGCCTGGCGACATCCAGCAGGTCATGGCAATGGGAGTCGACCGCTGGATCGATCTGCAGTTGCACCCGGAAAAAATTCCAGACAGCACCGTGGAATCCCGCCTGGCGCCCTTTCGCACGCTGCGCATGAGTTCGAAGGAAATCGTCGAGGAATTCCCCGACAATCAGATGATCAAGCAGGTCATGGACGGAAAGCGCTCCATGCCTTCCGATCCCGCCAAGCGCGCCGTGTTTCAGGTGCAGATCGCGCGCCTGCAAGAAAAGAACGAGCGGAAAGAGCAAGCCGCCGCTCCTGTTCCCGCTGGACCGCCCGCGAGCGATACCGCTAAGACCGCTGAAGAGCTCGCCGCCGCGGCAGCGGCCAGCCCAGATGTTCCTCCCGGCACAACGGCAGACAGTAACTCGATGAACTCGACGAGCATGAACGCGATGAGCGCCTCGAACGGCGCGCCCGCCAACGATATGTCCATGGCTCCCCCGGCAGACACGAAGCCCGCGCCTGTGGACGACGCCGAAGCCCGCCGCCGCGAAGATCGTCTCTACGCCGATTTGAAGATTCAGGGACTCGTTGATCTTCCTCCCGACCAGCGCTACAAAAAAGTGATGGCGATGTCGACCGACGAGCAACTTGCATTTGCCAATACGCTGCGCGGGGGCAAGGGGCAGGACTTTCTCGCGGGCATGAACCCGAAACAGAAGGAAACGCTGCTGGCGATGGCCAACCCCCAGGCCGTCGTGGCGGATGAACTGGTTCAGGCTAAGCTGCTGCGGGCGGTCTACAGCGAGCGCCAGCTCGAAGAGGTGATGACCGATTTCTGGTTCAATCACTTCAACGTCTTCGCTGGCAAAGGGCCCGAGCGCCTGTTCCTCACCAACTATGAGCAGGAGGTGATTCGCCCGCACGCCCTGGGCAAATTCGAAGACTTGCTGGTCGCCACGGCGAAAAGTCCGGCGATGTTGTTCTACCTGGACAACTGGATGAGTGTGGGGCCGAACTCCATGCGCGCGCTCGGGATTCCTGCGCGGCCGATTCGTCCGTATGGAGCCTACGGTCGTCCGCGTCGCTTTCCGCCGCCAAATCCGAACGCGAAACGCAAGCAGAATAGCGGCCTCAACGAGAACTACGGCCGCGAATTGCTGGAACTGCACACGCTCAGCGTGAATGGTGGCTACTCGCAGCGCGACGTCACCGAGGTCGCCAAGGTCTTCACCGGCTGGACCATCGAAAAGCCCTTCGAAGGCGGCGGCTTTAAGTACGAACCGCAAATCCACGAACCCGGACCGAAGTTCGTTCTTGGACATCGCATCAAGCCCAAAGGCGAAGATGAGGGCAGGGAAGTCCTGCGCATGCTGGCCACCAGCCCGCAGACCGCGCATTTCGTTTCGCTGAAACTCGCTCAGCGCTTTGTGTCCGACGATCCGCCGACGGCGCTGGTCAATCGCATGGCGAAGACGTTCGAGAAGAAGAAAGGCGACATCCGCGAAGTTCTGACGACCCTGTTCCATTCGCCGGAGTTCTGGGCCGACGGCGCCTACCGCGCCAAGGTCAAAACGCCGCTCGAGTTTGTGGCTTCAGCCGTGCGCGCCACTGGCGCCGACGTGGAAGACGCGATGCCGCTGGCACGTCAGGTCGCCAATATGGGCATGCCGCTCTATGGAGCGCAGCCGCCCACGGGCTATTCGATGAAGGCCGACACTTGGGTAAGTTCTTCCGCGCTGCTGAACCGCATGAATTTTGCACTGGCGCTGACGGGAGGTAAAGTTCGCGGCGTGAAGGTGGATGCGGTACTGTTGGCGGGAGGGCCTCTTCCCCCGGCGGATGCGACTATTGCGCTCTCCACCATGGAATCAAAGTTACTCGCCGCGGACGTGTCGAAGCAGACGCACGACTCGATCATGGCGCAACTGGAAGAGCCGGCGAAAAATTCGTCGCCCGAGCCACAAGCTAAACCGCAGCGCAAGCCGGCGGATGTTGCTCGTCCGCCGGACGCGAGCACGATCGCAGGTTTGCTGCTGGGATCGCCGGAGTTTCAGAAGAGATAGCTGCTAGCTTCTGGCTTCTAGCTTTCCGAATTGCCTGCGGCAGGCCCAAGACGCAAGAAGCTGGAAGCTAGCGAGAAGGCAGAAGCTAGGAGCTAGGAGCTGTTCTCATGTCCATCACGCGTCGTGTCTTCGTTCGCAATAGCGCCCTCGCCGTCGTCGGGACGGCGGCGGTGCCGGGCTTTCTTACGCGCGCGGCGTTTGGTGCCGTCGAGGCTGGGGCGCGCAACAAACGCCTCGTCGTCATTTTTCAACGGGGCGCTGCGGATGGGCTGAACATTGTCGTTCCTCATGGCGAGCCGCAGTACTACGCGATGCGGCCCAGCATCAACATCCCGCGCAAGTCGGTGCTCGATCTGAACGGCTTCTTCGGGCTGCATCCGTCGCTGGCGGCATTTCAGCCGCTCTGGCAGCAGGGTCATCTGGCTATCGTGCATGCCGCGGGATCGCCGGATACGACCCGCTCGCACTTCGACGCGCAGGATTTCATGGAGACCGGCACGCCGGGCGTGAAAATCACTGAGGACGGATGGCTGAACCGCTCAGTTCGCAACCTGCCGTCGGCGCAAGTTTCTCCATTTCGCGCGATTGCGTTAGGGCCGTCACTACCGCGGATCTTGAGCGGCTCCGAGCCCGCGGTCGCGATGAATAACATCAACGACTTCTCGGTGGGTGGGAAGAATGCAAAAGCCTCACCTGCTGCAACTGCGTTTGAGGCCATGTACGACCAGTCGTCCGACAGCGTGCTGCACGGCACGGGCGAAGAAACGTTTGACGCGGTGAAGATGCTGAAGGCCGCGGATCCGGGAAAATACACGCCCGCTCCGGGCGCCAATTATCCCAAGGGCCGCTTCGGCGACGGCCTGCGGCAACTCGCGCAACTGATCAAAGCGAACCTGGGCGTGCAGGTGGCGTTTGCCGACATTGGCGGCTGGGACCACCACGTGAACGAAGGCGCCACCGAAGGCCAACTTGCGAATGTGCTGACCGATTTCTCGCAGTCGCTGGCGGCCTTCTGGACCGATCTCGGCGATCTGGGCGAAGACACCGTCGTCGTCACCATGTCGGAGTTCGGGCGCACGGCGCGCGAAAACGGCAACCGCGGCACCGACCACGGGCACGCGAATGTGATGTTCGTTCTGGGCGGTCCGGTGAAGGGCGGTAGGGTTTACGGGCGCTGGCCTGGGCTCGACCAGTCGCAACTCTACGAAGGCCGCGACTTGGCCCTGACCACGGATTTCCGCCAGGTGATTGGCGAAGCGGTCGCGCGCCACATGGAGAATAAGAATCTGGCGGCCGTATTTCCGGGCTTCGACAATCAGCCAGGGAAATTTCTGAAGCTGTTGGGATAGACCAACTCGTGATCTTCCCGACGAATTACCGCAAGCCTTCCGCTCCCGGGATGCGATGGCGCAGGGCGCGCACAAACAGCGAGTCGGCTTTCGTAGAAATCATTTCAAGCGGTGAGAATCCTCGCCGCCACGCCAGCCAGAATGTGATCAGCAGAAGAATGACCGTGATGACCACGTTGGGCCATGCGTTGAGGCCCCACTGACCGTTCCATGTGAGCTGCATCGCCGTGGAAAACGGCGCCAGGTAAGGGATTGGCCACTGATCACCGTCTGGACCGCGGGAACCGAGCAGATCCTCGAACAGATGGATGTGGAAGCTCAGCAGGACGAGCACTCCGGTTGCCCATTTCCGCGTCGCAAGAACAAATGCCGCTGCTGTAACGATCAACGCGAACGCCAAGGTATGAAGAGAGTGGTGATAGAGCGAGAACCACAAGAGCGGATGTGAAGAGTTGCGAGTCAGGATCTCAGGAATGATGCCTAAGCCATCGATGTCCGGGATTACGCACGCGAGCGTTACCAGAGCTCGATCTTTTCGATTTAACTTTGCGCAGTTCGCAAGAACCCATCCGCTGAAGAAATGTGTGACTGGGCTCATGAGCGTTCGCGTGACGGACGACTAGACTTCGATTAGCACGTCGCCGTTTTCAATCTTCAGCGGATACACGGCGAGCTTCGCATTCGCATTGTGCGTGGCCTCGCCGGTTTTCGGATCCCACTGCCAGCCGTGCCAGGGGCAGACGACCTTGCCGTTCTCGATCATTCCTTGACCCAGCGGGCCGCCGCGGTGCAGGCAGACGTTGTCCATGGCACTGTAGGAGCCGTTCACGTTGGCGATGCAGATGGTCTTGTCGCCGCAGGGGAACTCTTTGGCTTCGTCGGCGGCGGGGAGTTCGGATTGGGTGGTGAGTTGGGTGAAATTCGGCATGAGGTTCGTCTTCGTGGTTAAAGTGCCGCCGAGCTTCGCTCGGCCGGACAGCCGAGGGCGGCTGTCCCCACATGGTTCTTTTTGCTGACAGCTGATAGCTGACAGCTATTTTGGCTGCAGCGTTTGAGCGATCATCACCTGGCGCTTGAAGTTCTCCACCATGTTGGGGTCGAGGCGGACTTCGGTGGGCTTCTTGGCCAGGGTCATGGTGTCGATCTTGTCTTGCAGCTTGAGCAACGCGTAGAAAAGATTCTCGGGACGCGGCGGGCATCCGGTGACGTAAACGTCGACGGGGACGATCTTGTCGACGCCCTGCAACACCGCGTACGTATTGAACGGGCCGCCCACCGACGAGCACGCGCCCATGGAGATCACCCACTTCGGGTCGGGCATCTGGTCGTAGATGCGCTTGACCACCGGCGCCATCTTGAGCGTGACGGTGCCGGCGACGATCATCAGGTCGCTCTGGCGCGGGCTGGGACGGAAGACCTCCGACCCGAAGCGCGCGATGTCGAAGCGGGAGGTGGAGGAGGCGATCATCTCGATCGCGCAGCAGGCCAGACCAAATGTCATCGGCCAGACCGCCGACTTGCGCGCCCAGTTGAAAACGTAATCAACCGTGCTGATCATGAAATTCTTTTCGAACTTGTTTTGCAGCCAGCCCATGAATGGTCCTCGCAGACGCCTACTCTGCAGTCTAGGTAACGCGGGAAACGCTGTCAATCAGGCTACCGGATTGGAGTCTCATTGACTCTGAGACCTATTTGGAATTTTGCGCAAACTCGGGGATTCCCGACAGGACGACCGGCTCGCGGTCGGGAAATTCAACGACCAGCGATAACTGGCCGCCCATGGCTTGGACATAGTCGCGCAGCGTGGAGATCAGAAGATCGCTTCGTCGTTCAATTTTCGAGACGCCTTCCTGTCCAATGCGCAGCGACTTGGCGACCTTTTGCTGAGTAAGCTGGCAAGCTTGCCGTAGTTGCCGCAGAGTCATTTCCTCGGCAATGAGTTGGGCGGCACGGGCCTCTACCTTTTTCCGCTGTCGCGCGGGAAGGCTGCGGATAATGTCGTTTACATTTCTTGGCATGGTTACTTCCTTTCTTGCGGCTGCAGGCGATTCAGATGTGCATCAAAACGCTTGTCCGCCTCTGTAATGAGCTGCTTGTAAAACTTGTTTTCACTTCCGCCTGACTTGTCGCCCGCTACCAGCAAAATTGCCTTCCGTTTCGGGTCGAAAGCGAATGCTACTCTCCATTCGCCACCGGCCGCACTGAAGCGGAGCTCCTTCATGTTCGCGTGGCGGGAGCCGTTCAGGGTGTCGACTCGTGGCCTTCCCAACTGTGGCCCGAATTGCTGCAGCAGGCGCGAGAGCGCGAGAATTTCGATCTGCACGTTCTGGTGCAACTGGTCGAATTCCGGAGCGAACTCATCGCCGACTTCGACGGTCCAGGGCGCCTCGTTAGTATGCCTCATAGGGAATATGCAGTCAAGTGCATTACGTGAAGAAGGCAGCCTAAACCTGCGCCCCAGGCAACATCGCGTCCCACCCCTTCGGCTGCGCTCAGGGCGGGCTCTTGCAAAAAACGCAGGGATGGGGCACCCCCTTTTATACTGTCCTGCGAAAGGCTGGGCCGCCCGCCGGTGTCAAACGGATGTGGGGTAGGCGTATCGATATTCACTATTTTTTTCCGCGTAGTATCTAAAATCTTGGTTTTCAGCGAGTTGCGAGTGGGGGATATGGCGGGGGTATGGCAAAATCTTGAGCCGCAAGCACTTAGAGGTAAAATCTTGCGGAATAAGGAGTTAGCTGCAGGTCCTAAGCGGCCGACGGTGAAGGTGGTTGTGCGTTCGCGCATGTTCCCAATTTTGCCCGTTCCTTTATTCTCGGTAAAGGTTGTTCGTCACAAGCAGAGGATTTTTGTTAGTGGAGGGTTGTGGAAATCCGTCGCGGAACATTCGGACTTCTCACCCTTCGAACAGGGCCAGAGGCTGGGCGGCAGCCGCGGCTTCCCAACCGCCTTCCGTCTAAAACCGGCGGTCCAGGCGGCATCGTGTCCCACTTTGCAAAAAGCGCAAGGATTGGGGCACCCCCAGTTTTTATACTGTCCCGCGAAAGGCGGTGCCAGCCGCCTGAGCCGGGATTGAGGTGAGGTCCTGAAGAACTCCATCCTTCCACCGATTTCGCTCGTCGCTGAGTGGCACCTCCTCTCTCAAGTTTGAGGGACTGCATGCTCTCCGCTAAAATGAAATGGTTCCGTGGATCCCTTATGTCTTTAACCAAGCAGCAAGCTCTGGAGATGTTCGAGTCCGATGACCTGATCGGCATTGGGATGGAGGCCGACGCGGTGCGGCGCAGGCTGCATCCTGAGGGCACGGTCACCTACATCATCGACCGCAACATTAACTACACCAACTTCTGCACCGAGTACTGCACCTTCTGCGCGTTTTACCGGCCGCTGAAGGGGCCGGCGGCGAAGGAAGGGTACATTCTCGACTTCGACACGATTTACGAGAAGATTCGCGAGACGGTGGAACTCGGCGGAACCGGCGTGCTGATGCAAGGCGGACTGCATCCAGACCTGAAGATTGACTGGCACGAGAAGATGCTGCGCGGGATCAAGGAGCGGTTTCCGCAGGTTCATCTGCACTGCTATTCGGCGTCGGAGATCATTGCGATTGCGGAGTACAGCTCGCTCTCGATTCGCGATACGATTTTGCGGCTGCGCGACGCGGGGCTCGATTCCATTCCGGGTGGCGGGGCGGAAGTGCTGGATGACGAAGTGCGGTACAAGATTGCGCGGCTGAAGTGCCTGACGGACGACTGGCTCAACGTTCACCGGACAGCGCATCAGATCGGGATGCGGACCACCGCGACCATGATGTTCGGCGTGGGCGAGAATTACGAAAACCGCATCAACCATTTCCAGCGGCTGTACGAACTGCAGGAAGAGACAGGCGGGTTCACGGCGTTTATCCCGTGGAGCTTTCAGCCGCAGAACACCGCGCTGGGCGGGCGTCACTGGGACGAGGCCACCGCGGTTGACTACTTGAAAGTGCTGGCCATCTCGCGGCTTTATCTTTCGAACTTCCTCAACGTGCAGTCGAGTTGGGTGACGCAGGGGTTGAAAGTCTGCCAGATGGGGCTGCGCTTCGGCGGGAACGATGTGGGTTCAGTCATGCTCGAGGAGAATGTGGTGCGCGCGGCGGGCGTGACCAACTGCACGACCGAAGAAGAGTTGCGGCGGATCATTCGCGATGCCGGGTTTCGGCCGGCGCAGCGGGATACGCTGTACCGGCAGTACTTCCTGAACTAAAGACGGGAGTATAACTGCGACTTCTCAGGGGCTAAATCGCGAGCGCTGAAAGTGTGTGCGCTGGAACGTTGCCATCCCTCCTTAATTATCGCGGCTCTTCTTTCGCCCCTCCGGGGCTCGCCAATGGTTCAACTTGCCACCCACAGCTTGCGCTGTGGGCTGCATTCTTTCGCCGCTTCGCGGCTGGATCTCGACAATTTCGTACCCTTCCCTTCCCGACATTTAGTTTGCACGCACACACTGAGGCGCCGAGAAATCCAGGCCTGCTTTGTCAGCAACTGTAACGCCCGCGCTGTAACGCCCGCGCTGTAACGTCTGCGCTGTAACGCCCGGCTCTAACGCCCGGGTCTAACGCCCGGCTGTAACGCCCGCGCTGTAATGGCCGCGTCTTTATTGGTTCTGGGCGGCACGGCCGAACGCGGGCCTTCCCGCTGCAGATGACGATGCACGGGACGTTCATTGCCGCTCAATGCTCTGGAACCGCATTGACGAGATCGCGCAGGGGCTTGATGACCGTGAACCGAACCAGTGCTTGCGGTTTCTCGGCTTCATCCAAGACGGCAAGGCTCGCAGCTTTCCAACCAGCGGCTGCAGGCAATCCAGAGGAAAGATAGGAAACAGCTTCGAGACCCACCGTCCCCAGTTCGGTGAGCTGCTGAGCCCTTGGTTCGGCGTCGGCGAGCAGAGGCGAGCCGGCCATGGAGCGTAGAATTCCCGGCTCCGCGGTTATCCAGGCGTTGAAGTCGGCGGCTAGCTCTCTCTCCTCTTGCGTTCGAGCCCCTGGCTTTTGCAGGTAAACCCGTGTCAGCAGCTCAAACTTGTGGCGTGAGGGCGGGTCGGGCGGAAGAGCGTCCACGAGCAGATTGAGTGGCGTCAGTTGATTGGCGTGTTGCAGGTGCGCGCGCTGGTCGAAGGGGACGGGCTCGACAACAGAGGCAAGAATCCGCAAAGGAGCAATCTGCTGAGTTCCGCTCAACTGGCGGAGGCTCGCATCTTCCTGAGAGATGTGGGTGAGACCAAAGGCTTCCAGTCGCAACGACTCGACCGCGAGCCGGCGGTACATGTCATCCACATCGTTAGTATTGCGCGGCGACCAGAGCCGCTCGGCGATGGCCGCGGTTCGCGGCCAGACACGGGAGTCGATGTCTTGTGGACTGGTCTGCTCCATCCACATGCAGGCTTCACCGCCGAGAATGCGTGCCTGCTGCTCGGGGCTGAGATCGGTAGTTTCGGGCACCGGATCGACCATGTAGTGCGCCGCGGCCGTGCTCATCAGGTTCAAGTAGTAGCCGGCGGAAAGGATGCCGCTGTATCCATTTCTGGCTCCGGAGGCGAGTGAGTCGAAGCCGCGCCAGCTCTGCACCATGATGTCCTTGGGCAGGTCGGGCGTGAGAATCTCGTCCCATCCGATCATGTGCTTGCCGTGTTTCTCAAGAAGCTTGAGTAGACGCTGATTGAAATAGCTTTGCAGCGCTGCCGTGTCTTTGAGATTGTGTTCGCGCATAAAACTCTGGATGCGCGCATTGGCCTTCCACTCAACGCCATTGTTCTCGTCCCCGCCGATGTGCATGAAATGGTCAGGGAAGATGGCGGCCATCTCTCCGATGAACGTATCGAGAAACTTGTAAGTGCTTTCCCGCGCGGGATCCATGACAGGGTCGAAGACCCCGAATTTCCGTTCGATGTGGAACGGGCCGGGCGCACTGGCGAGATCCGGATATCCCACAAACCATGCGCTGGTGTGACCCGGCATGTCGAACTCGGGCACCACGCGGATGCCGCGATCGCGCGCGTAAGCGACGATTTCGCGAGCTTGTTCCTGGGTGTAGAACAGTCCGTCCGAGCCGAGTTCGGTGAGCTTGGGGAAGGCTCTGCTCTCGATACGGAAGCCCTGGTCTTCGCTGAGATGCCAGTGGAAGACGTTGAGCTTAACGGACGTCATGCCGTCGAGCGTCCGCTTGATAACGTCGATGGGCATGAAGTGGCGTCCGCAGTCGATCATGAGGCCGCGCCAACGAAAACGCGGCGTGTCGTGAATCAGCGCGGCCGGAATGAAATACCCGGTTGCATCCGACTGGATGAGCTGTTCCAGAGTTTCGAGTCCGTGCATCGCACCGACTACAGTCGCGGCTCGAAGATGCGCGGTCGTGGGAGTGATTTCGAGGGAGTACGACTCGTCTTCGTCCATTGACTGGATGGTTTCTCCAGCGCCATCGACGCTGACGACCAGCGCCGCGGACGGTGCGTCCATCTCCGGGGATGTGGGAAGGGCAGTGCCAGTCCGAGTTTTGATGCGAGTAAGGCTGCGAGCAATGGCGACGTCGAGGCGCGCGTCTTTGAAGTGGTCCGTGACCGCATTTAAGGATGGTGTGATGACGAGGTGGCCTTCCTGCGTGGAAAGCTGTGACGGCTGCGGCATGAGGGTATTGATGAATCCGGAGGCCGTGCTTGGTGACGACGTCGCCTGATCAGAGGCGATGGGCAATACCGCGAGATTTGCGAGGATCATTGCGATTGCTAGTTGACGCATCATGGTGCCTCTTTCGGAGTCCTTCATTCGCAGGTACGAATGGCCGAGCGCGTCGAGGGTCTCCAGTTCGCTCCAACGAGTATAGTGTCAAGCTGATTGTGCATCGACGTTACTGCATATCAGGGGGAGGCGTTTCCCATAAGCCTTCTAGCAAGATGACGCGGCGCCCGGCGCTGAGCACTCTTGCTCAGACGAGGTGTCAAGTGAGGTGCTAACGTTCGATGTGTGCTCCGAGCCGGAGTTGGGAATCCGCTTCCCGGTTTGCCGGACCGAGCTATGGCGCAGCAAATTGCACCGATCCGGGTTATATCTTTGCGAACAAGCGTTACCGTAGAAGGAGTCTCAAATGGCATACGTCATACGGCACATCGTCAACGGTGGGAATCTCGTCGAATTAGGAGAAAGGCTTTCAGACGAAGGTCCCTTCGATAACCGCGAAGAGGCGGAACAGCGCCTTAACGAGTTGGAGCGCGACCAGAAGAATGGAAAATTCACGATTGAGGAGTTAGTTCTCAGTTAAGGCCAGCCCATTAGCCTCGCGGGCTGCTGGTTTCGCGCGACTTTCTCTTCCGCGTGTGCGCACAGGCAAAATTACTGTGTTCGGCGAAAGATGCTTGCTGGCAAAATGATGCCTGTGACGTTCTGTGGCTCTTGTTGGCGAGGCTGTTCGCGGGCGAGAGCGCCGGCGCGACATAAACCTACTGCGCCTCTTCCGGCACTACCTTCAACTCCAGTTTCTCCGTCCAGCGGAGGACGGTCAGCGAGCAACTTACACCTACGCGCACGTCCGTGAGCACGCGGTGCAAATCGTCAACGCCGGCCACGGGATGGCCCTCAAGCGCGACAATGATATCCCCTTCGCGGAGTCCCGCACGTTTCGCCGGACTGTTCTCTTCTACTCCTAACACCACCACGCCCATCTCTTTCGGCAGATCGTAGAAGCGGACCACGCGACGATGGACCGGCACAGTCTGCGCGGAGACGCCGATGTAGCTGCGGCGAATGCGGCCATCTCGCAGCAGGCGACTGGCCACGAACTTCGCGGTGTTGATGCCAATGGCAAAACAGATGCCCTGAGCGGGGAGAATGGTAGCCGTATTCACGCCCACCACGCGGCCTGCGGAATCGACCAGCGGACCGCCAGAGTTGCCCGGGTTCAGGGAGGCGTCGGTCTGAATCACATCGTCAATCAGGCGGCCAGAATACGAGCGCAGCGACCGCCCCAAGGCGCTCACTACTCCAGCCGTCACCGTCGACTGAAATCCGTAGGGAGCGCCAATCGCAATCGCGATCTGCCCCACGCGCAGGCGCTGCGAATCGCCCAGCGCGGCTGCAGTCAGGCCAGGTTCGCCAAAGTGCGGTTGATCCAGGCGAATCACAGCCAGGTCGCTCGCCGGATCGTCGCCAATGACCGTAGCCGGCATGCGCCGCCCGTCGGCCAGCGTCACGGCGATGCGCACCGCATCATGCACCACGTGACTGTTGGTGAGGATCAGGCCATCCGGGGTGAACACGAATCCCGAGCCTCCGCCCTGGCGTTCGCGCGGCTCGCCCGAGCGCGTGCGGCCTGCGCTTTGATGCACTTCAATATTTACCACCGACGGGCTCATGCGCTCGACCGCACCGGTCACCGCCGTCGAATACGCGTCCAGCAGGGAAGCATCAGAACCGTTAGCGTCCGTGTTGCCAGCTCTGAGTTCCGATTCCTCCGCCCAGCCGCCCGATTCGCCGACTTGGTTCAGAGGCGCAGCATTGGCAACCATTTGAGAAAACTCACTTCCAGCTTTTTCCAAGTTCATGCTGGATAGATGTCGGTCGATCTGGTTGGGATTCAAGCACCAGCTAACCGGGTCGGGGATCGCGCGTGGGAGCTTCGCAGCCGCCCTGAGGGTCTGCGCGCGAGATACTTCCGCCTGAAAAACGGCTCCGGTCAGGGTGACTCCCGATCGGAAATAGAAACCGTCGCAAAAAAAAGCCGGGACCAAAATCGGTCCCGGCGTTAGTGTTGGCTGGTTGCCCGGATAAACTCGTTGTATGTGCCGAACTCCAGATCATCGGCACAAAAAACCGAAACTTGAGCTACGCGCTTCGCCGCGGACGTATCGTCAAATCCCGCACCTGGGTCAGAATGCTCGACATCTGCATCCCGTTCAGTTGCGAAACAAACGGCAGCAACTCCGCGATAAACTGATCTTTCATCAGCTCGTTGACTTCTTCCTGACGGGTGCGTTCGCCGCCGCTGAGCAGATCGGGCACAGTGACCTCCAGTGCGCGCGCCAGCCGTTCCAGGGAAGACAGCGTAGGCGTGGCTTTCTCGTTTTCGATTTTGGAAACGTAGGTGCGCGGCACCGACATGCGTCCGGCGAGTTGCCGCTGGCTGAGCCCATTGCGCAGGCGCAGAGAGCGGATGGAGGTCGCCAGGTTCAGATGTCCGCGGCCAGTGCCGGGCACGGGCATCATCAAGGGTGGCGCTACCAGGATGGGTTCAGGTTCAGGTTCCTCGTCCAGGGACGCGTGGCAGCGTCGGCAATTATTGTTGAAAGTACGGAACTGGACCAGCAAGCAGTGATCGCATCGTACGACTTCCCGTGAGTCTACCGGGGCAAGAGTCGTGGCCATCGGGTTGTGGGAGTGCCAGAGCGGGCTACTCCTAACAGCCTAACTGCAGGAACCAAAAATGGGGGAGAGGTTCCTACTGCTTCGTCAATCTGCGGTATCTGCCCTGTGGAAGTCAAGGTTAAAATGCTAATACCCCGCGAGTCTTGCGGGCGAAAGCCAAAGCAACACGGCAAATACCCGGAGAAAACAGGCGAAGATCATGATAGATCGCGAGTCCGCGTGGTGTTTACTAACTGAGTTCACCCAGTCAGAAAGTTTGCGCAAGCACGCGCTGGCCGTCGAAGCCTGCATGCGCGCCTGCTCCCGCAAGTGGGGAAACGGTTCCCCGGAAGACGAAAATCTGTGGGGCATCGTGGGCCTGATTCACGACTTCGACTACGAGCGCTGGCCCACTCCGGAAGAACATCCCTACAAGGGCAACGAGATCCTGAAGGATCGCGGATACTCCGATGAGATCCGCCGCGCCATCATGTCGCACGCCGAGTACAGCGGCGTGACCCGCGACACACCCACGGAAAAGGCTCTCTTCGCCTGCGACGAACTGGCCGGATTCATCACCGCGGTAGCCTTGATCAAGCCGGGCAAATCGCTGGCCGAAGTCGACACCAAGTCGGTGCGAAAAAGGATGAAGGACAAAGCCTTCGCCCGCAAGGTGAACCGCGACGACATCATCAGCGGCGCTGCCGCTCTGGGCGTTGACCTGGACGAGCACATCGCCTTCTGCATCGAGGCCATGAAGCCGATCGCGAAGGAACTCGGCTTGGACGGGAGTGCCGTGCGCCAGACGACTTAGCGATGGTCATATTTCAGAATGCTCTCCCTTCAGAAATAGCGTGCAAGGCTCATCCGTTTCGCCGATAATGCCTAGCTCTCCCCATGGATACGCCACGCAGCGACCTGGAAGCCATCCGGCAGATTCTCGCCGACCTGACTGCTCGGGTCTATCGCATCGAGCGCAGACTCCAGATGGATTCAGCCACGGCGGAACGGCGCCCTCCGGCGGTTGCCGAAACTCCGGTGCCTCCTCAGCCTTCCGAGATCCCGCCGGTTGCGGCACTCAACCAGCCCGAGGCAACCGCCCCTCGACCTCACTACCTTCCGCCCCGTCCTTCGGTTCTGCGCGTTCAACCGGACCCCGATCTCGAATCGCGCATCGGCTCGCATTGGCTGAACCGCATCGGCATCGCGGCGCTGCTGATCGGAATCTCCTACTTCCTGAAATTCGCTTACGACAATAAGTGGATCGGCCCCACCGGAACGGTAACCATTGGTTTGCTGGCAGGAATCGCGATGGTGGCGTGGAGTGAGCGATTTCGCACCAAGGGTTACAAGGCCTTTTCTTATTCGCTCAAAGCGGTTGGCATTGGCGCGCTCTATCTGTCCCTATGGGCGGCTTTTCAAGTTTATAGCTTGATTCCCAGCGGCGTTGCGTTTGGCATGATGCTTACGGTGACCGGGGCCCCCGCGGCCATGGCCTGGGCGCAGGACGCACAGATCCTCGCCGCCTTCGCGCTCACGGGAGGATTCAGCACCCCGTTGCTGCTCTCCATCGGCCAGAACCGCGAGGTCGCGTTGTTCGCCTACGTGGCGATTCTCGATCTCGCCACGCTGGTCCTGGTGATGTTCAAGCCTTGGCGGCGCCTGCTCGTCATGAGCTACGCGGGCACTCTATTGCTTTACGTCGGATGGTACTCAACCTTCTACAGCCGCGGCCAGTTGGATCTTACGCTCGCCTTCGCCACGCTGTTCTTCGCCATTTTCGCGATCGCGCCGCTGGTCACGCTTCAACCGGAAGGCGAGATGGCTCTGTTCGCTTCCATCCCCGCGGCCCTGGCGTTGGTAAATGCCGGCGTCTATTTCCTGCAGGCATACGCAATGATCCAGGAAGTCGATCAGACCTACATGGCGTGGGTCGCGCTAGTCCTGGCTGCGGTTTATATCTTTCTTAGCCGCCGGGTGCATATCAGGGCGACCAATCCCCGCGCCTCGGAGATATTGCATTTCCTCCACCTCGCTGTAGCCATCGGCTTTATCACCGTCGCGATCCCCATTCGCCTGGATACGCACTGGATCACCATCGGTTGGTTCGTCGAGGCCGGCGTCCTTCTGTGGGTGGCCAATCGCATCAAGTCCGATTTTCTGAATGCTTTCGCCCTCGGCGCCTTGATCTTCGGCGTAGCCCGATTGCTGTTGATTGACAATTTCCACACGACGCAACTCCTCTTCAACCTGCGCATGGCGACATATGCGGCGGCGGTAGCGGTGCTGGGAGCCGTGGCCTGGTACGCCGCCAAACGCGAGGACGATTCCGCGCGTACGGTGGCCGCGATCGCAGTCGTTGCTGTTAACGCTCTTGCCCTGATCGCACTTAGCCGCGAAGTGGCCGATTATTATGCCCGGCAAGTGATCGAGGTGCGGTCCTGGCGATCGACGTTCTCCCTGGATTTACGCCGCATCGAGATCGAGCGCGATTTTACCTACTCCGCGCTGTGCATGGCTTACGGCGCCATGTTGATGGTTATCGGATTTCTCCGACGCTCGGCTTTCGTTCGCTGGCAGGCTTTGTTGCTCATTGCCGCCACGATCGGGAAGGTGTTCGTCTATGACGTCGCCGAACTCGATCGCGGCTACCGCATCGTCAGCTTCATCGTGCTGGGCGTGTTGCTGCTGGCAATTTCGTTTGTTTACCAGCGGGACTGGCTGCAGCTTTCCGCCCGGGCCAGGGCGCGACAGCAAACAGAAAGGGACGCCAGCAGCGTATGAGACTGGCCACATCGTTGTTCCTGCTGTTTCTGGTGGCGGAGACCGCCAACCCGCCGGAGCCTGCGATCCCGTATTTCAGCAACGTCCGTGAAGTCCACATCGCCCAGCCCACCCAGCAAGGTTTTTTCATCGTCGACGAAGAACTCTGGAGTCACTCGCGTCCGGATCTTGGGGACCTACGCTTGTATGACGGAGAATCTCCCGTCCAGTACGCGCTCTCGGAGCAACGAGCCGGAATCTCTTCCGAAGAAGTAGAGGCGAAGATGCTCAATCTCGGCAGCGTTTCCGGGCACACCGAATTCGATCTCGATACCCAGGGACTTGCCGAATATGATCGCATTCGCCTGCGTCTCGATGCGCGGGACTTTGTGGCTAAGGCATCCGTGTCCGGTGGCGGCGCACCCGGGAAAGCTACCGAGGTCGAACTCACGCAGTCCACGCTCTATGATTTCACCAAGGAACAGCTAGGCTCGAACTCCGTGCTGAAGCTGCCTCGGTCCAGTTTTCGCCACCTTCACATCCGGCTGTCTCCCGGCATTCTTCCGCAACAGGTGAAAGGCGCGGCCATCTTCAACCTGCGCGAGCAGCAGGCTTCCTGGACCAAGGTCGGGTCCTGCGCTGCGCCCCAAGCAAAGCGGCGCAAGACCGAAATCACTTGCGAGATACCGGTGAGAGTTCCTCTGAGCCGAATCTTGTTTCAGGTAGCGCCGGCACAAGTGAACTTTCGTCGCACAGTCAGCGTCGAAGATGCCAAGGGCGTTCGGGTCGCCAGCGGCGATATCAGTCGCGTGCGGGTGAATCGCGCGGGCACGCTGGTCACGGCCGAGGAATTAGCCCTGAACGTCACCGCCTCGAACATCGATGGCAGTTCCGGACACCTGATCCTCACCGTCGATAACGGGGACAATCCACCTCTTGCCATCCTCGCCGCCGAGCCCCTTTCGCTCGAACGCCGCGTCTATTTTGATTCGCAAGGCAAGACCGCTCTCAGGCTGTATTACGGAGACGAGAAACTCTCGGCGCCGGTTTACGACTATGCCCGATTCTTAGATGTGGAAGCTTCACCCGCAGAAGCACAGTTAGGCGCTGGAGCCCACAATGCGCAGTACACGGGCCGTCCCGACGACCGGCCGTGGTCGGAGCGGCATAAAGGAATTCTGTGGGGAGCCATGATCCTGGCTGTGCTGGCGCTGGCCGTAGTGGCGCTTCGTGGATTGCGTGCGGAGCAGTCGCGATAGATGCTCCCCGCTGGGAACATACCGGGTGGCGCAGACCTGTGCTAATATCTGCCTGAATTTCTTCCCGATGGTTGGTACTTCTGTCTAAGTGCGGAGAGCGGTTGAGTATGTCGACAAATAGCACGACACCGCCCGCAGCCAAGGTTCTCCTGGGATGCAGCAAGTGCGGCGCGAGCCTGCCAGACGAAGCGCAGTTCTGCCTAAAATGCGGGAAGCCGGTCAGTTCTCCGCCCAAAAGCCCCGCCGTGGTGGAGGCTCTACCTCCAGAAATCCGGCAGCCACGTCGTCCGCGGCGAGTCTTCCTTTGGATACTGCTTGCGGTCTTGGTCGGAGTCATTCTGTGGGCTGGGACCAGCGACAGCCCGAGCGCGCAGCAGGTGCAGGAGTTTGTCGGGTGGAAGCATGATCGGATCATTCTCGACGCTCCTTTTTCCGTCGGTCCGCATACCTTCCGCTACTACAAATTCGCGTTGCCCGAAGGATCCGTGAATGTTGCCGTCGTGGGGCAGTTCACATCCGCGGCTGACAGTTCCAATGCTGACAACCGCAGAGAAACACCTAGAGCCAAGAATAAAGAGAAGGACCAGGAAATCGACAACAACGTTGAAGTCTATGTCCTCACGGAACCCGCGTTTACCATTTGGCAGAACGGCTACGCGACCAACTCCCTTTACGAAAGCGGCAAAGTCGCCGAGGGGACCGTGCAGGCAGACGTTCCGGCGGGCGCAGGAATTTATTATCTGGTCTTCAGCAACAAGTCCGCGCCGAAGGCGCCCAAGAGCGTTCACGCCACAGTCGTGCTGCGCTACAAGAGTTGGTTGCCAGAGTGGTTTCGCGTAATGAAAGGCCGCTTCCTGGACTGGATTGGGGCCTGAGACCTGCTGTGAAGAAATTGCTTTGAGGACTTGAAAAAGGATTCAGGATTCTCTAGCGCGTGGTCTCTTCGATTTCCGAAATCCAATCCGGACGCTTCAGAACTTCGCGCGGTTTGGGACCGTCGGCGGCGCCCACGATGCCGTCCTGTTCCATCAGGTCGATGAGGTGCGCGGCGCGGCCGTAGCCGATGCGCAAACGGCGCTGCAGCAGGGAAGTGGAGGCTTTGCCGAACTCCACCACCAGTTTCACTGCATCGCCATACATGGGATCGTCTTCGGCATCGCTGTCCGCGCCAGCCTCTCCGCTGCTGCCTTCGGCTCCGGGTTCGCGCTCTCCCTTCGGCGCTTCGAGGAACTGTTGCTGGTATTCCGCGATGCCTTGCGATTTCCAGAACTCGACCACGGCGGCGATTTCTTTTTCCGTGACAAAGGGTGCGTGCAGGCGATGGACGCGCGCGGAACCTGAGGGCAGATAGAGCATGTCGCCTTTGCCGAGCAGGGCTTCGGCGCCATTCGCGTCGAGAATGGTGCGCGAGTCCACTTTGGTGGCCACGCGGAACGAAACGCGCGCGGGAAAGTTCGCTTTAATCAATCCCGTGATCACATCCACAGAAGGCCGCTGCGTCGCCAGCACCAGGTGAATGCCCACGGCGCGCGCCATTTGCGCCAGGCGGGTGATCGATTCTTCCACGTTGTGGGAATCGAGCATCATCAAATCGGCCAACTCGTCGATGATGATGACGATGTAGGGAATCGGCTTTTCGTCCGACTCTTCGGCGAACAGACTCGGCGTGCCATTCTGATCGAATAACCGGTTGTACTGGTCGATGTTGCGGACACCCTTGGCCGCAAGCAGTTTCAAGCGGCGCTCCATTTCGCGGACCGCATTGCGCAGCGCGTTGGCCGCAAGTTTCGGCTCGGTGATGATCGGCGTGTAAAGATGCGGAACGCCTTCGTAGTTGCCCAGTTCCAGCCGCTTCGGGTCCACCAGAATCAGGCGCACCTGATCGGGCGTGGCCTTGTACAAGATCGACATGATCATGGCGTTGATGGCCACGCTCTTGCCCGCGCCCGTGGAACCGGCGATCAAAAGATGCGGCATTCCAGCCAAGTCCGCCGTGACGATGCGGCCATTGATGTCCTTGCCCATCGCAATTGTGAGCTTCGACTTCGAGCCCATGAACTCCTGCGACTCGATGTTCTCGCGCAGCCAGATGATTTCACGCTGCCGGTTCGGCACCTGGACTCCAACCGTGCTCTTGCCAGCCATGCGCTCGATCAGAATGCTCTCGGCTTTGAGCGCGAGGCACAGGTCGTCCACAAGATTGGTAATGCGGCTGTATTTGATCCCGGCTTCGGGCTTGAACTCGAACGTGGTGACGACCGGTCCGGGATTGATTTGCGTGATCTGTCCGTGAATCTCGAACTCGGCGTATTTTTCGGTCAGCACCTGCGCCAGCAGTTTGAGTTCATCGGCGTCGACTTGCTGCTGCTCGTCGGGACGCTGCAGCAGGCTGCTCGACGGCAACTTGTATCCGCCGGCGATGCGGGGCATGGTCGTTTTGGCTTTGTGTCCGCTGTCGGCGCGCTCGGTGACTTCGGGATCGGCGGATTCCCCGGAGGTCTCCATCGCCAGAGGTTCGGGCAGAATTCCGCCGGTGGATTGCGCGGACTTGGGCGCTTCTTCTTCAGCCATCATGCGCTCGATGCCGGTGCGGCGCGGTTCCGCAACTGCCGGACCTTGCGCCATTGGCCGCGACGGAATTAACTGGGTCTTCACCACAGGCTTCGAGATTCGCCGCTGTTCCAGTTCCTTCTGCTGACGTTTCTTGGCGCGCTCTCCCTGCCAATCCTTGTAACGATTCCACAGCGCGGTGACGAAGGCGAAGCGCGTCGGAGCCCAGACCTGAATCGCGGCGAACGAGAACGCCGTCGAGAGATACAACGCCACGGCGAGCACGGTGGCGCAAACGATGTACGCTCCGACCACGTTCAGATAGTGAATCAGCACGTCGCCGACGACGCGCCCGAGCAGGCCTTCGATGGGAATCACCTGCATCCAGCGCAAATGTCCGGGCAGCAGCGCCAACATCGCGGGAAGGAACATCACCAGCCAGATTCCGCCCAGACTCTTCGCCAGCGGCGACTGCACTTTCATGGAGCGGAACCAGCGCGCGCCCAGCATCGCGGGAAAGACTACTAACAGGAACGCGCCGATGCCGAAGAACTGCAGCATCATGTCGGCGGTAAACGCACCGACGACGCCGATCCAGTTGCGCGCGGCATGCGAACCGGTCAAGACGGATGCGCTGTTCCACGACGGGTCGAGCGGAGAATACGAAACGAGCGCGAGGAAGAGGAGGAGCGCGGAGACGCACATCAGGAAGCCGACCAACTCATTGAGCCGCCGGTTGCCGGTGGGAATGAAAATGCTTGCCAGATAATCCATGTGGGGCAGATTCACACACCGAGGGCACTACATTCCTCAGTGCCGTAATCGGCCAGAGCCCTTACATTATGCCAAGAAGCGGGGGATCCGACAATGCAGGAAAATGGCCGTAGTATCCACTAAGCTTCCCGGCTAAATCCCGCGCCAGGAGCCGGATCTGATCGCGCGCCGATTATCCGGCCAGCCTTGAGGCGAACGCCAGCACGAGCGCTCCCACAATAATCCGGTAGACGGCAAAGGGAGCGAAGCCGCGCCTGCGCACATAGGCCATGAACCAGGCCACTGAGCCGTAAGCGACGATGAATGAGACGACGAATCCGATGGCGAGCACGATCCAGCCATGGACGTTGATCTGCGAGACGCCGATTGGGTTCTCGCTTTTGCCACTGAGAGATTTGAGCAGCGTGTAAATCGTGGCCGCGGCCATGGTCGGGATGGAGACGAAGAACGAGAACTCGAGAGCGGAGGCCCGCGACATGCCCGCAAGCTGGCCGCCTGCGATGGTCGACATGGAGCGGGACGTTCCGGGGAAGACGGCCGAGAAGATCTGGCAGAACCCGATCCAGATCGCCTGCGCCAGACTCATATCTTCCATCTTCCAGGTATGGATGCGGCTTCCAGCGGCGCTTGGACCAGCTACTTCCGACTTGGAGCTTAGCGCATCGACCAGCCACATCACGATCCCGCCGATCAGCAGCGACCAGCCCATGATCAAAATGTTTTCCAGGTGCTTGCCAATCACCTTGGTGAGTAGGAAGGAGGGAACCGCCGTGACGACGAACGCAACGGCGGTGAGACCGAGGGGATGAGTTAAAGCGGTACGCCTTCCGCTTTCGCCGCGGGGAAAGGTAGAAACAAACCTCTTGATGCGGCTCCAGAAATAGACGGGCAGACACGCAACCGCGCCGAGTTGAATGACGATGGAATACATCTTCCAGTAGCCGTCCGACAGGCTGATGTGGAGCAGCAGTTCGGAGATGCGCAGGTGCGCGGTCGAGCTGACCGGCAGGAATTCGGTGAGACCTTCCACAATTCCAAGGATCAGCGAAAGCAGGTAGTCGTTCAATCGTCCTCCACGGAAAAAGGTAAGGGACCAGTATCGCAGAAAAAGTTTACGCGGACGTTGCGCTCCTGGCGCGGCGGCGTTACGTTACGCCACCCGTGCTAGTCGCTGGCGTTGCCGTAGGTTGGGACGCCTTGCTGGACGTAGAAGATCAGCATCTGCGCGCGGGTGGCCCAATCGCTTTGGGCGTACTGGGCGACGATTTTTTGCGCCAGCGCCAGGGAACGGGTTTTCGCTTCATCGGATTTTTTCTGGTTGGCTTCGGTTTTGTAGATCTCGATGAGCGCGGAGCGGCGCCAGGCAGCGTCGTACAGCGCTTCGGGCGCGGAGGGGGACTGCTCGTGCTCTTTCGCGTACTTCTCGTACATGTCGGCTTCTTTTTCCGGGCACTTCGACGCGGCCTGCCAGTCGCCGCAGAGTTTGTTTTCGATGAGGTGGAAGGCGGCGAGGTCGGCCCACTTCGTCCCGGGGTATTTTTTCATGACCAGCTTCATCCACTGTTCATCGATCTGGCCGCGCATATAGGAGTCGCGTTCGCGGGCGGAGGGACGGGTCAGCACATCGGACCGCTCCATCTGCCAGCGGATGTCGGCGGCGCGATAGAGTCCTTCGGCGGCCAGCGGGGAGGTCGGGAACAAATCGTAGACGCGGTAGTAGAGGCGCATGGCGTCTTGCGCGGCGTCGCGGCGTCCGCGGCGACGGCTGGCCTGATCTTCGGAATCGGCGGCTTCGCCGAAGACGATCTTGTCGCCGTCGGGAGTGGTCAGGTTGACCAGGGCTTTGCTGGAGACCCATCCGGTAATGGTCTTGCCTTCGGACTCTGGGTCATCTTCGTCGGCGTCTTTTCTCGGTTCTCTGAGGATCGCTTCGACGTGAGTCCAGTCGCGGCTGGTCTCGATGATGACGAGTTCGTGTCCACGGCTAGCCTCGCCGAGTTTAGCGGCGTCGGTGCTGGGGGAGACGCGGATAGTTTCCTCGTGAACGAGAGTGCCGCGTTGCGCCTGGGCGCAGGCGGGGCCTGTGGAAAACAGCAGGGCGGCAGCGAGGGCCGCGAAGAAAATTGCCGGTTCCCGAAATGAGAATCGGGGTACCCCCCCTCCCCCTGGGTCTATTGGAATCATGGTCTTAGCAAGAAAACCAGAGAAAATCCTAGAGCTGCAATGGGTTACGAGCAAAATCTTGCCAACAAGGGACTTACGGCTGCTGTTTCGCAATATTCTCATGGGATTCGCGAGGTGCTATCAGGATCATCGTTGGGCTGGTTGAAGTCAAGGTCAATTGAACCTGAGCGATGTGTGTGGATCTCGCAAGCTGCAGGTTCGCTGTTGGAAGGCTTTTTCTTTCGCCCCTCCGGGGCTTACTCGTCCGCCGCAAATTGACCCACAGCTTGCGCTGTGGGCTGCATTCTTTCGCCGCTTCGCGGCTGGAGTTTGGCGGAATCATTCTGTCGTTCGCGGAGGAGTTCATTTCTTAAGGACCTAGTTGTTTAACGATCTAGTTGTTTAACGATCTAGTTTTTAATGATCTGGTTGTTTAGCGATCTAGTTGTTTAACGATCTAGTTGTTTAACGATCTAGTTTTTAATGATCTGGTTGTTTAGCGATCTAGTTGTTTAACGATCTAGTTGTTTAACGATCTAGTTTTTAATGATCTGGTTGTTTAGCGATCTAGTTGTTTAACGATCTAGTTTTTTAATGATCTGGTTGTTTAATGATCTGGTTGTTTAACGATCTAATTGTTTAACGATCTAGTTTTTGAGGATCTGGTTGTTTAACGATCTGGTTGCTAATGATCTAGTTGTTTAACGATCTAGTTGCGGCGGAGTTCTTGGAGCATCTGTGGCTCGATGTTGCCACCGGAGATGATTGCTACGTTTAGCTTCGTTTTCGGCAGTTGGTCGCCGCGGAAGAGAAATCCGGCGGTCGCGACCGCTCCGCTGGGTTCGGCTATGGTGTCGGGGTTTGCGGACAGCATTTTCAGGGCCTGTTGGATCTCGTCTTCGCTGACCGTGACGATGGCGTCGACAAAACACTGCATGTGCTCGAAGTTGATCGCGCCGACACTTTGCGTGCGCAGTCCGTCGGCGATGGTGCGCGACACCTGTTCGGCGGGGAACTGAACGATCTTGCCGGCGCGCAAGCTGGCTTGGGCATCGGCTGCGAGTTCGGGTTCGACGCCGATCACCTGGGTTTCAGGCCGGGTGAGTTTGATCGCGGCAGCGACGCCGCTGATCAATCCTCCGCCGCCAACTGGAGCAAAGACGGCTTCGACTTCCGGCAGGTCTTCGAGGATCTCGAGGCCGATGGTGCCTTGACCGGCGATGATCTTTTCGTCGTTGTAGGGAGGCACGATTACGTAGCCGTGCTGGGCGGCGAGTTCTTCGGCTTTGAGTTGGCGTTCGGTGCTGCCGGGACCTACGAGTACGATCTCGGCACCCAATGCCGCCGTTGCCTCGCGCTTGATCGCGGGGGCATTGTTGGGCATGACGATGACGGCCTTCACGTCTAGAGCGCGGGCGGCGTAGGCCACACCCTGCGCGTGATTGCCGCTGGAGTAGGAGATGACTCCGCGCTTGCGGTCGTCTTCCGAAAGGGAAGCGATCTTGTTGTAGGCTCCGCGGAGTTTGAAGGCGCCGATGGGCTGCTGGTTTTCGGGCTTGAGGAAGAGGCGGCGGGTGGCGTCGGCGTGAGGAAATTCGATCAGGCGGGTACGGACGGTGACACCGTGGAGGCGGGTTTGCGCTTCTTCGATGTCTGCCAGACTAACGATATGCATTGGCTTTCAATATACCGATTGTCAGTTTAAGCCGATTTCATGGGTTGTGCTTGGCAGCCGGGCTGCGCCCGGCGGACAGCCGAGGGCGGCTGTCCCCACATAACCTGGATGCCGGTTGACATCACGATGCCTTATTAGTTAGCATCATGATGTGCGAACTACTCTTACTCTCGATGACGATGTGGCGCGATTGTTGGACAAGGAGGTCCGCCGCTCCCGAACATCGTTCAAGCAGGCGGTCAATCACTTTTTGCGGTTGGGGTTGATGGCTTCGAAGCAGCCTACCCGAAAGCCTTTTGTGGTCAAACCCTGGAATCTCGGGCCTCCTCCCGGACTCGGTTTCGACAACGTTGAAGAGTTGCTTGAGGCACTGGAAGGGCCGGAACGCCGGTGATCGTTCTCGATGTGAATATTCTCCTTTATGCCTATGGCGCAGCCTCGCCGCGGCATAAGGAGGCGCGTGACTGGCTGGAGAAGGTTTTTTCCGGCGGCGAGATTGTGGGGCTGCCGTGGCAAACCCTTGCCGCATTTATTCGGATTGTGACGAACCCGCGGTTGCCCGGATTTCGCCGCTCTGCCGAGGAGGCATCGCGCGTCGTCGACCAGTGGCTGGAGCAGCCGAATGTGCGAGTGCTTGTGTCTGGCGATCAGCATTGGACGTTGTTTCGGCGAATGATCATCGAGGGGCAGGCTTCGGGGCCACTTGTCAGCGATGCGCAATTAGCCGCACTGACGATCGAGTATGGAGGTGTGCTCCACACAACGAATCGGGACTTCGCGCGATTTCCGGGGCTGCGGTGGGTGAATCCGCTGGGATAGTCAGGGTCGCTTCGGAGGTGGCTGGGCTGCGACCTGGCATTCGTTTCAGCTGTGCCTACGGAGTCTGTGTCGTAGCTTCTCTTTCGCCCCTGCGGGGCTTGCTCATTTCCCATTGCGCCCCCACGGCTTGCGCCGTGGGCTGCATTCTATCGCCGCTTCGCGGCTTGGAGCGGGTCGTCTCTTCCACAGTTTCCAGACACGATCAAGCTACGACCCAGACTCCTACGGCACAGGTAATCGTATTCGCTAGCTACCCGCCACTGGAAGTGGCGGGCTATTTTCAGAGATGCCTTCGGGACCGGCGTTCTGGATAAGCACGTCTTAAGCGGTAACTGCAGCCGGGTTTCGCCCGGGCGGACAGCCGAGGGCGGCTGTCCCCACATGAGCATCGCAGCGTCAAATCACTCCCGGATTCGATCACCAGATCAGATCTCCAGAATCACGGGCATGATTAGCGGGCGTTTTTGAGTTTGCTTGGAGATATAGCGCTTGAGGTCGGCGCGGATTTTTTCTTTGATGACGCCGTAGTCGGCTTTTTCTTCTTCGCTCGAATGGGCCAGCGTGTCTTCGACGATGCGTTTGGCGCCTTCCATCAGGCCGTTATCTCCGGGGTTGAAGCCACGAGTGACAATTTCGGGGGCGGTCTCTACGCGTCCCGTGAGTTTGTTGATGGCGATGATGGGCAGGACGATGCCGTCTTCGCTGAGGTGGCGGCGGTCTTTAATAATTAAATCTTCAACCACGTCGGTGCGGCTGCCGGAATCGATGCAGACGCGGCCTACGTTGACGCGTCCGGCTTTGCGGGCGCCGAGTTCATCGAATTCGAGAACGTCGCCGCTCTCGATCAACATGACTTTGCCGACGGAGCTGTGCATAGCGCCGGCCATTTCGGCGTGCAACTTTAACTGGCGATATTCGCCGTGGATGGGAATGAAATAGCGCGGCTTGACCAGGTTAATGATGAGCTTGAGCTCTTCCTGGCTGCCGTGGCCGCTGACGTGGATGGGCGGCGAGGTTCCGTCTTCGTAGATGACGTAGGCTTCGCGGCGGAAGAGGTGATCGATCATCCGGTAAATGGTTTTCTCGTTGCCGGGGATGATGCGCGAGGAAAGGACGACGGTGTCTCCCTTTTCGATTTTGGCGTGCTTGTGGTTGTCGACGGCGGCGCGGGAGAGCGCGGACATGGGCTCGCCCTGCGTACCGCTGATCAGGACGCAGACTTTTTCCGGAGGGACATTTTTCATCTCGCCGGGATTGATGACGAGACCGTCGGGGATTTCGATGTAGCCGAGGTCTTCGGCAATCTCGGCGGAGTTGTTCATGGAGCGGCCGAGGAAGGCGATCTTGCGGCCGTGCTGGTGGGCGAGTTCGATGGTCAGCTTGATGCGGTGGATGGACGAGGAGAAACAGGAAATGAACAGACGGCGTTTGGTGTGGGCGAACACTTCGTCGAACTTCCTTCGTACCGCGCGCTCACTGGGCGTGTATCCCTTGCGCTCGACGTTCGTGGAATCCTGAAACAGGGCGAGGACGCCATTTTTGCCGTACTCCGCGAAGGTGTGCAGGTCGAAGAGTTTGTTGTCGGTGGGGGTGGGATCGACTTTGAAGTCGCCGGTGTGGATGATGACGCCGAGCGGAGTGTGGATGGCGAGGGCCACGCAGTCGACCAGACTGTGGGTCACGTGGATGGGATGGATGGTGAAGGCTCCGGCCTTGAAGCGCTCATTGGGGCGCATTTCGCGCAGGTCGGCGTCGTCGAGCAGGCCGTGCTCGTCGAGTTTGTCTTCGACGTAGGCGAGCGTGAACTCGGTGCCCCAGACGGGGACTTTGAGTTCGGAGAGCATCCAGGGAAGCGCGCCGATGTGGTCTTCGTGGCCGTGGGTGAGAATGATTCCGCGGATGCGCTGGCGGTTCTCGACGAGATAAGAAATGTCGGGGACGACGATGTCGACGCCGAGAAGTTCGGCTTCGGGGAACATGAGTCCGGCGTCGATGACGATAATGTCGTCGCCCCAGCGGACGGCCATGCAGTTCATACCGAACTCGCCCAGGCCCCCGAGGGGGATAATCTGCAGTTTTCCAGTTGGCATTGAGTTAAGAATGATGCTAGCACAGGTGTCGTGCAGCGTACCGAGGGGATGAGGGAACGAAGATGGACTGCGGTGCGGGTTTTGGCATCCAAGAGTTGCGGCTTGTCAGCCCTCAGGCGGAAGCGCGGATTCGTTGGAGGCTTGTAACGCGGCCCTAGAAGGGCCGCTCTTCCACGGTGAGAGCGCTCCCTCGATAGCTTTCCGGGTCTGCGTGGGGTAAGGTTGAAGAGATGGCTGAGCAGGGCAAATCGTGGCTTCGGCGGCGGATTGAATCGGGGATGGTGAGAGGGCTGACGCGCGCCTATTCGACGGTGCGCGTGGATCCGGAAAAATTCTTGCTGCAACTGCGTGCGGGGTATCGGATGCCGATCAGCGGATATCACGGCGTGTATTCGCTGGAGATCGGCGAGATCGATGTTGTAGCCGACTCGGTGATCCGGGCCGGAATGAGAATCGCGGCGGTGGAGGGGGCGGGATTCGGGTTGGGCGGGTTGATCACGATCGTTCCGGATCTCGGCATTCTTTCAGCGATCACGATGCGGACGATTGAGAAATTGAGCCTCGTGTACGGATTTCAATACAAGACCGACGACGAGATCGCCGAACTCTGGGTGGCGGCGGCCAGCGCGGCGGGAGTCGACATCAGCCGCGAGCTGCTGGAGAAAGAAGTGGTCAACAGATTTGTGCCGCGGGTCATCCAAAGAATTGCGGCAAAGGCCAGCGCGGAAGTAGTGGAGAAGTGGGCGGGGCGCGTGATTCCGCTGGCCAGTTCGGCGATCGGCGCGGGACTGAACTACTGGTTCGTGCGCGCCTGGGGACAACGGGCCAAGTCGCATTTCCGGCAGCGGCATCTGTTGCTGCGGCAGCGGGCGCAGCAGGAAGCGTGGGCGGCGCAGAGTCAAGCGAGTCTTCCGACGACTACGAGTTAGGTACCTTCGATGGCACCACGCACACTGCTCTTGCCCAGTCACTGTGATTAAATATCTAAAGATGCCTATCTTTTCCTGCTCAGCCATTCTTTTTGATCTGGACGGAGTTCTGGTTGACTCGACGCGCGCGGTGGATCGGGAGTGGCGTGAGTGGGCGCGGCGAAAAGGCGTGGATGGAGACGCGGTGATGGCCATTGCCCATGGTGTGCGCACGATCGAGGTGATCCAGCGCGTGGCGCCCCATCTGGAGGCTGAGGCGGAAGTGCTGGAACTGGAGAGCCGTGAGGCTGACCATCAGGAAGGCGTGTGCGTGATGCCGGGTGCGGTGGCGCTGGTGCATTCGATTCCGGAGGGGCGGTGGGGCGTGGTCACGTCGGGGACGCCGTTGCTGGCGAGCGCACGCTTGCGCTTCTGCGGACTGCCGGTGCCGAAAGTTCTGGTCACGGCGGACGACGTGGCCCATGGGAAACCGCATCCGGAGCCGTATTTGAAGGGGGCGGAGTGGTTGGGGTTTACGCCGGCAGACTGCCTGGTGATCGAGGACGCGCCTGCGGGAATTCGGTCGGGGCGGGCGGGTGGGATGAAAGTTGTGGGGATTACGAGCACGTATCCGGCGTCGAAGTTAGGGGAAGCGGACGCGGTGGTGGCCGGGCTCGCGCAAATTCGGGTGGGGAGCGATGGGGCATCGAAACTGAGCATCAGCATTGTGTCCGCTAAAGCAGATTCCTCTCTGGTCTCGCCGCGCTAGGCGCGCGGTTCCGCCGGCGTTCGGAATGACAAAAACTCTGGCTTGAAAGGCGTCACCGCAGCCAATCTTCCAGTTCGATGCCACGGTCGGTTTTTTCGTCGCGGTACTTCACGATGACCGGGGTGTAGAGGGAAAGATTCCATTTCGCGGCGGCACCTTTTTTCACGGCGCGGGATCCGGGGACGACTACCGCATTTTCTGGAACTTCAAGCGGGGCGTCGGCGGTGGCGCGGTAGACTTCGCCGCGGACAAGATCGTAGAGCGGGGTTGAGCGGGTGAGGATGGTTCCGGCGCCGAGCACGGCGCGCGCCCGCACCAGCGTGCCTTCGTACACTCCACAATTACCACCAACCAGCACGTCGTCTTCGATGATGACGGGGGCGGCATTGATGGGTTCGAGCACTCCGCCAATCTGCGCAGCCGCGCTCAGGTGCACGCGCTTGCCGATCTGGGCGCACGAGCCTACCAACGCGTGAGAGTCGATCATGGTGCCTTCGTCGACGTAGGCGCCCACGTTGATGAACATGGGCGGCATGCAGATCACGGACGGGGCGACGTAGGCTCCGGTGCGGACGGACGAGCCGCCGGGGACGACGCGCACGCGATCGGCAATCGTGAACTGACGGGCAGGGAAGGTGTCTTTGTCGATGAACGAGAGGCCGGCGCTCATGTCGGCGAGTTCGCCGAGGCGGAATCCCAGCAGGATGCCTTGTTTGACCCAGGGGTTGATGGTCCAGCGGCCGTCTTTTTTTTCGGCTGCGCGGATTTTGCCTTGCGTGAGTTGGTCGCGGAATTCCAGGAAGGCGCGGCGCGCGTCGGGATCGTGTTCGACTTCGCCAAGAGAGGCTAGGCGCTCGATGGAGGATTTCAGGTATGGCATTGGGGGACGAGTATAGAGGATTTCAGATTTTGGATTTCAAATTTCAGATTGTCGAGTGTAGATGGCGACTAAAAATGGATTCTCGCTCCCGTTGTGCAGGGCGTTAAATCTGCAATCTGAAATCATAAATCTGCAACGGCCTTTCTACACACACTTGCATTCGCTGCGGATCAGGACGCCGGTCATGGCGTGGGCGGTCTCGCGAGCGGCGGGCAAGGTGGCATAGGGGCCGTGCCAGCGGGCGTGATTTACGTCGTGGCCGGCGGGACGACCTTTGCCGTGGCTGCACTGGCCGCAGGATGCGCGGTGCAGGACGATCTTGCGGGGTCCGGCAGCCCAGTTTTCGTAGATGAAAAATTCTGGCGCTTCGGCGGCGGGAGCGGCTGGCTTGGTGATTAATCCGACTTCGGTGGCGAGTTTCTGCAGGCGCGAGCGCGTGTCGCGGCGCATGGGTAGCAGAGGCAGGCGGTAGACTTCTTCGATTTTACCCATCATGGCGAGAACCGCCTTTACCGGCAGCGGGCTCGATTCGATGAAGTTGGCTTGCATGAGCGGGAGATATTTGCGATGCAGGATGCGGGCGGCGGGCCAATCGTTGTTGAGAGCGGCGCGGGTGAGTGACGCCATTTCGTGCGGGATTTCGTTGGAGGCGACGGAGACGATGCCGACGCCGCCGAGGGCGATGACCGGCAAGGTGACCGCGTCGTCGCCGGAGAAGACCAGGAATGTTTCGGGGACGGCGTTGATGGCTTCGGCAATCTGGGTCATGTTGCCGCTGGCTTCTTTGACGCCCACGATGTTGGGAACCTCGGCGAGGCGGGCGAGAGTTGCTGGCTCGAGGTTGGCTGCGGTGCGGGCGGGGACGTTGTAAAGGATGATGGGCTTGTCGCCGACGGCCTCGGCGATTGCCTTGAAATGGCGATACTGGCCTTCCTGCGTGGGTTTGTTGTAGTAGGGCGAGGCGGTGAGGATGGCGTTGACTCCAGGGCGGACGGCGATTTCTTTTGCTTTCTCGACGGCGTCGTGGGTGGAGTTGGAAGTGGCGCCGGCGACGATGGGGACGCGTCCGGCCACTACTTCGATGGTCGTATCGATCACGTGCAGCCATTCGTCGTGGGTGAGAGTGGGAGTCTCGCCGGTGGTGCCGCAGGGAACGAGAAAATCAATGCCCGAATCGACTTGCCATGCGACCAGATTGCGCAGGGCCGTATCGTCGATGGAACCATCCTGATGAAAGGGAGTTACTAGGGCGGTGCCACAGCCGCGGAGTTGCATTGGAATAGGATAGCGCGAATGGGGGTGGAGGGAAAATTGTGGGTGGCTTAACACAATGTCGAGCTTCGCTCGACTGGACAGCCGAGGGTGGCTGTCCCCCCAAAGGGATTTCTACAGGTCGCGCCACACGTCCTTGAAATCGTGGAAGCCCTTCTTGCCTGCCAGCCACTCGGCAGCGCGGACGGCGCCTTCGGCGAAGCCGCGGCGGGATTTGGCGTCGTGGCAGAGGTAGATGCGGTCGTGGGCGGATTCGAGGACGACCTCGTGGAGGCCGACTACGTCGCCTTCGCGGAAGGATGTGATCTCTAAGTCATCGTTCTTGCCGCCGGCTTCTTGGATGATGCGCTGGATCGCGATTGCAGTGCCGGAGGGGGCGTCTTTCTTGTGGACGTGGTGACGCTCGAAAATCTGGCCCGTGTAATCGTGACGCAGAGCTGCGGCGGCGGTGCGGGCGACGTCGAAGAAGAGATTTACGCCTACGGAGAAGTTTGCGGCGTAGAGGAATCCGGTTCCGTGGTGGTCGACCAGGTTGCGGATGTGGTTGAGATCTTTGTACCAGCCCGTGGTGCCGACGACCATGTTCTTGCCGGCTTTCACGCAGGCTTCGATGTTGGCGAGGATGCAGGAGGGGGTGGTGAAATCGATGACGGCGTCGATGTCGTGGAGCTTTTCTGGAGTGAGGGCGGCGCTGGCTGCGTTTTCTTTGGCGCCGGCGATTTGGATGTGATGCTTGCGCTCGGCGGCGACTTCCGCCACCAGCGATCCGGTTTTGCCGCGGCCTAGGAGGAGAAGGTTCATGGCTGCCGCTTAGATGTTATCGCAAGGGTTGACGCCGCGGCCGCTTTTGGGGCGCTTACTCTACGACCGAAAATCCCCCTCCTATCGCAAAGAGCGCGATAGGAGGGGGTACCCGGCCGTGCGTTTCCCCTTCTTACGCGAATACTTCTGGGTCCAGTTCCGAGAAAAATGTTTTGTGCAGGCGTTGGATTACGTCGGGGACTTCGTCTTCTTCGATCACGAACGTCAGGTTGATTTCCGAGGCGCCTTGGGAGATCATGCGAATCTTTTTGTCGGCGAGCTCGCGGAAAACCAGGGCTGCAATTCCGGGCGTGTTGCGCAAATTCTCGCCGACCAGGCAGACGATGGCTTTGCGGCCCTCGTATTTTACGTCGGCCAGTTTGGCGAGGTCGGCGGCCAGGGCAGGGATTGCCTGATTGGAGTCGACCGTGAGCGAAACGCTGACTTCGGAGGTCGAGACTACGTCGATGGAAACTTTATGGCGATCGAAAGCCTCGAAGATCGAGCGCAGAAATCCATGGGCCAGAAGCATGCGGGGAGCGGCCACGTCGACGATGGTGATGCGTTTCTTGGCGGCGATGGCTTTGAAGATGTTCTTGCCCTGCGGGGCGCGGGTAGTGATGCGCGTGCCTTCGCAGGAGGGGTTGCGCGAGTTCAGCACGTAGACGGGAATATTTTTCTGGATGGCGGGCAGCACCGTCGCGGGGTGCAGGACTTTCGCGCCGAAGTAGGCGAGTTCGGCGGCCTCGTCGAAGCTGATGATTTTAATCCGGCGCGCCTCGGGACAGATTCTGGGATCGGTGGTGAGGATGCCGTCGACGTCGGTCCAGATCTCGATGCGGTCGGCGCCCAGGCCAGCGCCGATGATCGCGGCGGAAAAATCCGAACCGCCTCGTCCGATGGTTGTCGTGATGCCGGCGCGATTGGCTCCGATGAAGCCGCCCATCACCGGCACCTGGCCTGCCTCCAGCAGCGGCTGAACTTTTTCCTGCAGGCGGGCATTCGTTTCCTCGAACTGCGGGATTGCCTGCATGTAGTTGCTGTCGGTGACCAGAACTTCGCGGGAGTCGACGTGGGTTCCGTTCAATCCTCGCGCGGCGAACGCGGCCGCGACGATTTTGCTGGAAAGCATTTCGCCGAAGGCGGCGACGTGGTCGGTGGTGCGGGGAGTGATTTCGCCGACGGCGGAAATGCCGCGCAGCAGTTCGTCGAGCGCTTCGAAGTCCGCGCCCAGTTCGGAATGGAATTCCGTGAAGAGTGCGGTGCCCAGCAGTTCGCTGGCGGTGTTGTAGTGACGTTCCTGGAGCGAGCGGCAGAGTTTGAGGGCGGTCTTGCGCTCGCCGGCGCCGGCGGCCTTCGCCATGGTCAGCAGGGTGTCGGTGACCTTAGCCATGGCGCTGACCACGACGACGGGTTTCTGCGCCAGGCGTCCCTGCGCGATCGAGGCGACGCGGTCGATGGCCTTGGCGTCTTCGACGGAAGTGCCGCCGAACTTCATGACGATCATGGGCGGGACTTCCTGATCGCGAGAGAAAACGGCCGCGGATTTGAGGTTCGACTTGCGCGGGCGGGACGCCCCTTCGACAAGCTCAGGGCAGGCTCCCGCGACAGACACCGGGACGGCGGCGCTGCGGTAAAGCTGGGGCGAGTCTTCATCCCGCGTATTCCTTGCCCAGGTAGCCTTTGGCTTTCAGGAGTTCGGCGTTGAGGACGGCGGCGCCGGCGGCTCCGCGGATGGTGTTGTGGGAGAGCACGGTGAATTTCCAGTCGAGCACGCCGCAGGGGCGCAGACGACCGACGGCAGTGGTCATGCCAGCGCCCATATCGATGTCGAAGCGAGGCTGGGGACGATCGGGGGCTTCGAGGTACACGACGGGGCGCTGGGGAGCGCTGGGCAATTTCAATTCCTGGGGATCGCTGCGATAGCTGTTCCAGGCGGCAATGATTTCCTGCGGCTTGGCTTTGGTCTTCAGGCGGATGGAAACTGATTCGGTGTGTCCGTCTTCGACGGCGACGCGGTTGCATTGCGCGCTCATGGCGAATGCGCCGGGAATGATCTTTGAGCCATTGAGCTGGCCGAGCAGTTTCTTGGTTTCCTCCTCCATTTTTTCTTCCTCGTTGCGGATGTAGGGGATCACATTGCCGAGGATGTCGAGCGAGGCGACGCCGGGATATCCCGCGCCGCTGATGGCCTGCATGGTCACGGCCATGACGGTTTCGAGACCAAACTTCTGGTGAAGGGGCGCCAGAGCCAGCACCAGACCGATCGCCGAGCAGTTGGGGTTGGTGACGACGTAGCCGCCGGATTTCTTTCGCCAGGCTTGTACGTCGATGAGCTTGATGTGTCCGGCGTTGACTTCGGGAATTACGAGCGGCACGTCTTCCTGCATGCGCAGGGCGCTCGAGTTCGAGACCACGGCGCAGCCGGCGTCGGCAAAACGGGGCTCGAGTTCGGCAGCAATGGAGGCGTCGAGGGCGGCAAAAATAATTTTCGGCGCGCCCGCAGGAGTGGCCGGCGAGACCGTCATGGCGGCGACTGCGGACGGAATCGGAGTCTTGAGCTTCCAGCGCGCTGCTTCGGCATAAGGCTTGCCCTCGGAGCGGTCGGAAGCGGCCAGCCAGGCCACTTCGAACCAAGGGTGGTGCTCCAGCATCTGGATGAATCTCTGGCCGACGACGCCGGTGGCGCCGAGAATACCGATAGGAATTTTGCGGTTCATAGAATACTTGGAATTCTATAACAGTCGAGGGAAAGCAGATTCCTCGGCCCCTCGCGTTGGCTCGGGGGTCGGAATGACAAAGCGGCAGATTCCTCCGCCCTGGCGTTGGCCCGGGGGTAGGAATGACGCCACCATCAGCTTCCAACGTGAGCATGAGCGTTCGCAAGTAGCGAAAGGAGGACCACCTCCGCCGGAATTCGGATCACTGCAGAACTCTCTGCCTTCTGCCGATAGGAGAATCTGGAGGGATTCACATGCCCGAGCTACGGCAGAACTTTTTCACCAAGGAATGGGTCATCATCGCCACGGAACGGGCCAAGCGGCCCGAGGAGTTGGCTACGCATCGCGCGGTGCAGGCGGTACCGGCGTTTGTGGAAAGCTGTCCATTTTGCCCCGGCAACGAAAGCAAAACTCCGCCGGAGGTGCTGCGGTCTCCCGCCAACAGCGAACCGTGGGCGGTACGAGTGATTCCCAACAAGTTCGCCGCGTTGTCGAGCGAAGTTCAGCCCACGCGCAGCCTGCAGCACTTGCGGCGGCGTATTGATGGCTTCGGCTTTCACGAAGTCATCATCGACAGTCCGGACCACTCCCGCTGCATGGCCATGTTGCCGGATGAGCACGTGGCCAGCATCCTACGAGTGTACAAACAGCGCTACCAGGCGCTCAGCACGGACCATCGCGTGAACCACATCACGATCTTCAAGAATCATGGAACGGACGCGGGCGCGAGCCTGCAGCATCCACATTCGCAACTGATTGCGACGCCGATGATCCCGAGCCAGGTACGGCACCGCTTGTTCGAGGCGCTGCGCCACTATGACGACGTGGGGGAATGCATGTTCTGCCACATGGTGGAGCGTGAGGTGGAGGACCAGACGCGCATTGTGCTCAAGAGCGAGCGCTTTGTGGCGATGGAGGTGTTCGCTTCGGCCACGCCGTTTGCCACGCACATTTTCCCGCTGCGCCACATGGCCAGCTTCGGGGACATCTCCGAAATGGAGGTGACCGATCTGGCTCGCGTTCTACGGACTCTGCTGGCGAAGATCTACGTAGGGCTGGAAAATCCCGACTTGAACTTCACGGTGCGAAGCGGCCCGGCGGAATATGCCGGGGCACGGCACTTTCACTGGTATGTCAGTGTGATCCCGCGGCTGACGCGCGTAGCCGGCTTTGAGTTGGGTTCGGGAATGTTCATCAACACGGTTCTGCCGGAGGATGCGGCGGAATTTCTGCGGAAGGCGGCGGTGGACAAGATGGCCGGGGCCGGGGCGGGACAGTAGCGGGGAAAGGCGGCCAGCAAACGCGACTTCTCGTGGCGGGTGAAGGCCGTGGGCTGCATTCGTTCGCCGCCTCGCGGCTGGCGTCATCCCAACCGGAATCTCCTAGCGAATGGGACGTTTTTCTGCAACTCGCCAGAACGGCGATGGCCAGCTACGGACGGTGCGTCTCTTGACCTCGGAACGGATATTCGGTGAGGGGGCCGAACTTCTTCTTCTCGGCGTACAGGCGCCAGCGCCGCAAAACGATGCGCAGACTGGCCATCACGGGAATGGAAAGGTAGATGCCCAGGATGCCGGCGACTTCGCCTCCGGCCATGACACCGAAGATCGCGGCCAGAGGATGCAGTTCCATGCTCTCGCCCATGATGCGGGGAGAAGAAACGTAGTCCTGGAGCAAGCGCCAGATGCCGAGAAAAATGATGAGGATCAGCCAGTGTTTGTAGCTCATCAACAGCGCCACGCTCACAATGACCAGGGCGGCGGCCAGAGGGCCGACCACGGGAATAAATTCCAGCACTCCGCCCACGGTGCCGAGAACCAGAGCGTAAGGAACCCGCATCAGGCCGAGAAACGCGGAATACATGAGCAGTGTCAGAGCGGCCAGACTCAGTTGTGCGCGGATGAAGTGGGCGAGCATCTGGTTGAGATCGTTGAGCACGTTCTCCAGAAACTCGCGCTGCGGCCGCGATTGGATGGTGGAGAGCAGGAAGTCGCTAAAGGAGCGGCCATCTTTCAGGAAGAAGATCGACAGGAGGGGCACCACGAAGAACAGCCAGGCCTGCTTCGCGACTTCGGCAACGCGGAGACCGATACGCTGCGCCAGTTGCGTGATGTCGTCGCTGTGGGTGACCAGAAACGATTGCACGAAATCGGTGGTGGTGCGGCTCCAGCCGTGCTGTTGCCGTAGTTGCTCGGTGATCTTTCCGGAATTAAGCTGCGCCAGCAGGTTAGGAATCGATTCTCCCAACCGTGCTCCCTCGTGGGTCACGCTTGGACCTACCAACACGAAGAACACTACGACGAGTGCCAGCAGCAGCGTGTAGATTACTGCGATCGCCAGCGTGCGGCCCTTCAGCACCTTCTCGAGAGAGTTCACCAGCGGACTCATCAGGTAGGCGAAGAAGATAGCGAACAGAAAGGCGATCAGAGTGGCGCGGGCCACGTAGAGAAACCCCAGCCCCAGCGCGAAGAGGAGCACCGTGACCAGAACCCGCGCCGTACGTGAGTCAGCCAGCAGCAATAAGTTTTCCAGGGCGATCTCGATTCTGCCGCCGGGGAGGTACAGCTTTAATCCCGGACCACTTCCGTACTATCGGCAGGAATCGCCACCCGTATGAGCTTGAACTGATCGTGATCGTCTACCCACAGAGCCCACTGAAAATCTTCTCCGGTCAGGTTGAGGCGCAGCAGTTCGTGCTCCGCGCCGCGGATGGTGATTTTTTCTTTGCCTACGAGTTCCATGCGGACGCTGATGGAAATATGATCCTGGGGCACGAGCGCGCCGAACTGCACGGCGCCCTGCTGGCATTTCAGGGTTCCGCCCTCAGGCTTGCAGGCGGCACCGAGGTAGCGCCAGGCGAGCACTTCGCGGAGCACAAAGAAATTGTTATCAAGAATCGCGGTCGTACTGGGCATCAGGAAAGGTTGTTCGGCGGGCTTGCCGATGCCGCTCGCGGTCATTCTCTCCATCAGAAAATCGTTGCTCGGAGACACGGTCAGGGAGCCGCCGGAGGACTGGCTCCATTCGTAGCGCAGCAACTCGCCGTTGGCAGTCATTTCCATTTCCGACTTCTGACTGGCGGCATCCGCGCCGGACGCTGCCTTGAGTTGGGACTTGATGACGCTGGCGCCGTTTTGCTGTTCGATCTTGAAGGTCTCGGTGGCGACTCGCTGGCCCTTGATGAAGACTCCGAACGAACCGGAGTCGACGGTTTGCATGGGGGCGGGTTTCGCCTTGTCTTTTTTGTCTGCCGCGTTTGCGCCGGGGAAGGCTGCAAAGGAAGAAATCAACAGCAGGGCGGCGGCACGGCGCATTGATGTTTCAAACTTCACTCGACTTCTCCTGGTTCCGTGCGCATCGCGATTTTTTTCAGGCCCAGCGTTTCCGCAATTTCGGCCACGATCGTATCCACGGTACGGCTTCCCGTTTGAATCTGCAAGGACGCCTTCGAGTAGTCTCTGCGCCGAGTCTCGTAGAGCTTGCGAAACGCCTTCAGGCTGCGGAGCAAGGGACGTTCAGTCCCAGTCTGGCTGGCCTGCGAGCAGCAGCGCTGCCACAATTCGTCCACCGGAGCGTCCAGAAAAACCGTTGGCACGCCAGATGCACTCAGCAGCGCCGCGTTTTGTTTCTGCACGAAGGCTCCGCCGCCAAGGGCTACGATTCTGGCGACTCCGCCGCGCAACTCTTCGAGTACTTGTTGCAGAGCTGCCTGCTCGGCCCGGCGGAATTCGGATTCTCCCGAATCGCGGAAAATGTCCGCTACCGTTCGTCCTTCCCGCGCCTCGATGCGGTCGTCGAGATCTTCAAAGATCCAATTCAGCCGCTGTCCGAGGACGCGGCCCACACTGCTTTTGCCGGCTCCCATGAAACCGACCAGAAACACAACGTTGCCCGGAAGAGCGAGGGCCACGGTAGACGACCGTTTGGGCCGCACACGGGTGCGTGGCGTCGCCTTCACCGTTTTGCCAGAAGCCTTGGTCAAAAGTTAGCTGTTCGTGGCTATTTTGCGGTGCGTTTTCTGAGGTGAATTTTACCACTGAAGCTGCGCAGTACCACGGTCGATGAGACCGCGGCTCGGCCCATGGTACCCCAAAAGGCACTGCCCTCTTTGACGACGAACCAGGTGTGGGTCTTGGGTTGGAGAGGAATATCGTCGTGCACTTCACCGCGCACGGAGCGCGCACTCACGTCGGCGGAAGTGGACTCCGGCACCGTGGCTTCGATGTTGCCGCTGTGGCTGGTCAGGCGGTACTCGCCGCGGTCGCCAAAGTCGCCAATGTAGTTGATGCTCCCGCTGGTGGAGATCACCTGCACCAGAGGTCCGGTGACCCCGTTGAGAGTGACTTCGCCGCTCAAGGAGTCAACTTCGACATGGCCGTCCTGCACATTGGTGAGCGTGACGGGACCATTCAGGGTTTTCACGTGCACGTGGGCGCCAGTGATGTCGCGGATTTCGACGGTGGCGGCGGCGCCTTCCAGGGTTACATCCCCGTGAAGTCTTTCGGCGCGCAGGGGACCTGTGCTGGAGTGCAAGGTGATACTGGCATCGGCGGGCACGAGGATTTCGTAATCCACGCGTCCGGACTGGGCGTCGGCGCCGGGGAGCAGGTGGGACTGGATCTCGACACGATTGCCGACCAGGTTTTTGTCGACTTCGACTTTGTCGGAATAGAGCAAGGCACTGATCACGACGACGTTGCCAGTCGAGGGTTTGACGGAGATCGAGCCGTAGGGATTGTTGACGGAAACACCGGCCTTGGGGCCTACGTTAAAGCGATATTCCTTGTGGCTCTCGGCTACCAGCGTCCCGGCCAGCATCGCACTGATTGCGACAAGTTGGATTGTGCGCCCGCTCATTAAAGCTCCCCCGAATGCCCCTGTCGGTCCGCGCAGCGCAAGGCTGGCGGGTCGAGAATTGCTTACATTATGGCAAAGAACGATCCATGGCTAACTCAAAAAGCATGGCCTTTTGCTCATAGGCCTCCATCAGCGAGCGGCGAGCTTCCTCGTCGTTCGGATTGGCGGCGACCACGCCCTTCGCGTCCTGAATGTACTCGTTGACGCGACGAAGATTGTCGGTGTACTGAGCCTTTAAGGCCGGCGACTGCTGGGCCACTTCCAGCAACAAGTCGTCGTCGTTCAGGCCCGCAATCGCCAGATCGGAAACGGATGCAGCCGGGGGGGTGTTGAGGGCGAGCTGATGGGAGAGCGAATGCTGGCGAACATATAAGCCCGCTGTGATCAGCAAGGCCGCGGCCGCGGGGACCATCCAGCGTGCCCAACCCCAGCGGCTGCTGAGTGAAGGCAAAAGGGAGCGGTTCGCACGCTGAGGGCGAATGACTCCCTCTTTGCGCAAGGTGCTTTCGATGGATTTCCAAACGTGGGGACCGGGCTCGTCGACCGCGCGCAGTTCGACTGCGGTGGAGGCTATAAGGATCAATTCGGTGACCAGAGCTGAGCACTCCAGGCAGGTTTTCAGATGATCCCGCTGTTGGGCGCTTCGGCCGTCTTCGATCTCCACCAGGCTCGCTTGCAACTCAAAGCAATTCATACCGCTCTCCCCCAAGCCTCTGTCGAACCAAAGTACTGCCATTTCAAATCAGCTGGCAGCGTTGCGCGCCGCAGCCAAAGTTAGTGCCGTGTCCAGTCTGTGCCGGCTCACGTAAATCGTCAAAACGTACCGTCCGAAGCTTACGACTCGCGCCGCTCAGGATTTCTCGGTCTTGTCGGCGCGCTTCATCTTGAGCAGATCACGCAGCTTCATGCGTGCTTTGTGCAGCTGCGATTTGCTGTTGCCGATGGAGCAACCCACAATGGTCGCGATCTCATTATGTTCGTAACCTTCCACGTCGTGAAGGACAAAAATCGTGCGGTAACCGGGAGGGAGATCGTCGACTGCCTTTTGTAACTGCAGCCGGTCAATGGATCCGGCCAACGCCAAATCTTCTGCCCCGAAATCTTTCTTCGGCGTATCTTCTTCGCCACCTTGCGTGGTTTCTTCGAGCGAAACCACCGGAAGGCTCTTCTTTCTCAGGTGCATCAGCACCACGTTCACTGACAGGCGATGCAGCCAGGTCGAAAATGCCGACTCACCACGAAACGTCCCAATCTTACGGTAGAGCTGCAGGAACGCTTCCTGGGTCAGATCCTCAGCTTCGGCAGTGTTCGCCGTCATGCGCAGACAGAGCGAATACACCCGCCGTTTATGCTTATCGTAGAGAGCCTGGAACGCCTGGGCGTTCCCTTGCTTGGCCTTTTCGATGAGCTCGGCTTCGCTCGAGTCGTTGCCCTGTCGCTGTACTGGGTCGGTCAAGTCGCCTTTTCCGGCCGCACCCCGTGAGATGCGGCTAACTATCTTTGCGTTGTATGGCTTGCGAGCCGATTGCGGAGGAACTAAGGTAATCCCTGTATTCAGAATATCAGAGCAATTCTACCGATCTTGGGATTCTACGATTCGATGCTCCGCCTCCGGAAATCCTTTGCTTGCTCAGGGTTAAACAGCTCTGCTGTCGGAGCTATAAACCCGATTCCAAAATTAGAGTCGCGATCTTCGGAAAATGGTAAATCTGTTAGCGCTAAAAACATTAGTTGTGGCTGGTGGTGATCGTCTCCAGTCGGTGTCCATGCGGTCCTAACTCGCGCTGTCGGAGCAGGAAAGCGAAGGTCAGGCCCAAGAATCCCAAGATGGAAAAGATCCACATTCCGAGGTTGTAACCGCTGGGGTGATCGGGACCAGCGTGGTTGTAATCATTGGCCCAGCCAACCATCAGGTTGAATCCGAACAGGCCAATGTTCTGGATCATCGTCATCAGTCCGTACGCGGTTCCCAGCTTGGATTGGTCCACGATATAGGCGACCGAAGGCCACATCACGGCGGGAATCAGCGAGAACGCCACGCCCATGAGCGCCATGGGTACATACAAGTTCACGTGAGTATAAGCCATCATCAGGTAGACGGGGATGAGCAGCATGGAACCGAACATCATCAGCAGGGCACGCTTGCCGATGCGGTCGACCCAGAGGCCGAATAGCGGAGTGGCAATCATGGCGAAGAGGGTCAGCATGCTCGACAAGAATCCCCCGAACTCCCGCGAAGTGCCATGCGCCTCGATGAAAAATTTCACCGCGAACGTCTGGAAGGGGAAGATGGCGGAGTAGAAAGTGACGCAAAGAGCGACGATGTACCAATAGCTGACACCAAACTTGAACAGATCGGCAAAGACGACCTTGTCGGTAGACGCTTCGCCGAGGTGGAAGCTTTTCTCCGCCTGCACCTCCATGACCCAGTAGATGATTGCGCCCACAACGCAAAAGGCGGAGAGGCCCAGGGCAATCAGAAACGGCCAGCGCCAGTTAGCATAAGCGGCGCGTGCCCATGTGGGGGAGTTCAGGGCGGCGAAAGAACCCAAGCGGCAGATGGTGAGGTTGATGCCGAAAGCGAAACTCAGCTCTTTGCCTCTAAACCACCGGGCGAGCGCGGCGGTGACCGCGACATTCAAAGATTCGGCACCCATGCCGAAGATGAGGCGTCCCGCTGCCATGACCGAGAGGTGACCTGAAGACGCGGTGATGGCAGGGCCGATCAAGCAGAGTACGCCGAAGATCATCAGAGATTTTCGTAAACCGAGGCGGTCGATGATGAAGCCGCCGATCACGACGGTAAAGATGTTTGGAAAGCTGTAGATCGCCTGGAGCAGGCCGATATTCTCATCCGAGAAGCCGAGTTGTTGCTTTAACACGTCGGCCAGAGGGCTGAGCGCGTCGTAGGCATAGTAGCTGCCAAACATGGCCAAGCTGAGGAAGACCAGTACCATCCAGCGATACAGGCGGCTGGGCTCAGGACGAAGGGTTTCGTGCATCAGCGCTCTTTTCCGAGCAGATTGAACTCCGGGGATGACGAGCAGAGAAGATTAGCAGAGAGTAGCTTCCAGCTCCTAGCTGCTGGCGTCTAGCTAAACAAAGTGCCGCCAGGACAGCTGCGAGTCACCCGAAGCAGCGAAAATCGCGCTAGACTGAGGGCTTGTTTGACGGTCGGGTTTTGATGGCCCCATTTAGATCGCAGACCCTTGGCCGAAAACCACCACCTGTGGTGGAACTGGGCCACCCGAGCGGCGAGTGGCGGCGCATTCAGCCTGCCGTGTCCTCGCTTAACTTCCTAAAAAGAATGCAATTAAGAGATTGCCGCGGGCCGCCTCACATTGGCACTCGGCCTGCATCTGTCCGAACAACGATTTCGGCCCCGGATTCGGATGTTTGTGCTCACACAACCGGACGGGGAATCCCATCCTAAAGGAGTGTCTCCCATGCGTTTGCGGACTTGTGGTCTGTCCTGTGCCTGCCTATTTGCTCTCGCGGTCTCGATCGTTGGCTGCAACAACACCCTCAACCCGTTGTGCGGGAGTGCCAGGCCGGCGCCGCTTATCGGTTCCCTTTCGCCCAGCACGATGACTTTTGCCGAGGTGCAGCAGGGCTCTATGCTTACCGTGAATGGTAGCCACTTTGTTTCGGCGTCGGAAGTCCTGATTAACTCGACGCCTCTAAGCGCGACCGTGGTCAGCGATCAGCAACTGAAAGTAAAGCTTACGACCGACGTGATATCCGGCGCTGGACCGGTGAAGGTTATGGTGCAGACTCCGAGCGGGAATACCGGAGACTTGGGCTGCACAAGCGGAGGGAACAGCAGCGTACTGATGCTGACCGTTAACTGAGCTCTGTTCAAAGAAGATTGACGATCAGTGCTGGAAGAGATCTCATAATTGAATCGAACCTCAGGGGCTAAAGCCCGCGTCATTTGCGGCTACGAGCGGCACGGCTAAAGCCGTGCCCTTCCCAAAATCATTTATGAGATACCTTCTAGCGGTCTAGCTTCCGATATAGCGCGCATAGAGACTGCGCGCGACGGCCGTGTCGGTGGTGCCTTTGATGATGGCGCGGCCGTCGGGAAACAGGGTTAGCTCATAGGGGTCGTGCCAGAATTTCAGGACGAAGTCGTTGTGACGGACTACGCCGTGGGGCTGCAGGCGACGGTCCATCTCGGCGAAATCGATGGGGCGCTGGCGCTCATGAATTTGCACGGAATTTCTGCCGCACAGGGTGATGTGCGGGCGGCCTTCGCCGGCGAGATGGACGAGATCGCGCTCACCGCAGGCGCGGCAGCCGGGACGGGGCTTGGCGGCAGAGATTTCGGCGTGCTCGTTCGTCCAGACGTCGAAGGAAAGCAGCGTCTGCCGCAATTGGGGAGCGTTCGGGCCAGCGACCAGAAGTTTGAGCGCCTCGGTCGCGGCGACCGAGGCTACGAGGCTCACGGCCGAGTTGAGAATGCCGGAAGTCTCGCAAGTTTCGACCATCCCTCCGGGCGAATCCGGAAAAAGGCAGGCCAGACAGGCGGTTTGACCGGGCAGGACGTTCAAGGTGACGGCGTAGCTTCCCACCGCGGCCGAATAAATCCACGGAAGAGAGCGGTCCACGGCGTAGTCATTGATCAAATAACGAGTTTCGAAGTTGTCGGTGCCGTCGAGGATCAGCGACATTCCGCCAAGCAAGGCTTCAATATTTGCGGGAACGAGATCTTCAACCTTGGGTTCAATCACAATCTGAGAGTTGAAGGCGGCGATCTTGCGGGAGGCGGCAATGGCCTTGGGAAGAGACTCCGCGGCATCCATCTCATCGAAGAGCGACTGGCGCTGCAGGTTACTGGGCTCGACGTAGTCACGATCGACGATGCGCAAAGTTCCCACGCCTGCACGAGCCAGCAGTCCGGCCAAGGCGGAGCCGGTAGCGCCGCATCCGACGATCGCCACTCGGGCGCTTGCCAGTTTTCGCTGGCCTTCGGGGCCGATGCCGCGGAACAGGATCTGGCGCGAATAGCGTTCATCCGGGGAAGAATTCCGTTGCGACATCGCAATTCGTTCGTTCGGTTGCGTCTGCTGTGCCAAAGAGGTCACCAGTGTCAGGCTGTAAAACCTTTATTATAAGTGGCTGGCTTGGCGGTGGATGATTGCCAATGCTGGGCTCGATTTGAAAGCCCGGGGCCGGAACAGTTCGAGTAAAGACAGCCGGGCGCATTCCATCGAAGTCAAATCGCGCCTGGGCCCAAGGACACTTTTGCTGAAACCGTACGCGACACTACTGACCACGATGATCCTGCTGTGGTTTGCGGTCGTCGCGTCGGAGAATGCGTCGGGGACTGCGGTGCCGGCGGGTGGATCCTCTGCGTCTCAAGAGAATACGTCGCGAGCGAATCCATCTCCATCGAGTCCAATCCAATCGGGTCCATCTCAGTTGAAGTCCGGCCCCACGGTGCAGCAAGAGGCGCAACTGCCGTCTCAGGCTGGGATTTCCGGGTATGAAGGGAAAGTTGTCCAATCCATCGAGATTCCCGGCGCGGCGGAAAGGGATCGCGAGCACATCCTGCAGTTGCTGCCGCAGAAGGTGGGAGAACCGTTGGATCGCGGGCGCGTCCGCGAGAGCATTCGCACGCTGTATGCTACCGGGCGCTTTGCCGACATCCAAGCGGTGGTTGCGCCATCGGGAGAGGGCGTAACGCTCGCTTTCACGACCACGGCTAACTTTTTTGTGGGCGCGGTCGAGGTGGAGGGCGCGCCCGCCCGTCCCACTTCGAACCAGATCGTCAACTCGTCGAAGTTGCAGTTGGGAGAACTGTATACGCAGGAGAAATTGGACCGCGCGCTGGAGAACGTTCGGCAACTCATGCAGGAGAACGGTTACTACCGGGCGCGAGTCACCGCCGAGAGTGTGTCGAACCCGGCGACGCAGCAGGTGAATATTCTCTTCCATATCAGCCGGGGTGAGCAGGCGCGGGTGGGTGAGGTGAGGGTCACCGGCACATCCGGTCTGTCATCCTTGGAAGTGCAGGATAAGGCGCACATGAATCGCGGTGACCGGCTTACCGGCGAGCGAGTGAGGGGTTCGCTGCAACGGCTGCGCAAGAGATTCCAGAAGCAAAATCGCGCGTTGGCGCAGGTTTCCATTGCCGAGCAGCTATACCATCCAGAGACCAATAGTGTTGACTTCACCTTCCAGATCGATCCGGGTCTGGTGGTGGTGATTTACGCCCGCGGTTACCACATCAGCCGCGGTGCACTGAGGAAGGAAATTCCGGTCTACGAAGAGAATGCCGTGGATGATGATTTGCTGAATGAAGGCAGGCGGAACCTGCTCAATTACATGCAGACGCGCGGCCACTTCGAGGCCAAGGTGGACATTCAGAAGGAAGCCGACGCGAAGACCATGCGGGTGATCTACCAGATCGATCCCGGGACCCTGCATAAACTGGTTCTGGTGGAGATCACCGGCAACAGGGATTTTCTGGACACGGCGAAGCTGCGATCGTACCTGCAGATTCAGGCGGCCAGCCGCTTCCTGAGCCATGGACGCTACAGCGAATCCCTGCTCAAGAGTGATGTCGCGACTTTGGAAGAGCTGTACCGGTCCAGCGGTTTCCGCCAGGTCCAGATTCAAACCAAAGTGGACGACAACTACCACGGAGTGGCAAATAAGCTGGCAGTTCACATTCACATCGAAGAAGGAGTCCGAACGCGCGTCGGCGGGCTCCATGTTCTGGGCACCCAGAAAATCGCGGTGAACGAACTGCCCGAACTGAGCACGCAGCCGGGCCAGGCTTATTCCGAACAGGATCTGGCGAACGATCGGGAGAGGATCCTTAATTTTTACTTCGATCACGGATTTCCCAACGCCGCGCTGGAGATCACCACAAAGCCTTCCGAACATCAGCCCAATCAGGAAGACGTAACGTACACGATTCAGGAAGGGGAGCGTTTCACGGTGAATCGCGTGATGGTTGCCGGAACCGAACACACGCGCGACTACGTGCTGCAGCGAGAATTGCAAGTTCACGAGGGGGAAGCGCTGAGCCAGCAGGATCTTCTCGGCACGCAGACTCGACTTTACGATCTGGGCATCTTCAGCCAGGTGGATACGGCGGTGCAGAATCCTGAGGGAACCGATCCCCAAAAAAATGTACTGGTGCAGGTGCAGGAGGCCAAGCGCTACACCTTCACTTATGGAATTGGGTTAGAGTTCCAGACGGGGCAACCGGGGGGGTCGACAGCGCAGGGGACCACGGGAGTAAGCCCCCGAGTTGAGTTCGATGTGACGCGGCTGAACGTTGGCGGGCGCAACCAGACCTTGACGTTCCAGTCCCATGTGGGACGACTGCAACAGCGTGGGCTGGTAAGTTACGCCATTCCGAAGCTCTTCGATAACGATAAGTTCAAGCTGATCTACACCGCTTTTTACGACAACAGTCTGGATGTGGCTACGTTCACTTCGCAGAGACTCGAGGGAAAAATCGACTTGCGGCAGCAGTTCGGAAACTCTGGTACGGAGCCTGGGACCCGGCCGGGACCGAATGCGATGACGTATCGGTTCGATTTCCGTCTCGTGAAAGCCAGCCACTTCCCCGCGAAAGGATTTTCACCTGGCGAGATTACGCTGCTCTCTCTCCCGGCCCGCGTGGGCGGACCGGGTTTCACTTTTATCCATGATAAGCGGGACAATCCCCTGGAAAGCACCAAGGGAAGCTATTTCACGCTGGATGGTTTTGCCTCTGCCACCTACTTCGGCTCGGAAGCCGATTTCGGTCGCGCACTCGGTCAGCTTTCCACCTATTATGCGTTTGGAAGAAAGGGTAAGACCGGACATCAGTTTGTGTTTGCCCGTTCGACAAGCATTGGCTTGCAACAGCCCTTCGGAGGTACCAGGGTCGTGACCCCGGGCGCATGTCCCACGAATCCCAATACTAACGAGTCCATATGCCAGGGGATTTCATTGATACCGCTACCCGAACAATTCTTCGCCGGGGGCGGCAACTCTCATCGCGGATTCGGGTTAAATCAGGCAGGCCCTCGAGATCCAGGCTCAGGTTTTCCCGTCGGCGGTACGGCGCTTTTCGTTAACAACCTGGAACTGCGCTTTCCCCAGACTACTCTGCCCTATCTGGGGGAGGGATTCGGCTTTGCCATTTTTCACGATATGGGGAATGTGTTCACAGCGCCGCACGATATGTTGAAGGGATTGATGCGCTGGCACCAGCCTGATCCGGCTCAGTGTCTGCTCAGCGGTGGTACACCGAACCACCGGTGTTACACCCAATTCAATAACTCCGGTTATGATTATACTTCACAGGCGCTCGGGGTGGGGTTGCGGTACAAGACCCCCATTGGGCCATTGCGTTTTGACTTCGGGTACAATCTTAATCCGACCAGATATTTTCAAGGGAGCAGTTTTGATTCGTCGGGACAGCCGATAACTTTTGAGACGCCTCGCCTGCGTCATTTCAACGTATTTTTCAGCATAGGCCAGCCATTCTGATGGATAGAGTTCGTACAAAGAAAATGGTCGCAGTGGTGGCGCTCGCTTTGTTTGTGAGCGCAATGATGCTGCCGTCCGCCCGAGCCGGCCAGGTGATCGACCGCATCGTGGCCACGGTCAACGGGCACATCATTCTGCAGAGCGACTGGGACGAAGCGCTGTGCTACGAAGCCCTGCTCAACGGCCGCGCGCTGAACCAATTCACTGACGATGATCGCCGGAGCGTTCTCGACCGTCTGATTGATCACGAACTGCTCGGGGAGCAGATGAAGTCTGCGTCTTTCGAGCATGCCTCCGAGTCAGAGGCGGCCGCCCGGGTGGCAGAGGCGCGGAAGCAGTATGCGGAAGCGGCGACAGATGAGGGCTGGCAGCTGGTGCTGGGCAGGTTCGGGCTATCGGAAAAAGATCTGGTTGCACATGTGCAGCAGCAGATCGATCACATGCGACTGGTCGATGCTCACCTTCGTCCCGCGGTGCAGATTGATTCCAAAACGATCGAAGCCTATTACCGAGAGAAATTCGTACTGCAGTTGAAGCAATCCATCGTAGCCGAGATCCCCTCGGCCGATGTTGCCGCCAAGATCCGCGAGCTGCTCACTCAAGAAAAGGTGAACGAGCTGATGGTTTCCTGGCTGCAATCCCTGCGCTCGGAAAGCAAAGTGAGCGTCCCCGGCGCGAGCGGGGCTGGGGATGGGGTACAGACGCGGTGACGGAGCCCGCCGCCAGGCCTCGACGCTGGTGGAAATATCTGCTGCTTGCCACTGGTGTCATCGTCGTCGCCGTGCTGGCGGCACTCTGGTACACCACCACAAATTCTTTTCAAGCCTATGTGCGTAGGCGCACGGTCGCCGAAATGGAGAGGATTACGGGAGGCCGCGCGGAAATTGGCAGCTTCCACGTTGTCCCGTTCCACCTGCAAGTCGAAGTGCGCAACATTACGGTGCATGGGAAGGAAGCTGCAAGCGACGTGCCGCTGGCGCATGCGGACAGCCTGGTCGCGCAGCTAAAAGTGATCTCGTTTCTGCGCACTGAGTTCGGCTTCCATTCGGTGACTCTCGAACATCCGGTCGTCCACATTGCCGTCGGGCTTGACGGTGCCACGAATGTCCCCGCCCCGAGGGTGACCGCGAGGGCTTCGGAGAGCACGCCGATCGAGCAGTTGTTCGCGCTGTCCATTGATCATCTGTCGGTGCGGAACGGCGAAATGCTGTGGGGGGACCGTAAGATTCCCCTGAACTTTGCCGTTCATGATACCGGTTTGCAGATGGATTACTCGTTCCTGCGCGGCCGCTATGAAAGCCATCTCACGGTGGGCAAAGTCGACAGTGTGGTCGAGGATCTCCGTCCATTCGCATGGATGACTACAGTCGATTTCAGCCTGGGGCCGACCTTCGCTGAAATCAAATCGTTGAGATGGAGCTCCGGCCGGTCATCCCTGGAGGCGAGCGGACGTATCAGCGATTTCCGCAATCCCCACCTGGACGGAAGCTATGACGCTCACGTCGATCTCGCCGAGTCTGCCGCGATTGCGCGCCGACACGACCTGCGCGAAGGTACGGCCGAGTTCAAAGGCAGCGGCCACTGGTCGCTGGAGCAGTTCACCAGTTCGGGGACTCTGGCGTTGCGCGACATCGGCTGGCAGAACGCTCAGATTGTGATTAAGAGGGCGAGTGCGACGTCGGATTATTCGGTGACGGATGAGCAGATCAAGCTGTGGAAGCTGCAGGGAAAGTTGTTTAGCGGGAGTTTCACGGGCGAGGCGCAGGTGGACAACTGGCTGCACAGCGTACCGCTGCCGCCGGCGGGAAGAGCGAAGCAGGGCAGGGACGACCTTCCCGTAATTACTGCGGCTCGGCCACCAGCCAAGAAAGGTGAGAGAGCGAAGCTTCCGGGAGTGCAGAACGGGGCGGTGCATCTTCGTCTGCGAGATGTTTCCGCCGGAGAGATGGCGGTGGCCCTGGACGTACCTGCGCATCCGCTGCGCCGGTTTCACCCGGCAGGATTAGCCACTGGCACCGTGGAGGCGTTCTGGAAAGGATCGTGGAAGGATGCTGAGGTCGGATTTACGGCGGACGTGAACCCTCCGCTGCATCCCGCTAAGGGCGAATTACCCGTAACGGCCCATACTCAGGGTAAGTATTTCGGCGGCAGCGACTCGCTGGAACTCGGTCAGTTCAGCCTGTCTACGCCGGCGTCGCGGGTTCAAGCTTCAGGGATTTTGGCGGCTACCTCGACGCTGCACCTTTCCGTTTCGACTTCCAACCTGGAAGAATGGCGTCCGCTGGTGACGGCGCTGGGCGGGCCCACCAACCTGCCATTCCGGGTGGACGGGAATGCGACGTTCAACGGCGTTGCCGAAGGCACGTTTTCAGATCCCACGGTGGCCGGGACGCTGGTAGCGGAAGACTTCGAATTCACCATGCCGGCGACGTCGCGCACACTGGTGCAACAGGTGCATTGGGATTCCCTTGCGGCCAGTATTCAATTCTCTTCTAATGAGCTTGCGCTGCGGGGCGGGACCCTGCGTCGTGGGGACACGAACGCGGACTTCGAGCTCAGTGCTGTGCTGCAAAAAGGACAATTCACCGAAAACAGCCCCTACACAGCACGCGTGAACCTGCACAATGTGGACGTGGCGTCGACGGCGGCTCTTGCCGGTTTCGACTATCCGGTTTCGGGGACGGCAGACGTGTCGGTTCAGATTGCAGGCACGCGGGCGCATCCTCGGGCGCAGGGCCACATTCACGCGGCGAATGCCTCGGCGTATGGAGAAGCGATCGAGAAGTTCGAGGCGGATCTTCGCATTGCCGGGAGCGAGACTGCTCTCAACAATATTCACCTCACCCATCAGGATGTCGACATTTCTGGCAGTGCCGCCTATACGCCGGCGACGCGCGGCTTCCGGGTTGACCTGATCGGGAAGAATTTTGACATATCGCGGGTTCGCCAGCTTCATCTGGACCGTTTGCCGGTGGAGGGCCACGCCGACTTTACGTTGCAGGGGTCGGGCACACTCAGTGCGCCGGAGATCAACGCCTTCGTTCACGTAAACGAGCTCACGTTCGACCACGAACTCGCGGGTGGACTGGATGTTGAGGCCACGACGAAGAACGGCGAACTGCGCCTGAGCGGGCACTCCGAATTTCCGCACGGCAAACTCTCCATTGCGGGAAGCGTTGGAATGCACGGAGATTATCCTGCGAACATTTCTGCGCAACTGGATCATATCGATCTCGATGCCCTGTGGCGCGCCTATTTGGGCGGACAACTTACGGGACACTCCGCGTTTGGCGGTACGGTGACGATGCAGGGGCCTTTGCGTTATCCGCGGCAGTGGACGCTCAATGGAAACGTGACCGACGTTGCGGTCGACGTGGAATATGCCAAGCTGCACAACCAGGATCCGGTGCGTTTTACGTATGCGGACCAGACAATTCACATCGAACCGGCGCATCTGGCGGGAGAGGGGACGGACGTCGTCGGACACGGTTCGATTCGCTTCGTGGGGGCGCAGGAACTTGACTTGTCGGCCGACGGGCAAGTTGACCTTAAACTGCTGGGCAGCATGGTCCCGGATCTGACCGTTTCCGGTCTGACGACGATCCATCTGACGTTGGGAGGCAGGCTGAGTGAGCCGCTCCCACAAGGCAGCATCGAGGTCAAGAACGGCGCAGCCAGTTACGCCGGCTTGCCCAGCGGCCTCAGCGAGATGAACGGCTCGCTGTCGTTCACGCGGGATCGGGTCCATATTGATCAGCTCACGGCGCGCACGGGCGGCGGAACGCTGGATTTGAAAGGCGACGCCACCAACTACAACCGGCAGCTCAATTTCAACCTCACGGCCGTGGGGAAAGAGGTGCGGCTGCGTTATCCGCCGGGCGTCAGTTCCACGGCGACCACTGAATTGCACTGGGTGGGAAGCCGCTCCGTTTCGATGATTTCCGGGGACGTGCTGGTCACGAAGTTGGCGGTGACGCCGGGCTTTGATTTTGGTTCGTACCTGGAGCGAAGCCGCCAGTCGGCGGCGATCACCCCGGCCAATTCGCCGCTTTATAACGTGAAGCTCGATGTGGCCGTACGGACCGCGCCCGAACTTCAGATGAAGACTGCGGTAGCGCGATTGTCAGGGGACGCCGATCTACGTCTGCGAGGTTCCGTGGCGCGTCCCAGCGTTCTTGGGCGCGCTGACATTCTGGAAGGAGACGCGACTTTCAACGGCATCAAGTTCCGGCTGGAGCGCGGCGATATTACGTTTGCGAATCCGGTGGCGATTGAACCCCAGGTGAACTTACAGGCTACAACTCACGTACGCAACTATGATCTCGACGTCACGGTTACGGGGACACCCGATCGGCTGGCGGTCAACTATCGCTCGGAGCCGCCTCTGCCCAAGTCGGACATCATTGCGCTGCTGGCGCTGGGCCGCACCAGCGAAGAGTCGGAGCAGTTGCAGCAGCAGTCGGGCCAGGGCATGTTCACCGACGAGGCCACCAACCTGATCATCAGCCAGGCGATCAATGCGACTGTGAGCAGCCGCATGCAAAAGCTTTTCGGAGTCAGCCGGATCAAGATCGATCCGCAGGGGCTGACTACGGAAACCAATCCCACGGCGCGGGGTCCGCAGGTCACCATCGAGCAGCAGTTCGCCAATAATATCTCGCTCACTTACAGCACCAACGTTTCGCAGAGTTCGCAGCAGATCATTCAGGGCGAATACTACGTCAATCGCAATGTTTCGGTGGTGGGCACGCGCGATCAGAACGGCGTGGTGAGCTTCGATGTCCGCGTTCGACAGCGCAAGAAATAGAATTGTTCTGACGGGATGCAGAGTCCTTCCGCATGAATTCTTCTGGCGAAACTGCCGCATTCTCGCGCTTGCGGCTGCGCATGGTCGAGTCCCAACTGCGGGCGCGCGGTGTGGGCGACGAGCAGGTGCTGGATGCCATGTTGCGGGTGCCGCGCCACGAATTCGCGCCTGAACGTTATCGAGATCAGGCGTATGAAGATCATCCTTTGCCCATTGGCGAAGGGCAGACGATCTCTCAGCCGTACATTGTTGCGCGCATGTTGGAAGCTTTGGGGCTTACGCCGGCCGACAGAGTACTTGAGGTTGGCACCGGATCGGGCTATCTGACGGCATTGCTCGCCGAACTGGCGGCGCAGGTTTTTTCGGTGGAGCGCCATGCTGCGCTAGCGGATGCGGCCAGAGAGTTGCTCGGCCGCATGGGCTACACCAACATAAGAGTGATTGTGGGCGATGGAAGTCAGGGGCTTGCCGAGGGTGCGCCCTACGATGCGATCATCGTTTCTGCTGCGGCACCGGAGGTGCCGCATGCGCTGATCGAACAACTGGCGGAAGGCGGACGGATGATCATTCCGGTTGGCCCAACTGATTCGCAGCAGTTGCAGGTGATCCACAAGGAAAACGGCCGACCGCGGATCAGCTTGCGCGAACTCTGCCGCTTTGTTCCGTTGATTTCGGGATCGGAGTCTTAGAGTCCGCGACACGAGGTGGCCTGTCATCTTGAAGCGAGGCGAAAGACCTATGCATTCGTCCGGTCAACTACATGGGTCCTTGGCTTCGCTCACGATGACTCGGTGACGCATGCCGCGAAGTTGGTGGCCACACGAGCAAGGCCTTGAGGGGCAGGACCTGCATTACAATTTACTCGTGCCCGTCCTGCACAACCTGCGCGTAACGCTCGAGATGATCAAGTGGGAGCACTCCATCTTCGCGCTCCCGTTTGCGCTATGCGGAGCCATGCTGGCGGCCGGAGGACTTCCTTCGTCGCATCAACTGGTATGGATCGTGGTTGCCATGGTCGCCGCGCGCTCTGCCGCGATGGCGTTTAACCGCTGGGCCGACGCTGCCATCGACGCCGCCAATCCCCGCACCAGCGCTCGTGCCTTGCCCGCCGGACACCTCACGCCCGCGTTTGTGGCTACGTTCGTGGTGGTTTCCAGCGCCATTTTCATTGTTGCCGCGAGCCAGTTGAATCGGCTCGCGCTCTGGCTTTCTCCGGTGGCTCTGGCTGTGCTGCTGCTTTACTCCTACACGAAACGGGTGACCCGCTGGTCGCATCTCGTGCTGGGATTCGCGCTCGGCATTGCGCCTTCAGCGGCATGGATCGCGGTACGGGGCTCGCTGGATCCGCGCATCCTGCTGCTCACTGCTGCGGTGACTTTCTGGGTGGGCGGTTTCGACGTTCTCTATGCCTGCCAGGATTTCGAGTTCGACCGCCAAAGCGGCCTGCACTCCATTCCGCGATACGTGGGGATTCGCGGCGCGCTGTGGATTGCGCGCGGTTTTCACGTGGTGATGGTGGGCCTGCTGGTCGCTCTGCTGATTGTATTCGGGATGGGCAAGCTGGCAGCCTGCGGAGTTCTGGCAGTGATCTTGCTGCTGCTCTACGAACATTCTTTGGTTCGGCCTGACGACCTGTCGAAACTGAATGCCGCGTTTTTCACCATGAATGGCGTCATTTCGGTGCTGTTTTTTGTGTTTGTCGCGGGGGATTTGTTGCTGCGGAAATAGGTGGGCGGGCGCTTATCCAGTTTTAGTCGCGGGTTGTAGGAGAGGCAAGCTAACAGGGAAGCCGCCTCTCCGAATAGATTCGCGAACGGACAACGTGCTTACTAGTTGACCTTTAGAAGCAGCATCGTGCCACTTTCAACCTTCACGTTGTTTTTCTCCGAACTCAACACCGAACCCTGCGCCGCAGTCTGCGCGGGTTCAAGCTTCAGATTCGAGATCCCTACGACACCCTGCGTGTTCCCGTTGATGGGCGGACGCGCGCCACCTTCCTGCGAAGCATTTGTACCTTCTTTCGGCACGGCGTTTGGCGTGGTACTGGAGGGCGAAGTTTGCGCCGCGCCGCCTTGGGAGCCGCTACGTCCACCACCACCCATCGGGGAGGCGGCGGTGCCGCCACCGGTAGCGGGCGCGCCCGGCTCAGAGGCGCCACCGTTATTCGCATTGTTGTTGGGAGGAGCGATGACGGCTTGGATCGACATCGGCAAAGATATTTCTCCGTCTTTCAAAACCGCACGGTCAAAAGCGATTCCTACCTGAGACTCTTTCTGCTCTTTGCTGCGCGTCTGTGCCTCGGTCACGTGTCCCATAACCACCGTGTCCTTGGGCACGACCACCTCTCCACTATTTGCTTTCAGATCCATCGTGACCTTGGCCGCGACTTGATCTCCCGGCTTGGCCTTCTTGGCATCGATGGTTTTTGTCAACTGCACCGGGATCACGCTTCCGGGGGCAATTCTGTGTACACCCGCGGCCTGTGCCTGATTTGCGCCGGTGGGAGCGGAGGCGGGAGCGGAGGCGGGAGCCTGAGTCGCCTGCGGAGCTGCTTGGGGCTGGGGTTGCGCTTCTGGCTGCGCTGGTGACGGCGGGGCAGGTTGCGCCTGTGGCTGCTCCGGGGGACCGCTCGGGTTCTGGGCGGACGGCGCGTTTTGGGCGAACGAAGCCGCACAAAGCAATGCTCCGGTTAGTAACGTAGCAGGAAGAAAGGTTCTCATCAGCAGTCTCCTTCGTTTGCAATTTCCGAGCAAGGCGCGCAAAGAATTCGCGTCTCCTGGGTAGATGCGGTTTCCGGACGAAGGGTAGACAGGGAATCGTCACCGGTTCGACAATTGCGGCCGCAATCTTTCGCCCCCGGGCCGTTACTGGCATTTGCGGAACCAGCTCTTCCAATGGCGAATCGTGGTCTTCGGCATCGTCCTGCGATATCATCAGAAGGATGTCTGCCACACGTTTATCCCACGCCTTCCAGACAGACGATCTGCGTCTGGCGCCGATTCATGAGAAAGTCCTTGCCGGCAAGAGGCTTGACGCCGACGACGCCCTCGCCCTGTACCGCAGTGGCGACATTCTCGCCGTAGGGTGGATGGCCAATTCCGTGCGCGAGCGCATACATGGCGACAAGACGTACTTCAACGTCAACCGGCATATCAATCCGACGAATGTTTGCGTGGCGGCGTGCCGGCTATGCGCGTTTGGACGAAAGAAGAACACGCCCGGCGCCTACACCATGGCGCTCGAAGAGGCTTTCGAAACCGCGGCCTCGGGATACTCCGAGGCGGTCACGGAATTCCATATTGTGGGGGGATTGCATCCCGACCTGCCGTTTCAGTACTTCCTGGATTTGTGCTCCGGTTTGAAGCAACGCTTTCCGCAAGTGCATCTGAAGGCCTTCACTATGGTCGAGGTCGCCTACTTGTCGAAGCGGGCCAAGCTTTCGATCCGCGAGACGCTGGAACAACTGAAAGCTTCGGGGGTAGACTCGCTGCCCGGCGGCGGAGCCGAGATTTTCGCCGATCGCGTGCGCCACATCATCTGCGACCACAAGATTGATGGTGGGCAGTGGCTCGAAACCGCAAAGCTGGCGCACCAGATCGGATTAAAGTCGAACGCGACCATGCTCTACGGGCACGTCGAAAACGATGAGGACCGCGTCGACCATCTGCTGAAGCTGCGCGCGCTGCAGGACGAGACTGGCGGCTTTCAGACGTTTATTCCGCTGGCCTTCCATCCGGACAACACGCCGCTGCAGCATTTGCCGAAAACCACCGGTATGCTCGACATTAAGCAAATTGCGGTCAGCCGGCTGGTGCTCGATAACTTCCCGCACATTAAATCGTACTGGCAGATGATGACCGCGAAGATCGCGCAGATTTCGCTGCGCTTCGGCGCCGACGACATGGACGGTACGGTGATCGAAGAGAAGATTTACCACGACGCCGGCGCTACCACTCCGCAGGGTATGCGCCGCGAAGAGCTGGAACGACTGATCCGCGCTGCGGGACGCGAGCCCATCGAGCGCGACACGCTCTACCGGCCGGTCACGCGGACCGAAACGTCGGTGACGGTCGCTGTCTAACGCTAAGCCTCAACCGGTGGCGTGAGCACGCCGGGTTCGTTTCCTCGGTCCCTTGCCGGTCCCAGTCCTTCCTTCGGAACTCGTCATAGCATGCCTCAAAAGTAAATTGGCCCTTGTTTGATAGCCCTTGCCGTACCCTTTCAGCCATGCAAGAACATCGGCGTCCAGTCGCATCGTCACCACTTTTTTCGGCGGACGATAGAACTTTCCCATCTCGGCCCCGCTCCAGTCCACGACCTCCGGCATGTCTGAGAGATCAATGTCTGCGTCCTTCATGGCCGCGATGGCGGCGATGTCTCTTTTTTGTTCCCTGCTTAGCTTCCTCATATCCTCTCCTCTCACGTGGCGTCGCGGCGCGGGCCGATATGATTCTCATGATTTCTTCGCCATCTTGCTCAAAGCATGTATGCACGACAAAGAGTACTACGCCCAGACTGATTGACCCCAGAGTGATCCAGCGCTCCTCTTCGCGTGTCGATTCATCACGCTGCGTCAAAGCCCAGGGATCGTCGAATACGAGTGCTGCAGTCTCGAACCGGACATCGTGCTTCACCAGATTCCGCTGGTTCTTCGCTGCGTCCCATTCAAAGCGCATGGCCGTTATCGAGCAGAAGATTTTAGGATATGGACCAACTTAGTGTGTGTCAATACAAATGTATGTATGGTTAGCCAATTTACTGGCCGATTGACTTCCGTAGTTCTTCCAGTGAAGTGTTCAGCAAGTTCCGCAACACGGCAACCTCGGCGATGATTCCGGCGTGCAGCGCGGGATCCACGTCGGGAGCGAATAGAGGGGAATGATTCGACGGGAGCATAGTTCCGGCAGCCTTGGCTTGCGCGAACTTCTCGGGATCGGCTCCGCCGAGGCTGAAGTAGAAACCGGGGACCCCCTGCTCGACGAAATAGGAAAAGTCCTCCGATGGCGTGATCGGCTCGGCGATCACAACCTTGTCTTTTCCGAGCGCAGACTCCAGAGGCGCTCTGAGCCGCTCGGCCAGAGCTGGATTGTTGTAAACCAGGTCGGTGCCTTCGTAGCGTTCTACCAGCGGTTCTTTCGGCGCGCCAGCCGCGGCGGCCTCCGCCTTGGCAATGCGAGCGATGGCCGCAAGAATCTGCTGGCGCACGTTCTGCTTGAAGGTGCGCACCGTCAGCCCCATTTCCGCACGATCGGGGATAATGTTGTTCTTGGTCCCGGCCTGGATATAACCAACCGTCACCACTGCCATTTCGCCGGGTTTGACTTCGCGGGAGACAATGGTCTGCAAGGCGAGAATGGTGCGGGCGGCGATCACGATGGGATCGATGGCCGTGTGGGGGGCAGAGCCATGCCCGCCCTTGCCGTAAATCGTGATGCGTATGGAATCCGAATTCGTGTTGTAAATGCCGGAAGTGATCGCGGCCATCCCCGCGGGCAATTCATTGCCGACGTGCAAAGCCACAGCCGCATCCGGCTTGGGGAAACGCGTGAACAATCCGTCGCGGATCATTCCATCGGCGCCACCGATAGTTTCCTCGGCAGGCTGGCCGATCAGCATGAGTGTTCCATGCCAGGTATTTTTGCTGTGCGCCATGATCTCGGCCGTGCCCAGAATGGCCGCCATGTGCAGGTCGTGTCCGCAGGCGTGCATCACCGGAACGTCCCGTCCGGCGTCGTCTTTGGCGTGTACCTTGCTGGCGTAGGGAAGACCGGTTTTTTCTTCCACGGGAAGCGCATCCAGTTCCGTGCGCAGCATGATAGTTGGGCCGGGTCCGTTCTTGAGAATCGCGACGACTCCTGTGCCGCCCACGTGTTCGGTGACGTCATAGCCGGCGCTACGCAAGCGCCCGGCCAGTTTCGCCGCGGTTTGGATTTCATGCGCCGACAGTTCGGGATTCTGGTGCAGATCAAGGTAGAGGGCATGCGCGTCGGGATAGACGCTTTCAACTTCTTTCGAAGACGGAGCCTGCGCGCAAGCAACAGCGGTGAGCAATGCCAGAAGCGGAAATCTGAACAGAGTCATGGCCCCGGATCATACCGTGCCGTTCTGGAGTCTGCAAACCCCATCTCGGGCAAAATTATTTTGCGCAACGATTTCCAGAATGAGACCATCTTAACCAGTTAAGCGGTGCAATTCGCCATTTTCCTTCTTTCCGTCGGGTGTACAATCGGCTTAAGAAAGCACTTGGTTGCGCACTTCGTTGGCAAGGCCGAGGCGCTATGAACGTTCACGTCAGCTACCGTCTTCATAAGATTCCCGCCGTAGAAAAAGACATTCAACATCAGATCGAAAAACTGCAGAAACGTCTGCAGGTTTTCCGTCCCGAACTCATCCACCTGAAGGGAGTGGTGGAGGAAACCTCTCCGCGCGAGAGCACCAGCGTTTCGCTGAACCTGCGCTTACCTTCGGGTCAAATGACGGCGCAGGCTTCGGCTGCCACGGCTGCGGCTGCGGTAAAGGGTGCGTTTGAGGATCTGCTGCAGCAGGTCAATAAGCACAAGGAAATTCTGCGCGCTTCGCACAAGTGGCAGCGCGGAAAGCGTGGGGACAGCGCCCGGCCTGGCGCCGTGGTACGCGAAGTCCCGTTCGAGCAGACGTTGGCCGCCGTCTTTCCGCCAACCATTTCCGGGGACGACATTCGCTCTTACGTGAACGTCAATCTGGCGCGCCTCGAACGGTTTGTAGAGCGTGAAATCTACTTCCGTGAAGCGCAAGAATCGATCGCCCCAGACAGCCTCTCGAAGGAAGAAGTGATCGATGAAACCATCGCCGCCGCTTTGGGCAACGGTCAGGAGAAGCCGGAACGCCTGGCGCTTGAGCCCTGGCTCTATCGGCTGGCACTGCAAGCCTTGGACGAACTGTCGCGCACCGACGAAAGCAATGGCAACGCCAGACCTTTGGAGGGCTCGGCGCGCCGGCGCAACGTGAAGGCGAGCGACGAACCCGAGCTGCAATTTCACCAGCCTGACGAATCTATCACGGGGGCGACGGTAATCCCCGATGCGCGCGTGGCGACGCCGGAGCAAATCCTGGCCTCGGACGAACTGTTGCGCCTGATTGCCTCGGCGCTGCGCGATCTGGGCTCGGGCCCGCGCGAAGCCTTCATCCTGCATGCGGTCGAGGGCTTTAGCGTGGATGAGATTGTAGCGATTACCGGCTTGCCGGCCGAGAGAGTACTCGCTTTCGTTTCTGCCGCACGCGACCACCTACGCAAAACGCCGGGGCTAGCGAATCAGTTTCCGGGCCGGTTCGCTCCGACCGGCGCCGCTTAAACCAATCTCAAATTTTGGGAGATTATTCATGAGTATTACCCGCGAACAAATCCGAGAATTAGCTGAATTTCACGATGAAAAATCCTGCGCCGTCAGTTTTTATTTCCAGCCGTCCACGCCGCGCAACAAGGCGCACAAGGAGGACATGATTCTGATTAAGGACCTGGCGCGCGAAGCCCTGCGCAGCATGGAAAGCCAAGGCAGGAAGGAGTGCGCCCGCGCCGATATGGATCGTATCTTGCACCTATCGGGCGAATTGCGTAGTAACGGGACGCACGGCAAAGCCGTGTTCGCCTGCGCCGCCCAAAACATCTGGCGCGAATATGATGTGCCCGCCAGCCTGCCGGGCACGCAGCTCTTTGTGGATCGCCATTTTCATCTCAAGCCAATCGCACACCTGCTGGGCGCGCTCCCGCTGCTGGGCGTGGTGCTGGTCGATCGGCACCGAGCCCGCATCTTCGATCTTCGCCTCGGCGAGTTGACCGAGCGAGAAGACTTGTTCCATCCGGTGCCTCGCAGAGGACGCAGCGACGGGTTTGCCGGCTACGACGGAGGCCACGCGCAGCGCCGAGTGGAAGATGAGACTCGCCAGCACTTCAAGAATGTAGCTGAGACTCTGAAGACCTTGCTGGAAAAGGGTGTGTTCGAGAAATGGATTCTCGCCTGCCAGGATGCTCACTTGTCATTGCTGGAGCCGCAACTGCATTCCTATGTAAGTCAGGCCCTCATCGGCCGCTTCCATGCGGATGTGGGCCACATTACCCGCGACCAGATACGCACCCGCGCGCAGCGGATTGTGGAGCGGTGGCAAAGCGATCGCCGCCGCGATCTGGTCGGCCAGGCGGTGAGCCAGGCGCGCGGCAACGGCCTAGGCGTTACCGGATTGCGCCGGGTATTGCGCGCGCTGGAATTGGGAGAAGTACAGACCCTGTTGCTGGGCGAAAACCTGCAGGCGCACGCCGTCGAATGTTCCGGATGCGGACACATCGATGCCCATCTCGTGAGCTCCTGTCCGGTTTGCGGCCGGGCTACGCAGGAGATTGTGGATGTCGGTGAAGCAATCCTGCCGTGGGTGATTCGCCGCGATACCGAAACGTTCTACGTGAAAGACGATCCCGAGTTCGACAAGGTGGGCAATATTGCCGCGCTGCTGCGCTTCCGCTCGGAAAATGTGCAGCCGATCTCCACCGCCGCGGCGGATCAATTAGAAAAAGCAGGGTCCGCGTATCCCGGCCGGCTGCGGAGATTCGCGAGCCGGTGAAGATGCTGGATGATGTGAGATAGAATCGGCAGTGTGTTCGTATGGTCGAAGGGCGTGGAGTCATCCACGCCCTTCTTTTTTACCTGCGATCGATTGACTCGACGTGAATCCCCCGGCGTCGTGGTATGCTTCCCGCTTCGCCTGGAGAGGTTCCTCCGGCCGTCAGTAGAAACCGATTTCGTTGCAAGCAGCGATCAGGAGGACTCGTGACAGTCTCGCGCCGTGATTTCGTGAAGACGTCAGTGCTCGGAGCCGTCGCCGCCGGGGTTGGAACTCACACTGCAATTCCCGAAGCGCTCGCTGAAAGCGGCCGACAGGGCCATGCGTCTCAATCGGATTCTCCAAAGCGCCCGATTATCATTTGCGCCAACAACGGCTATGCCTATGTGGAGGGCGCGTATGCCTTCCTCAAAGGCGGTGGCGACACGCTCGATGCCGCCGTCCGAGTGGTGAAGGGCCCAGAGGATGATCCTAACGACGATTCGGTCGGTCTGGGCGGCTTGCCCAACGAGGAAGGCGTGGTCGAACTGGACTCCTGCTGCATGCACGGACCTACACGGCGCGCGGGTTCGGTGGGCGGCGTGCGCAATATCAAGAATGTGTCCATGGCAGGGAAGGCGGTGATGGAGCACACCGGGCACGTCATGCTGGTGGGCGAAGGCGCGGAGCGATTTGCCGTGGCGATGGGCTTGCCGCGCGAGAACCTGCTGACCGAGCGCTCGCGTAAAATCTGGCTGCTGTGGAAGCAATTCAATTCCGACCGCGACTGGTGGGGGCCGGGGATTGCCGACCCGCACTGGCATCCGCCCGCTCCCGAATCTAAACCGCAGGCGGATCTTTGGCAGCAGCGCATTCGGGAACTGCAACAGTGCGCCGCCGATCTGGGGATCGAGCCCGAGTTTCAATTGTCTGCAGTGCGTCGCGTTCTGTTTCCGCCCACGGGCACCATCCACTGCTCGGTTCTGAATGAGAAAGGAGAGATGTCGGGCATCACCACGACCAGCGGCTTGGCGTTCAAACTGCCCGGCCGGTGCGGCGATTCGCCCATCATCGGTGCGGGCTGCTATACCGATCAGGACGTAGGTTCCGCCGGCGCGACCGGCGCCGGGGAAGAAAACATCAAGGTCGCGGGCGCTCACACCATTGTGGAGAACATGCGTCATGGCATGTCTCCTCAAGAAGCGGGCATGGACGCGCTCAAACGCATCGTCCGCAACTACAATGGCGACATGAACAAGGTGCGCTTTGTCGATATGACGTATTACATCTTGCGCAAAGACGGTGCGTACGCGGGCGTGTGCCTGTGGGAGGGATATTCCGCGGGCCATCAGCATAAGTTTGCCGTGCATGATGGTACGCTGCGGTCGGAAATTGCGACGCCGCTGCTTAAGGGATACTCGCAGGAATGGCCGCCGTTTCCGCCCATTCCGGAGGAGTTGAAGAAGGATTCGGAGTATCTGAAGTAGAATAATGCAGCGCCGCAGTCCCGGCGGCTGTCCTCGCCCACCGCGCTGAGCGACAGGCAATTACGAGCGCCCCTCTTCAATCAGATCCTTAATCGTAAGGCCCTTGAGCGGTTTGACGCGTTTTCGGATTTCCTCGATGTTGGCGAACACCTGGGCGACGCTGATTGCGGACGCGGCGGGAGCGATAACCGCCACGACTTTTCCCCGCCGCATGATCCCGATCTGCTCCCCTGCGCTAGCGCGCTCAACAAGTTCGGGAAGTTTCTGCTTGGCCTCGAATAATCCTACGGTGCGCATGGGCGCTTCCCATTTTGACCGGCTCGATATGGTTTCGGACGAAGAGAACTCCGAAAAGGATTACTAATTTTGCACTGTAGACGATTGCCGGCGACTACCGGGCAACCACTGCGCTATGAGAACCTGACTTTTACATCCGGCCCCTTTTCCAGGTGAATGCTGTCCACGAAGCGGACCTTGCCAGTGCGGAGCGTCAGGATCACCGACGACGTGCGCGTGCCTTCGCCGAAGAAGCGTACTCCCTTCATCAGCGCGCCGTCGGTGACGCCGGTGGCGGCGAAGATTAATTGCTTGCCGGGTGCGAGGTCTTCCGCCTCGTAGATGCGTTTTTTGTCTTTGATGCCCATGCACGCCAGGCGCTCTTCCTGGTCGGGCTTCACGACCAGGCGGCCCAGCATGTATCCGTTGAGGCAGCGGATGGCGGCGGCAGTGATCACGCCTTCCGGAGCGCCACCTGAGCCCATGACCGCGTGCACGCCGGTGCCGATGACGGCCGCGGCGATTCCGGCGGAAAGATCGCCGTCGCCGATCAGACGAATACGAGCGCCGGCCGCGCGAATGTCGGCGATCAGCTTTTCGTGGCGCGGGCGGTCGAGAACGATCACGACCAGGTCTTCCACGTCGCGATCCAGACGCTTCGCGATGTTCTTCAGATTGTCGGCGACGGGTGCGTCCAACTCAACCGCATCCTTGCACGATGGGCCGACGACGATTTTTTCCATGTAGCAGTCGGGGGCGTTGAGCAGGCCTCCGCGCTCGGAGGCGGCGAGCACGGTAATCGATCCGGGCGCGCCCGTGGCACACAGGTTCGTGCCTTCGAGGGGATCGACGGCGATGTCGACTTCAGGAACTTCCGTGCCGTCGGGAAACTCGGCGCCGACTTTCTCGCCGATGTAGAGCATGGGCGCCTCATCGCGCTCGCCCTCACCGATGACGATGGTGCCGCGCATCGGGATGGTGTCCATGGTTCGCCGCATGGCCTCGGTGGCCACCTGATCGCTGAGCTTGCGCTCGCCTTGTCCCATGGTGCGGGCCGAAGCGATCGCGGCCACCTCCACCACGCGGAGGAATCGCGACGCCAGATCGCTCTCAATGTTTTCTCCGAAAATGCGGGCCTTGCCTTCCGGCCGAGTCTGCGTACCCATTCTGATGTCTCCCGTCTCCTTATGATGCGGTGGTAACGCGCCGGGTTGAGACTATAACGCAATCGCGCCGCGAATGGAAAGATGCGATGAACAGTATCGATTTTGTTCATCGTATTGCCGGATACACGCGGCCGGGTCGCCATGGTATCCTCCTATCCCTGTTCGGAACTGCACCCATGCCTGACGCGCGCCCGCTGACTCTGCTGTGCATCACGACCTATGAGAAGGGTCAGGAGTTCATGCGCGAGTGCAAGCGCCAGGGCTGCCGCGTGCTCCTGTTGACGACGGAAAAATTGCGCGATGCCGATTGGCCGCGAGAAAGCCTCGACGATACTTTCTACCTCCCGGCGGAAATTGCCCTCAAGGATATCGTGCAGGCGGTGACGCATCTGGCGCGCACGCACAAACTGGACCGCATCGTTGCGCTCGACGAATACGACATGGAAACCGCTGCTACTCTGCGCGAACACCTGCGCATTCCGGGGATGGGGCTCACGACCATGCGCTACTTCCGCGATAAGCTGGCCATGCGCATGCGGGCGCTCGATCGCGGCGTGCGCGTGCCGGATTTTGTGCCGGTTGTCCACCATGAGGACATCCGCTATTACATGGAGCACGTGCCGGGTCCGTGGGTGCTCAAGCCGCGGCAAGAGGCGTCGGCCATCGGGATCAAGAAAATCCATGCGGCGGAAGAATTGTGGCCCGTGCTCGAGCAACTGGGCGACAGGCAATCTTCGTTTCTGCTGGAGAAATTCCTCCCCGGCGACGTTTACCACGTGGACTCGGTGGTGGCGGAGAACGAGGTCGTCTTTGCCAACGTCAGCAAATACGGCAAGCCTCCGATGAACGTGGCTCAGGGCGGCGGAATCTTCACGACGTTTACGGTGTCCCGGGGAAGCGACGACGACTCTGCGCTGCGGGCGATCAACCGTGAAGTGATTGCGGCGCTGGGATTGCTGCGCGGAGTCGCGCATGCGGAGTTCATTCAGGCGCAAGCGGACGGGCACTTCTATTTTCTTGAATGTGCGGCGCGCGTGGGCGGGGCGTATATCAATGAGATGGTCGAGGCCGCGACCGGAATCAATCTCTGGCGGGAGTGGGCTCGCATTGAAATCGCCGGCGGCGACGGCAGCTACAAGTTGCCTCCGGTGCGAGAAGAATATGCGGGCGTGATTCTATCCCTGGCGCGGCAGGAAGACCCGGACACATCGGGCTACAACGATCCGGAAGTGCACCTGCGGATTAAGAGGCATCATCATGCCGGCCTGGTGCTGCAATCGGCGGATCCGCAGCGGATTCCGAGGTTGTTCGATGACTACGCGCGGCGCTTCGTGGAAGAATTCCTCGCGGTTGAGCCGCCGCGAGATAAGCCGACTGCCTAGCTAATGGGGCGCGGACGTCCTCGCCCGCGTTCTGTATGCAGCGAATAGCCCGCACCGGCGAGGCCCTGGAGCGAAGCTGAAGGACGCTCCACGCCATGCCTACCTCTGCTACCATTTGCCCATGAGCCCAACGACCAGCGAAACTCCCGCGCCGGCGGAGCGCCCTGCGCCGGAGCGCCAGGAACGCAAAGAGCCGACCTACCTTTTCACGGAGAAATACGTAGCCGACAAGAGCGAGACCGCGCGCCGCTTCATCGAAACCCGGGCGCGGCTCAATGCCAATGTCGACAAGGCCAACAACTTCCTGGTAAAGCGCTTCTACAACATCGATCACAACACGTACTTGGAAGGCACGCTGCCGGCCAAGACGAAAGAGTTGATGGGACTAGTAGCCTCGGCGAGTCTGCGCTGCGACGATTGCATCTTCTACCATGCGATTCAGGCGTACCGCCTGGGCGTGAGCCGCGCCGAGCAGGAAGAGTCGCTCAACGTGGCGCTGATGGTGGGAGGAAGCATCGTCATCCCGCATTTGAGGCGCGCGTATGAGTTGCTGGAGGAGATGTACGGGTGACGCAGCCTTCAATCTCGCCGCTGCAGCACCGAGATCAGCAGAGTAACCACAACGAGCGCGAGTCCGCCGCCAAGTTCGAGCCGCTGCGGGTTTCGCAGCCCTTCCCAGACTACATCTGGAGGCCAGAAGATTCTGGCGTCGCGCAGAGCATCCAGGCTGGCGAGCACACCTGAGAGGAATCCCACTGCAGTCGCGACCCGCCGCTTTTTCTCTGGAGTCATCGGAGCGTTTATGTGGGGACAGCCGCCCTCGGCTGTCCATCTGGTCGCAGCCCGGCGGGGCTCGCAGACAATCACAGTCGATCTTCGTTCGACCGGACAGCCGAGGGCGGCTGTCCCCACATGTTTCTATTTTCAGAACGCGTCGATCCCTGTGATGCTCTGGCCGATGATCAGCGAATGTACGTCGTGGGTGCCTTCGTAGGTTTTTACCGACTCCAGGTTCATCATGTGACGCATGATGGGATAGTCGTCGGCCACGCCGTTGGCGCCGAGAATGTCGCGCGACAGGCGGGCGCACTCCAGCGCCATCCACACGTTGTTGCGCTTCGCCATTGAAATGTGTTGCGGCTCGACCTTGCCCGCATCTTTCAGGCGACCGACCTGCAATACCAGCAACTGCCCCTTGGTGATTTCGCTGATCATCCAGGTGAGCTTGTCTTGCACGAGCTGGTGCGAGGCGATAGGCTGATCGCGCCACTGCTTGCGCAGCAGCGAGTACTGCAGCGCGCAGTCGTAACACGCCATCGCAGCGCCGAGCGCTCCCCACGCGATTCCATACCGGGCCTGGTTCAAGCACATCAATGGAGATTTCAGGCCGCCGGTTTTCGGCAGCAGATTCGATTCCGGCACATGCACGTCCTGCAGCGAGAGACCGGAAGTGACCGACGCGCGCAGCGACCACTTGCCGTGGATGTCGTCGGCCTTGAACCCGGGACGGTCGGTTTCGACGAGGAAGCCACGGATGCGGTTTTTCTCGTCTTCGACTTTGGCCCAGATGATGGCCACGTCGGCGATGGTGCCGGAGGTGATCCACATCTTCTCGCCGTTAATCACGTATTCGTTGCCGACCTTTTTGGCGCGGGTATGCATGCCGCCGGGGTTCGAGCCAAAGTCAGGTTCGGTCAATCCGAAGCAGCCCAGCTTTTCGCCCTTTTGCATGGGGGGCAGCCAGGTCTGTTTCTGCTCGTCGCTGCCGAACTCATAAATCGGATACATGCACAGCGCCGATTGCACACTCACAAAGCTGCGCACGCCGGAGTCGCCGCGTTCGAGTTCCTGCGTCATCAGTCCGTATTCAACGTTGCTCATGCCGGCGCAGCCGTAGCCTTTCAGGGATGCGCCGAAAAAGCCGAGGTCGGCCATGGGCTTGACCAGTTCGCGCGGGAAGCGGCCGGCGCGGTTGCATTCCTCGATGATGGGAATCAGATTGTCTTCGATGAACTGGCGCGTGGTGTCGCGCACCAGGCGTTCTTCGTCGGTCAGCAAGGCGTCGTACTGGATGAAATCGACGCCGCGAAATTTGATGGCAGGCATGATGATCTCCTGATGAAGTGGGTCCCCGGGACCCGGGCGCGCGCCGGTGGGCAAACATATGACGGTAGCAGGGCCAAGGGACGACGGTCAACGGGCGGTGCACCCCATCGCGGGCCTGGTGATGCTGTCGGATGAGTCGGCAGGGCCGAGTTCACCATCTGCCAGACCTCGAATCCACTGATCTCAACTGCCCAAAGTGCCGATTGCGCTGGGCGGAAATCGGAGCCATCAGGGCTTGCTTGCCACCGGATATCCCCCTTTTTTTCTTCCGTATCTCTAAAATCTTTGGTTTCATAGGGTTGCCTGTCGCAGATATGCCGGGGTACGGGCAAAATCTTGAGCCGCAAGGACTTAGAGGTAAAATATTGCGGAATAAGGAGTTAGCTATAGTTTGTTGGCACCGAAGCTTGGGGCAGGTGGCGAATCGGTGAAGAGAACGTACGAGCATGTTTCCAGTCTTGCTCTTTCCAAATTCTGAGTAAAGGTTGCTCGTCACAGAAAGAGCAATTTGGGCTGTGGAAAAGGCGATTCCGCGCCGTACGCTGAACCGCCGCACCGGCTAAAGGCGGTGTCATTGAACGAAGCTACCCGGCTGGATTCAAGATTCAGCACGCCGGGGTGTACCTCGGGTCAATGCGTGATAAGGCGATGTTAGTGCGCCGGGATAAACCGGTATGAAGCAGAGAATGCAAAATTCTTACGGGAAAGGATTAGCGATCCGCTCGGCCCCGAGTCTTGCGCTGATACCGCGAGGGACTCAGTGAAGCGTAGACAGGGGTATAGGCGGGGTGGGCTATTGAGCTGCGAAAACATACAACCCGGACGCCGACGCGGTTAACATGCGC
>ODAK010000126.1_pt1 | contig 83169 bp, 85 predicted proteins | sample 1539591 | NCBI WGS metagenome assembly ODAK01 (sample SAMEA3539303, study PRJEB22396) | soil metagenome | biome: tundra; feature: field; material: soil | place: USA | collected 2010-05 | depth 0.15 m | reverse complement strand
CCTTGTCGGGCGCGGCGGATCGCTTGAAGGGCTACACGCTCGGTGTGGAAGTGTTCGACCGCGGTGCCGGATTCGATCCCAACATCGACCCGATTGTCCGCGTGGAAATGGGGCGCTTGCGCAGCAAGCTAATCGAGTTCTATTCGGACCAAGGCGCCACGGACCGCGTCCTGATCGAATTGCCCAAAGGGGATTATGCAGCGCGCATCGGCTTTCGCGTCCACGACGCGGTATCGGGTACGGAACGCAAGCCACGCAATGAGGATCGGGACCTAGCCGAACGGCCGTCGCTCGCCGTCATTCCCTTCGCCAACATGTCGGCAGACCCTGAGCAGGAATACTTTGCCGATGGCATCACCGAGGACTTGATCACCGACCTCTCCAAGCTCGCTGGTTTGTCGGTCATCTCCCGCCATTCATCCTTTGTATACAAGAAGGCGAATAAACGCATTGAGGAGATCGGCGTCGAACTGGGGGTGCGTTATATCCTCGAAGGCAGCGTGCGGCGCGGCGGTGAGACAATGCGCATCACGGCGCAATTGGTCGATGCGAGAAGTGGCGAGCACGTGTGGGCACAGCGCTTCGATCGTCCGGTTCAAGACGCCTTCTGCGTTCAGGACGATGTGACGCAAAAGATCGTCGCCGCGTTGGCAGTGAGCCTCACTCCGCTCGAAGCTGCACGCATCGGCCACGAAGGCACGGCGAGCCTGGAGGCCCACGACAGTTTACTGCGCGGATTGCAGCGCTTTTGGATTTATTCCGAAGCCGCCAACCGCGAAGCACAGGCCCTCTTTGAACGGGCCTTGGAGCACGACGGTGACTATGCTGCGGCCCATGCCTGGCTGGCCCGGAGCCTGCTGTTCGATTACGCGATGAGCTGGGCCGATTCCACGGTCGAGACCCTGGAACTGGCTCGACGTCACGCCCAAACAGCTGTCGAGCTCGATGGGCTGCTGCCCTTCGCCCATGCTATCCGCTGTTGGGCGGAGTTGTGGGCTAGAAATGGCTCAGCCGCCTTAGAGGCTGGCCGGCGCGCCATCGCGCTCGATCCCAACAACACCGACGCGCGACTGTTTCAATCCCTCAGCCTGTCGGCCAGCGGCCAAGGCGAGGACGGCCTGCGCCAGATCGAGACTGGCATGGCATTAAACCCGCATCCCTCGACCATCTACTATTGGGCGCGTGGCTGGAGCCTCCAGGTGTTGGGCCGGGACCAGGAGGCGCTCGCCGATTTCAAGGCCGGTACTCGCCTTCGTGCGGCGTTCGTGCCCAATCTGCTGTACGCCACCTGGGCTTGCGTTAATCTGGGTCGAATGAAGGACGCGCACCGCTATCGCGATGCGATAGTGGCCATTATCGCTGGCCAACAGCAACGAGTACGCAACATTTGGCTGGATGCAGCTTGGCAACGCCGCTTCGCAGATGCGTTGCAGCAGATCGGTCTCGCGCCATTTATTGCCGAGTGAACTGGCGCTCGCCAAATACGACGAGGCTTTAAAGTTCGCGCCGAACTGGGCGACGCTCAAACTAGCGCGCGAGGCGGCGTCGAAGCAAATAAACTGAATTGGACTTCCCCAAAGTCGCCGTTCACGACAGGCAGCAACGGGTCAACTGAGACGGTCACGACGTTTAATAGGCTCCTCGGTGTACGTGATGCCAAGAGTCCCTCGTTTTCCGCGCTGCGGTGCGACACAGGCTGGCCGACGACGGTTCGTGCAAAGACCACCACGGATGCGGAGTATCGGAAGGCCGCCGCGCTCGAGGCCACTGGAAACGCGGTGACACGTGGACTCGCGCCCGCGGCTTCGCATCGGGTATAAAGTCTACGGCGACCAAGTGCGAGACGGTGCACACCCATGGCAGCGCTTATCCTGGAGTCGATTGTCACGTGTCCGGCCTGTGCGCACACGCAGGTTGAACGCATGCCCATGGACGCGTGCCAGTATCTCTACGAGTGCACGGGCTGCGGGGTACTACTGAAGCCGAAGGCGGCGGATTGCTGCGTGTTCTGCTCGTACGGTAGCGTGAAATGCCCGCCGAAGCAGGCCGGTGGCCTCGAATGCGGGTGCGCACCGTGACGCGCGGTCGTGCGCGGCGATGTTCTACCGGCATGGCCGGTGCACGGACCGGTCGTGGCCATGGCGGGCGACGAGTTCGATGCGATACTGGATCACCTGGTCGAGGGGCACTGCAGGAAAGGCTGAACCGTTAACCTCAAGCGCGCATACCAAAATCGAGCGGTTCGATGCCACCGTCAAGACGCGGCATCCACCGTGGTTTCCACCAGGGACTTGGAGCGTCCCGCAAGTCTGCAGGCCGCGAGAGAGGCCGCGATGCACAGCGTGCAATCAATAGCCAATCGCCTCACGACCTTTCGGCCCTCCGCCGTTAAGAGTTATTTGGCCGATGGGCACATCGCCCGAAAGTGGTCATACATCGCCTTGAAGTCGCCACAGCCTGCGTGGCATTCGCCGCATCGTCGTGCCGTCGATCTGATGCACTCCCAGGCGACCATCGAGAAACCCACGAATCCGCGACGCGGCGCCGTAGCTACCGGGAAGAATTACAGAGACTATTCCTCTGACCGAGCGACAGACACAAGTCGCCGAGACCCGTCGCGTGTCTCGCGCTCATTGCAAGGCCAATCGAGAAATCTGGCAAAGTAACACTTCTTTTCGTCGTAGGCCGCACGTGCTCGAGATACGGCGCATGCTCCCTGCCCTCAGCCGCATTCGAGCTGAGTTGGCTGGCGAATTCTCGCTGGCCATACGAGAGGTCTGATTTATGGATCAATCAAAGAGCGTTCCTGCTAACGATACCGCCAGGAACAACTATACAGCACCCGCAAAGAACATCGTCGATACGGCGATCGCTGCGGGCAATTTCACGACCTTCGCTGCCGGCATTAAGGCAGCGGGGCTGACCGAAGAGCTGGCCGCGAAGGGCCCGTTCACGGTCTTTGCGCCGACCGACGACGCGTTCAAGAAGCTTGCGTCCGGCTCGTATGACCTCCTGCGCAAGGACCCGGCGAAGTTCAAGGCAGTTCTGAACTATCACGTCGTCCGGGGCAATTTTATGGCCAAGGACGTGAAGTCGGGCGAAGTGATGACAATGCAGGGCAGCACGTTGACGGCAGCGGTATCGTCCTCGGACGTGCGGGTCAATGGGGCCCGCATCACGCAGGCGGATCTCGTCGCGGCGAATGGCACCGTTCACGCCATCGATGCAGTCATTCTGCCCAAGAACTGGCAATTGCTGGCGGCCGCTGCCTGACGATCGCCTCTCGCTGAGCATTTTCGTGCACTGGAAGGCCCGCCCGCGGGGCCTTCTCTTTCCAAACGCGACCTCGGTGCCCTTGGACACGGCTTCTTCTTGGCTTCGTGCTGCTGGATCACGCGCTTGAACTCCAGACGCGTTTTTTCTTCCGGAAGACCTGCGGATGCGCCAGCATCTATCGTGCGGGTGCCGATCGCTGACTTGATCGTAAGCATGCCGACCGCGACGACGCACTCGGCTGAGTAGCGGCCGAGATCGCCGGCTAGATCGATCGTGAAGTTTTCACGCTGTGACGTTTGAGTGCCTATGGCGTCATCTGTTTGGCGCGTAGTGCTACCGATCCGCTGTCCGATGGTCGAAGACGTCACCTTCGTGATATTCCCACTTGAATCCTTTTTGGCAAGAGTAGTAGCCGCCTTCTACACGAATGAACGCAAACACAACATGGTCAGGGAAAGGCGCTGCTTTTGCTTCCTCGATAGAAGCAAAGTCGCGGTCAATTGCCTGCGCGATCTGACCGCCACTTTTTCTCTGATACGGCTCAGGCATATAACTGACCCTAATGCTCATCGTTCAACCCTCCCAAAAATCACGCAAACCCAATGTACCACTGCCAAGGATCTTTTGGCCCGGCAACAAGGCCATATTAATTTCGCCGCACCGGCGCCGCGACGACGTCTCAATCATCACATCTCGCGCACCGCGCGAGATGTGCGGCACCATAGGCCCCATGGTAAGAATTGGCCCAAAATAGGACTTTCACGCTTTTGCTATCGCAAAGGCGAGCATTACTGCGCTCCGGGCACTCAGCGCGCTCGCGCTTCTTTGGCATTCGGGACGATTTCCGGCGCCGGCAAAACTTGCGGCGCGGAGCGTACGTTGGAGACTCGCCCACGTTCTGGCGTAGCACACGAATATGGTCCGGCGAATGCGCCTTTCCGAGAGGATGTAGCGACCAAGGGTTCGGAGCCCCGACTGAGATGGGCAATGCGCGGTCCCGAGGCGCCGCCGACCCGAAGGCCGGCGGCCAAGGGTCAACGCAGTAGGTGCCGATGCGACGATGCTTGCGAGCTAACTCGGCGTAGCCGCGATAGTCCGCGTGGGCGCGAAATGAAGGTCGCGCTCGAGAGGAAGCCCGAGTGGGTCGCGGACGGCGGCCGAACGGATCGCGACGGGTTCCTCATGCTGCTCCTCCTGGACGATGCTGGAATCATCCTGGGAGCTTCGCCTAAAACCGCAGTCCATCGGCAGCTGATGCAAATCGATAAGCGCCGAAACCGCAACGTGCGCAACAAGCAGATCACGCTGCTGTTGCCGGATGAGTATACCGCTTCGAACATCGCCCACGTAGGCTGATCCGTTCTTTAGCAATTCGATCTATGTCAGACGCGGATCTGCGGAGCGGTACAGACATCCTGCAGCGTGTGGCGGTCCAGTGTCGCCATGAAATTGCGGTGCGCATCAACAAGAACTGACTTGAACGTACACGCAGGAAGTAGAGGGCAGTCCTGGTGTTTTTCGTTAAAGCATTCGACGATGTCGAAGCGGTCTTCCATGTGACGCACCACATCACCGAGATTGATCATGTTGGGCGCACGTGAAAGGCGCATGCCGCCGCCCTTGCCGCGAACGGTCTCGATGTAGCCGACCGAGGAAAGACGATTGACAACCTTCATCAGGTGGTTACCGGAAATGCGGTAGGCCTCGGCGGCTTCAGAGATTGTGCACAGTCGATCAGGATGCGCGTCAAGAAAGACAAGCACGCGCAAAGAGTAGTCAGTAAAGAGAGTGAGCTGCATAGATTAGGGACGTACCATTACATACCCGACCGTGCCGGTTTCAACGGGTAGATTGTCCTTCATCAATAAGTTGTACGCAATAGGCAACTATTAACATTAATTACGGTAATGACACGTGTTGACTACAAGAAGTTGCGCGGGATAAGATGTCAGGATAATACCTCTTCAAGGCAAAAGGGGCGGGGGAAAAGTGAAAATTAATTCTCATCGTGCATGGACGGTGCTTTTCGGGCGGATCGCTGCCGCCATTGCGCTGACCGCCTTGGTTTCGACCGCGCACGCGGAAAAGCGCGAATTCGAGATGACGATCGACGAGGTCTCCATCAACGTCGCCCCGGGCTTTAATGCCAACGTGTTCGCATTCAACGGCCAGGTGCCAGGCCCGCTGATCCACGTGCGCGAAGGCGATGAGGTCACGGTGCACGTGACCAACAACACCACCCTGCCCCATACGATCCACTGGCATGGTGTGGACCAGATCGGCACCTGGCAAAGCGACGGCGTCCCCGACATCACCCAGAAGGCGATACAACCCGGAGAAGTCTTTACCTACCACTGGAACGCCACCCGCCCGGGCAGCCTCTGGTACCACTGCCACGTCAATGTCTGGGAACACGTCGCCATCCGAGGCATGTGGGGACCGCTCATCATCGACCCCAAAAGCCCGAGTGCACTGGAAAAGTCGGTAACCAAGAACGTCATCATGATGATGAGTACCTGGGAATCGCCGTACGCGACCACCTACGGCAAAGGGGGAGGTCCCGCTGATATTGCGGACTACTTCACCGTTAACGGCAGGTCATTCCCTCTGACGCAACCGATCCGGGTGCACAAGGGCGACGTGATGCGCGTTCGCATGATCGGCGCGGGCGATGAAATCCACGAACTTCACCTGCATGGCCACGACCAGCTGGTCTCGCACAAGGACGGGTACGCAGTGCCCAGTCCTTATTTTGTCGACACCGTTCCCGTTGGGCCCGGCGAGCGCTACGACGTCATTGTGCAGATGAACAACCCCGGGCGCTTTATTTTTCACGACCACGTCGACCGCCACCTGAACATGGGCGGGATGCTTGGCGGTCCCATCACGGTGATCGAATACGACGAGATCCCGTCCGATCCATGGTACGCGTGGGCAGGAAAGGTATATGACCCGGACTTCTTCTACAGCGAATCGATGAAAAAGGGCTACGGCATGTTCGGCAACCCCAATTTCGTGGGTACCCCGATTGCGACTGCGCGCCGCGCCCACCAGCCATGAGACGCTCCGTTTTCACCTTGCTGGTCCTCATCGGTTTCGCGGGAACCGGCGCTCGCGCAGCGGACGAAGGCTCGGCGAGCCTGACGCAACGCTGCGCCGGATGTCACAATTTGACTGGGCCTGCACCGCAGACCTTGAAAGAGCTCTGGGCGCGTAAGGCGCCGGATCTTTTTTACGCCGGCAACAAGTATCACGCCGAATGGCTGCGTGCGTGGCTGCAAAAGCCAACCCGCATTCGCGTTGCCGGCGAATTCTATGCCGACCACGTCCGCAGCGGTGAGAAGAGCGACGAGGTCGACCCGACTACGCTCGAGCCGCACCTTGCCCTTTCGGCGGCGGACGCCGATACGGTGACGCAGGCGCTGATGCGCCTTAAGCCGCACGATGACCTGATTGCGGCCGAAAAGATCGAACCCGGTTCCATTTCCAAGAGCATGGGCGAGATGGCGTTCGACAAGTTCCTCGGCTGCATGGCCTGCCACGAAATCGAACTCGGGTTCGGTGGGGCCTCGGGTCCCGAGTTGTACACGGCAGCGCGACGCTTGCAGCCCGCTTTCATCGCCAGCTACATCCGCAGCCCGCAGGCGTGGGATCCCAAGATCTGGATGCCGAACAAGAAGGTATCGGACCCGAATATTCAGAAGATGGTTCAGTACCTCTCCGAACTGGCCAAGGAGCAAGGCGATGCCAAGTAACCGCTTGATTTGCGCGGCATGGGTGTTTGGCGTTGGCCTCGCATTCTCGGCGATGGGGAAGGAGTCCGCCCGCGACAACTACCGCACCTATTGCACGCAATGCCACGGCAAGGACGGCAACGGCAAGGGCATCAATATCCGGGACATGTCAGTGCAGCCGCGCGATCACACGGATGCCAAGGCGATGTCCGGTCGCTCCGACGATGCCATTTTCAAGGTCATCAAGGAAGGCGGCCCATCCATCGACAAGTCCGTCCTTATGCCGCCCTGGGGCGACACGTTTAGCGACGAGGAGATACGCGATCTGGTCGCCTACCTGCGCCAGCTTTGCAAGTGCTCCTACGGCGCAACTCCGTCAGCGCCAGCGCCTTAAGGGCGCAGACGTACGCGACCAACCTGCGCCCGCTCTAACCCATTTCAGTCAACATCCGGGCGCCGGTCCCGAAACCCAAGGAGAAGAGTCCATGCATCCGTTCCAACGTACCGCAGCCGCTATGGCGGTGGCATTCGCAATCTTCGGCACCCAAGGCGCATTGGCCAAGACGGTCGAAGTCACCATGACCGCCAGGGAGGTCGACCTCGCCATTGACAACAAGGGCACGAAGATGGCCGCGTGGACCTTTGACGGCACGATGCCGGGCAAGGTCGTGCGGGTCGATCAAGGCGACACCGTCGACTTCACCCTCATCAATCCGCCGGAGAACAAGAACTCGCACGCGATGGATTTCCACGCCGCGCAGGCCGACGTTCTGGGCGAGTTTGCACCCATCAAACCCGGCGAGACCAAGCACTTCAAGTTTGAGGCCAAAACCCCGGGCGTATTCATGTACCACTGCGGCGCCAGCCCCATGGTGCAGCACATCGCGCGCGGCATGAATGGCGTGATCATCGTCGACCCGAAGGACAAGACGAACTATCCCAAGGCCGACCGGGAATACGTCCTCGTACAGCAGCAGTACTTCCCCGACGTGGAGAACTACAACGCCATGCTCGAGAATGCGGGTTGGAAGGGATCTTTGATCAACGGCAAGATCCTGCACTACGATCCCGTGCACGATACGAACGCAACTCAGGTTCTCGAAGCCAAGCCTGGCGAGCGCGTGCGCATCTTCTTCGTGAACGCCAATATCAACATGCCGGTTGCCCTGCACCCGATCGGCGGGATCTGGGACCGCGTGTACATCGGCGGCAATCCGAAGAACACCCTGTACGGGATCCAGACATATAACGTCGCCGTGGCCGAAGGCGACACCTTCGACCTGGTCTCGCCCAGCGACCGACCCACCAACAACGCGATCGTCGATCACGACATGGGTGCGGCGCTGCGCGGTGCCATCACCGTCATCATGTTCAAGCCCGACGCGGATCCGAAGAAGGGCCACGGCGAACTTGTCGTGCAATAAAGAAGAACCGTCTGCGTTCCCCCGTCACGGGGGCCGGGCTCGGCGCATCCGGGAAGTCCGCTTCGGGCTTCTCGGGTGTGCCGGTTCCCGCGGTCGTGCACAGCTTGTATTACCGGGGAGATCGAATTGAAACGCCTGCACTTGAAACACCCACGATCTGCGCTGCCGGCCCTGCTTGCCGTCGTGGTGGTTTGTGGCGTCGGCGCGGTCGCATACGGCGCAATCGGCAAAGCGTTTTTCTCCCGCCCGAGGCAAGGACCCAGCGCCGAAGAACTGACGGCGATCGCGCAAGGATACATCTGCCCGATGCACCCGCAAATCATCTCCGACCATCCGGGCAAATGCCCAATCTGCGGAATGGACCTGGTCAAGTCCGGTGCACATTTACATCGACACGATCTGCAAGTTGACCCAACCGCCCTATCAAACCTGGGCGTCCGGATGGTCGCGGTAGAACGCAAGGAGATTGCGCAGGAGGTGCGCAGCTACGGTACGGTCGTTCCGGACGAGCGCGCGCAGGTCAGTGTCACCAGCAAATTCGCCGGCTGGATTCGAAAGCTCCATGTGCATTCCGTCGGGGAACGCGTAGAGCGTGGCCAGATCCTGTACGAAATCTACTCCCCCGAGCTGGTGATGAAGGAGCGCGAGTATTTCCAATTTCTCACCCGGCGCAAGCAGATCCTGCAAAGCGTCGGGGACGTTTCACAACAGGAAAACGAATACGTCATGGATCTGTTGCGCGATTCGCAAAAGGAGCGAGAAGAGCTCATGCGAAACGACCTGGACATCGAAACAATCCAGCGTCTGGAGCAATTCGGGACGACGATCGAAGTGGTCCAGGTGCGTGCGCCGAGTAGCGGCGTGGTGACCCAGATCAACGCGCGCGAAGGCGGCTTTGTCTCGCCGGCGGCCCCGATCCTCACGCTTGCCGATCCGACGACGGTATGGATCGACGTCTCGCTTTCCGCGGGCCAGTCGGCGCTCGTGCAACCGGGCGACAGCGTCGTCGTCCGGGCCGGAGATGCGGATCCGATCGAGGCCAAGCTTGACTTCATCAATCCGCTGCTGGACTCGTTTCGCACGCACGCGCGGGTTGTATTGCACCGAACGTCGGCCGATCTGCGCCTCGGGACACTGGTCGATGTGTCGATACGTGCAACTGCGCACTCGGCCCGGGTGCTGCCCAGTTCGGCGGTCATGCGCACCGGGCACGGTGATTTCGTCATGCTGGCGCGCGGCTCGGGTGCCTTTTTGCCCGTGGAGGTGGTTGCCGGGGTAGAAAGCGACGATACGATCGAGATTCGTGGCGGCATTCAGGAAGGAGTTCTGGTCGCTTCCAACGCTCAATTCCTGCTCGATCCGGCCGCCTCCTTGAGCGACACCCTGGGGCGCGCCCACGATGCCAGGACCGCAATGGCCTTGGAATCGAAATCCATGCAATGATGGGCGACGCTGCTCCGACGGGAATACCTGCGTTGCGGCCATCGTTTGCGACGCTGCGCCCGCATAGACCGCAAATTCGGCGCTTCACCCTGCAGTATTAAGGGAATTTAGGTGGTCGAGCACGTCATTGCGTGGTCACTGCGCCACCGTGCCATCGTTTTGCTGTGTGCCGGAGCCATCGCGCTGCTGGGTACCCTGGGCGTTCGTGAGCTTGCGCTCGATGCGATCCCCGACCTGTCGGAAATACAGGTCATCGTGCAGACCAACTACCCTGGACAACCGCCACAGTCGGTCGAAGACCAGGTGAGCTATCCGCTTGCATCCACATTGCTGGGCGCGCCGTCCGTCACCGCGGTGCGTGGCTTCTCGATGTTCGCCGAATCGTACCTCTATGTCATCTTCCGCGAAGGTACCGATCCATACTGGGCGCGTTCGCGCGTCCTGGAGTACTTGGCGCAGATGGGCCCTCGGCTGCCGCCCGGTATCACACCAACGCTAGGACCCGACGCCTCCGGGGTGGGCTGGATCTTCGAATATGCCCTGGTGGATCGCCAGCATCGCTATGACCCGGATCGACTTCGAGCTCTGCAGGATTTTTTCCTAAAGCTCGACCTGCAGAGCGTGCCGGGTGTGGCTGAGGTCGCCAGCGTCGGCGGCGTGGCGCGCCAGTTTCAGATCGAGGCCGATCCTGCCGTCCTTGCCGCCAATGGACTGGGGCTTGGCCGGGTCGCACGCGCCGTGCAGGACAGCAACATCTCGAGCGGTGGCTCGACGCTGGAAATGGGACGCGCCGAATACATGGTGCGCGCGCAGGGCTACCTGACAACACTGGAGGATTTTCGCAACATTCCCCTGGGACCCGATGCACACGGGCAACCCCTGCGCTTGGCAGATGTGGCGCGCGTCCAAATCGGTGCCGAACCGCGACGCGGGGTTACCGATCTGGACGGCCTGGGAGAAGCGCCGGGCGGCATCGTCGTCATGCGTCACGGGGAGAATGCGCTCGCCGTTGCCGAACGGGTAAAGGCGCGCCTCGATTCCTTGCGCCGCAGCTTGCCTCCTGGGATTGAGATCGTCGTCACCTACGATCGGTCCGGATTGATCCGCGGCGCGGTTGGAACCCTGAACCGCAGGTTGATCGAGGAGTCGGCCGTCGTTGCGCTGGTTTGCGGCGTTTTTCTGCTGCACCTCCGATCCGCCCTAGTCATCATTGTGACCCTGCCGCTGGGCATCCTGATCGCGCTCGGGGTGCTGGCTGCGCAAGGGACAAGCGCCAACCTGATGTCCCTCGGGGGCATCGCGATCGCAATCGGCGCCATGGTGGATGCTGCGATCGTCATGGTGGAGAATCTGCACAAACACCTCGAGCGCGTACCGGTCGGCGCCGACCGCTGGGAAATCGTCCGCTTGAGCGCAACCGAGGTCGGTCCAGCGCTCTTCTTCTCTCTTCTGGTCATCACCGTGTCGTTCCTGCCCGTGTTTGCGCTCACCGGACAGGAAGGCCGGCTCTTCCACCCCTTGGCCAGCACCAAGACGTATGCAATGGCGGCGAGCGCGCTGCTTGCCATAACCCTGACGCCAGTCCTCATGGGGTACCTTGTGCGCGGCCGCATCGCTCCGGAGAAGGCAAATGCCCTCCATCGCCTGCTGCATTCGGCGTATCAACGCGCGCTCACGGCGGCCCTGCGTCGGCCGCGCTGGGCGCTGGGGTTCGCCGCGTTGGGCCTGATCAGCACCGCCTGGCCGCTGTGGCATCTGGGCAGCGAGTTCATGCCGCCCTTATACGAAGGCAGCATCCTGTACATGCCCTCGACCTTGCCCGCGATTTCCGTCGACGAGGCCGCGCGAGCGCTTCAGGTTACCGATCGCTTGATCCGGGAGTTGCCGGAGGTCGAACAGGTTTACGGCAAGGCCGGACGCGCCCAGACGGCGACCGATCCGGCTCCGCTGTCGATGTTCGAGACGGTGATTGCCCTCAAGCCGCAGGACCAGTGGCCTGACGGTGAGAGTATCGAGCAACTGCTCGGTAAACTCGACCGCCAGGTCCAACTTCCGGGTGTCACCAACGGCTGGGGCTATCCGATCCGCACGCGCATCGACATGCTCGCCAGCGGCATCCGCACTCCCTTGGGATTGAAGGTCAGCGGCCCCGATCAGGAAATTGTCGTCGGCTTGGCGCAGCGAGCCGAATCCGCATTGCGCGGCGTCCCCGGCACGAGGAACGCCTTCGCCGAACGGATTGGCGGCGGACGCTATCTGGATATCGATCTGGATCGACGCAGTGCCGCACAGCGCGGGGTGACGATGGCCGACGTACAACGCGTCGTGCAAGGCGCTATTGGCGGCGAGAACATTGCCAGCGTGATCAGCGGGCGGGAGCGGTACTCGGTCAATCTGCGCTTCCCGCGTGCGTGGCGCGACTCGCCGCAGTCGATTGCCGAAATTCCCATCGTGACGGAACGCGGCGACAACGTCCGCCTTGGCGATGTGGCCCACCTTGTCCTGCGGGACGGCGCGAGCGAAATCAAGAGCGAAAACGCCCAGCTCGTCGCGTACGTCTACCTGAATCTGGACAGCACTGACCTGGGCGGCTACGTCGGAGCTGCCGACCGTGCGCTCGCGCAGATCGCCCTGCCGCCGGGCTATACAATGAGCTGGTCGGGCCAGTACGAACAAATGCAGCACGCGCGCGCGCGCTTGAGCTGGCTCATTCCCGCGACGGTCGTGCTTGCCGCCTTGCTCCTGTACGGTCACTTTCGCAGCTGGGAACGGGTTGGACTTGTATTGCTCTGCCTGCCGTTTTCCCTCGTCGGCGGGGTGTGGCTGGTCTACGCGTTGGACTATCGGCTTTCCGTCGCCGTCGCCGTCGGATTTCTCGCATTGGCGGGGGTCGCCACGGAATTCGGCGTCGTTATGCTGCTGTACCTGGACCAGGCACGGGCGCAAGCGCAGGAGCGCTGCCGGGGCGCGCCGCCAGGCCGCTTTGCCCACCTTCGCGCCCTGATCCGCGGCGCATCCTCACGCGTGCGTCCCAAGGCCATGACCGTCGCCGTGATCGTTGGCGGCTTGCTACCTGTCATGGCCGGCGAGGGGCTGGGTAGCGACGTCATGAAACGGATCGCGGCACCGTTGGTGGGCGGAATGCTGACGGCCCCGCTGCTTTCTCTGATTCTCCTCCCGGTGATTTACGAATGGTGGCAACGCGGCAGGCGCCGATGAGTCGTTCCATTCCCCCCGCAATAGCGAGTGGTCCATTCCAGGCGCTACGCGACAAGGCGAAGATCGCCGCGTTCTCGAGTGCCAACTCCGCGTACCGTTCTTCGACATCCCGGACCACTCATAGCGCTGCGCTGTAGCCAGTTCATCGCTTATCCAAAGCATCATTGATAATGCTTTGCCACGGCATTGGGCCAAGGTGAATGAAATCGAGTGCCCACAACAGCATCGTTACCGCCACACCGAATGCGATATCTTGCGCATTACAAACCGCTAAGCCACCGCCGGATTGGAAGGGTGAAAGTAATACGCCTTGAATCGTGCCCTGCATAAAAGTTGGCACGACGATGTTAGATCGTCCAGCAACAATCAGATCCGGAAAGGGAGGAGACGGAAGGGGTCTTCCCATGAGCGCCTGCTTAATCAACGTAGAATCGGTCCGGTTAGGTTCGCCACTTCGAAGCCGGACGTTGCAGGCAAGAATGCCCGTGTAAAAATGGATTTCGCTGTGTGGGCCAACCCAACGGCGATTCCACTGCAAAATTGGTCCGGCAGCTACCCCGGTGCAATTTGATTCAACGGAACCTGCGTTCGTTGCTCGCATAGCGTCCCCACTTTTCCAGCTTGCTCGAGAGCATGCGTCAGACTTGAACGCGACTGTCCTTCAATCTCCAACGTGTGCTTCGCCTCTATGTAGGCAAAGACAGCCTCAATTGGCACAAGCTCTTTTCTGGTCCAGTCTTCTTCGACGACCCAACGCCGAGCCGGATGTCGCTTCTTGTGCCGATGCTCCTCGCGGCGAGAGCGAACGTGCGCAATGTATCGGCGGCGGCGGATGGCCTGAGCCGCGGGCGCGCCGCGAAAGCCGGCATCGGCACACAGATGCTGTTTGGCGTGCGAACCAACGCGCGGGCGGCGGCACACGATCGCATCGAGCACGGGCTCGAGTTGTGTGAGGTCATGATGATTAGCCGCGGTCACGATGATCGACAGCGGGATGCCAGGTCCGTCGACCAACAGCATCCGCTTGCTCCCATTTTTTTCCCCGATCCGTGGGGTTTGGCCCGACAGATTCTTGCGCCAGTGGGGCTTTCACCACAGCCCGGTCGCGGCTTTGCCAGCGCCAGGCGATGCCCTCCATGTCGTCGTACTCGGCCAGCCCCGCCTGCCACAAGGCATGGAAGAATCCCGCGCTCTCCCATTCCAGGAAGCGCTTGTGTATCGCACTGGCGCTGCCGAAGCGCTCCTTGGGTAGCGCCTTCCATTGGCAGCCCGTGCGCAGCACATACACGATCGCTTCGAACACCGTGCGCGCCTCCTTGGCTTTGCGCCCACCGCCCGGCTTACGCTGGAATTTCTTCTTGCTCAGGCGTCCCGGCCGCTCTGGCACGAGCGGTTCGACCCTCTGCCAGAACGCATCTGATACTTCCCAAGAGGCCACTTTGGCCTTCGGCAATAGCCTTCTCCGTTGCGCGCACGCGTGCGTCGACGGGAAAACAGTGTAACATTTTATTTACGGATAAGTTCTAAGTTACGGACGCCGTAAGCACCCGCCACTTCGTCGGTTCTCCACGCTCTGCGCGCTTTTCCGGGCCCTTGGGATTCGGGCCGCCCGATCTCTTTGGCGCCATCACTGATGCTCCACAGGGCGCGCCTCGACGCGAGCTTTGATCTCGAGACCTTCGCCACCCGCGATGAACGGGAAATCGCTGGCTGTGCCACGGTGATGTGGACGCTCTTCAACCTGGCGGGCGCCGCTCCTGCACGGTCCGGAGGAAAGCTGTGACTTCGCGCAGGGCGTCATCATGGTGGCCAACCAGCGCATGACCCCCGGTTGGAAAGATAATGGCTCTGCCGTCGGGCACGCCGGCGGCAATATGCTTCGCCCGACTGGCCGTGCCGAACCTATCGTCTTCGGCGCTGATCGTCAGGACTGGGCAGGCGATCTTCTCGATCGGATACGGTTCGTGCGTGGCAGCAGTCTTAATGTCGAACTGCATCCCTCCGAAGCGCGGGCTTACCGGCAGAAGGTGATCCAGAATTTGCTGCACTCGCGCCTTCTCGCTGGGCTCGGCGGCACGCACAACGGCCGTGTCTGTGCCCAGCATCATGCTGGTCATTTCGCCAGGCATGATCGGCATCAGTTTCAAGCCTGCCCAGGCGCCGAAATCGGAGTTGAAAATCGCCCTGACAACGGCGCCGCCGTGGATGGACGTCCCTGCCGGCAAGTAATCGGCGGGGACAAGGAGCACCAGCGCCCGGCAGCGTTCCGGATGACGGACGGCGAACTGCATGGACGACCAAGCGCCGGCAGAGATGCCAACAACGACCACCTTGTCGATGCCAAGACGGTCGAGGAGTTGGGCATAGGCATCGGCCTGCATCGCAGTCGTAAGGTTGCCTGGCAAGGTCGAACCTAGATAGCCAAATCGGGACGGAGCGATGAGCCGATATCCGCGCCCGGCCAGCGCGCCGGTCATGTCGATGCCCTGGTCAAAGCCGCCGCCGGCGCCGTGGACGATCAGCATCGGCTCGCCCTCACCCATCACGGCGTATTCCAACGTGCCGAACGACGTCTCTACCGTCTTGCTGCGGCCAACGAGGCGGTCGCGGGCGCCTGCTAGGTCACGCGCAAAGATTGCGTAGACGCCAGCGGTGGCCACGATGAGGACTGCGAGACTGACAAAAAGGATTCGGCCCATTCAATCTCCATGCGCTTCTTGCGTTCACGTCAACGGGAAAGATTCCACGGCCTGGAAGTACCAGTCATGTCTTCATGAGGCCGCCCAAGCCTCGTGGTCTCCAAAGCGCTATCATGACCACGGCCACGAAAGCCGCGATCAACCCGGTGACGCGCGGATCGAAGAATGAACCGTGGATCGGAAACGCCTGCCAGCAAACGTTGGATGCAGCGTGGAAGAGAACCGCGCCAAACACGCTCTTGCCCGAGTTGTTGTAGAGCCAGACCATGATGACGCGCGCCGAGACAGTCCACAGAGACCACCAAGCGATCCACCCCAAGGATCGGTGAACCTGTGCCAAGGGCACAAAGTGCATGACGGCCCAAACTGCTCCCAACAGGAGACTGGCCTGGAGCGAACCCCAACGCTTCTGCATCGGGTCGATGGCGTATCCTGACCAGCCCAACTCTTCACCAACCGCGCCGACGAAGAACACCACGCACAGGGTGAGCGTCGGCAGAATGTGAATCTGTGGGACCGGAACGGGCGTTCCGAGCAAACGCAGTACGACATACGACAAAACAAATATGCCGGGATTGAGAAGCAGGATGAGCGTATACCAGTTCTTCGCTTTGATGCGCTTGTAATCGAAAGCTCTCGCCAGCAACGTTTTCGCACCCGCGGAACCATTTTCTCTGCCAACGAGAATTAGGGCAGCAAGTCCAGGACAAACAAACGTGAGGGCAGCAACTGGGAGACCAGGCAACAGCTGAATTCCAATCACGCCGCCGAGCACCCAGAATGGGACGGCTAAGGAAAACGTCAGCACGAAAAACGCCAAGGATGACTGGCGTCGCGGCAAACCGACTCTCGTGGGAACTTCCCTTGTGGGGTATTCGATCGCTCGACTCCTGTTATCCCTCGACTCCGAGTTGCCAAGCGCACAGGTGAAGGGCGGATTTCAGATATATCGTAGCATATTCGCGCTCGTTCCCTGGCAGAGGCCTACGACCAATTGGCCGCAACCGGCGCATTAGCGCCGACGATAGCGATATGCGTCGGCGAGCGGAAGACTTTTCATTGCCACGACGTGCAGGGTGTCAGTGGTAGTCCTCTTCGCGTTGGTGACGCACGGCGCAAATGGTCACACTCTGCTCATTGTCTATCTCAAACAGCGCGACGTAACCTGAATGGCCAAACGGAATTACCAGCTCTCGCCAACGCGGACTTTTCTGAGATAACGCTTTCCTGCACGAAAATGGCGAGTAGGAGAGCAGTTGAAACGCCTGTTCGATAGCTGCAAGCGCTCGCTCTGCTGCACGCACATCGTGTTTTAGCAGGAAATCGTAGAGGCGATAGAGGTCTGCCTGCGCTTCAAGCGTCAGGCGGACACTGTAAGTCACTTGCGCGCGCGCTGAGCCCGCTCTAACCGCTTGCGAAGCCCGGCCAGAACCTTCCCGGCCGGCACGTAAGCAGCGGTGGAGCGCGCTCGCCCTGCGCTAGCCATGCCTCGGCTTAGAAAATCCTGCTGCGATTTTCTGAAATCTATGGAGCGCGAGACCGCATCCATCACAAAGGCCGAAAGGCTCTCTCCCGGAACAAGCACGCTCTCGGCATCCGCGCGCAACTGCTCCGATACCCGGAGTGGTGGCAGCGTTCGTGACTTACCTATCGGCATGAGCAACCCTCTTTGTATCGCAACTGCAATACAAGATAGCGCGATGCGGTCTGCCCCACAAGCCTTTTGGTCGGGTCGAGGACTGGCGCGCCGACTTTAGGCTCCGGTGGCAGCCTTCGATCAGGGAAGCACCGGCCGTGACAGCGGCTTTGCGCTGGCGCGGGCGGTGCATCGTAGTAAAATCGCGCGGCTCCCACTCACGCGAGGAACGGAGAATCATGAAAGAGCCGGGCCTGGATAATCGTCATCGCGACAAGAAGCCGCCGAAGTCTGGCGAGATTCAGCAAAAGCGCAGTGACGCGCTCAATAAGAATCTGTCGAAACCAATTCCAGAGTTCTCGCCAAACGCGACGCTCGGAACCATGCGGAAGGAAACAAGCAAAATAAGCATCGCGGCAGTAAGAAGAGCTGCCGAGCGTCTACGCCCTTAAGCACTGGCCTTACTCGCGCAAGGCGTGCATTCGCAGTTTGCTTACTTCCCCCTATAAACGTGAACTCGCCATGGACGACTAGGAGCGGCGTTGCTCGCCTAGAGTATCGGACGAGGAAACACCGATAGATTACCGATTGGGCCGAAGAATCACCTACCCTTCCCTTCCCTTCCCTACCCTTCAACTAGCCGAGGCAAACCGCTTCGACTTGCTCACCGCGGCTTTCACTGAGTTTCGGCCGGTACAAACGAGCCAAAGCAATTGGCTGCAGGAACCCCGTGACTTGCGATCATGAAAATCGTGAACCCGGCAAGACCCACCCGTGGTGGCCACTGGATCTACCGATTCTGATAAAGCAACTCAGTGTTGCGGCTTGCGCGATCGCAAGTCGCTGCGCCTCTGCGCGACAGCCCTCGATGAGTACTACGATGCGTCGCTTTCATGGTCTCACTAAAGGCGTCGGATTATGATAGCGCCGATGCGCATCTTGAGAGGATGCGACAATAAAAGCGGCTTGCGTATCCGGACTGACGCTGCGTGGCTTGGCGATCGGAAGTACTTGGAGGCGCGCTGCACTGCTGGCGCCTGATGCTGACAACGGTATTAACAATATTGCGGCGCGCAGATCTCAGTGAGACGCAAAACATCGAACCGCCAGCTGAGCGAGAGCGCTGGCCGCCCAGCGAGCCTCCGGCGATCAAAGCTGCTCGGGCTTGCGTTCGTATTCCTGTGGTTTTTGATTGGTGGCATCGCCCACTTTGCCGTGACAGGCCTGGAAATGCGAATCATGCCACCCTACATCCCGTGGCCACACGCTGCGGTGCTAGCCAGCGGTTGGTTGGAATTACTCGGCGCGGCGGGCCTCCTCTATCAACCAACCCGACGCGCCGCCGGTGTGGGTCTCTTTGCACTTACCATCTCGGTCACACCCGCCAACATCTACATGCTTCAGCGCGCTGACTTGTTTGCTGTGCCGTACTGGGCGCTCGTGCTACGGTTGCCATTGCAAGTGGCCCTGCTCGCCCTGATATGGCGGAGCACGATACGATCGAGTTCTCCGTCGATTACCGCATAGATGGTATCGATGGTCCAGTCGCTAGCTGCCGCGATGCGCATCTCGATGTATAGCCATGGAAACAGCAGATAGAAATGCTCCTCCACCGCCAGCGACCAGATTACGCCCGTTCCGAGTGCTTCACGATTGTCGCCGTAGATGACCCAGTAATTCGGAACGCATCAGCGTGGCAATAAGGAAACCGCTCAGGAAGAAAACAACGGTCACCCCAAAGTCGCCCACCACGAACATATGCCGGGGCGCGACATGGCCCAGGAATACCGCCATGAAGCTGACGGCGCGGGCGGACATTATAGGCGCTGCACCGCGCCGCACCAGGAGCACTGCATGGATGGCTGCCGCGGCAGCTGGCCTTAGCGACCCAACTTCGACCGCGATCACAACAGATTCGCTCGTTTTCGTCAAAGATGGCGCGATGAACTGGCGAGCGGCATTTTTTGGCGCGTTGACCGCAGCCGGCCTTTGGCATGGCTTGCAGGAGTGGAGGCTGCGCGCCATCCATCCGCCTGATGGCCAGCTCGCGCCGCTCGAGCCACTGCAAACAGACGTCGATGCGGCCGCGAGCGTGCCGCATGGCCGCTGGCGGCTTCAGGAACGCGCGCGCTACGACATCACGGCACGGATCCTCGGTCGCGAAGACTATCGCTTCGATGCCTTAGCGGATCTTATCCCGGAGGATCTAGCCCTCGGCTAGGGGCCGATGTCGGACAATCAGGTGCTCAAGCACTTTGAGATTACCCAGTCGGCGCGATTTTATACCTGGCGGCCGCATGGGGAGCTGCCCATTGCCCGCCAAGCGGTCATTGAGCATAGCGCCAACACGCAGGTGATTCCGGCCAATGAGGCGGTGCGCGCGCAGCTGAGGCGCTTGCGCGTGGGTCAGGTGATTCATCTGAGCGGCACGCTGGTCGATGCCGTGCGCGATGACGGAGCCTACGTGCACACCTCGATGACACGCAGCGATTCGGGTGCTGGCTCCTGCGAGATCGTGCTGGTAGATCTGGTCGAGAACCCGCAATAAATGCTGTATGTTCGAGCTGCCCAGCCCCTTCGCCCAAACATTGTTTCGGACTTGGGTCGGCTGCTGTCGATTGGAAGCTTTACTCGCGCAAGACGAAAGTCGTGGAGGCGGCAAATGGGATGCCGATGTTGGTCGGGCGTTAAAGGAGTTCTATTGGCTCCGCTGGTGTGTTTAGCGGTGATATTGATCGCCGGTCAGAGTGCCTTAGCCGGCGACATGTATAAGACCGTCGATCCTCAGGGGGGCGTGGTCTACTCAGATCATCCGTTATCGTCGGCGTCACAGCGCATCTCTGTGCAAGTGACTGCACCAAACTCGGACGAGGCCGCTCGCCTTGCTAAAGAGCAAGCGATGCTTACCGCAGATGCCGCCCAGCAGGCGCAGCAAGCCCTGCGTGAGGCGGAGCAACAGAAGCAGAAGGCTGCCCAGGAATCGGCACAGAAGCAGCGTTGCGATGCCGCGCGAAATCGCTATGCCGTGTTTTCAGCGGGTGGTCGAATCTTCAAGAGCGATGAGCAGGGAAATCGGGTCTACTATTCGGATCAGGAGATCGAGGAGCAACGTGCGGCGTCCAAAGCGGTCATGGATAGCGCGTGTTTCCAAGTAAGCCGGTAAGTGGCGCTGAATTGGAGCTGAATTGGCCTCTCGCCGAGCGCGTATCATCATGACTTCCAGAGATGCCGGGCGACCTGCCGCGTCTGGTGAATCAGTTCGAAGGTCTATACTACATTCGACGTTACCCCTTGCACTGGGCGCGGTACTGTTGCTCAGTGGTTCGCTGGCGGCGGCGCCGGTATACAAATACCGTGACGCCAACGGGAATCTGGTATACGCGGAGCAAAAACCAGATTCCGCCACTAGCAGTGAAACAATCGTCGTCAGTCTTGACAGTAAGGCACCCCGTATCGCAGTGGAGAAGGTGGGCGACGCGGAGCACTTGGAGCTTAGAGCGATCAACGAGTGCCTCTGTGTTGTGGAATTTGAGGTTCGCGTGCTGGAAGCGCGCAATCTGAACATACCCGGCAACGCGGTATATCACAGCATCCTGCAGCCCCAGTCGCAGAAGCAGCTCGCGCAAGGCACCCACGACCGCACGGGCGAGCCCAGCTTACGCTACACGTGGAAAGCTGTTCTTGGCGTGCCGGGCGCACAGCATGTGCCTCGCGAGCCTTACCGGGCTCCATTTGCCATCGGCGCGAGTTATTTGATCTCACAGGCCTATCCAACACGCAGTACTCACAACTCGCCGGACGCTCAATACGCTGTAGATCTGGCCTTACCCGATGGAACACCAGTGTATGCAGCGCGGGAAGGGACGGTTATTAATCTGCGTCACGACAGTTTCCGGGGTGCTGCGACGCCCTTGTTGATGGACCAAGCCAATATGGTGGAGATTCTACACGACGACGGGACGATCGCCGTTTACGCGCATTTGCACTGGGATTCCGTTCGGGTTCAACCCGGCCAACGCGTCCGTCGCGGCGAATATATCGCTGATTCGGGCAATACTGGCTTCACAACTGGAGCCCACCTGCATTTCGCGGTGATCAGAAATGCCGGATTAGAGGCCGTATCGGTGCCGATTCAGTTTAGCGGTCCGGCGGCGGTGGCAGTTACGCCGCAGCAGAACATGATGCTCACTGCCTATTGAAGCGCACCCGCTTCCCTACCTCGGCCGTCATCCAAAGCCGCCCTCGGCGCGCAACGCATCGGTGATGGATCCGGTACCCGTGTCCACATTGGACGCTCGTACGATGACATTGCGATCAGCTCGATTCTTTGGCCGGAGGCATCGAGGTCTGCTTTTCTCCATGAATACCGCGCCACCCACAACAACACGATGCCCAGCGCAGGAAGCACGAAATGCGTGAGGATAGCCTCGTGAGAAATGGCATCATCCACGGATTGAATCTCAATTCCATCAACGCCGAGGGCGGAAATGAACAGATCTATTATTGAGGACCATCCGCGCTCAGCCTTGCCGTCACTGCCCCGCCGGCTTATCGACGTCACGCTTCTTCGCGGGATCCTTCTTATGCAGGCCTTCGTCCTCAATCAGGCGCTTGCGCACGTAGAAGAAGCGAATCGTTTCGTACTCGAACGGAGAGCCGGTCGCGTAGTAGCGAAAGCTGATGTTGGCGCGCTGATCGATCGCATCGGTAACGCCTACGACCCATGACTCGATGCCCCGATAGAGACCGGCCACATCTATGCCATACGAGAGGCCGTAATCGCCTAGCAATCCGATGCCGTCGCGCAGCGTTGACGGACCGAAGAAGGGAATTACCAGATACGGACCCGGATGCAGGCCCCATTTGGAAAGTGTCGTACTAAAGCCAGTCAGGGCAGGGGCGAGATGGAGCTTCTTGGCGACATCGAACAGGCCACCGATTCCGACAGTGCTGTTGACCACAAATCGTCCAAGGCTACGTACGCCGAGCCCAAGCCGCCATTGCAGGGTGTAATTAATCACACTGTGGACTTCAGCCAGATTGCCGAAGAAGTTGTGCACACCGGAGCGAACTGGTGAAGGCAGGCGACGGTACCCATTAGCGGCCGGCAGGAACACGGCTTCGTCGAATCGCGCATTGAACCGATAGCTGAAGCGGTTGACCCGCTCCCACGGATCATAGGTGTACATGGACGGCGCGTCGGCTGGCGTAACCGGCGGCGCCGTGTCGTCGGCGGCTTGGCGGCCAGAATCCGTGGATGCTGTAGCGACGACAGCGGCGAGCGCAGCGGCATTATCAGCGGCCGCGGCATTGTCGGCCGCCGGCGTTTCAGCGGGAAGATTACGGATATCGATATTGCGCGAAGCGCAGCCGCAGAGCGCCAAGGTAATCAAAGCAACAAAATTGGCGGTTCTCATCGCCCCGTTCCGGTCCAGCGCCCGGCGAGCATGTCCAGCATGTCCGAAATCTGGCTGCGATCGCCGATGTTGCCCAGGTGGCCGCCGTGATCGTAAACCACAATTCTCGATCCCAGCGCGTCCTTCAGCCATGCCAATTCAGGCTTATCGAGAATCAGGTCGTCGCTGTTCGTCTGCGCGTAATAGTCGGCGTTACCGCGCAACACGTCGCCGATAATGTCGAGGCGGTTGTCGGCGATCAGCGATTTACTGGTTGAATTCGGCCGGTGCTTCAGATAGTACGGTGCAAATACTCGCGAGAAGTATTCTGAGAACGGCTTTCCACGCAGGATGCGCTCGGCTTCCTCGAGGGAATCGCCGACTTTTGGCGGATGCTTCGGATCGACCACGACACCGGTGCCGGCGTAAAGATCGCCGGCAAAGAACATATTGATCAAGTCGATGCGGAAGCTCAGCGCAATAGCCGCGGAAAATTCCGCATCCGTCTTCAACACCACGGCGGCAGCCCCGAGCATGAAGCCTTCGTCAAGCTCGACCCTGTCCGACGCACGGTAGAGGTTTGCAAGCTCCGCGTAGAGCTGCCGATACAGTGTTTCAACACCAGCGTCGCCGGAGCCGATGCTGTTCGCGAAAAGCTTGTCGAGGCGGGCGACCGAAGTGAACAGGCTGACCGGGGGATTGATCATGACCGCCCGATGGATGTGCAGCTTGCCTTCGGTCGCGTCGATCGATTTGACGACGCCCGCGTTGGCGCCACCAAGACTGTAGCCGAGAACGTCGATATCGGTGATCTGAACACTGTGCGGCAGCTGCGCGATGATTTGCTGCATCGCTGCGTAGAGATCGCGACTGTCCTGGAGTAGATCGCCGGCGACACCCGTGCTCGATGTCGACACGATAAAGCCCGGGAACGTCGGCGATGGCATCGTCAGTACGTGATAGCCGGCACCATACAGCGCGCCGCGCAGGATCGAGAGTTTCGTCGTGTTGCCGTCGTCACCGACGCCTGAAATGACGATTGCGAGCGGCGCGGGCTTGGGTTGCGCGGAAAACCAGACGCGCAGCTTACTGTCGAACCAGAACACGTCAGGCACGGGCCGCGCCCAGGGCAGCGCGATATTAATTTCAGCGAGCGGTACCGTTGCCGGCAGCGGTGCCAGATCCTGTGGCGGCGTGCCGAACATCGTCGCCCGCAGCGCCGCCGAATCGGCAAGGCCTGTGGCGGGACCGGCTGCTGCAGGAGGACCAACTGCTGGAGGCGGCGCTACGGGCTGCGCGCCATGTACAAGCGCTACTGCAACCAGCAACGTGGCGGGCGCGAAACGAATGAGGCGCCAATTTATTCCAATGCCCACGCGATTGCCTACACAGCGCTCAAAGAGAGGTTCTTCAAGATGGGAAGCTCATCGTACGATAGGGTAACGGCGCCAGGCCCAAACGGCAGATAACGTGAATATACAGAGTTCACCGGGCCACGCGCTGCCCGGCTTAGTGTTTTGGAGCGGCCTTGTCTATCGGTGAATGTCGGCCGCGGAGGATGTCGGCGCCTTTTTCTGCGACCATGATCGTCGGTGCGTTGGTGTTGCCGCTGGGCACGTTCGGCATGATCGAGGCATCGATCACACGCAGCGCGGTGATACCTCGCACGCGCAGATCCGCGTCGACAACCGCGCTCCCATCGTCGTCGACGGCCATCTTGCGCGTGCCGACAGGATGCTGGGTGATGGCGCCGACCCGACGTACGAAGGCCTCGAGATCGGCATCGGACTCGACATTGCTTCTCGGCTCGAGCTCCTTGCCGATCAGGCGCCAAGGCGGTGCCGCCCTCGCCATCGGTGCCGGGGCCCCTTCGCTGCTGGAATCGCGGCGCTGGCGGATATAATGGGAGAATCAGAATGCCAATCACAGCGGCTCTTTATGCAGATCTGCTCGGTCTTAGCCTTCACGGCAAATTGAATATCTCCGTTGGCGATGGAGGCAATCGCGATCTCCAAGTTGCCGTGCGCCGGCATGCCAATTTCACTGAGTGGGTGCCGCTCGCACTCATCCTTATCGCACTACTTGATTAGTCCGTCAGCTGCCTTGGCGGCCACTACCCGGCAGCTCCTCCAAGTCCGGCTCCAACCAAGAGAACCGCGCCTCGGGCGAGAAAAGTCTTTGACGCGTGTAGTGGCGTAGCTGCAGATCCCTGTCACCGTAGCGCGCGATCAGTTCCTGTGCCAGTTCGTCGATAGCCCTCCGCGAATCCACAGAGCGCAGATACGTCGTGATCACGTGAAGGTAAAAGCGCGTGATTGTCTCGTGGTACCCCGAGCTCGCCGTGTTGGCGACTCCGGTTGCCTCGTTGTAAGCACGGATGCGTTCGCGCAGCAGGTCGAGAGCCACGTCGTCCGGATAGTGCAGCGCGTGCCACAGGCCCGCACGCAGATGCGCGTGGTGTGTCCACTCGGCTTTTGGCAGGCTACGGGCAATAAGCCCGCGCACGATGCGGTCGGTTTCCAGGGCGGCTCTCCTTCGAAAGTGGCTCGGGCGGATGCTTTCCTAGCATCGTAACAAATCGTGTTCCCTGCTCGTCTCTCCCCTAGGCGCGTCGACCCCCACTTTTGCGGGATGGTCTCCGGCGAGAGTCTTGTCAAAAGCTTGAGCACACAAGTTGTTACGCCAGAGCGGTGGCGGATTTGCTCAAACCTTAAAAAGTGAGACCATCATGCGCATCACAAACCCTACATCCTGACCCCGATTGTATTGAAGACCGAGCCCGACGCGGCCTGCGATCTGCATGCGGAGGGAGTCGATCGCCGCTTCGCTAGCGCGAGTCGCTACGCCAAGATCGCTTGCTGTGCCGCTCCCCCGCCACACGGTGACGGTCGCAACCAGCTCACGTATGTGCGAGAGCGCCCAGCGGATCTGCGGAAACTCGAGCGTAGCCGTTTTCATAGCGCGCCTTGGCGGTGAACTAGTACTTATCGTGGCGGCGCCACCATTCATACGGTGGGCTTTGAGGCCATCCCGGGGTGAGTCTTCCCAGATTTCCTGACGAGCGAGCGGCGTCAAGTCGAGAAATGTCCAAGTGCTTCCGAGCGCCTCGATTGCGGTCGCGATCAGCGCGCGCTGCGTGACGGCTTCTTGCCTGTCCTTAAGCTGCCAATTACATCGTCCGCCCAGCTCAATGCAGCGCTAACAGTCGGAAATCCAATCGTGCTCGTGATCGAAATCAGCGCGTGATGAATCTCATCTGCCGAGGCGCCCGCCTCCAGAGCACGCCTGGCATGGCTGTGTACTGCGCCCTCCGAACGAATTGCCGCCGCAGCGCCCAGCTGCACCAGTTGCGTGACTTTCTCATCGAGCGGACCGGCATGCCGCGCCGCTATCCCTAATGCCTCAACCGCCTTGAGGAAATCCGCATGTTCGATTTTCAGTCCCCGATAGGCGCCGGGCTTTCTCTTCACTACCATGCGAACCTCATATCCCGGCGTACCATTCGTAGCCGCGATCTTCCCAGTAGCCGCCCTTTCCGCCAGCGATGCCGTCGAGGCGCGCCACGGCCTCGATCCGCATCAGATACTTCGCCTGCTTGTAGCCGAGTTGACGCTCAACGCGCAGCCGCAGCGGCGCACCGTTTGCGATCGCTAACGGCTTGTCGTTCAAGGCATAGGCCAGCAGGGTCTGCGGGTGGAAGGCATCGACGAGATCGATGCTCTCGTAATACCCGCCGTCATTTCGCTCGAGTTCATCGACACAGTACAACACGACAAAGCGCGCGTCGGGACTGAGCTGCGCCATGTTGAGCACATTGCCGAGGGGCACTCCGGTCCATTTGCCGATGGCGCTCCAGCCTTCCACGCAGTCGTGCCGGGTGATCTGTGTGCGCGACGGCATGCCGCGCAGCGCGGCCAACGAGAGTTCGAGCGGCCGGTCGACGAGGCCACGGACGGTTAAGCGCCAATCCTCAAAGTGATTTGCGCGCAGCCGATTGTAGACCTCGTTGTTGGGATTGCTGGTGCCGTTGGATCTGAAGACGGGCGACAGATCAGCTTCCGTGAATTCGCGCGCCAGGGACTGCCCGACTACCAAACGCTGTGCGCGATACGTAAGGCGTTCGGCACTGCTCAGAAGGCTTTGAAATGAGGGTGACTGGCTCAATCGATCGCAGCCTCCGAGCATCAGGCCGCCGAATGCGGCGGAGCCGCGCAACAACATCTGTCGACGCGTCCAGATCTGCGATTTCATTTTGGCTTGCTCGAGGGGACCACATAGCGGCCGGTGATCATCGAGCGCACCTCGTTCCACGGGCCGGCCAGCACGACCATCAGCAGATGCACCAGGATAAACAGCGCGACCAGCATGGCGGCGGTAAAGTGAATGGTTCGGGCGCTCTGGCGGCCGCCGAATAGTGTAAGCAGCCAGGGGCAAGCGGCGTCGAACCCGGGGGACATGGTCAGGCCTGTCGCCAGAATCAGCGGCGCCAGCACGAAAATCACGCCAAAGTAGGCAAGCTTCTGCAAGACGTTGTAGCGCTTGGCGGCCTCACCCCTTGGAAACCGGAGCCGCAGATGATTCCAAATGTCACGCCCGAGATGCGACGGCGCAATCTCGGAGCGAGTGGGCAGGAGATCGCGGCGCAAGTGACCGCTGATGAAGCTAAACAGTAGATACAAAAGACTGTTAAGAACCAGCAGCCACGCAAAGAAGAAATGCCAGCGACGTCCAGAAGCCAGTCCCTGCCAGCTCGGGATGGTGGCCCAATGGGGGAAGCCGTGGGCACCGATCGCCAACAATGCCCTATCGGGGCTGGCCCCGAACTGTCCCCAGTACAGACGCGGGTCGGCGTTGAAGATCTGCAATCCGCTCATGAGAACCAGAAATACGCACAGAGCATTGACCCAGTGCAACAGGCGGGTCGCCAGGCTGTGACGGCGGATGATCTCAAGCGTTGTCATAGGTGCAGTGATAATAAACCCCGGCGCGGCCGCTGTCAGACCGGAGGCGCGTTGCAGGTGTCGCGCTGAGGTCAAAAGGTGGGTAGGCACCCGGCAGCGACGCGCCTGCATTGCGCATAAGATGCGCGTATGTGGAAACGCTTCAGATTCGCTCTGGCCGCGCTGCTATCGCTATGTGCGGCAGGGCACGCTTGGGCTGCCGATGCTGCACGCACCGCGGCTGCGCCGATTGCCAGTCTAGATCAAGCCGCGGTGCGTGCGGAGTTCATCGCGGCGATGCAACGCATACGGCTGCATGTTCCGGAACCGCCGGACTCGCCGGCGCTGGAAGCCTACGTCATCCATGACTATCTGCTTGCGGCGAGGCTGCGACGCGATCTGGAGCTCACACCCAGCGAGGATGTCGACGCCGCGATCGATACCTTCGTGCAAGCGCATGCCAAGCAGCCGGTCGCGCGCGGTCTGCGACACGATTGGCTCGCGAGCCTGGCCGAGCGCCGCCGGTGGGATTGGTTCCTGCCGCGGGCCGCGGACGTCGCCGATCCAGTGCTGATCTGCGATCGTCTTGAGGGGCGGCTGGAGAGCGGCGATACGCAGGGACTCGGCGCGGCTGCACTGACGCGTTGGAATTTGCCGCAAAAGCAGCCGCGCGAGTGCGACGGCGTGGTTGCGTGGTTGCGAATGCAGAGCCTCGTGACTCCTGCGCTGGCGGAGATCCGTGCGCGCGCAGCGCTCGCGGCCGAGAATCCGCGGCTGGCGCGCGAATTCGTCATCGACATTCCGGCTGCCGCAGCCGCGCCGTTGCTGCAATGGGCACAGCTGCTCGAGACGCCGAAATTGGCGCTCAACGCGCTTGCCACGAATGTGATGATGCCGGTGGAACCGGATGCACTCGATGCCGGGTTCAACCGGCTAGCGCGCAGCGATGCCACCGCCGCCTTGGGGTTACTGCCGCGACTGCTCGCGCGGCCGGATATCACACCGGGGTTGCGAGGCCGCCTGCAGCGCGACGCCGCGCTCGGTGCCGCGTACGACCGCAATCCCGCGGCCATCGACGCATTGAGCGCCGTGCCGACGGAAACGGTCGACGACGAGGTCGAGCAATGGCGAGTTCGTGCAGCGCTATGGGCCGGGGACTATGACAACGCACTAGGCTGGATCGAACAGATGCCCGCGAGTCTTGCCGCACTGCCGCGCTGGCGCTACTGGCGCGCACGGGCGGTAGCAGCGACTCGGGGCAGCGACGCCGCGGCTCCGCTGTTTGCGGACATCGCGGGGTTGCGCGACTACTATGGCTATCTCGCGGCCGACCGCCTACATCTCAGCTACGCGCTCAACGCGCAGCCCTCACTCGACGACCAAGCGGCGCAGGGCGCGCTCGCCGCCCAGCCCGGCCTCATGCGCGCGCATGCACTGTTCGACTGCGATATGACGGATGAGGCAGGCGGGGAATGGGCTAACGTCCTGAGCGATGCCGAGCCTGCGATCAAGGTGCAGGCCGCCCATCTGGCGGCAAGCTGGGGCTGGTACGCGCAGTCCATCGCTACCTTAGCGCAGGCTGGGGAGTGGAACGATGTGCGGCTGCGCTACCCGCGCCCGTACTCGGCGGCGATCGCGCAGGCGAACGCGCTGACCCAATTGCCTAGCGATTGGATCCTCGCGGTCATTCGCCAGGAGAGCCTGTTTCGCAAGGATGCGGTATCGCGCGCGGATGCGCGCGGGCTCATGCAGATGCGGCCCGCAACCGCCGCAGCGCTCGCACGCCGGTGGCATCTGCCGGCCCCGGGGCCCGACACGCTGTTCGATCCGACCGCGGCCGTGACGCTCGGCACCGCGTACCTGCGTGAAATGCTCGATCGTTACGCCGGCCAGTTGGGACCAGGCCTCGCGGCCTACAACGCTGGGTCAGTGCCGGTCGCTCGATGGCTGCCGAGCCAGCCGATGGATGCGGATATCTGGATCGAAAACATCGCCTACGGCGAGACGCGTGACTATCTGCAGCGCATCTTCGAACACATCGTCGCCTACGCCTGGGTGCGCGACGCAGAGCCTCCGCGACTGGTGGCCTTGTTGCCGCCGGTAGAGCCGGCAGCATCGGCCGCACAGGGCGCACAGGCGGCACCTGGGACGCCATTGGGGATCGGGCTCAACAATGACCGCTAATTGAGCGGCATTGCGGCGCTTTGACGCGCCACCCGCTTGGTGGGCAGTGACGCGCAGGCTGAGGATATTGCCCAGGAGGTATTCGTTAGGGCCTATGCCCACTTCGATCAACTGCGCACCAGTGCGACCAGCGGGGGTCGGCTCAACCCCGTGGCCACCAACCTGGCGCTCAATCATCTGCAGCGGTATCGGCGCTGGTGGTCTTATTTTATGAATACCCTAATGACGCGATCGCTGATGGCTCTGCCACCTGCGGTGCTTTGTGCCATGGCTAGCATCGCGCAGGCGCAGCCTGCAGCGCCCGAGGCGCCGAGCGCGGACGCGCCAGAGCGGCATGAATGGTACCAACATCATCATTGGCACGAGCGCCATGAATGGCATGGAGGCGATAACAACGAATTGGTCAGCGTGGGCCATGACTCGCATTTGCCCGCCGGACAGCGCGCCCAGTCGGTCGTGTCGGTGCTGGGTTCCGCGATCAGCGAGGGCGAGGCGGAGGATGTGGTATCGGTCTTCGGCAATACACGTGTCACCGGACCGGTGGATGACAGCGCCGTCGCGGTGTTCGGAAACAGCTACGTCGACAGCAAGATTGGCGGCGATGCGGTCGCTGTGCTGGGAGATATTGAGCTCGGGCCACATGCGGACGTCGGCGGGGATGTGGTGGCCATCGGCGGGACCCTGAAGCGTGACCCCGCAGCGATCATCCACGGCGATTTGCAGACGGTTTTTGCCGGCCATTTCGGTGGCTTTGAATGGTTGCGGCCGTGGATCAAGCACTGCCTGCTCTACGGGCGACCGTTGGCCCTGAGGCCAAGCGTGGGCTGGGCTTGGGGTGTGGCATTGAGTTTCCTGGCTCTCTACGTGTTCCTCGCGCTGCTGTTTCGCGCCAGCGTCAGCCAATGCGTGCAGACCTTCGAATCCAAACCGGGCCAGTCCGTAGTGGCCGCGCTGTTCACGGTGCTGCTCTCACCCATCGTGCTGACGTTGTTGTGCATCACGGTGATCGGTATTGCGGCGGTACCGTTTGTCGTGGTCGGACTATTTTGTGCCGGTCTGTTTGGTAAGGCCGTCATGCTCGCGTGGCTGGGTCGGCGCTGTGTGGGCAGGCACGATGCGGGACCTCTAGGCCACCCGGCGTTGGCAGTGCTGATCGGCGGTGTGATTGTGCTGGCACTCTATCTGGTGCCGGTACTGGGCTTCGTGGTCTACAAGCTGCTCGGCCTGCTTGGGCTTGGGGCGGTGGTTTACACGCTGATTCAGGCCGTACGCGCGCGGCGCGCGAGCGGGGGCGTTGAGCAGCATGTGCCGCAGCCGCCGGCTGCGCCGAGCGCGCCGGCCCAGGCCGCCGCGCCGGGGCCGGCCAGTGCGGCCAGCGCTGCTGCGACAACGCCCGCAGTCACTGCGGCACTACCGCGGGCAGGCTTCTGGATACGTATGGCCGCGCTGCTGCTCGATGCGCTGTTAGTGGGGATTCTGATTGGTCTATTGCACCACCTGTTCAATCTGGAACTGTTGGTGCTGGCCGCTTATGGAGCAGTGATGTGGAAACTGCGCGGCTCGACGATCGGCGGCATCGTGTTCGATCTACAAGTCGTTCGGCAGGACGGCCGGGAAATCGACTGGGCGACTGCCATTGTGCGCGCGCTCGGTTGCTTCCTGTCGTTGGCGGCGGCCGGCTTAGGGTTCATCTGGATCGCGTTCGACGACGGCAAGCAGGCGTGGCACGACAAGATCGCCGGTACCGTGGTGGTACGCGTGGCAAAGGGTGTATCGCTAGTCTGAATCGTGCGCGCGGCAATCGGTGCGGTGCAGTAAGGCGGCGAGCGCCACACAGGCATTCGGTACCGAGGGCGCGCTATCCGTCAGGAGCAGCTCTGCTTGTTGAGCCGAAAGATGCTTGCGCTCGGCGCGCAGGAGTGCCACGAGCCCCGAAACTTCGGCGGTGGCGAGCGAGCTGCCTGAGTAGAAGTCGTAGTGCCCTTCGGGGGCGAGCGATATCACTTCGCGACCCGGCGCGCGCACGATGCCGGCACCGGTATTGTCGTTCTCAATCTCATCGACCGCGATGACGGCGGGAATGTTCGCCGGGAAGTCGTTGCGAAGGCCGTCAAGGGGCACGGCGCCCACGACGATGATGCCAGCGGCCAGCGCGCGCTGCACCAATCTCGTAAGCAGCGGATCGCTCGGCCCGGCGAGGCTCAGATTAATGACGTCGGCACGCGCCTCGATCGCGGCTGCGAGCGCCTGAGCCAATGTGAACGTGTTGCAAACCGCCTGCATGCCGGTCGCCGCCGCGCGCCAGCAGGCTTTGTAGAGCAATAATTGCACATCGGGCGCGACGCCGACGATGCCGATGCCGTTGTTAGGAGTTGCCGCGATGATGCCGGCCACGGCCGTGCCGTGAGCGTCTTCGCTGAACGCGCGGCGATCGTTATCGACGAAGTTGCTCGACACCGCGTTAGAAGGCAGGTCGGGATGCTTCAACTCGACGCCGGTGTCAATCACAGCCACACGTACGCCGGCGCCGCGACTGAGCGCTTGCGCTTCGGGGATCGCCATCTGCTGCAAATTCCTTTGCAGCGACGCGTAAGGATCGTTGTAGGGGCTGGATGTGGTGTCGAAGCTCTGCAATGGTTGCACCGACTCGACCCTTGGGTCGTGGGCGAGCGCGGCGAGCAAGCGCTCCTGATCTGCATTCGCGGGCAATGCGTACACCAGGCAATGCACGCCGAGCAGTGCAATCGGCCAGCTCGAAGTCTCGCGCAGGTGGTATTGGGCTGCGAGCGCACGGCTGGCACTTTGCGCGCTGCCGCCGGCCTGGTAACTCCCCACGTTGTCGTAGCCGCGCGCCGTGGAGGCGGCGTGGAGCGCCGGCGGGCTGATCGGATTTCGCACCGTCACGACCACATAGTGTTGCGGCGCTTCGCGCGCCGCCGCGGGCAGCATCGCGCGCGAGCGCAGCGCGGGCTGGGCGCTGCAGGCGCCGAGCACGAGCGCCTGCACCAGCACGGCCGCGGTGAACCAGTGCCAGGCGCCGATCCGGCGCACGTCGAGTTTGGTCCCGAGGTGCGCGCCCGGGAGCGGCTCGTCCTGAAACTCCAGATTATCCAAAGAGTTACCTCTATCGACCGGCGTACCAAAAAGTGCCTGGCACAGGTTAGTACCCTACTGCCGTCCGCGGGTTGTTTCAGAACCGCAGCGCGGCGGATAACGTCCAGGTTCCATTTGCGCTCTGGTCCTCATATAGGCGGCCCACGGTGCCTTCAGTGAAGAACCGATTGAGTTCGATCGTGATCCGTTGGTGGACATAAGCCAAGCCAGCGTTACCGGCCCAGTAGCTAACACCGTACAGGCGCTGCAAGTCGTAATAGCCCGCCCCCGCGGTCAGCGCAAAGTCGTCGCGCAATGGCCAGCGGCCCGTGAGTTCCAAGGCACCCACTGGTCGGCGACGCGCAAAGCCGAGCGTCGAGTATGAGCTGTTATCAGGGTCGTACGACAGCGTCGCCGTCAAGCGGTCCACGTAGGCGGCGCTCAGGGATACCTCATCGTAGTCGTAGCGGGCCGGCCGCGGATCATCCAGATAGGTGTAGTGCGTGTAGGCGAGCCGGGTGCTGAAATCCGCGCCGAGCGGCCGCGTCACGCCCGTGTAGAGGTCGAGCTCTGCCGAGGAACCGGCGTGCGGGTACGGATCCACATTCGATGCCCAGACGCCGGCGAACCAGCCCAGTGGGCTCTGGTAGTTGGCGCCGAGTTGCAGCGCTCCACTGTCATAGGTCTGGGATACACCGCGGAAGATGTAGTCCGTGGTAGCGCCGATCGATGCGCTCCATGGGCTTTCGGCACGGCAGGCGAGCACGGGCAGCACCAGCAGCACCGGTAGTACCAGCAGCGAGCCCGGCCTGCACCCAGATTTCCATCGCATCACGAACTGTCCGTCCACCGACGTCGCAGTATACGGGTCTAGGGCGCCGATCAGCTTTCAAGCGGCATCGCTGCATCGAACCCTCATAAAACCGCGCACCGCCGTCGCGGGACTTACCTGAGCACCGCAGCGACGATCGACCGCACAGGGGATCCGCCTGCGATGCGCTATTCACCATACGAAGCGCAGGAGATTGAACATGCAAACTAAACGGCTGTTGGCACGTGCACAGATCGGGGCAGCGCTGGCAGCGAGCCTCGGTCTCTGGGCGGCTCTTGGTTCCACGACGCAAGCGGAAGACGCGTTCATCCCGCGACTCATTAATTCCTCCACGATTCCCGCCAACGGCGACCTCAATCCTTACGGCGTCGCCTTCGTACCCATGGGCTTTCCGGGCGGTGGCACGATCACCGGCGGCGATGTCCTGGTCAGCAATTTCAACAACAGCGCCAACTCCCAGGGCGCCGGTACCACCATCGCACAGCTGACCCCGCAGGGCCCGCTCGCGCCACCCGGCACTGCAGTCACATTCTTTACGAGTAGCCTGCCCGGTCTCAGTACGGCGCTCGGGGCCTTACGCGCTGGTTTCGTGCTGGTGGGCAATGTTCCGACCACCGACGGCACATTCGGCACCATTGGCCAAGGCGCACTGCAAGTCGTCGATCGACACGGTCATCTGCTTCAGACCTGGACGGATCCTGAGTTTCTCGACGGCCCCTGGGACCTGGCCATTGACGATCAGGGCTCCCACGCGCATGTGTTCGTCTCGAACGTGCTCAACGGCACGGTCGCGCGACTCGATGTTTCAGTGGCCTCAAACGGGCTGACGCTGCTCAAAAAGACGACGATCGCGAGCGGCTATACGCACGTTCCCAACGCAGCGGCCCTCATTCTCGGTCCCACCGGCCTCGCGTTCGACCTGGCCACCGAAACACTGTACGTGGCTTCGACCGCCGATAACGTCATCTATTCGGTCGCGCAAGCCAGCCATCGAACGAGCCCGGTGTTGCATGGCAAGGTCGCCTTTGCCGATGAACATCTACGCGGGCCACTCGCATTGCGCTTCGCACCCAACGGCAATCTGCTGGCCGCAAACGGTGATGCCGTCAACGCCGATGTGCTGCACCCCAGCGAGATCGTGGAGTTCACCAAATGGGGACAGTTCGTGCGGGAGTACGATGTTGACTCAAGTCAGGGGGGCGCGTTCGGCCTCGACACCGTGCTCGACGGTTACGGCGAATTCAATTACGCCGTGATCGACGATGTAACCAACAACCTCACCGTGGCGCAGCGGCCGGTGCGCTGGTAGCACGGCCGACCCTGGTCGCCCGCGGGGAACTCGAGGGTTATCATTTATTGTCGGCAGTAGATGCTGAGCTGTTGCAGCACCTGGGACGGCACGAGCAAGCCCACGATCGCTAGCGCACCGCTTTGGCTTTGACGAAACTGGAGCCCGAACGACGCCTGATCATGAATCGCCTGGAGCAACTTACGTTTCTGAGCACGCCGTGACCGCGATGCCTGAGACCTCGTGTTACCCCTGAACTCACGCTACGAGGAGTCGTCTTATGCCCCGAACCGTCACGATGGCCGTGCACCTGCCCTGCTCTGCTGTACGCCTGTACCGGATGTATTTAGATCCGAAGCAGCATGCGGCTTTCACCGGATCGCCGGTCAAGATCGCAGCCCGCGCGGGGGCAGCGTTTGAGGCATTCGGCGGCGCGCTCTCCGGAACGATTCTTCAGGTGGTTCCCAATCGCTTGATCGTGCAGTCCTGGCGATCGATCCAATTCCATCGCCGCGACCTCGACTCCACGTTGGTGCTCTCGTTCTGGCCGGATAAGGATGGCGCCAGAATCGATCTGACGCAAGTCAATGTTGCGGACAGCGATTTCGCCGGGGTTTGTGAAGGTTGGTCCAAATACTATTGGGTTCCGTGGCGGCAGTATCTGACGGCTAAGAAAAAGAAAGCGACGTCACAAACCTAAGTCGCTAAGGCCGGGGTGATCGTCCGGGCGGCGGCCCAGCGGCCAGTGGAATTTGCGATCGGCGGCGGCGATCGGCAGATCATTGATGCTCGCGTAGCGCCGGCTCATGTAGCCCTGGGCGGTAAACTCCCAGTTCTCGTTGCCGTAGCTACGAAACCAGTGCGTGGAGTCATCATGCCATTCGTAGGCGAAGCGCACGGCGATGCGGTTTCCGGCACAGGTCCAAAGCTCCTTGATCAGCCGGTAGTCCAGCTCTTTCGCCCACTTGCGTTGCAGGAATTGGCGCACCTGCTCGCGCCCGACCGGAAATTCCGCGCGGTTGCGCCAGCGCGTGTCTTCGGTGTAGACCAGCACGACGCGGTCGGGGTCGCGCGTATTCCAGGCGTCCTCGGCCATACGCACTTTCTGGGCCGCGCTCTCCGGCGAAAAAGGCGGCACGGGCGGTTTGTTGTCCATGAGCTCCTCAGAGACTATCGGGCGCAAGCAGTGTCCAACGCGCCCGGTATCGACCTCGAGCAGGCGCGTGGCACGCTCACTGGGCCTAGCAGGTCGGAGTGCCTGCGATCGGGCAGCAGCAGAATACATATTGGGAGACGCAACGCCGTTGACGATGAGTTGTTCGCCATGCAATGCCACTGTGTCACCCGGGATCGCGATCAAGCGTTTGACCAGTGAGGTGCTATTACGAGGGGAGTCAAAGACGATGATGTCGCCACGCGCCGGGTTCTCGCCGTTGGTCAAATGCGTGAGTGAGAATGGCACGCGCACGCCGCAGATATGTTTGTCGATCAACAGCCTCTCGCCTCTTGAGTTCTGTGAGCACCTGCCAGAGGCGGCTCAGCGTCGCGTAGGCCTCACGCACTTCGCGCAGCCCCTTTGAGGTCAATCGAAAGTAGGCTTTGGCGTCCCCGCCGCGCGCCATTTCTTCGACTTTAGTGAACGAGTATGGCCGCGGACGGCCCAGGCTCGAGTCGGTCCTTGGGATCGCCGCGGCGGTTTCGCTCACCCGGCCCGGACCGATTGAGCCGAGCGCAAAAAAAACACGCTCAGCACGAGCATCGTGCAGCAGCACGCCGATCGAACGGGCACTTTCGTGGGTGTGCTGACCACAGCTCGCGCAGAGCCGAGTTTCGGCCTCATGGATGCTGATCGTTTTCACTCGTTCCTACCCGTTCGAACCCGGTGTTTCGTAGCCTAGTCTGGGCAAGCTGTGGCGTTGAGCTGTTGGGTGGACGCCCGCTACTCGTTCGATGCGTTCTCGATTCTCGGCCTGTTATGAACAACGGTCCTCTAGGAGGATTTACAGGGAGCTATAGGAACTAGAGGGGGACTGCGTAAGGCTTTGAAAATAGTAGAGAAAGAAGCATTTTGCGCAGCGATGCCACGCTTGCGCGACAGAGATGCGACGCGGCCGCGTGAGCGATGCTACGCCTGGGCGGCAGAGATGCCACGCAGTGGGTGCATGACCCCGTAGGGACGCTGAACGAAAACAAGGGGTTATGGCGAAAGCGGAAGAGTTGCAACGCCCTCCCCGCGCGCACGCGCAAAGCGCTATTTTTAAAGCGATTTCTCGAGCTAACGCCGTCAAAGCAGCGCTGATTCGCGGCAGAGTTGTCACGTTCTCGCGCGATCAACGTGCGAAGGCGCCCTGCTCGCGCGGCACGTGCGGTCGGGAAGGGCTAAGGATCAAACCGACATCCACGGGCTTTACGTGCGCTTCGGGGTAGACCGCGAGCACGCGCTTGAGGGAGTCGAGGAAGAAGTGCCGGAACTTGCGCGGCTGCGCATAGCCGTGGCCGAACTGGCCGGAGAGCTGCGCCCACGTCACGGTGTTCGGCCGGCTCAAGTGGAACAGCCGATGCACGAGCCAGGCATAGACGTCGAGGTCCATCGGACTCTTGCGCAGCTGGCGGATCGCCGCGGTGGAAAGCGGCGCGGAGCGCTCGAGGATGGATTGAAACAGCACCGAGGACAGCACGAGCGAACTGCCCTGCCCTACGGCCTCGGCCTCATCCCACCACAGCCGCGCTTCTTCCGCGAACAGCGCCTGGCGGATGTGCAGTCCAGTGCGGCCGCTTGGATCGCGGATGTTCTCATCGATCGACACTGCGCAATGGATGAGCCGCAGCAACTGGTTGGCGTACACACGCAGCGAGCCGCGCTCACCGCGGGTGATCGGGACATCCAGGCACCGCAGAAACTCGTGCACGGTGCGGCCGAGATAAATCTCCGGTGAGCGTGTACGGATCGCTTCGGAGGCGCAGTAGATTGTCAACAGCCGCGCCGGCACGCCATAGGGCAAGCCCATGTCGCGGCGCGTGGCGGAAAGCGTGAGTTCGAGCCAGCCATTGCGGCGTGTGAAGGTTGCGATCTCGCGCGGATCGGCGTGCGGAAACGAACACTGGATCAATGGCACGTACTGGAAGGAGATGCCTTGCGCGAGTGCGACAGGGACGCTGGATGTTGACTTTGTGGGGACGCTCACGGCAGGCGGTGCCGTAAGACGTGGGAGCATGGCGCCGATCGGCGCCGGGGCTTGGGGTGCCCTCTGGCGCGCACGTTCGCGCGCGCGAGAGGTCGGCGGCTCCGGAAAGGCGCTTGCGAGCAATTGCGGGAAACGCGCGCGGACAAGAGCGAAGGGATAGCCACTGCGAACCAGCTGGGCGGCGATGCGCTCGGTCGAGAAGCCGAGTTCGGTATATAAGCGGCAGGCCTTTTCGATCTGCTCGCTGTAGTCCGCCCTATCCGCCGCTTCAGCCATGCTGCGTCAGCCCGGTCTCCATGAGTTGTTTGGCTTCATGCACGGATTTCTGTTAGTTTTGACCCGAAATCCGTGGACGACGGCCTCGTTAAGGAGATGAGTGTGCCAGCGGTGCGCGCGATTGACAAGTTAGGCGATATCCTCGCGAGCAGCGAGACGTTTCTGGACCGCATGCACGCGCTCGGTGCCGAGCCGCACCAGCGCAAAACCCTGCAGCGCCTCTTCAGCCCGAGCGAAGCCGCCGAGATGGTCGGTCGTGACCGCACTACCCTGGCCCGAGCCGAGCCGGACATCGGCCTTGATGATGCCCCGCGCAATCCTGGCAACAACCGCCGCATGGGCTATACGCTGGGGCAGATCCAGGCCTTCCGCACGCACTTCGGCACCCTGCCCTGGCGTGATGCGTCGACCGATGCGCCGCTAGTCATTGCCTGCCAGAACTTCAAAGGCGGCGTCGGCAAATCCACGACCTGCGTGAACTTCGCGCATTATCTCGCCCTCAAGGGTTATCGCATACTGGTCATCGATACCGACAGCCAGGCAACCACGACCTCGATGTTCGGCTACGTTCCGGACGCTGACATCACGCAGAACGACACGGTGCTGCCGTACCTGGCCAGCGACCAAAAGTCCCTGGCCTACGGCGTCCGACCGACCTACTTCCCGGGCATCGATCTGATTCCGGCCTGCCTGGCGCTTTACGAGGCCGAGATCGCGATCGTCATGCGCGTGGCCGGACAGCCTACACCGGCGCAGCGCATCGCTTTTTTCAGCGAACTCAAATATGGCATTCAGACGGTCGCTGATGCGTATGACGTGATCCTGGTCGACAGCCCGCCGGCGCTCGGCATGATCTCGGTCAATGTGCTCATGGCGGCGGATGCGTTGCTCGTGCCCTCCGCCGCGCGCATGTTCGATTTTTCGAGCACCGTGCAGTTTTTCCGCATGGTCCATAACTACATTGGTCAGCTCGACCCGGATAAAAGCTATCGCTGGATCTCAGTGCTTACGACGCTATTCGATCGGCGTTACGAAAGCCAAAAGCAGTTCTTCGAAGTCATGCGGGCCTGCTTTGGGGACTCGGTGTTTCAGCGGGTGTTTTTCCATTCGAGCGCAGTGATTAATTCAGCAGCGCAATTTATTACGCCGTACGAGCAGGTGAAGCCGGATCGTCAGGTGCTCCAAATGATGGACAATGTCTTTGCAGAGATCGAGCTCGGTATCCTGCGCGAATGGCCCTCGAAGGCGACCGCGCTGAGTCAACGCGGCATCACCTGATGGGCAGGGTAAGTTGCAGAGCAGGCTCTCGGTTTCGTCACGAAACATTTGTAACACACTGAACAATATCACTAAAGTAGCTAGTCTCGCAGTGCGGCAATAGGAGACATCATGGCCAGCAAGCTCTTTGGCGGGGCGAACCTCAGCGATATTGCGCGCTCGACGCGCGAGCGCCTGGAAGGGCTTGGGGTTGGGGCGGATAAGGCGCCGCCGGGCCGACCCGTGTTGGCCGCCGCGGAGCTGGCGCTCACGGGGCGCGTGGTGCCCCCGCTCGAGCGCGAGAATATTTTTTCGGTCGAACCCAAACGCTGCCGCGCCTGGGCACACCACAACCGCACCGCGGCCTGGTACACGCGCGATCGCTGTCAGGATCTGATCGAGTCGATCGCCAAGGACGGGCAGCAGGAGCCTGCGGTCGCGCGCAAGCTCGCGGGCGATCCGAACTTCGACTACGAGCTGATTTACGGCATGCGCCGGCGCTTTGCCTGTGAGTTTCTGAACGCCAAGCTCAAGCTGCGCGTAATCGAGGCCGACGATGCGCGCGCGGCCGTGCTCATGCACATCGAGAACGCGGACCGGCAGGACATCACGCCGATGGAGCGGGCATTGTCGTTCCAGTCGCAGCTCGAGGCCAAGATTTTCCCCACGCAGGAAGCCCTCAGCGATGCGATCGGGCTGACCAAGGGGCAAGTCAGTAAACTCGTTAAGGCGGCCACTTTGATGCGGCAGGCGACGATTTCTCAGTTGTTCCCGGACAAGAGCACCGTGCCGGTGGATGCGGCCTACAAGCTCGCGACACTTTGGGATCGACCTGGGGCGAAGGAAGTGATTCTGAAGGCGGCGCAGAATCTGCTGCAGAAGGAGCGGGCAGGGCGCTCGCCCGCGGACCTACTCAAAGCGCTGCTCGCGAGTCTGGATCGTTCGAAGAAATTCGATCCGGTGCAGAAGCAGTACAACCTGGGCGCGGCGGGCCGCGTGATCGTCACGCGCAATGCGCGCGGCAAGGTTACGCTAGCGTTTCCACAAGGGCTGACCGGGGTCGAGAAAGCCGATGTCGTGGCAGCGGTCGAGCAGATCGTCAAGGACCTGGCGTAGGTCGTGGAACAATTGGGCACTAATCGAAGGGCGCTTCGTTTAACTAGTCCTTATTTATCAATGCTATAATCGTATCTGCTCGACACTTTATCGTGGAACATGCTATGCCACGGCGCCAAGGAGCCATCGAAGGGGAGCATGTACCCTTTGAGAATTTGCGTGTAAATTCGGGCGTATGAATTGCAAGTTGACCGATGCGCAGATCCTCACCACGTTTGAATTACTGCGCAACGCGGGTCAGAACGTCAGCGGTCGCGCCCTGCGCGCCGCCTTGCGTCAGCAGTATGGAGCGGCCGGCAGGACCGATCGGGTGTTTGCGCTGTGCCGATCGCTGCGCGAGCCTACGGTGCCGGAACCAGAGCTCATCGCCGAACTGCGCCGCCAGATGCTGGCGGCTGAGCAGGACAGGGCAGCGGCGCAGGACGAGCGTGATCGTGCCTTGGGGCGCGCCGAACGCTCTGAAGCGCGCGAGGTGGCGCACCAGGATCGCTGGGCCAATGAGATCCACACGCTGCGCGAGAGCGTCGAGCAGCTCAAGGGCGAGCGGACGCGTCGGCAGATATTGGATGATCAATTAATGCGGCTACAGCGAGAGCTGCAGACCTTGCGTCATCGGCTCGCGCGTTACGAGGGGAAGGGCGGTTGAATTTCGTGCGCATGCCCCTCTACAAAGCGATCTTCGACACGCGCTTCGGGGCCTCGCAAGCGTTCGGCGCTGCCTCTGCGCGGATGGGCACGAGGACTGTTGGGATCGAGGGGGGAAGTAAGCCGTGAGAGTGCCGCCGGGCGGCAGCCCAACCGACTATGCGAGTGCCTTGACGGAGTTCAAGCGCGTTGTCGGTGAAGAGTGGGGGTTCCCGAGCGATGAGGATCTCGATCTTTAGCGCGATGCCTACTCGCCGTTTCTGAACGAACCCGAAGAGCGTATCGCCTCGGGCGCCGTGGCGCCGTCCGCCACCGGCGTACTCGGGCAGCGTCGTGGGCAATGCGATCTCGTCGGCGCGGCTGAAGAACGGCGAGTGGTCGGTATCGAGGGTGATCCGCTCGCGGCAGGGTAGGGCAGCCTGCATGCGGCGCTGGGCTGGACGGGTGATGACCCTGTCGGCAGTGCATTCAACGTATATGCGCGGCACGCTGCCTAATCGCGTGGCGGTCGTGCGGACCGGCGTCGCGAGCGGGGCCAACGGCTCTGATGAGAGCAATGATTACGCGAGCACCACCTCCTCACAGCGATACGGACTGTTGGTCTTCGGCGAAGATCATTGCGGCAGGGACGACGAGGGACTCGGGATCCTCGGCGGCGGCATCCCGCCGCGACTGTGGCCGACCAGCACGATGGGCTCAGGCACGGACTGGGCCAGCGCGGTGATCTGGTCAGTCCAGCTCTCGAGCGTGACTGCGCCGGGCACGAGTATGTAAGTGGCCATCGACGTTCGCCCCCTGTGGGCTCAGAATCGCCGCGATTCTCACTGTGGCGTACCCGGGACGCAACGCAGGGCCAGTGCGCGCAGAGCCAATGCACTGCGGATGGAGTCGAGCTGCGCGCTGGGTCGAGTGCCCCGCGGTCAAGTCGAGTCCCATCGCTGACCAGATTATTGGAGAAGCCATGCGTGCCGCGGTCTATTACGGTCCTCGCGACCTACGGCCATCATCTTTGATCCCTCGCCGCGCAAACGAGCCGTCCTCGAGCGCCTCGGCGCGCGCTCAGTGCTCGACCCAACCGCCTGCGACCGGGTTTCGGCGGTCCGTGATCTGACTGGCGGCCGCGGCGCGCATGCTTCGATCGACGCCGCGGGAGGGCCCGCGGCCTTTCACGCAATGCTGTTCGGGACCCGCGTTGACGGCACTGCGGTCGTGGTCGCCATTCACCATGCGACGTTCGTGATTGCGCCGTTCGATCTGCTGATGCCCGAGCTCTTGCCTGACCGGCGTCGCGATGTCGGCGCATGCGTTCCCGAGCGTCATCGAGGAAGTGGCTCTCGGCAGCTATCCGCTCGATGGGTGGGTCGCGACGATCCCGTTCGAGGGCCTCATCGTCACGGGCGGCGCGCATCGATGCCGAAACGCGACGCCTCGCAGCGCAAGGGTGGGCGGTTCGCGGCGAGGTCGTGGATGTCTGCGATCACGCCTCGATCGAGTGCGCCTTCGATGCGGCGTTGGCCGCGCGGCTCATGCGACCGCAACGGTCCGGGCGCATGATTGTCACGACCTCGGTCGCCGCTTATCAGTGCGAACCGGCGATTAGCGCGGCCTACATGACGGCCAAAGCCGGTGCCGCGCACCTGATGCGTTCCGTCGCGCTCGAACTCGCCGCTGACAACATCACGGTCAACGCCATCGCGCCGGGTTTTTTTGCGACCAATATTGGCGGCGGCCATGCGAAGACTGCGAGCGTCCAGGAGGCCATGGGCAAGCTCATCCCGATGCATCGCGTAGGCTTCCCGGCGGACATGGCGGGCCTCGCGCTGTTCCTGGCCTCGCCGGCCTCGGCGTACCTGACCGGTCAGCAGATTTCAATTGATGGTGGCTGGTCGCTCGGCGTGGCCGATTGAGTGGGCCGCATCACTTGTGATTCATGTGAGGTGACAAGATGGGTTTAGTAGGCTTCGGTCAGCCCGACGATGGCGTCATCCAGATGGCCTACGTCGTGCCTGACGTGCGGGCGGCGATGAGCGCCTGGGTCGAGAAAGTCAAAGTCGGTCCGTGGTTTCTGCTGGAGCACTTTACCGGCAACGATCCGAAATACCGCGGCCGCGACTCGACGGCCGATGTCGCGATTGCGATGAGCTTCGCGGGCCACATGAACATCGAGCTCATCCAACCCAACATGAGGCGCCGTCGGTGTACCGCGAGTGGATCGAACGGCGCGGCTACGGCTTTCATCACTGGGGACGCGCGACATGGCAGTTTGATCAGGATGTCGAGCGCTATCGGGCGGCCGGCCACGAACTCGTATTCCTGGCCGGAGTCCCGACCGGCGGCCGTGTCGCCTACATGGACACGACGGCCGATCTGCCGGGCTACGTGGAACTGATCGAACTCGGCGGCGATGAGTTCGTGCTGGTACTCGGCGGACTGCCGGATCAAAGCCACGTCGATGTGATCATGCAAAAGATCTTCGGCGAGCTTCGGGGCAACATCCAGCTCTCGGGGCGCACCGTATATTCAACCTGCAGCATCGGCATCAGTATCGCTCCGAGGGACGGTACCGATAGTTCGACACTGCTCAAGCACGCGGATCTGGCCATGTACGCGGCCAAGGCCCAGGGTGGCGACTCGTACCGCTTGTTCGACGATTGGATGCGACCAGGCACCGACCGGCTGTCGCTCGAAGTGGAGCTGCGCGATGCACTCGAGCGCAATGAGCTCGAGGTCTACTACCAGCTGCGAGTGGACACGGTCACCGGCCGACCCACCGCGCTCGAGGCACTCCTGCGCTGGCATCATCCAACGCGCGGACTGGTACTGCCGGGCGTGTTCATTCCGATCGCCGAGGAGACCGGTCTGATCGATTCGATGGGCCAATGGGTGCTCGAGAGAGCCTGTCAGGATGCGCGCGCATGGATCAACAATGGCGGGGAACCCCTGCAGGTTTCGGTCAATCTCTCGCCGGTGCAATTCGCTCGAGAGGATTTGTCGGAGCGTGTGACCGCCGCGCTCGCCGCCGCGCACTTAGCGCCGCAGATGCTCGAGCTCGAGATCACCGAAACCTTTGCCATGCGATCCCCCGAGCTCGCGGCGCGCCATCTCGCCCGGCTCAGAATTCTGGGCGTCTCGCTGGCGATCGACGATTTTGGTACCGGACACTCCTCGTTATCGCGTCTGAAGCTCTTGAACGTGAATTGCGTCAAGATCGACCAGTCTCTAATCAAAGACTGTACCGCGAATGCGCACGATGGCGCGCTCTGCCGAGCCGCCATTGCGCTCGGGCTCGCGCTGGGACTGGAAGTAGTCGCCGAAGGCGTCGAGACTGAGGCGCAGCGGCAGTTTCTGGCGCAAGAGCATTGCAGCACGATCCAGGGCTACCTGATAGCGCGACCCATGCCGGCGGCCAATGCGTTCGCATTGGCCGGATCATTGCTCAAGGTCCCGCGCATACGCGCAGCGGTCAGCAAGTAGGTTAGAGCCGCGCCAGATGTCAGGGCTGCGCCATGGTCAAGGAAGGATAGATATATCCGTCGATGTTCTGCGCCTGCTTGTAAACGTTGTTCTTGACGTTGAAGTCATCGACGATCCTTGATGAACCGTACAGCGAGGCCAGGCCGTCGGCTTTCACGAACACCTTCTTCGCTTCAGCCACGTCGAGCAGGTGGGTGCCGGCCAGCAGCGGCTTGTACTGGGCCGGGGTCAAGCCGACACGTGCCGCCATGATGTTGATCGCGTCATCCTGCGTCTTGGGATCGTTGACGTACGTGACGATGCGATCCCAGAGATGGATCAGCTTCAGGTAATCGGCACGATGCGCCGCCAGGCTTGAGGGACTCACGATCAGCACGTCGTAAATGAGGCCCGGAGCCTGGGCTGAGGTGTAGATCGGGCGCGAGCCCGGCAGGGCTTTCATGGCCATACCGGAGTTTGGTTGCCACGCACCAATCGCATCGACCTGACCCGAGGCCAATACCTGTGGCGTCTCATTGGTCTTCGAATTCACCAATGTCACGTCATTCTGCGACAGGCCCGCCTTCTTGAGGCCATCGAGCAGCAGCAGGTGGTCGACCAGCCCGATCTCGACGCCGATCTTCTTGCCCTTGAGCTCCTGCACGCTCTTGATCCCGGGCTTGGCGACGATCATGTCATTGCCGTTCGAGTAGTCGGTCACCAGGATCATGACGTTCCGGGCGCCGCCTGCACCGGTGACCAGCGCATCACCGTTGGTCACGCAATCGCCGTCGATCTTACCGGCGGCAAACGCGTCCATCGATGCCGAGTAGTCGAACCAATTGAAATTGATGTCGAGGCCGGCCTCCTTGAGCCAGCCCTTGTCGATCGCGACCTGCCAAGCCGCCCAGCCCGGCCAGTCGCTATAACCGAGGGTAATCTGGGAGGCGGCCGCAGGTTGCGCGGCAATCATGGCAAACGACAGCACTAGAGCGCGCACCAAGCCAAGGCTCTTTGAGCTCATGCCAACCACCCCCGTTGATAGTATCGCTGGGGTTGCAAGCGTTGTGCCGTGGCCAGGGCCGGCAATCGCACGGATTTTGGGGCGCCGATCGCACCCAGTTAGTGCTAACGGCGCGCGATGTGCTCGGCGGTGGTGCGTGTCGTGGCCTTTTGGTCCGATGGCGCCTCCAAGTCACGATGGGTTGCCATTCCGAGTGATAAAGATGAAATTTTCAGTGACCGGCGAATGGATCTTTCCAGCAGGCACCGTGTTAGTAAAGAATTTCGAATTGCCGACGGACGCAACCAACCCGAGCGCGAAACGACGCCTCGAGACGCGCCTGCTGGTCCGTGACAGCGCCGGTGGGGTCCGCGGGGTGACTTACAAATGGCGCGCGGACGAAAGCGATGCGGATTTGTTGCCTACCAGCGTAACTGAGGACATTCCGATCAAAACGGCGACGGGGGAGGTCCGCCACCAGACGTGGTATTACCCGAGCCGCAATGACGGCTGCACGCGAAGCATCTCGGCGCAGGAGCTATAACTCATCGGCCCATAGCCAGTGAGGGGCTACCGTGCGCTGGGCACGATTGCGATACCCCACGGGCTGGCGCCCGCCTGAACCCGCGCAATTTCCTTGTTTGTCTGCAGATCTACGACCGACACATCGTTGGACGGTCCGTTGGCCGTGAAAAGATATTTGCCATCGGGTGAAATGACCAGTCCCCAGGGACGAGTGCCGACCTTGATGCTGTCGAGCAATTCGTACGAACGGCTGTCGAGCACCGACACCGTTCCTGCGCGCCCATTACTGACATAAATTTTCTTGCCGTCGGGTGCTACCCGCACGCGCATGGGTCGCGAGCCTGGCGGTAAGGTAACGGTCTTCACAACGGTGTGTTTGACTAGGTCAATCACGTTCAACTGACCGACCGACTCTGATGGAATGAATCCGAGTCCCGCGCCGGGCAGGAAATCGATACTACGAGGGCGCGCCGGAACGGTGAAATGCGCAATAGTCTTATAACTGGCCGCGTCCACGACATAAACGTCACCGCCAGCCTCGCAAGTAACGTAAAAGCTCTTGCCATCGGGGGCCGTGCCAACGCCCTCGGGTTCCTGCCCGACCGGAATAATATGTTCGACTTTCCCGTTGGCGAGGTTGATCACGCTGGCCGTTTTGACGTCTTCATTTGAAATGTAGAGTTCGGTGCCCGCTTTGCTAAGGGAGAATTCCTCAGGATCGGAACCCACAGGGATTTTGCCGGTCAGTTTTCTTTGCGCGACGTCGATTATGCCAATTCCATCGGCGGATTTATCGGCGTGTGCCGTTTCGTCGTCATCGTCCTTGCCCCTCTGAAATGTCGGATTGCCTTGGGCGTCTATCTGGGGCACCGCAATGGGAGTGCCGCTCAAGGCCACATACACCGTGTTACCGTCGGGACTCGCCTGGATGCCGCGCGGCCGTTTGCCCACCGGAATCGTGCCAACGACTTTGAGATCGCTACCGTTGATGACCGTAACATCGGCGGATTTCTCGTTGGAAACAAAGATCTGATAGTTATTACCCGCTTGTGCCTGTGCCGACAATGGCGACCAAGGCACCAGTGCCAGGGAGAGACCCGTGGACAACTGGGCGAGGTGGTGACGCATGGACATAGAAATTTTTCCTTGAAGCTAAGGCATCTTAATGAATGGAAGTATAAGCGCCTCGAAGCCGGAGATCACCTCAAACAACTCCTTATCGATGTCACTCCGACGCAGACGATGGAATGTGCCCTGCAGCTTCTCCAGCAATTCCTGGATGTTTCGATCGGCACGTTGCACGTGATGCGCATCGCGCTGCGCCAACACTTCAATGACAATCCGCTTATCTGCCCCAGCGCGCAGCAGCGAATAGATCGGCGGCAGATGTTCATCGAAGCGAATATCGACGACACTGCCGCGCACCGACGCGACTGCGCCGAGATTCATTGTGCTGGAGTTATCGTACAGGGGAGCACCTCACACGATCACGGCTCGTCCGAGCCGGTGATCGCGATGAAGCGTGCAGATCCATCACGCACGACCCGGAGCAGCAATGGCATCTGGGAGCTTGGCTTGTCGACGGTCGCTAGATCGGCGACGTCGGTCAATTGCTTCGTCCCGGCATGGGTGATGAGGTCGCCGATCTTCAGTCCCGCCAGTGCTCCCGCGCCCGCCGGTCTGAGCTGCGTCACGATCAGGCCACCGGCCTCATTGTCGGCCTTGATCGCCTTGCGGATCTCGGTGGTCGCATCGGCCAGCCCGAGCGCGAGATTCGGCACCCAAGTGTCTGGACCACCGGTCAGGGCCGGATCGGATGGCGGATCGGGAAGCCGACCCACCGTCATTGAAATCGATCGCTGTGTCCCATCGCGCATGACCGTCATGTCCACCCTGCTGCCCGGCGGGAGCCGCGCCGCTAACTTGGGCAGACCCGCGAAGCTCACAGGCGTGGAACCGATGCCGAGCAGGACGTCGCCAACCCGGAGTGCCCCATCCGCGGGGCTGTGTGGTTCGAGTGCCGTGATCAGCGCGCCGTCCGGGGTCTTCAGACCCAGCGCTGTCGCGATCGCGGGCGTCAGCGCTTGCGCGGAAATGCCGAGATAACCCCGGTCCACGCGGCCGTGTGCCTCGAGCGCGCCGATCACGGCGGCGACGGTTTCCGCCGGGATCGCGAATCCAAGCCCGACCGAGCCGCCATTTGGCGAGAATATGACCGACGTGACGCCAAGGACTGTTCCGTCTACAGACAACAGCGGGCCGCCGGAGTTACCACGATTGATCGCGGCATCCGTTTGCAGGAAATCGATGTACGGATCGTCTTCCAACGTGCGGCCGCGTGCGGAGACAATGCCGGCGGTGACGGATTGGCCGAGGCCGAAGGGGTTGCCGATCGCTATGACCGCGTCACCGACGGAGGTCTTCTCAGAGGATCCCAGGCGAAGCGCGGGCAGGCGGCCTGCTTTGATTCTTAGCAGCGCGATATCGGTCGCGGCGTCCGCGCCGATGACCTGCGCCGGGAATTCCCGAGAGTCCGACAGTCGAACTCGCACCGTGCGAGCGCCCAGGATGACGTGACGGTTGGTCACTACGAGGCCATCCGCAGCAATGATGAACCCCGAGCCGAGCACTGACCCACCCTCGCCAGAGTCCGGATTACTGCCGGGTCCCGAGAGCAGGCGACGCATGAACGCGCGCATGGCTGCATCGGCATCGTAATCGGTCGCCGCGACCGCTCGGTCTGCGGCACGTTGGCCGGCGCCTTGGCCCTGTTCTTCAACGAGGACAGTCACAACGCTTGGCGCGACCCTGCGGATGAGCTCGGCGTACCCAGACTGGGCAGCACTCCCCGCTGAGTGGAACAGTAGGGAGAGCGAGGCGATGACCGACACAGGGCGTAACACGCGCATTATCTACTCAATATGTGGGGGTCCCGGCATGCGTCGGATGCGACGATGGCATGGGTACCAAGAAGCTAGCATGATCGCGTCAATGCGCGCGGTCGGTACGGTGTCGCACGTATCGCCAGGAACTCATGGCGATTTCAGAGCGCCTTACCCTGGGGGTTATTCTCGAAAGACGAATACCTGGATTCCGGCCACCTTTTTTTTCTTGAGCCGATTTCTCGACAACCGGGAGCGTTGAAATAGCCAGCGATTGCTCATTTCTATCAGTCCGCTGATCTGTGGGCGGAAGACTCTTATAAATTCCCGGAAGTCGTTTTCGGATACGTCAACGAACGACGTACGATCGGGCCAGCCTGCAGGAACGGCGGAATTGACGCGACGATTGAATTCAGCAGTACACAGAAACCGACGCACTGTGCGTATGGAATAGGCCAGGATGGGCAACGAATTGCCTATGAAGAGAACGGTGCTGTTAAGCAGGGCGACTTTATCGGGTCCAACTCTCTCGAGTACGTTCGCTTTGCATCCGAGTGTGACGACATCGGCAACAGCCCGCTCCGGGAAAAATTCGCGGGCCAGCGTCGCAAAACTGCAGCCTTCAGCGTCGCGGACGGATAGTACGGCCGGTCGTCCCGTAACATCGCGGTAAGCCGGATCTTCGACCCATTTATTCGTGGTATCCGCGAGCCGTTGAGCCTCGGCCAGGACCTCGGTAGCGCTGCGGATTTGTCCTGAATTTCCAGTAGCCGCGGCTACCGCCAGCTTTGCAAGCCGGTCATTATCCAAGCCGTAGGTCCTCAACGTCGCCATGCAGACGCCGATCAACTCCCGCGCCAACGTGTCGCGCAGCAGTTCATCGTCCGAATCCGCGCTCGGTTGAGCGGCGGACACTCGTCGCTGTTTCGCTTGGCCCTTCGTGCTGCCTGTCGTCTTCGCCACAGCTCCTCCAGCCTCTATCTCAACGCTCGGTCTCAATGGTCGTCAGACCGACCCTGACGCGCTCACCGGATTTGCACCGCCGCGATCCACTGGCCTCGATGGCCAGCTCCTGCTCCATCGCCGCCAGAAAGTTACCCGCACGGCGAGCGATGAGGTCGCGAACGAAGGGGACTCTGGCTACATCGACTTCAATCGATGGCATCGCTTCGCAGAACAGCCGCGCTTCCGGCTGGCGCAAATTATGAGTCAGCGTCTCGAGCAGTTCTCTGGCGCGATTGCCCAACTCGCTGATATTGCTGGCATTGACGCCGTGCATCCGAAACGTGCGGTTGCGTACCCGCACGCGATGTTCAGACAGCATCTGCACTAAACCTGCGCGGCGTAATTCCTCCAGCACCATGCTGGGAGCCGCCCCCGGCAAATACGTGCTCGCGAGTGATTGGAAACTGGGTTCCTGCTCTCTCTCCGACAGGTCTCGCGGTTTGCCGCTGCTGTCGAGGTATTTGGGATCCGAATGCCACGCCTCGAGCAGCCGGCTGGCGCGGTGGCCCTTCTGCGCGCGCGCGGCGGCGATCCGGGGTGGCTCGGCCAGTATGCTGCGGACGAAATTGCGGTGCACGCCGGTCACCAAGGATACGCGTACATCTGAAGGACTGTCCTCGGCGGTGCTCGGTTTAGCCAACCATTCGCGCGCTTTATGCACGAAGACGCTGCGCAGCAGGCTCTCGGCCTCGGGACTCGTAACGCCGAGTTCCAGGAACAGCTCCACCAAGGGCTCCACGGCGGCCATGGCAGCCCGCGCCAATACCGCCTTGCCGGCCCCCCCGCCCATCAATCGCCTCCGCTGCAGACGCGAGCCGACACCGGACAGGTCCTGTTTTGCATCCGTACCTGCCATTATTATGGCATATTAAGTTGCTATAATTGTAGCATAATCTGTCGCGCTGCTGGAGCGACCCGTATGAAGTATTTCTCTTATAGTGTCGTAGAACGGATCGGGACTCGGTCACCTGGTTCCGTGCTTTCCCCGACCGTGCGCATCGATGAGGCGGCGCCGCGATCGCGTCAAACAGCGCGTCGTGCGGGGCAACAGTCTGGCGGCGACTTCTGCTACTACGTGGACACTCAGGGCCGCCAGCACTTCAACTTCGTACAGCGGATCTGGCTGCGTGCGTCGGTGGGGATGGCGGTTACGCCTGTGATGACCATCGCGCTCGAAACACTGGCGATAAACCTATTGACGCACCTGATACGCGAGCGCGACTACCCCGTCGCGGTGGGCGTCACCTCCAGACGTGTGGTGAAGCTGGCGCGCCGGTTTTGTACGGAATGCTTGCTCACCGCGCAAGCGGATGGCTGGGTGATGCCACGCTCAACCCTCAGGGCATGGCTCGCCTCGCGCGCTGGTACGCAACGCCGGGTGCGACGCTGAGCTGCGCAGTCACAATCAACTGCGGAAGCCAACCAGAACCAGTACGCTGGCCTCAATCAGTTCAATCATCGCGCCGGCCGTATCCCCAGTCGTACCGCCCAGATACCGTATGAGCCACTTGCGCAGCAGCAAGAAGCTCAGCGTCGCGACGAGGACAGTTAGGGCACCTGTTGTACCGAATATCAGCAAAGCGCCGGTCAAACTCGCAATGACCACGGCTACCGCAAGGCGGCGCGGGAGTTGCGCGGCATGTGCGAATGCGATGCCGTTGGCACGGACGTAAGGCGTGCTCGCGAAAAGGGCCGGTATTGCACAACGTGCTAAGAATGGCGGCAGTAGTAGCTGAGCGCGGTGGCTGCCACCCACTACGGCACAAAGCGCCGCGAACTTGAGCAGCAGCACGATGACGATGGCCGTCACGGCGCCGGGGCCGATATGCGGATCTTTCATGATTGCCAGCATGCGTTCGCGCTCGCCTTGGCCGCCGATCCATGCATCAGTGCTGTCTGCGAGGCCATCGATGTGCAAGGCGCCGGTGACCAGCAGCCAAGCGGCCAGCAGCAGGCCAGCTCGCAATGTCAGCGCGGCACGATCGAGCCATGCGTCCAGCCCCCACAACATCAATCCGAGCAAGAGGCCGACCAGGGGATACCAGAGCAACGATCGGCCGAGCTCCACCGGTTCAGGTGGGTGCTTCAGATGCACTGGCAGACGCGTCAGGAACTGTAAAGCGATCAGTAGCGAGCGCGGAATCACTGCGTTGTCGCGCTCCTGAGGGCGCGGGTATCCCATAGCGCGGCGTACGGGACTTCGATTTCGAGCAGACGTGTAGGCGGTTGTGAAATGATTTCCGCCCAAAGGATGCGCATTGGGCCGCCGTGCCTGACCACCAGCACGCGATCAGCGGCATTGCCGGTCACCAATTCCTGCCATAGCGGGCGCACGCGAGAGCGCGCGGCACCCAGGAGCTCCGCTCCCGGCGGCGCGCAGCGGCAAAGTCTGCACAACGACGCAGTGGTGAACTCAGGATGCGCTGCCAGGCGTAGCCGTCGACCGCTGCCCACATTTGCCGCCAGCCTTCCTCCCTGAGGGCCACGTCGGTGCTGCCGCAGTTGCAACCGTACGAGACAGTTAGGCCGTGACGCAATAGGAACACGTGACTCACGACAGCTTCGCGGAGACGCTGGCTTCCTCGAAGCTGGCCATACGCTCGTGTAATTCGCACGCCAGGCGCAACAGCGGCACCGCCATCGCGGCGCCGCTGCCTTCACCCAAACGCATACCCAGATCCAGTATGGGCCGTCCCCGAAGGGCATCGAGCACTTGTTCGTGACCAGGCTCACTCGAGCGATGCGCGAACAGCCACCACTGACCGGCTCCCGGACAAAGCTGTGCCGCAACTAGTGCGGCGACGCTGGCGATGAAGCCGTCCACCAGGGCGGGCAGCCCGATACGCGCGCAAGTCACGTAGGCGCCAACTAGTGCTGCGATCTCAAAGCCGCCCAGACAGTACAGCGCCGCGGCCGGATCGCCCAGCCGCGCCGCATGCAACGCCAGCGCTCTGGCGACGATTTCAGCCTTATGTCTGACGCCGCCAGCACTCAAGCCGGTACCGGGGCCGACCATGGTCATCGGCTCCGCCTTGAGCAGCGCGCAGGCCAGCGCGGCCGCCGCGGTCGTGTTGCCAATGCCCATCTCGCCGCCGATGAAAAGCTCGGCGCCGTTGGCCCGGGCGTTTTCGACGCTATCGCGTCCGGCGTTCATGGCCGCCGCACACTGCGCTTCGCTCATGGCTGCTTCGCGCGCCAGGTTGGCCGTGCCGGGCCCAAGGTTGCAGCGCCGGACTTCTGGCCAATCGCCGGCATCGACGACCGTGCCCAGATTGACCACTTCCAATGACGCACCCAGCGAGCGAGCCAGCACGCTGATTGCCGCGCCACCGCGAGCAAAGTTCCGGATCATCTCAGCGGTGACCGCTTGCGGAAACGCGGAGATGCCCTCCGCGGCCACGCCATGGTCGGCGGCAAAGATGCTGATCTGTATCCGATCCACGCGCGGCTGTGCGCGGCCCTGCAAGCCCGCAAGCCGGATTACCAGCGATTCCAGCTCGCCGAGCGCTCCGGGCGGTTTGGTCAACGAATTCTGCCGTACGCGGGCCAGGCGCGCGGCGTCCGCATCGGGATTTTTTGCCGGCACCATGAAATGCGCCAGCAGCACGTTCATTCGCGGATTCCTTTTAAAAGATGAGGTAGGCCGGCGATAGTGAAGATCACGCGATCACACACCCGGGCGAGCTCCTGATGCAGCCATCCCGCCTCGTCGATGAAACGGCGCGTGATTTCGCCCAATGGCACCACGCCAAGTCCGGCCTCGTTGCCCACCAGGATGATGTGACCCGGCAGTCCCGGCAGCGTCTCCACCAGCGCATCGCGCTCACGTGCTAACAGCGACTCGTCCTGCGCACACAGCAGATTGGTCAGCCACAATGTCAGACACTCGATTAACAGACATCGGTGGGCAGCGGCATGCGTCCGCAGCGCTCTGGCGAGCCCGTATGGCTCTTCGACGAGCTGCCAGTGCGCAGGGCGGCGTTCCCGGTGCAGGCGGATTCGCTGCTGCAGTTCGGCGTCCTCTCCCGCGCGCGCGGTCGCGAGGTACACCACATCGAGCGCGCTCTCACGGGCATTCTGCTCCGCCAGGCGGCTTTTGCCGGAACGGACGCCGCCCAGGATCAGCTCTTTCACGCGGCCGATCCGAGTAACCCGAGCAGGGTTGGCAGTTGCAGATGAGTCTCGACCGCGTCGGCCACACGATCGATCGCCTGTTCGCGCACTCTCGCGTAATCCAAGGGCTGCGGATCAGCTAAGCCCATCCAGCGCAATAGCGCGGCACAAGCCTCAGGGTGTTCGAAGAGACCATGCAGATACGCACCTATGATCTGCCCGTCAGTGCTCAGCGCGCCGTCACTTCGTCCGCTATCGAGCACAATCGACGGTCGCCGCAAAGCGGGGCCACGGCTGACTCCCGCATGAATCTCATAACCGGATACGGGTACGCCACCGATTTGCAATGTACCGCTGACATTGCGCAGCTGCTTTTCAGAGCCCAACACCGTATCGAAGTCGAACCAACCGAAACCAGCAGCGTCGCCAGCGGCGCCTTCCAGCCCCAAAGGATCGCTCAAACCGCGTCCGAGCATCTGAAAGCCGCCACAAATGCCGATCAACTTGCCGCCGTAGCGCAAGTGTCTTTGGAGATAGTTGTCCCACCCTTGGGCGCGCAGCCACGCGAGGTCAGCGCGCACACTCTTGGAGCCGGGCAGAATCACGGCCTCCGCCGGCGGTGGCGCGTCGCCAGGACCGACGTAGAGCAACTTCACTTGCGGATGGACGCGCAGTGGATCGAAATCGGTGTGGTTGCTGATGCGCGGTAGTACTGGAACGACCACGCGCAACGAACCGTCGCGCGCGGCAACCGTGTCGCGATTGATGGCATCCTCCGCATCGAGCGACAGGCCATGCAGGTACGGCAGCACGCCGAACACCGGTTTGCCGGTGTGCTGCTCCAGCCAGCGCAGGCCCGGCTCCAGCAGCGTCATATCGCCGCGAAATCGATTGATCACAAAACCGGCTACGCGCGCGCGCTCGCTGTCGCTGAGCAGCGCCAGAGTGCCGACCAGATGCGCGAATACGCCGCCCCGATCGATATCGGCAATCAATAGCACGGGACAATTGACGGCTTCCGCGAAGCCCATGTTGGCGATGTCGCCGGCGCGAAGATTGATTTCCGCGGGCGATCCGGCGCCTTCGACGACAATCGCCTGGTACTGGCTTGCGAGCCGTGCATAGGAGGCCATCACAGCGTCGTGTGCGATGCGCTTGTAGTCGTGGAACTCGCTGGCGAGCATGTTGCCGATGGCGTGGCCATGCACGATGACCTGTGCACCGAGATCGGTGTTGGGCTTGAGCAGCACGGGGTTCATGTCGCTGCTGGGTGGGATGCCTGCGGCCTGTGCTTGCAGCGCCTGAGCGCGACCGATCTCGCCGCCGTCGGCGGCTATGGCGCTGTTCAATGCCATGTTCTGTGGTTTGAACGGCGCGACGCGCACACCACGTCGCTTAAGCACGCGGCACAAGCCGGTGACCAGGGTGCTCTTGCCGGCATCGGAGGTCGTTCCCTGGATCATGAGACAGCGGCCGCTCACGGCAAAAGCACATCGGCAGTGATGGCTGCCGCGATCCAGAGCACAAGTGCGCGCGCGAGCAGGCGCAGCGCCCGTACGATGTCGTGCGCCTGAGGCTCGGGCCCCTGGCCCAATGGCGGGCGCGGCTTCCAATGCCCATGGTAGAAGGCCGGGCCGCCGAGGCTCACGTGCAGACTGCCGGCTCCGGCCGCCATGACCGGCCCGGCATTTGGGCTTTCCCACTGCGCGGCCTGATTACCCCAACAGCGCAGAGCGCCGGCCACATGACCGACGAGGGAATAGGTCAGGGCCGTCAGGCGCGCGGGGATGTAATTCAGCGCGTCGTCGAATCGCGCCGCTGCCCAGCCGAAATAGCGATAGCGCGGCGTGCGATAGCCCCACATCGCGTCAAGCGTATTCACGAGTCGGTAGAGCAGCGCGCCCGGTGCGCCGACGAGCGCAAACCAGAACAATGCGCCGAATACCGCGTCGTTTCCGTTTTCGAGCACCGACTCGACTGCGGCGCGGGCGACCTCGACCGGCTGCATCGCGCCGGTGTCACGACTGACAATCAAACCCACACGATGGCGGGCTGCGGCAAGATCGCCGTGATTCAATGCCTCGGATACCTGTAGGGAGTGTTGGCGCAGGCTACGATGGCCAATGGTCAGATACAGCACTGCTATCTGCAATGGCACGGCGCCCCAAGGCAGTTCGACGAGCAGTGCGCACAGCAACGCTGGCGGTCCAACGGCCAATAGCACCGCCCACAATCCGCGCCAGCGTGCGGCGCTCGTGTTATGAGAATCCCCGCCGTGCAACCAGGCTTCGAGGCGCAGCGCGTAGGCCCCGAAGCCGACCAAGGGGTGCCAGCGGCGCGGCTCGCCCAAGCACCAGTCCAGGCCCAATGCGGCAATCATGATCAGCGCAATCAATGGGGCTGCGCATGCGCGCAGGTAGCAATGAGCGTCTGCAATTGCCCGTCACGCACCGCGGGGATTGCGCATGTTGCGGTGGTGGCTTCGCCCTGTGGGTCGGGGGAGGGATTCATAGCTCAATTCCTTTCTGAGCCCGCACGCCCGCGTTGAACGCGTGCTTGACGACCCGCATCTCGGTTACCGTGTCGGCCATGTCAATCAATTCCCACGGCGCCGCACGGCCGGTAATCACGACATGCTGATGCGTTGGCCGTGCCCGCAGTGCCGCGATCACGTCCGGTAGAGGTATATAGCCATACTTGAGAGCGATGTTCAGTTCATCCAGCACGATCAGTTCGAGCGTGGCATCGCGCAGCATCCCGACGGCTACCGTCCACGCCGCGGCCGCGGCGCGGATGTCGCGTTCACGATCCTGGGTCTCCCAGGTGAAGCCTTCACCCATCACGTGATAGCACAGTTCGGGGAAGCGCCGAAAGAAAGCTTCCTCACCGGTGGAAAACGTTCCTTTGATGAACTGCACGAGACCGACGCGCATGCCGTGACCGAGCGCGCGCGCCAACATGCCGAACGCCGAGGAGCTCTTGCCCTTGCCGCTGCCGGTCAGCACCAATAGCACGCCGCGGTCCTGTCCGGCCGCGGCGATGCGCGCATCGATCCGCGCTTTGCGGCGCTGCATGCGCAGCCGATGCTGATCGGCCGCGCTCGCCAATTCGTCGTCGCCCATTAGTGCTGTGGCACCTGCGGGGCGGCCGCATGCGCTCGGTGTGCCCAATGCACACCGGTCACCTGACTCAGCGTCGCCAGGCCGACATACGCGCACGGCACGGCCAGGAAGTGCGGATACCAGCGAATGAAATTAACCGCCCAACCCGCAAGGCTCGGGGCGGCTGCACGGCCGCTGAGCCAATAGAAGCTGCCGTTGGAAAGCAGAAAGCACACGCTGACGGACACGAGGACACTGGCGCCGAGGCAGCCGATGCCGCGCCACAGATCAGCGTTCCAATGTCGGCCGGCCCATCGGCCACCGAGCCGTAACGCTGCGTAAGAGGGCAGCAAAAGCACGTAGGCGGGCGACAGGCAGTAGCTGCTGATACCCATATGCTGGGTGGCCAGGTAGTCAATGGCGACCGCCTCCACCATGAGGACCGCAAAGGCGCGATAGCTGTACAGGTAAAAGCCGGCAAGAAAGAAGATGGCCCACGACGCATCCGGCGGGAACTCGAAGTGACAGAGGCGCGTCGCCAGCATCACCACTGCCATGATCAGAAATCCGGCCGAACGCTTGGCTGTGAACGAGGTCATAGCTGAACTCCTGAAGTGTTAAGGTTTCAACGGGTGATAGCGCAGGGTGAGGTACCCGGCGCGGCCCGGTTGGTTGTAGTACTGTGCGGTTTCGTAATGCTTATCAAACAGATCGCTGAGCTGAAGCTGAAGCAGCCAGGAGCGGTGGAGTTGATATCCGCCGCGCAGATCGAGGGTGCTGTAGCCGCCCAAAGACTGCGTGTTAGCGAGATCGTCGAAGCGGCGGCCGGACTCAAACCAGGTCGCGCCGACACTGTAGCGATCGAGTTGGCGGTCGATGTCCCATCTCGCCGTCTGCTCCGCGCGGCGCGGCAACAGCGCATCGTTAGCGCCAGGGGTGCGATCCCGCGGGTCGAGCAGGGTGAGCGACAGTTGATTGCGCCACGACTGCCAGTTCCCGCCGAGCTTGCCTTCGAGCCCGCGGATGAGCGAGCGATCCACATTGGCAGGCAGGCCGGTGGCCGCATCATAGGTGATCAGATCATCGACGTTCGTCTGGTAGGCGTTGAGGGCCCAGGTCCAGCTCGCGAGTCTTTCGGTCACGCCGATCTCCGCGCCGCGCGAACTGACCGGCTTGAGCGTTGGATTGCCGAAACCGGGAAAATACAGATCATTGAACGTGGGTGCTTCGAAGGCCGTGCCATAGGCGGCAGTGACCCGCAGCGTTGAGTTCAGCGCGTATCCCACGGCAGCTGCGCCCGTATAATGCTGGCCAAGTTGCTGATCGTGATCCTCGCGCAGGCTCAGTTGCACTTCAGCCGGACCGAAGCCGCCCTGATATTGCGTGAATACCCCGACGTCTTGCCGCGATGTGACCGGGTACGGTGTCGTGCTGACGAGATGATCCTCGAGGTAGTCGAAGCCGGCGCTGAGCTGCTGTCGTGGCGCTAGCGCAAAGTCGTTTTGCCATGATGCGCTGTCGCGATGGGTATCGAACGTATCGGCGTAGACTCCATTCAGGTAGTCATTCGAATCGTCCTGACTCTGGCCACCGGTCAGGGACGAGTGCCAGATGCCAAGTGTGGGAAGCTTTACCGTCCCACCGAGCACCTGTTGAACGACCTTGGAACTGTTGACGACATCGCCGTCGTATTGCGTATCGCCAAATGCGCGCAGCCAGTCCGCTGACAGTTCGAGGCCGTTGTCGAAGCGGTAGCCGCCGCGCACAGAACCTGAATCATTCCAATAGCCATCATCACCCGGCGGTGGATAGACGAAGCAACCCGCGAAAATCGGCGCGCCCGCGCCGCGACAGGCGGGAAACCCATCGGTATGAAGACCGGCGGCGCTGATGCTGTACCACGCGTGCTCATTGCCGCCCGATAATCCCGCTTGTCCCTGCCACGTAGCGTACGTGCCGCCGCTGAGGCTCAATGAGGGTGTCAGTGTGCCATCGCCCCTGCGTGTGAAGATCTGGATGACACCACCAATCGCGTCGGAGCCGTACAGACTCGAACGCGGGCCGCGCACGATTTCGATGCGCTCGATCTGGTCAACCGGGATCTGTTCCCACGCGGTCGTGCCGGTGGAGGCGGAACCCGCGCGTATACCGTCGATAAGTACCAGCACCTCATCGGCTTCGGTACCACGCAGAAAGACGGAGGTCGCTTTGCCGAGACCACCGGTGTTGGCGATGGACACGCCAGGCAATCCAGCGAGCAGTTCAGCGACGGAATGCGGTTGCAGCCGGTCGATGTCGTCGCGGCTAATCACGGTTACGGAAGTCAGTGTTTGATCCGCGGGTTCCGGCGTACGGGTCGCGGTCACAATCACCGAGTCGAGGTCGGCATCAGACTCAGCAGTCAGCACTGGACCGGCGCTCGCCAGCGCGAGCGCTATAGGAACATAGCTCCTCAAGCTCATCTCCCCGTCCGCGCGCCCCGCGCGAATCAATGGCGTTGCAGCAAGGGGGTACCGAGAGGGAAAGACGGAGCAGGTGCGAAAAGGCAGACGCGTAGCGGCAGACGATTCGGCACTTGGTCCGGCATCGCCCACCGCGTGCCACCAATCATCTTTCAGGCCGGTCTACGGACTCGCGTGTGGAATTTCTTCCCGGATACAGCACCTTCCCGTGCATATGCACAGTGGTATATCGCTGTTCCTTCAGACACGCTTACCGTTGCGGGGGCAGCGCCGGCTTGATCGTCCCAAAGGGAGACGCACCGGCTTCCCGTTTAATCCCGTGAGCCGATGCTCGACGGGACACCTGAAGCGCGATGACTGTACTAGGAGAGTGCGGCCTTATGCAAGCGCGATCGGAAAAATCGTCTCGACGCGGCAAGCGAAGTCTGCGCGCTGACAATTGCGCATCCACAAGACAATGCGCCATAGGCCACCACTGTTCTCAAAGCTAGGCCGAACAGCAACTCACGTCTGTGCGTTGGCGCGCGCGACTGCCCGTGAGCGCGCTCCTACAGGGTCGGTCGATTCTACGGGGGGTGCGATGGCTGGCGAGGTCAGCAGCAGTGACTGCATGTGATTGGGGAGCGCCCCGATCACTGCCAAAAGCTTTTCTGCGGGCACCGGGCGCGCGAGCAGATACCCCTGTAAGCAAATCGGTGCCAGGTCTGCCAGCAAAGCCAGCTGCTCCGGGCACTCAATGCCTTCGGCCGTAACTTCCAGGCCCAGGCTGCGGCAGAGCCCGACAATGGCCCGCGCGATAGCTGCCGAGCGTGCGCTGGTATGAATGCTGGCAACCAGTGCACGATCGAGCTTCACGCGAGTCAGCGGCAGCTGCTCGAGCGATGCGAGCGAGGAATAGCCGGTACCAAAATCATCCAGGGCGATGGCCAAGCCGTTGGCCCGCAGACAGCGCAGCACTTCAATCGTGGCAGCGCCGGTCTGCAGGACGTTTTCGGTCAGCTCAATCTCTATACACTGCGCGGGCAATCGGTATTCGCGCAGCAGATCCATGACGCGGTCGACAAAACGGCTGTCGAGTAGCTGGCGCGAGGAAAGATTGATGGCGACCCGCGCCTCCGGCCAGGAACCATGGTGCCATCGCGATGCGGTTTCAATCGCGGAGCGCAGTACCCAGTCGCTGATTTCCATGATCAGCCCGGACTCTTCGGCAATCGTCAGGAACTCCGCGGGCGATGCCAGTCGTCCATCGGGCAGCCGCCAGCGTAGCAACGCTTCAACCAGCCCCGTTTCCAGCGTGGCGGCATTGACCTCCGGCTGGAACACCAGTTCGAATTCGCCGCGCTCCATGGCACGTCGCAGACCCTGCTCGGTACTGAACTTGACCGAAGCCGCTTCCAGCAGGTCTGGGCTGAACACGGTCAGCTGGCTGCGTCCCAGAGCTTTGGCACGGAACAACGCGGCGTCCGCGGCCCGCAGCAGCGCATCGGCGTCGTTCCCGTGATCGGGAAACAGACTGGCGCCGACGCTGATGCTGATCATGAGGTCCCGGCCGTTGACAGTGAGGGGCTTCTGAAAAGCCCGTACCAATTCCCAGCCCACGGTGCGCACGTCTTCCTCACTGACGGCGCTGTCGCACACCACGGTGAATTCATCACCGCCGAGGCGCGCCGCGAAGCCGCCCGGACCTGCGGTCGCCCGCAATTGCTCGGCGATCGCCTCCAGCACACGGTCGCCGAAGGCATGGCCCATGCTATCGTTGATGTTCTTGAAGTTGTCGAGATCGAGAAAGAACACACCGACGTAGGAGCTGTTCGCCTCGGCACGAGTGATGGCGGCCTTCAGGTGCATGAACAACTGGCGCCGATTGGGTAAGTGGGTCAGCGGATCGTGCTCTGCCAGATGCTGCAGCTCGCGCGTGCGCTGCTCCACCTTCGCTTCCAGCTGGTCCTGATAAGTTCGCCCCAGTGCCTGCGCGGCGGCCAACTGTTCCGCCATCTGGTTAAAGGAAATGGCAAGGTCATCCAGTTCCAGGATGCCGCCGCGCGCCACCTGCACGCTGACTTCGCCGCCGGCGAGCCGGCGCGTAGCGGACCGCATGCGGCGCACCGGCCCTACGATGCTCAAGACCGTCCAGACCGAAATCAGCAACATCAGCAGCAGCACCGCGGCACTGATCCAGCCGATCAGCGCCGCGTGTTCACTCTTGCGCGCCGAAGTCGAGGTGCTCTCAATGGTGTGTTCGCTGAACGGCACCGCTGAGGTATGCAAAGCGTCGACCAGGGGCGTTGAGGCGGCAGCTGGCGCGGGGGCGAGGGCAGGGGCCGGCAAGGCCACGTGGGAGGGCTTCATGGCACGAGTCAGCGCGACCAGGCTGATGGACTCCTGCGCCAGGCTATCGAGGGAGGCGCGGCGTCGCGCATCCAATTCAATCAGGGAGGTCTGCAATGTGCTGAGCTGCGCCACATCGGCACGCATCTGCTCGACCCAGGCTTCCCCCTGCGACTGCACCAGATCCTTGGCACTCTTCTTCAGTGTTGCAGTGAAAGCCGCTTCGCTTGCTGTGACCGAATCCAGTGCACCAGGATCATAGTCGTCGGTAGCCGGCAAGCTCGCAAAGCGCTGACGGATGTCGTCAAGAATGGACTTCAGGTCGATCAGAGATTTGCGCGCGATGACCCGGCCGAAAATCTTCCATGCCCGGTCCAGGGAGGCATTGATGCGCGCGTCGAGCGCTTCGAGCCGATCCGAGAATTCATTGAGGGTGTCCCGCCGAGCATCGGCAGTGAGCGTAAGTTCATCGCCGTGTGTACGGTACGCCGTCAGGCGCTCGCGCAGCTTCTGGAGGCGGTTCGGCGCCACGAGGCCGGACGCCTGCGAGGCAAAGTCCTGGGTTTCGCGCTGCAGATTCGTGAGGGCGGCGTCGAGCCGATTATCGTTTTCTTCATTGTGAACGACCACGTTGCTGCGCACCGCGCCCTCATACTGCACGATCGCCGCGATCAGCCCTTCGGGGCTCACGGCTTTGATCTCAGGGACGGGCGCAGGTGCAGGCGTGGGCAGCGGCGGCGCGGGTACGGCCACTGGCACGATACGGGTCGTGCTAACGACCGCGATCTCGTGTTCCGCGAGTAGATTTGCCGCCACGGCAAGACCTGCGACTGCCGCGAACGCGATGCCCAGGCGCGCGCCGATGCCCCATCGCATATTCAATGACTGCGCGAACAATGCGGGGGGTTTGATACCTCTCTCCAACTGAGCACTGCGGTCGGAATGGAGTGCATGGTATCGATGCACTCTTCTCAAAGCCTAGACGCAATCGCGCTCCGTCCTGTGACGTGGGCCACGGAACAGCAGATTGGGTGGTTTAGGACGCGCCATGATGGCGCAAAGCGGCTAGATTCGCTGGGGTGGCATATCACTCAAGAGCTGAACGACGCGATCGCCCACCGCATTGAGTGCAGGGTTGCGTGCTCGGCCCCTTGAGCCATTTGTGCAAATGCAGCGTATTGCCGCGCACATAGGCATACTCGGAACGCGCCGTCTTGAGATTCTGCTGCGCGACCAGTTGGTGGCGCTAAGCGAGAGTCAGGATGGATTCCGCACCAGGCTTTGGAGTCGCCGACCTTCCAACCATTGCCAGGATGCCAGCGGCGGCAGGCCGCACAGCACTTCGCGCATGCGCTTGGCCATGGAGACGGCCAATGCCAATTCACTGCTGATGCCTAATAGGTGCCCGAATAGTATCAGGGCGGCTTCTTGCACTCCGAGTGCGGACGGTATGAAGAACGCCAAATGGCGCATCGCCTGAGTCATGCTCTCCAGTACGAGGGCGGCGTTGGCGCTGACTGGGTGGCCAAAGAGTCGCAAGGCGAACCAGATTTCGAAGGATCCCGAGGCAAACGCCGCGAACTGCAACGTGCCAGCGAGGAGCAAGGACCATCCTCGACGCAGGCAGGCGCGGAGCTCATGATCTAGTGATGCCGCTCCTTCAGACATAGCGGTTTCGCCTACCAATGGACGTAAGAGGCCTTGCAGGCGCTTAAATACCGAGCCGTAGCGCAGCAGCAGTGCAGTGACCGCCGGCACCGGTAGGCTAAACAGGAACGCGAGGACCAAACGACGGTATTCCTGTCCTGTAGCGCTGAGATTGATCAATAGAAGCAGACCCAGGGCTGTAAATAGGTATGCCACGATCAGCGTCAATAAAATTTCCACGATGACGCTGGCAGCGACGGGCGCAGCAGCGAGCCCACGCCAACGCAATAGGCGAACCGCGGCCACACCGCCGCCGACACTGGCCACGGGGAGTAGACGGTCGATCGCGTCGCGCACAGTCGTGACCCATAGTAAATATCCAAGTCCAGCGCGCCGCTTTGGATCGTAAGGGCGCAGGAGATTGAGCCAGCCGATGGCGTAGAGGAGAAAGAACAGCGTTCGATAAGGTATCAACCAAAGGAGCGTCCAGCCGGCCCATCCCAATGTCTGCAGCATGGCAGCGAAGTCTGCGCGAATGACGAGGGTAATCAGCAGCGCCAGACCCAGAACGCCGCCGACGTATGTCGCGATTCTCACACCTATGCTCGCTGAACTAGCCAGGACGAGTGCGGGACCCGCTCGTACTCAGGACTGTCGGCGCATGACGCCGTCGGCGTCGACGTCGAACTCGTTACCTCGCCACGTGACGCCAGAGGTAAAAAAGCTTTGGCACCAGACCCAGCAGGTAAGCAGATCGCGCGCGGGTAGGAGCCAGAAATCCGACAGCAGAGGCCGATCACCGCGCAGTCTATGCAGAATATGCAACGCCAGCCGCGCTACAACCGTGGTCAGGAAAAGGACCCATGCAATCGTCGAAAGTGAGGACTCTACGGCGGTGAGCACGATGCCAAAGATCGCCAGGGGCAAGCTGAAGGTTAAAAACATCATGCGAAAACTGCGCGGTCGCAGCACGCGTATCGTGCGCATCCATCGTAACTCATGGCGAGTTAGCGAGTCCAAGTCAGGCTCATGGTGCTGCGCCTTGACCACATTGGTCGACAAAACGATCCGAAGTCCCAATCCGCGAACCAGTTCGCCCAATCGATAGTCGTCGGCAAGATGATTCGCTATCGCTTCAAGGCCACCGATCGCTTGCAGCGTATCGCGCCGCAGGCACAAGGTCTGGCCGGAGGCGTAGCCCTGGTAACCGAAGAGCCGCGCCAGCAGCACTGCGGGCATATACCATTCGTTAATGTACATGGCGCCGAGACGGGACCAGATTCCCTGGGTCGGCATGTCCTGGTATAAGCAGGTCACTAAGCCCACCTTGTGATCGAGCAGCGGTGCCGTCACAGTGGTGAGATAGTCGGGTCCGACGAAGGTATCGCTGTCCGCCATCGCCAGCACATCGTGACGCGCCTGCGTGATCATGTTGATCAAGTTACTGGTCTTGCAGTTGCTGCCGTGCTGCTGCGGATTGACCACGATGTCGATCGGTAGCGACGGGAATTCAGCCACCAATCGCTCCACCACCGAGAGCGCAGGATCAGCCAGATCGCGCACGCCAAACACGATCTGAAATTCCGAGTAATCCTGTCGACAGAACGAACGCAAGTGCTCGTACAAGCCTGGCTCTGCGCCACACAAGGGCTTGAGCACCGTCACCGGCGGCAGTCGTAGCAAATGTGTAGAGGCCCTACGTATTTGCCAGACGAGTGCGGCTACGAGGGTTAAAACGGCGTAGCTCGCGGCGACAGCCAAGCTGGCTAAGCCGATGATCGCCATGAACGGATGAATTAACGGCATCGGCGCCTCGGCGGTTGATCCGTCTTATTCAGGACTCGTGCGCGTGCAGAAAGCGGAAGAATTCGACGCCTTCGCGCAGACGCCGCTTCAGCATGTCCCAACTTGCCAGCATCTCCTTGACGATCTCCCAGATCTTGCTGGGCCGGAAGTAGAAGCGGCGATAGAACACCTCCATGCTGTGGAAGATTTCTTCCTTCGAGAGGTGTGGATAGCTGATTGCGGCCAGCTGTACGCCCTTGTCGTTGACCAGGTTGACGGCAGCGTTCTCCAGCAGCCAGCCGTTATCGACCGCCTGCCGGTACAGCGTCGTGCCGGGGTAGGGCGCGGCTAGCGATACTTGAATCGTGTGCGGATTAATCTCCTTGGCGAAGTTTATGGTCTTCTCAATCGTCTCCGTGGTCTCGCCGGGTAGCCCGAGGATGAAGGTGCCATGGATCAGAATGCCGAGCTTGCGGCAGTCCGCGGTGAAGCGCCGTGCGATGTCGGTGCGCAGCCCTTTCTTGATGTTGTGCAAAATCTGATCGTCACCTGATTCGTAGCCGACCAGCAGTAGGCGCAGGCCGTTGTCCTTCAACACCTTCAACGTGTTGTAGGGCACGTTGGCCTTGGCGTTGCAGCTCCAGGTCATCCCGAGTGCACCCATGCCGCGCGCGATGGCTTCGACGCGCGGCAGGTTGGAGGAATCGGTGAACGTATCGTCATCGAACATGATCTCCTTCACCTGCGGGATGTTCTGCTTGATCCACTTCACTTCGGCGATGACGTTTTCTGCCGAGCGCACGCGGTAGCGATGGCCACCGACGGTTTGTGGCCACAGGCAGAACGTACACTTGGAGCGGCAGCCGCGGCCGGTATAGAAACTGACGTAAGGATGCTTCAGGTAGCCGACGAAGTAGTTCTCGATCTTTAGATCGCGCTGGTAGACCGGTGCGACGAACGGCAGCTCGTCCATGTTTTCGATCATCGCGCGCGGCAGGTTGTGTACGATGCGGCCGTCGTCGCCGCGGTAAGAGAGTCCCTTGATATCCTTCAGCGGCACGCCTTCGGCGACTTCCTTACAGGTGTAGTCGAATTCCTCGCCGCAGACAAAATCTACGGCATTGGTGGCCTTCAGCGAGCCTTCGGGGTCGACCATGGTCTTGGCACCGACCAGACCGATCTTGATGTTCGGGTTGTCCTGCTTCAGCAGCTCGGCGAACTTGGCATCGGTTGGAAACGATGGGGCGCTGGTATGCATGATGACGAGCTCATAGCCGCGCGCGATTTGTCGGCTCTGTTCGACGGTCAGCTCATCAGCCGCGGCATCGAGCAGGCGCGAGTTCGGCACCAGCGCGGCCGGCTGCGCCAGCCAGGTCGGGAACCAGAACGATTTGATCTCGCGCTTGGCCTGGTAGCGCGAACCGGCGCCGCCGTCGAAGCCATCGAATGAGGGTGCCTGTAGGAACAGCGTTTTTAGCGCTTGATCGGACGAGCAGTGACAAGTCATTTACAGGCCTCATGAGAATGGGTGGTATGGCACACTTTACTCACAATCTCGCGCCTATCCGCAATTCGGCGACGAGATTACGAATGAGTTACATTCGCGGACACAGCCCTAGGAGACAATGCTTGCCCGGGATTCTGCTCTTCTGGTAGCGAAACCTCAACCATATGGTTGACTATCTGCCAACGCTACCATATATTTAACTATATGGTTGAGCGACCCACGCACCTAGACAGCGTCTTTCACGCCCTGGGCGATCCCACCCGGCGCGCCATGCTCCAGCGGCTCGTGGCCCAGGAATGCACGGTGGGGGAGTTGGCCGCGCCGTTCAAAATGTCACTGGCCGCCGCGTCCAAGCACATCAAGACACTCGAGAATGTGGGGCTTGTGCGGCGGACCGTGCGCGGCAGGAACCATTTTTGTCAGCTCAACCCGGAACCTCTCGCCGAGGCCGATGAATGGCTCCGGTCGTACGAGCGGCTGTGGGTCAAGCGGCTCGAGGCGCTCGAAGCTTTGCTTGGTCACCCAGAATAAGGAGTGAAGAGATGTCACCGAGTCAGACCAGCAGCGATCGAATCGAAAAGCAGGTTCGCTTGAGCGCTTCTCGTTTCGATGGCACCCGTACGCAGTCGAGATGAACTCACATGGATGGGCAGCCCAGTTGGAGAACGTCAAGCGGCATGTCGCCGGCTGACCACTTCGACCCTGACTATATTGATCACAGTCCTCATATCGGACGGTCCCGTTATCATTGCGCGCTGACTCCTACAAGTCACGGCCACCAGTCACGTCGAGCCGTGCGTTCGTAGAGGTTTGATCCGACGAATATGGCGTGACGGCTTCAGCCTTTAAGGTCGGTAACGTCTTCACGCTGCGAATCACTGGGAGGCGCCACGCAATGAGTGCGAGCAGAAGGGCTGTACCGCCCGCGAAGCCAAGCGTCACTCGCAGCCCAAACAGTTCGCCCAGCCAGCCCCCCAACAACGCGCCAGGCGCGGCTGGCAACAGGATCAGCCAGCGCATCGTGCTGGTCATGCGGCCAAGCATTCGACCGGGCGTGACAGACTGCCGCAGCGCGAGGAAATTGATGAAGATGAAGACGGCGCCGATGCCGAACATCAAGAGCATCATCGCGTACGCGGCGATGCCGTAGGCGTTCAGCGGCGCGACCGCGAGCAGCAGCCAGCCGGCGCCGCAGACACCGAATCCGAGCACGAGCAGCGGACCCGGGCCAATTCGGCGCGCCAGCCGATGGGCGATCGTGCTCGCCGCGATGGTGCCCGCTCCAAGGGCCACGTAGCTCAGGCCGACACCGCGCTCGCTGAGTCCCAGCTGGCGCGTTGCGAACAGAATCTGTACCACGGTCGCGGCCTGGCTACACATTTCCCAGGCGCCGACGCAGCTCGCCATGGTGACGAGAAGCCTGTGACCGCGAACAAAGTTCAAGCCTTCGCGCAGGGCAGGCCAGAATGCGGCGTTGGTCGCACTCGGCGTTTCCTTCACCGGCACGCCGCGCAGAATCGTTGCCGATATCAGCAACAGCACCGCGTCCGCCAGCAGGGCGATCGGCGCGCCAGTGAGCTTAATCAGCGCGCCGGCCGCGCCAGGTCCAGACACTTCGGCAGTTGAGGAAGCGAGCGCGTTCTTGGCATGTGCCTCGACCAGGCGTTCACGCGGGACGATTTGAGTCAGCACGACCTGCGCTGCGCTGCCGGCGGTCGTATTGACCGCGCCGATCACGAAACCGACGACATAAAGCCAGGACATCGACAACCAGCCAAACCACCATGCGAGCGGCACTGTGGCCACGGCACACGCGATGGACAGTTCGCCGACCACGTACACCGGCAACTTGCGTACGCGATCGAGCCATACTCCAGTGGGCAGCGAGAACAGCACGAACGGAACGATCTCCACCGCCGTCAGGATGCCCATCTGCGTCGGGGATGCTTGCAACAGCACCGCCGCCGTCAGCGGCAACGCGAGAAGCGTCACCTGTCCGCCGAACGAGGAGATCAGGATCGACGTCCAAAGGCGCCGATAGGTTGCGTCGCGTAGCAGATCGGTCGGAGCGAGCGTGAAGCGAGGAAGAAATGCACTCATATAGAACTGTTCGCCGCGCCTGACGACACGGGAAACAGGAAAACAAACCCAAGCGATTATCTAGCGGTGCCCTCAGCCGAACGTGAACCGGCACGGCCTTACGGCCGAGGAATTTTAAGGCCTTTGCTACGAATTCCGCCTCACTGTTGGGTCAGCGATGCCGCATAGCGCAGCGCCTGCAGAATGTCTGCCCGCTCGATAGATGGATAGTCGGCGAGCAGCTCGTCGATGCTGTGGCCGGTGCCAATCTGGCCGACGATCTTCCCAACGGTCAGGTGGGTGCCGCGCACGCAGGCCTTGCCTCCCATGACATCGGGTAGATGGCTGATTCGATCGAAGTCTGCCACGGACACTCCTCAAATTAGGGTCTGCGGACACGGTTATTAGAGGCGCCGAAGGCCAGCTAAAACGAGCCGTCTCCGACCGGCACCATACCATGCGACGGCAACGAGGTGGGCGACGTAGCCGTCACCCCGGAGCCGGTGACACCCTGCGTGGATACTGAGCCTAGCGTGTTTATGGCATTCTGACTCGTATGCGATTCTTCCCAGTTTGCTTCTTATTGGCCGCCGGCCTGGTCTTTGCCGGCGATGCCTATCCACCGGCGCGTTTCACTGATCCCGATCGGATCTCAAAGCTCGAATCTGCCTTTCCGGACATTGACGGTATCTTCCGCGAGTAGGTCACTGCCAAAAAGATACCCGGTATGGTGTGGGGCATCGTGATCGATGGTCGCCTTGTGCACGTCGGATCTTCCGGCGTCCAGGACTTGTCCTCCCACTCGCCCGTGACCGTGGCTTCTGTCTTTCGCATCGCTTCCATGACCAAGAGTTTCACAGTTCTCGCAGTTTTGAAATTGCGCGATGAGGGAAAGCTCTCGCTTGAGGACCCGGTATCGAAGTGGCTTCCTGAATTTGCGCAAATGGAACTGCCAACCCGCGACACCGCACCGTTGCGAATCCGTCAACTTCTAAGCCATAGCGCTGGCTTCCCGGAGGACAATCCGTGCGGGGATCAGCAGCTCGCCGCCACCGATGCCGATCTCAGCAAATGGCTGCGCCGAGGCATTCCCTTTTCCACGCCGCCTGGAACGCGCTACGAATACTCGAACTACGCCTTCGGCCTACTCGGCCGCATCGTCACGAAGGCTTCCGGAATACCTTATGAGAAGTACATTCGCAGCGAAATCCTCGCCAAGCTTCACATGGACTCCTCCAAGCTCGAATTTTCGCAAGTTCCGCCCGGCAATCGCGCGGTGGGCTATCGATTTCAGCCCGACGGGACTTATCTCGCGGAGCCGCCGGTGCCGCAGGGCGCCTTCGGATCCGCAGGCGGTCTTCTGACCACCGCTAACGATCTCGGCCGATACATTGCCTTTCATCTCTTAGCCTGGCCGCCCCGCGATGAGGTCGATGCGGGTCCCGTGCGGCGCAGTTCCGTGCGCGAGATGAGCCAACTCAGATGCGCGACCACATTTTCAGCCTGTGGAAATCCTGGGACGATGCGGAAGCAAAGCAAATCGCCGCCATGAACCTGTTTATTGACGTACCGGTTGCAGAGCGGCGCGCCGAGATCGAGCAGCTCAAAAGTGAAATGGGCGAATGTCCGACCGCCGGGCCTATGATCGCGGAGAACTGGTTGCGTGCTCCGAGTAGGGAGTTTCAGCCTGTATGGCAGCGCACTCGGACTGAGGCAGGATAGGGCGAATTATACCGAGGGGCAGTCATGGTCGCCAAGAAGCGCCGAGCAACAAGCAGTGGCAAGCATCGGGGTTCACGCAAAGGTTCGACCGCACGCAAACCCAAACCGGCACCTCGGGTGCGGTCCGGCGCCCGATAAAGCGAAGACCAGAGCGAGTTCTGGCGCCAAACCCGCCAGCAAACGGGCGGCAGGCGCTGTCGCCCAGGCCGCGACAAAGATGGTAAAGAAGGGCCGCAAAGCAGGTCGCGCCGGAAAGCGAATAGTGGCCGCAGGTGCAAAGGTGGCCATAGAAAAGGTCGAAAGCGCTGTGCATTCCGCGGCCGACGCAACCGCGTCGGCACTCAACTCGGTGGTGGATCGCGTTCAAAAGATCGCTGAGAAATGACGCTCATGCGAGCGTAGCGGTCCACAGCCCCCATCGGGGTTAGGCTCCGACCACGGGGTCTGGATCGGGCCCTCGGGCTGGAATTGGATAGACCAAGTGCCCTGGCCGGTGCGCGACAGCCACGCCATCTGAGAATAAGGCAGCCGGCTTTGGTGTGGTCACCAAGCTTTCCCTAAAGAATCAGGTCGATGACCTACTCGATCAGTTTCGAGCGTTTTACCGCGGGGACGGCAGCGACGGAACGCTGATCGACTGCTACCGCGCCGATTACCCGCGGTTTCGCGGAACGCCCGAGTTTGTCCATTCGAGCAGCTAAAGCTCGGCGACCCCCACACAGGTTCCACTCCCGTTATTTCTGGCTATTTCTGCCACTCTCGTGCGAGCTGGCGCGCAGCCAGAAAAAACAATGCGGCGCTGATCAGATAGAATCCCGTGCCCGACAGAATCGCATAACGCAGTGATTCGCTGCCATATCTGATGGCGAAGTGGTCCGACAAACGGCCGATCAACAGCGTGCCGAGTCCCAGACCGATCAGATTGTTGATGAATAGAAACAGCGCTGAGGCCAGCGTTCGCATGTCGGGTAACACCAGATGCTGTATCGCGCAGATCGTCGGTCCCAACCAGGCAAGAGCCAGCGCCGTGGGCACCAGGAATAGCGGCAGCGACCAAAGGCTCGGTGGCGCCAGAACGCCAAGCACATACAACGGTATCGTGATCAGGAATGCGCCAGCTGGCACCAGCGCATAGGCGGAGCGGCTGTAGCTGCCCAGGCGATCGGCGAGCCACCCCCCCAGCCAAATTCCAGAGACCCCGCCGAAGAAAGTCAACGCGCCGAGATACCAGGAGACCTGTGTCAGCGAGAAGTGATAGCTACGCACGAAGAACGAAGGCAACCAGAAAAACATCCCGTAGCCCATGATCGAGCTGGTGCCGCCGCCCAACGACAGAGTCCAGAAGGAGATTTTTCCGGCCAGCAGCCTGGTAACGTCCTGCAGGCTCGGAGTGCGGCGGCCCGGCGCGGGCGCGTCCAGTCCACCGCGCACCGGTTCGCGTACCGCGTAGCGAAACAGCGGCGCGAGGATAAGTCCGAGGCCGCCCACGACAATGAATGCCATACGCCAGTTCACTTTCGAGGCGATCAGGCCGCCAAATAGAAGCCCTGCGGCGCTGCCAATCGGAATGCCAAAGGAGTAAATCGCCAGCGCCCGCGCACGCCGCGCCGGTGGGAAGTAGTCGCTGATCAGGGAATAAGCCGGGGCCACGCCGCCGGCTTCGCCGATGCCAACTCCGAGGCGCGCTAAGAACAGTTGACCAAAATTCTGCGCGATGCCGCTGGCGGCGGCGAATGCACTCCACAGGGCGAGAGAGATCGCCATGATCCAGATGCGGCTGACTCTATCGGCAAGCCAACCGATGGGGATGCCGAGCGCGGTGTAGAACAGCGCGAAGGCCGTTCCACCCAACAGCCCGAGCTCGGTATCGGTGAGGTGCAGCTCAGCCTTGATCGACGGCACCAGAATACCCAGGATGATCCGATCGGTAAAATTAAACGCGTAGACCAGCAGCAGCATGCCCAGTGCGTAGCGCGCATAGGCCTCGGACCCCGGCCGTGACTGCACCGCGGGATCCTAGCGCTCAGCCGGCGATTGGTGCCGGCGCGCCAGACCGCGCAATCCTGCCGTCACGTACGGACCAAGCCGTGCCTTGAGACCCGCAACGTCATTCGAACGGCATAGGCCATCTGAGAGTGCGTCGAGGCGGCCGGTCTCCGCGAGCGAGAGCGTCAGTGCGCCGGTGAGAAAGTTGTAGCCCCAGAAGATATCTTCGGGTGCGGAGCCTGGAAGGGACTCCATCACCGCCTGGATGAACTCGCGCACTGTGTCATCGAAGGTCTTGCCCATCAGCTTTCGGCCCCACTCAGGCGAGTTGTTCACATAGGCGATCAGCGCAAAGTAGCTGTGCCAGCCCGGGCCGGCGTGCGCCAGGCGATCCAGAATTGGATCGAGAAACGCGTCGACCACCGCTTCGGTGCTGGGCGCGTGCGGTGCGGCGCTCAGGCGCACGTCGGCTAGGCGCCGCAACCGTTCCTCATTCAACACGTGGCCACGCCGCTCGAGCACCGCTTCAAGGAACTGCTTTTTGCTGCCAAAGTGGTAGTTCACCAGGGCCAGGTCCACGCCGGCCGCACCCGTGATGTCACGCAGCGATGTGCCGTGAAAGCCTCTCCGAGCGAAGAGTTTTTCCGCGGCGTCCATGAGCTTGTCTTTGGTGGTGCGCTTCGGGCGGGTCATTGGATGCCTACGGCAAACCATAATTCTAGCCTGTCACCGGATCCGTTGCGCAACCGGTCACGCCCTGAAACGCCGGGCCGCCCGCCTTCAGGGAGGCATGATTGCGATCGTCCGTGTGGCCTTCCTGGCCCAGAATTGATATTCATCTACCGTTTAAATATACTTCAACGGTCGTTCAATATATGGCAGTGAACGGCGGCCTATAAATAAAATTGGGGGGCTCGAACATGATTCGCAGATTCTGCACCGCATTGATCTCGTATTGCTTGATTGCGGCGGGCGCCGCGGCCGCGGCCGACCCGGATGCGACAGCCAGCCCGCCTACCGCCGCCGCCGACGCCGGCACCCTGCAAGAGGTGGTGGTCACGGCGCGGCGTCGGTCGGAAGACTTGCAGAACGTGCCGATCGCAGTGACGGCGCTCAACGCCGAGCAGCTGCAGACGCAGAACGTCCAAAGTCTCACTGACGTGACTGCGGTCGCGCCGAACATCGAGGTCAATGCGGGGCGCGCGACCAGCAGTACCATCAACGTCTACATCCGCGGCGTCGGCCAGAGCGATCCGCTGTGGGGCTTTGAGCCGGGTGTCGGCATTTATCTGGATGATGTCTACATTGCGCGGCCACAAGGAGCGCTGCTCGACCTGTACGACGTCGACCGCATCGAAGTACTGCGCGGCCCGCAGGGCACGCTCTACGGAAAGAACACAATCGCAGGGGCGATCAAGTACATCACTCGGGACATCGTCTCTGACGAGCCGTATTTCAAGGGCTCGGTCACCGGAGGCAGCTACGACGAGCGCGACGTCAAACTCGCCGCGTCGACACCGATCGTGCCGGGCCACGTTTATTTCGGCGTTGCGGCGGCGTATCTGCGCCATGATGGCTGGGGTCAGATCGAGGACGATGGTCTGCCACGGCCGTACAACCGCGTCGGCCAGGACGTGGACGACAAGAACGTGATCTCGGCCCGCGGCAACCTCACCATCATGTGGGGCGAGAGCTCGAAGCTGAAGCTGCTGGCCGACACCATGGACGACAGGTCCAACGCGGCCGCCGGACAGCGGCTGGCCGCGAATCCGTACCTCGAGACACCTCTCGACAGTCGTTTTGATACGTACACCGATATGCCGGTAAATCAGAACCGGTTCGCATTCTTCGGCTATTCGGGAACCTACACCCAGGACCTGAACGACGCCTGGTCGTTCAAGACGGTCGCGGCCTACAGGCAGGGCGAGGCGCACCAATTCATCAACTTCAGCGAGCTGAATGCCCCGCTGTTTGAAGTGCCGGGGCAATACGCTGATCACGAGACCACCGGTGAGATGCAAGTCACCTACACCGGCTCGGGATGGAAAGGGGTCGGCGGACTCTATTACTACAATGGTACGGCGGCCGGCTCCTATAATGCCGTTCTGAGTCTGGGTGGCATCTCCCTTGCGCCCGGTCTTCCTCCGGGCGTCACCCAGTTGACCCAAGGCAGCGTCATCACCAACAGCGTGGCCGCCTATTTCGACACCACCTGGAACCTGACCTCCCGACTGAACATGGATGTCGGTGCGCGGTGGAACGAGGATGAGAAGAAGGCCAACGTCTACGTCTCGGAGCTTTATGCGGGCACGCTTGCAGCCGATGCCACTTTTTTCAATTCCGGCAATCCGCCGTCGGGATTCGTCCCGCTCGGCACCCCGGAGACCAATTACGCCAACACCCGCCGTTTCGCCAACGTCTCGCCGCGGTTCGGGTTCGACTATCACATCAGCGACGACGTCATGGGCTACGTCAGCTACAGCCGCGGATTCAAGAGTGGCGGCTTCGACATGCGCGGTAATGCGGCGGCAGACCCCTCGACGGAAAACGGCTTCGCCTCTGAAATTGCCGACAGCTACGAAGCCGGCGTGAAATCGACGCTGTTGGACAAGCGGCTGACCCTAAACCTGACGGTGTTCTACTCGCCCTATAAGGACGTGCAGATCATGACTCAGCAGTTCGAGCTGGTCGAGGGCGCTCCCACCAACGTGACTGCCGTGCTCAATGCCGGCAAGCAGTTGAACCAAGGCGTCGAGTTCGAGTCGGCATGGCGGCCGATTCAACCGCTGACCTTCAACGTCAACGTGGGCTACCTCGACTCGTACTTTGAGGACTTTCTCGGCAGCTGCCCGACACCAGCGCCCGGCTGCGTTGTCAACGCCTCATCGACGAACATACCGGTCGATGCGCCGCGCTGGACGAGCTCACTGGCTGGGGTCTACGTCTGGAATGTCGGCAGCGGCGATCTCAGTGCGCATTCGACCTTCCGCTATCAAAGCTTCACCAGGGTCGCCTCTAACACGGCCAGCGTCACCGACCAGGGCGGCTATTCGGTGTTGGATGCCGGTTTGGCGTATGCCCTGGGCAAGAGCTGGCGCTTTGCGGTGGAAGGCAAGAACATCGTGGATAAGTCGTACCGCGTCGCCGGCTATGAATTCGGTGGCTTTGGCAGCGGGCTCGAGGGTGGTTTGAGCCAGATCGGCTTCTACGGGCCACCGCGCACGATATTGGCGACCGTGATGTACCAATTCTGAGCATGCGCGGCACGAGCGCCGCCACCGGAGAGGCCATCCGCACGCGATTGGAAATTGCGCACCGCGAGGCCAACATGTCGTGGTTCCAAGCACCATCGCCTCTCGTGCCGGATTTGATCGCCCAAAACGGGCGCTGGCTCGCCGACCGGCCGGCGCTGGTCGACGGGCCAGTCACGCTGACGTGGCGGGAGTTCGCGGCCTCAACCGCGCGGATCGCGAACGGTCTGGCGGCTCTCGGCGTGCGGCCGCGCGAGCGCGTCGCGGTGCTGATGGACAGCCGGCACGAGACGGTGCTCACGCTGCTCGGCATCATCCGCGCTGGCGCGTGCGCGGTGCCGCTTAACGTCTCGATCAACGACGCGGCGATCGCGGCGATGTGCGCCGATGCCAGCTGCGTCGCCGTGTTCGCCTCTGGGCGTCACTGCGCTCGGATCGATTCACTGCGCTTCGCCAGCAGGCTCGGTGCCCGCCACTTCATCGGCTGCGACCCGCCGGGGCAGAGCTGGCGCGACTTCCAGGCATTCATCGCGGGGCAGAGTGCGACTGCTCCGGCGGTGGCGGTCGCATCGGACGATGAATGCAATCTGATCTACAGCTCCGGGACCACCGCAATACCGAAAGGCATCGTTCACACGCACGCGTGCCGTATGCACTGGGCCTACGACGCTGCGCTCGCGCTGCGCTATCGGAGCGGTTGCCGCACGCTGTTCTCGCTCGGGCTGTTCTCGAACATCAGCTGGGTCACGATGCTCGCGACAATACTGGTCGGCGGCTCGATCGTGCTGTTACGATCCTTCGGCCCTCGCGAGGCGCTCGCGGTCATCGAGGCCGAGCGCATCACTCACGGCGCCTTCGTGCCCGTGCAGCTAGAGCGGCTGCTCGGCTATCCGGAGCGCCGCGCGTTCCGAACCGACAGCCTCGAGACGCTGATGTGCTGCGGCTCCCCGCTCGCCGCGGACGTGAAGCGCGGGTTCGCCCGCGAGTTCGACTGCCATCTGATCGAGCTCTATGGGCTCACCGAGGGGCTGATCACGATTCTTGAGCCCGAGGACTTCGAGCGCAAGCTCCAGTCGGTCGGCAAGCCGGTACTCGGCGCCGACATCCGGATCATCGGCGATGACGACCGCGAGGTCGCGCCGGGCGAGATCGGCGAAATCGTCGGCCACGGACGGCTTGTGATGGCGGGCTACCATGGCCTGGACGAGGCGAACCGGGAGGCAACCTGGATCGACGCGGCGGGCTGCCAGTGGCTACGTACCGGAGACCTCGGGCGGCTCGACGCCGAGGGCTTTCTCTACATCGTCGATCGCAAGAAGGACATGATCCTCTCGGGTGGCCAGAACATCTACCCCGCCGATATCGAGACCGTGATGTGGGAGCACCCGGCGGTCGCGGAGGTCGCCGTGGTTGGCGTGTCTAGCGAGCGCTGGGGCGAGACCCCGCTGGCCGTCGTGGTCCTGCATGCTGGGCGCGTGATGGCTACGGACGAACTGGTGGAGTGGACCAACGCCCGAGTCGGCAAGCAGCAGCGTATCAGTGGTGTGGTATGGCGCGAGAGCTTGCCCCGAAACCCAAACGGCAAGGTACTCAAGCGCGAGCTTCGGCGCGAATACTCGTCCATCGACGGCCAAGCTGGAAAACCATCATGAATGTCATCCCGACCGATTACTTCTACAACAGCGCCGATGGTCTGCGCCTGTACTGCGGGCTGTACGCTGCACGTCGGCCGGGGGGCTTGCCGGTGTTGTGTCTGCCGGGTCTGACGCGCAATAGCCGTGATTTCGTCGCGCTCGCCGCGCACCTTAGTGAGCTGCACGACGTGCTCACCGCGGACCTGCGCGGCCGCGGCCGATCGGCCTGGGATCAGGATCCGACCCGCTATCATCTATTGACCTACGTAGCGGATGCGTGGTCGCTGCTCGATTCGCGTCGGGTGAGCCGCGTGGTACTGGTGGGCACCTCGCTCGGCGCGCTGATGGGAATGGCGATGGCGGCGACGAAGCCGGACCGAATTGCCGGCGTTGTGCTCAACGATGCCGGTCCGGAGATCGATCCGGCCGGATTGCGCCGCATCTCCGGGTACGCGGGCAAATTGCCGCCGGTGTCCTCCTGGGCTGAAGCGGCCGCGCAGGCCAAAAGCGTCTATGGCCTCGCACTTCCCGGGCTGACCGATGCGGACTGGCTCGACTATGCGCACCGCGGCTACCGGGAGAATGCGGCCGGCATCCCCGTCCCGGACATGGATCCGAAAGTCGGCGATGCATTCAAGAATCCCCCCGCGGCCCCTACTGACCTGTGGCCGCTGTATGCACAGATCAAAGGCGTGCCCATGCTGGTGATACGCGGGGCACTGTCCGATCTGCTGAGCGCCGCGACGGTGGCGCGCATGGCGCGCGGGAAGCCGGATCTGCAGCACATCACAGTCGCGAATCGCGGACACACGCCCTTGCTCAATGAGCCCGAGTGTCTGGCGGCGATTGATGCCTTCGTCGCACGACACGGGCAAGATGCGCAAGCGGTGGCCCGAGATGCATAGCTTGCGCCTGATCGAGGAGCTTTCAGTGCATGGAAATTAAGGCAATGCGCCTCAAGGACAAGGTCGCCGTCGTCACCGGTGCGGCAAGCGGTATTGGCAAGGAGATCGCTCGCACCTTCTCCCGCGCCGGTGCCAAGCTTGCCATCGCCGATCTCGATTCCGCGGGTGCCCATCTGGCCGCTGCGGAACTCAATCGCGAGGGCGGGCGGGCGATAGCCGTGGCCATGGACGTGACCAGCGAAGTGCAGGTCGATGCCGCCATGGCCAGCGTGGTGGAGGCTTTCGGACGAATTGACATTCTGGTGAGCAACGCGGGCATTCAGATCGTCGCGCCGCTCGAGGAGTTCGCGTTCGCCGACTGGAAACGCCTGCTCGCGATTCACCTGGACGGCGCCTTCCTGACCACGCGCGCGGCCCTGCGGCAGATGTACAGGCAGGGCGGCGGCAGCATCATCTACATGGGCTCGGTGCATTCGAAGGAAGCCTCGCTCCTCAAGGCACCCTATGTCACCGCCAAACACGGCCTCATTGGCCTTGCCAAAGTCGTTGCCAAGGAAGGTGCCAAGCACGGCGTGCGGGCGAACGTCATCTGCCCGGGATATGTGCGCACGCCGCTGGTCGACAAGCAGATCCCGGAGCAGGCGAAGACGCTCGGGATATCGGAGGAGGCAGTGATCCGCGACGTCATGCTCAATGATACCGTCGACGGCGAATTCACAACGGCCCAGGACGTCGCCGAGGCAACGCTCTTTTTCGCCTCGTTCGAGTCCAATGCTCTGACGGGGCAGTCGCTGGTGGTCAGCCATGGCTGGTTCATGCAGTGACTGTACCGTACGAGCTTGGTCTCATTCGAGGGGGAATGTGTGGCAAGTGTGACCACCACAAGGTCGACGCAGACTCAACGGACATCCCAGAGCGATAGGGAGATCTGGTCCGGCGATTCCGCGGAGCGGCCAGAGCGGCGGGCGAATTTCGTGCACAACTCGAGCGTACGGATGCAGTGATCCGGGCAGATCAGCGAGATGACTACGTTTTGCACCTGTAGGTGTGTGGCGAGCAAGAAATTCTGCAATGCCATCGCAGAGCGATCTGCTCGCCTGAGTCATTGACGCTTGTTTGCACCGCCGAGTCGTACGTGCAGACGAAGTTCGGCGATAACGACACGCTCTATTTGTCGATGCCTCGTGCATTTGTCGACCAGACAAGGGCAAAGCCCGAACTCAACGCACGACGAGGCGCCAGAGCGATGTCACCTCGGCTGCGCGCGCCGCGTGGAGCGGGTCGGTTTCGTCGCACGCCCGGGGATGTTTTGGCCGCACATCGCTTCGATCCACGACCTTCAACCCTGCCGTATGGAACGCAGCGAGCAGCTCCGACCTCGGCCGCAGGCCCAGGTGCTCCGCGAGGTCCGAAAGGATCACCCAGCCCTCGCCCTCTGGCTCCAGGTGTGCGGGCAGCGCGCCCAGGAACCCACGCAGCATGCGACTCTCGGGGTCGAAGATCCCGCGCTCGATGGGCGAGCTCGGCCGCGCGGGAACCCAGGGCGGGTTGCAAACCACGAGCACGGCCCGCCCTTCGGGAAACAGATCCGCCTGCACGACTTCCACTTGCTCCGCCAACCCGAGACGCTCGAGGTTCTCGCGAGCGCACGCCAGTGCGCGTGGATCCCGGTCGGTGGCGACCACACGCCTGACGCCGCGCCGCGCGAGCACGGCGGCCAGCACCCCCGTCCCGGTGCCGATGTCGAAGGCCAAGCTGGACGATGACCTCAAGGCTGGCAGAGGCGCCGTGGCGACCAGATCGACGTATTCGCGGCGAATTGGCGCGAACACCCCGTAGTGCGGATGGATTCGGCCGCCGATCGCCGGGATTTCAATTCCCTTGGTGCGCCACTCGTGCGCGCCGATGAGGCCCAGCAACGCTCGCAGCGAGGCGACCGAGGGTTCCCCTCCCGGGCCGTAGGCTTCCGCGCAGGCTTGCCGGATGTCGGGCGCACGTCGCAACGAAATGCCATAGTCCTCGTCGAGCGGCACGAGCAGCGCACCCAACGTGCGCGCACGCTGGGACCGGGCTTGGCGATGGAGATGGAAGGCTTCGGCAGGCGATGTGGGCATCGAGGATGCGGCCGACTTTTTCGGCTTGCGCGACTGGCGGTCGGCGCGACTCGCCAACGCAAGCAGCATCTGGCGCGCGCTCTGGAAGTCGCCCCGCCACAGCAGCGCGGTGCCCTGGCACGCGAGGCCATACGCATCGTCGGCCGTGATGTGGTCATCGGCGATGACCACGCGCCTGGCGGGCGGCGCCCCGCTCTCCGAGCGCCAGCGCGCGGAGCGCGCCTCGCCGCCCTCGGTCCAGTGAACGACCGGGTGCGCGCCCACGCTAGAGCTCGGTATATTTCTTGGCGTTCGCGAGGGGCTTCCGGTTGTCCGCCGCGGCGGCGAAGTCCCTCAATTGCTCACGCGGGTTTTCAAGTTCCGTCAAGTTCATGCTCCCATGAAGTCTCTTCACGCCAAATCAGCGACCTCGCTCAGTTTCAACCATAATCTGGCGGGCGGGCGTTCAGCGTGCGGTCTCAATTATCCGGCGAGCCATTCGTGGAGCTGCGTATAGACGCCGGTACTTGAGAGGAGTTCGAGGTGCGTCGTCCGGCGTGCGATCCACTGCCGCTCGGGCAGGAATGCCAGCGCGTGTTCGGGTCGTGCATGCAGCCCCAGTGCGCTATCGAGCGGCACCAATCCGTCACCGACGAGCTGATCGCGCACCGGCCGAGAACGCGGGCCGAGCGTTGCGGCGATAGCAAAGCAGTCGATGCCGGCGGGCAGCGGCACTGTGCGGCGCTTGGTCGACACACTGCCGTAGCGAAGGTCGGTGATTCCGGCGCTGCGTGCCGCGCCGAGGCGTGCGAATGGCGCGGAATACGGGCGCGCGCGCAGCGCGGCCTCGACCCAGCTGCCAAGCTGCTCGAACAGCGCGCCCTGATGTGGTGTGCCGAGGAACACGAGGCGGCGGAGTCGGATCAGCCAACCATACTGCGCGGCGCGGGCCGCCTCGACGGCGCTGCGTGCAATGAGGCCACCCATGCTGTGTCCGATGATTGTCAGTTCCTCGAGACGCACTGGCCACTCCGAGGCCAGCGTCTCGAGCGTGGCCGCGAATTCAAGACCGTTCTCGGCGACGTGGAGGCCACTGTTATAGTGCAGGTAGACGGGCGTACACCCCAAGTCGCGGGCAAGCGCCGCGCCGTGATCATGCCCATTCCGGCGCCACTGCAGATCGTTCGTGCACAGGCCGTGTACGAGCACAAGTACCCGGCGGCTGGCATTCGGTATCGCCTCGGCCAGCCCGGCGCGCGTCAGAGTCAATGGGTGGCCGTCGCGACGCAGCCGCATCGGGATCGCAAGCGTGTTGGCGGTCGCCGCTAGATAGTCACCGTAGACGCCGTTCACAGCGGCGCGCACTGCTTCCTGGCGTGGCGTTGGCGAGCCCTCCGGGAGCCATGGTGTCAGCGTCGTGAGTGCCGCATCGAGGCCGCGAGCCGCGAGCCACGCACCGGCGCGGATGGAAGCGTAGACAAAACCGGTGATGCCGCGAGTTGTGTCGGCTGGCGCTACCCCGAACAGGGCCGGCCATCGCGTGATCGTGTGGTGCAACGACTCGATGACACTCGCAACCTCGCTAGTGGCGTCGGCGGCGAGCCGGCCATAACCCCGCAGGTCATTTGCGTGTTTGCGAGTGAAAGTGCTCATCGAGGGACGGCTCCTCGGTCTGCGGCATCGCTCGCCAAGCTCAACGACCGCGTCGCGCCCACCCGCAGTATGAACCGGCGGGACGCGTCTCGCACCGGAGAATAGCCACGGTACACGCGGCCGGCACCTTTCCATTGGTCGAGGTTTCCCGTTTCCTGCGGTGAGAGCAAATTAACTAAACGGTGTGGCCAGGTTGGGAGAAAGGGAGTCTTGACGAATTTGGACCGTATCTCGTCACGACAATCAACCCGACGCCTGATCTCGCAGGCCGAGCGCGCAGGGAATGAGTTGTCGGCGCTGTTCAATCGGGTGCTGGTGTGAACTGAAACGCGTCCGCCGCGCCGTGCGGCACGGGCAGCGGCCTGTCATTCATGTCGTACGCGAGAATCGTC
>ODAK010000125.1_pt1 | contig 83287 bp, 59 predicted proteins | sample 1539591 | NCBI WGS metagenome assembly ODAK01 (sample SAMEA3539303, study PRJEB22396) | soil metagenome | biome: tundra; feature: field; material: soil | place: USA | collected 2010-05 | depth 0.15 m | reverse complement strand
CGTCGACCTGTAATTGCAGTCCGCCGCCGACGTAGCCGCCCGGAGGTGAGATGGCGTCGCCGGTCTTCGTGCCAGGTGGACATGTCTCCGTCCGGAAACCACACAGCTCGACGACCCCTGCTGCGGCCGTCGTGAGGTTCGTAACCCATGCATGGTCGTTGCCGTCGATGGCGACCGCCCAAGGCCCCGTGATGCCCTTTCCATAGATAGGCGAAAAGCTCGCCTCGCTGCCATCCGGGCGCAGCACCGTCACGCTGCCGCCTTCGTATCCCGCTTTCTGCACCACCATCGCTTCAACCAGCACCTTCGTGATGCGATCTGCCGGGTCGGAATCGCTGCCGGTCTTGACCGCGAAGGTAGCCGCCATCTCGGCCTGTTTCAGCGCGCCCCGCGGGGAACTGCCGAGTTTGTTGGTGACCCAGATGTTGCCGAGGCTGTCCACCGCCATGCCACTCCCGGACCAACCGGCCTTGAAGGTTTCCACCTTGGTGGGATCAGAGGCGGGGAAACGGCTAACGTGGTCGCCAAGGAGGTTGGTGATCCAGATCCTGTCCTGCTGGTCGATGGCAAGATGAAAGGGTGCGAGCAGCTTGCACGGATTCTTGAGCGGATCCTTGGTCGTGTTCTGGCAAAAGAACTTGGCATTGGACGGATCACCCTTGGGCAGATAGACCACCTGCGCCTTCATGGTGTCGATGGCCCAGATGTCGCCGCTTGGCGTGGCGATGACGCCCTGCATCTTGCCGAGCCGACCATTGAAGTTCCAGCCATCGGGTGGCGATAGCGGCTTGCCCGTCTTGTCGAACTTCGAGATCGAATTGGTGCCGGTGCTCGTCAGCCACACGTTTTCCTGGGCGTCGAGCGTGAGGCCGAAGCCGGGGCCACCGAGGCCACCGCCCGTGAAGCCGGTGACCGGCGGCGACAGCGGCTCGCCATTGGGGGCGAATTTGGAGAGGGTGCCGTCCCACCGGAAGCTCTGGCTCTGCGAACCCATCATGAAGTTGTCAGCGGTCCAAGCATTGCCTTCGTTGTCGAACATCAGCTTGCCGCCACCGGCGAATCCGCCACCCGTAAACTTGATCGGAAGCACCCAGGCACTCGGCGCGAAGGTCAGGTACGGCGTAAACGGGGTCGGTCGCCTGACCACGTTACCCTTGGGAAAGGGGTAGAACTGGTCGAACAGCGCAAACGTTCTTTCCGGCTGGTATGACGGAGAGCGCAGGATGGACTCGATCGCCGAAAGGGTATCGGTGGGAATGCTTCCCGTCGGCCCCTTCGCCGCTGCGAACACGCTGCCGCATGCACCCGGCTTCACCTGTGTGATGCAGCCAGCCAGCACGTTGGCAAGCGTCGTGAAGTTGGCCAGCGTCGGCGTCTGGGAGCCATTGAGCGCATCGGCAATCGCTACCCCGTAACTTCCCGTCGCGGCGTTCGCAAAGTTCGGCACGTTCCCGGCGGCGATGCGCAACTGCAGCGGAGTGCCCCTGATGACGGTGCCGTCGATGAACTGGTTGTGTGTAACGACAGACGCGATCGTGGTGAACTCGCTAACGGTGACTTTGGCGGGCGGAGCTCGGCCCAGCACCAGCATCAAAGCGATGGCGGGATTCTCAGCGCCGGACTTGTCCGCGGCCGCTCGCCCACCTGTGGCAATCAAGTAAAGCGAGTCGTCTTTTTCAACGGCTGCGCTCAACGAGAATGCGCCATTTGAGTCAGTTTTTGCCTGCGCGAGTTGCTTGGGTTGCCCCGAACTTGCTGCCCAGAGAGTGACGGTCGAATTTGAGATTGGCGCGCCTGCGCCCAGGACCTGCCCATTCAAGTCAGCGGCCCACACTGGGGCACAGAGCATCAGGCTGACGATCGAACCCGCGACGGCGGCCCAGGGCTCCGCCAGATAGGTATTGCCGCTGGTTGCCTCAACTCTCATGGTCATCGGTTTGTGTTGCATAGCGCTCTTCGTGTTGGTTTGGTGCATGAGCGAAGTTTCAAGACTACCCGCCCATGTTGGGCAGGTAATGAAAGGCCCGTACGCTACTTGACCAACACGGCGGCTGGTGCCACGAAAGCGACGGGGTTGCTCAATGATTTAATGACCGCATCACCCGGTGCGTACGTGCCAAGTATCATTATGAATGGACCTGTGGGCGTCGGCAGCCAGTTCGATTCTTTGTCCTTCCCAGGACTCTGGTTTTGCAAATAGACCGTTACAGTGCCATCTGCGTTTTTCCTCATGTCCGGGAAATCACTGCCCAACACGTAGCGGTTGATGGGATTGCGGACTGGGTAGAGGCTCACGCCGTCGAACATGCGCAGCGCCCAGAACGAAGGCTCATGGAAAGGCGGCGTTTGTTTAAACGTCATCGTGTAGTTATGCGCACCGGTGACTGCCTGACCTGTGCTGTCGGTCCTGGCCAAAAAGTACACCGCCTCCTCCGGAGTATTCGCGGTCAGACCATTGCGCGCGACGAAGGCGCGAATCTGATAGTCCTTCTTATAGTTGCCGATGGACGGCGGGGGGATATACCAGCCGTTGGTCAGTCGGCCGGCCGGGAGTGAGGCCAATGCTAGCGGTACGTCTTGAGCAGCTTGGGCCATCGCCTTCAAAATGAGTGGATTGACCTTGGAACGATCCCATTTCTTGCCGAGTTCGATGCCCAGGGGCGCGAACATCGGTACCAGCGCCGTGATTTCATCCTTGGGCGGCGGATTCTCGTTGATGACCGCGGAGAGTAAATCCCAGAATTGCAGCGGGTCCTTAAAATCCAGGACGCTCACGGGCAGCTTAGGATCGACGAAGTTCGGAACTTCGTAGTTGGTCTTGACCGTTGGTGACTGCTTCCCAAGATAGGACGACAGAGTCTGCGTCTTAATGTTCGAGAGAACATTCCGGGCGGCCTCGAGGCCCGCCTCGTTCGGCAGGTGCACGCGCGGCTGAATCAAAATCCATGGCGTCGGGCAATCGATCCGCTTGACGTCAGCCGGCAATTCGCCTTTCCAGCCCGGTGCGACGAAAGCCACTTTTCCACCCTTGTAGCCATTTTTCACTCCCGCGGGGTATGCGAACGCGTTGGTCCACATGTCGAGAGTTTCGATCATGTAGTAGAGGCCCTTGGAATCCGGGTAGGTCATCACAACCGGTTCTTGGCGTAAATCCAAGAATCCGAAACCATAGATCACACTCAAATTGGGCATCACATAACCCGCTTTCTCGGCGAGTTCCGGCGTCGAAGTATTTTCCATTCGCCAGATGTCATTCGGTGCTGCTTTGGGGTTAGGCCCGGTCGCGTCATGATCGCGCAGGGCGTACATGATGACCGCCGGGCTACCCCACATGGCGGCCTGGTAGGCAATCGCATACGAGGAATCCGTCAGAGCCTTCGCCATGCCGGGGGGAAGCTGCGGGCCTTCCTTGGCTTCTGGAGGCCCTTTCACCGCATCCTCGTGCTGGGCCAACACCGGTCCAGCGACGAGCACCAGCGCGGCAAGCAACGGTAGGAATTTAGCTTTCGCGATTGACATCCTCATCTCCGAACTATTCTGGTGGTAACTAAAGGGATTCCCCGGAAAGTCAGCGGCAGAAGACTAGGACGCGGTCGGCGATTCGTCCAATCCCAAAAAGACATGGTCGCGATACAATAGCTGAATGGCGATCCACGTAAAGCTACTGCACTGCGCTCTTGCTCTCGCGGAGCACAAGAATTTTAGGCGCGCCGCCCAAGCCAGCCATATCTCGCAACCATCGCTCTCGCGGTACATTCAGGACATTGAGCGACAAGTGGGGACGCGGTTATTTGAGAGAGAGGTCGGGGGCGTGACTCCGACCGACGCAGGTAAAGTCTTTCTTGAGCATGCCCGAGAAGTAGTCGCCCGCTCTGCGGATCTTGAGCGCGAAATGGATCTACTGAGGGGCCTTGAGAAAGGCGAGTTGCGCATCGGTGCCGGTACGTACCCATCGGCCATGATAGTTGATCGGGCAGTCGCAAAGATTCTGTGTTCTCATCCTGCGGTCCGCCTTGACATCAAAATTGACAACAGGGACATTCTGCTGCCGCTGTTGATGAAGCGCGAACTCGACATCGCGGTGATTGTTGTAGATGGAATCGCTGAGGAGCCGGATCTACAAATAACGCGACTGAATCGGCACCAGCCCTATTTCGTAGTGCGCAACGGACATCCGCTTGCGAAATCGAAAAAGGCACCCACTCTTCAAAGCATATTGCAATTTCCGGTTGTGATGACCTCCCGTATTACCGGGACCATGCTGAAGCGCTTTTTGAGCGGCGCGTTTGGGAACAAACCAGTTCCCCCTATCTTGAAGTCGTTTCCCGCAATCGCTTGCGAATCGGTCGCCATGATGAAGTCGATCGTTGCAACTTCGGATGCGGTTTCCCTATTGCCGCTTAATCAGGTCATGGCCGAAGTGCGATCCCGCCAATTGGTTGTTCTTCCGCTCGTCCCGTGGTTTCAATCTGATTTCGGCGTGGTGCGACTCGCGCACCGCAGTCTGTCACCTGTCGGAGAAAAGTTCGTACGTGTGCTGCAGGAGGAAGATGCAAAGCTGCTCGACTTCGAGCGAAACGCCGCCGCAGAACTCCTTGCAGCGCCAAGGCGCGCGCGCCCTAGAGCGAAGTGCGCAACGAATTAACCCCCAAGCGGGATATGTCACGGCAGTCCGTTTCTTCGGGCGGAATTTTTGATCTCCCGACAGCCGCCGTTCGCGACAGACGGCTGCGGGTCGAACCCGGTCGATCCAGAGCTCGCAGTCCTCGCAGGTCTACACTGATATCCTGGCCGAGCCCGCACACCAGGCTCCTCGGGGGGGCGAAGCGCCGCGATGCCTAAGGGATAGGCTGACCCAATCGAGACCTCCTGCTTGCGCTGTGACTGATCAAGTGACCCCGCACTGACGCTGAAGATCCTAAGAACATTCGGTCAGCATAAATTTCACATGAATTTCACAGCGAGACCGCCAAAAACACGTAAGTTATTGTTTTATGGTGGGCGGTACAGGGATTGAACCTGTGACCCCTGCTGTGTGAAGCCAATCGGAGACTGAACTTCGATTCTTTGTAGTACGTTTCGCGGCCATGCAAACGATTGCAATTGGATTCACCGACCTTAAACAAATTCGAGACCAAGGGTTGTAGAGTCTGGGAAGCGGCGCTTCGAAGGCTTCGTTATGCGTCGCGCTTCAGCCTCGCTCCAGTGAATCCCCAAACTCCACGGCAGACCTGGCGCCCGGTGCCAGAATGACGTGAGAGCCGTTCACAGTTCACCCGCGAACGCCTGAGGTGTTCTTACCGGCCACCTCATCGAGTGGTGCGCGGCGTCGGCCGACGTCGAGTCTTCAAGCCATTTGAAACCTACCCGAAACCTACCCACGGCTCATTTTTGCTTCGCCGACTACTCGTAAGTCATTGAAAAGATGGCGCTCCCTACGAGATTCGAACTCGTGTTCCAGCCTTGAGAGGCCAATATCACGCACTTGATAATGATTGGGAGCACCTCCATAATGGAGGCATTATGGAGGATCCTTGAATGGCCACGCTCAACGTTAAGAATTTCCCGGAAGCCCTGTATAAGAAATTGCAGGTGCAAGCCAAGCGCGAGCGGCGCTCGGTTGCCCAGGAGGTTACGCGACTGCTCACGGGAGCGCTCGACTCTCCGAAGCGGCTGTCGATCCTCGATCTCAAGGGTCTCGGCAAGGAGCATTGGCGCGACATCGATGCGGCGGAGCACGTCGAAAAGGAACGTGCCGCGTGGGATTGATCGCGGATATCGGCAGTGGACGGACTGCTATAGATACCTCGCTTTTTATCTATTTCATGGAGGAGGATCGACATTTCCTGCCCCTGATTGAGCCGCTATTCGTAGAGGCCGATGCAGGGGCGCGTGAGTTGGTAACGTCCGCGCTAACGCTGCTCGAGGTCTTGGTGGTTCCATACCGCGCCGGCGATCGCTCGCTGGCGGATCGGTACGAGCAACTTCTCACGCGCAGCCGGGGTATTCGGGTTTTCGATCTATCGCGTGATCAGCTGCGATATGCTGCCCAACTACGCGCCGCGACCGGAGTCAAAACTCCCGACGCGCTGCAGCTCGCTGCAGCGATAGCATCCGGCTGCAGTGCCTTTGTGACAAACGACCGTCGTATACCCAAAATTTCCGGGATGCGCGTTCTGCAGCTCACTGATTACGCGTAAGTGTGAACCGGCGTCGTGAATTGACCAGGTCCTGCCGTTATCGGCAACGCGTTCGTGGCAATCGCGGTTCATGCTTTCGCCTTGATGTTCGCGAGCTTCTCCTGCAGCGCCTGCGGGATGAATTTGAGGTATGCCTTTTCGACCATCGCGAGCGAGGTGCCAGTTTGCGCGCCGACGGTCAAGGGATCGACCGCGTACAGCTGAAGCAGCTCACTAATCCGGGCATGCCGAAACACATAGGCTCCGACCCCTGCCGGAATCCGCGCAGCGGCCTTTGCCGTCTCGTTGACTTTTTTCGCCGCCTCACGCATCGCGCGAGCCCAGATGTGGCGGCGCCACGGTTGTTCGCCGTTTTCAGTGAAGAGCGGCGCGGCGGGCAGTTTGTCGGCGGCGCATTGCGTAAAGAACGCGATGCCATCCTTGTCGAGCACGGTGTAGCGCATGCGAAGCTTTGAGGATTTACGCTTGCGGTGCGAGAGCCTGAGCGTCTTGCCATCGAAGTCGCCGGCGGTCGCACTCGCGAGCTCGCTCGGCCGCGCACCGGTGAGCTCGAGTCCTCGAAAGAACTTCGCCGCGCGTTCGTCCGCGGCGGCAATGAGCGCAGTGCGCTGTGCGGCATTGAGGAATATCGCAGTACCTTCCTCCCCAACCTCATCGGTCAGGGCTTTTAAAGACCAGGCCGCGGGATTGCCGACGTGGCCGAGCTCGTGTGCACGGTGCAAGGCGGCAATGACCTGGTTACAGTAGCGATTGATCGAGCGCGGTTTGCGTCCGGGGCGCAGCCGGTCTCGCCATTCTTCGAAATCATCGCGGCTTGCCGTCTCGAGCGGCAGGGCAGCGAGGGGATCTTTGAGCATCGTCAACTTAAATAGGCCTCGCGCGGTGCGCGCCGCATCGGTGCGGCCGTGGCGTTCGAGATCGGTGAGGTAGGTCTGCAGCGCATCGGCAACTGAGAGGCGCTTTGGCGAACGCACGGCAGACCCGCCCATCTGCTGAAACCAAGCTTCGGCAGCGCGCTTGGCGCCGTCGTAGTCATTGCTCTCAATTCCCTCGAGCGCGTAATAGTGCTGCTCGCCATTGCGGTCACGGTAGCGCGCATGCCAGGTATCGGAGCCGCGCCGAAAGCCCAAGTACGCACCCTCGGCGAGCTTCATGTAGTGGGGCCAGCGCAGGATTTTTAGCCTGTCCCGCTCGCGTTTTTTTGACAAATCGGCCACGGATGTAATGCTCCGTACGAAACGGTACGAAAATATTATGCTGGACGTGACTAGATTTTGATAGATAAAAAGCCTATAAATACCGATATTTCTAAGATGGCGTTAGACAGTCTTGGACGAATTTACATCTCTTTCACGGATGTAACCGGGGTTCGAATCCCCGTGGGGACGCCATTTAATCAGAGACTTACGATCGTGGAGGCTGGATGGTCGTGAAGATGCTCCCGACGTAGACTCCAAGAGTCACGGGGTTTCGGAACTGCACGCGTGGGTTGAACTTCGCAAGCGAATCCCGAATTGCCGCGGAGACTATCGTGCGGCTCAGCAGGCCGGTGGACGGGTCACGGCGAGGCACAGATATGTTCATGATCTGCCCCTTGCACTTATTTGCACGTGAAAAACCGAGTCTTGGATCAATCGCGGCGTGTCTGCAGCTCCTCCAGTGTTCGTTTCAGTGCCTCCAGTTTCTCACCCGCCTCTGCGAGCTTTCCGGCAGCGGTCAGTTGCTGATAATCAGTGAAGTCTCGAGCCGCCTCGGCGATCAGGGCGTTGACGTCGGCCGGCTCTGTGACCCCCTTGGTTGTGGCGCTCGCTGGCCGTGCCGCGGGAGCGGCCGGTGACGCTTGCGCGCTGAGCATGGAGGGACCCGTCCCAAACAGTGCCACCATTGCCGATTCGAACGTCGGCCCGTAAGCGAGGCGATCCTGCACCGCGAGCACCACCAACCGTAGCTCAGGCATGGGACTGCGATCTGCTTGCAGGTAGATAGGCTCCGCGTAGAGCAGCGCCCGCCCGATCGGAATGACGATCAGGCTGCCGCGGCGCACGTGCGAACCTTGCTGATTCCACAGTGACAACTGACCAGACAACTGGGCGTTCTGATCGATGCGCGCCTCGATCTGCAAGGGTCCGTCGATCAGCTTGGTCTTGGGAAAGTCGTAGACCACCGCCTCGCCATAGTGTTCACCGTCGCTTCGACCTGCAATCCAGCCAATCAGGTTGTTGCGATTGGCCGGTGTGAACGGCAGTATCGCGATGAATTCGGTCGACCGTTCGCCCGGCAGGGTCATCAGCACGAAGTTTGGTTCCATGACCTGTTGGCGCTGATCGGGCATGGCGATTTCCGTGGCCACACTCCACAGATCCTCGCGGTTGTAGAACACATCGGGATTGGTCATGTGGTAGAGGCCGTACACGGCGGCCTGTACGTTCAGCAGCAGTTCCGGGTACCGCACATGCTTGCGTACGGCAGCCGGCATCGCCGCAGCGTCGCTGAACAAGCCGGGAAACACCGCGCGATAGGCGGCGATGACCGGATCGTGCGTGTCGAACACATAGAATGTCGTCTCCCCGGTGTACGCATCGACCAGGATCTTCACGCTGTTGCGAATGTAGTTGATGCGTTCAGTGCCGAGCATGTAGCGCCGCGCGTACGGGTAGCTGTCGGACGTCGTGAAGGCGTCCATCAGCCAGGAGAGTCGGCCATCCTCGCCGACCACGACGTAGGGGTCCGGGTCGAGCGTGAGAAACGGCGCGAGTTCCTGGACGCGTTCGTTCAGGTTGCGACGCATCAGCAATCGACTTTCCGACGTCACATCGTCGCTGAACGGCAGTTTTGCGAGATCGCCGCGGTCGAGCGCGATCAGCGTGCGGCGGAGGACGCCGCCGAGCCGGATGCCGCCATTGCCCTGGTACGAGGTCAGATTGTTGGCATCGCCTTGCGGGTAGTTGAATTCCTTCTGGCGAGTCTTGACGTAGACATCGGTATTTGTGAGTTCGCCGAAATAGATCTCCGGGCGTGTTACGGCCAGACCCGGAATCGTGCTCTGGATCGGCATGTTGCTGAGGACGAGTGTCGGCAGCCCTTCAGGCGTGAAGCCGTTCACTGGGTTCATCGTGACGCCGTACCCGTGGGTATAGATCAGCTTCTCGTTGATCCAGTTGCGGCTGCTTTGCGGCAGCTTGTCCACATTGAGTTCGCGCGTGGCCAGCATCATCTGGCGGACCGAACCACCGATCTGATATCGATCGATGTCGATACCTGGAAAGTCGTAGTAAGTTCGGATCTCCTGAATCTGACGGAGCGTATCCTGCAACGCTCGCCAGTCCCACAGCCGAATGTTCTCGAGCGTCGTCTGGTTGTTGGCTGGTTCCACGGCCTCGATTCCGGTGTCGGCGGGAAACGCGTGCGTCTCGATGCGGTCGAGCGCGTAAGCGCGCCGCGTCATTTCTATGTTGTGCGCAATGTAGGGCCGCTCTCGCACCAGCTGGTTCGGCGCAACGATAAAGCCGCTGACATACCACTGCACGCCGGCGACGATCAGATAACAGGCGATGGCTGGAATTGGGGCAGCAAGCAGCCAGCGCGGGCGCGGAGCCGAGACCGCAGCATACCCGGCTATGCCCGCACCGGCGACCAGCGCCACGCAGACTACCAGCATACCGTTCAGGGTGACGTGGGCGTCTGTGTAGGTAACACCCGCAAAGACGGTGCCTTCCTGGAATAGCCGCTCGAAGCGCCCCAGGTACGTGCGCACGGCGAGCATCAAAAAGAACGCGGCAAGGCTGAGTGACAAGCCGCGCCAGAGTTTGGTCTGCACCTCGGAAATTCGCCGCCCCGTCAAAATACGCGTGCTGCCGATGACAAGGACGAACACGGCAGCGATCGCGCAGACGATGACCGACAGTAACAGCAGCCATCCGGCGATGAGCTGAGAAGCCGGCAGCGTGAACAGGTAAAAGTCGAGCGATCGCCCGAAAATGGGGTCGGGCATTGTTGCGCTATGCGGCGCCTCCCAGAATAAGGCCAAGGTCATCCAGCGCCCCATCATGCTGGCGCCGGTCGCGGCGGCGACTGCCACCGACAGCCCGAGCCCAATCAGATTGAGGACGGGTTCGACCGGCAGCGTCACCGGCGTCCGGTTGACAAGAATTGTGCCGCCGATCAACTCGCCGAGCCGATCGGGCTTCAGCGCCCGGAACACTCCGTAGACGACCAGAAAGGTGATGAGGGCAAAGGCTCCGAAAGTCGCGGCCTGAAGGCTGAGCCGCGTCCAGAACACGGACGCATAGCCAAGCGATTCGAACCAGAGAGCATCAACGTAATAGGACGCTGCCGTGATGCCTCCAAGAACCGCAACACCCAAAGCAATAAGCAGGGCCACACGAGTAATTCGGCGGCGACGCGGCCGCGCGTCGATTACAAGTTCAGTAGGCTTTTCCAACATGGGGTATTCTGCGCTTGGATACTGCTGTTTGTCGCGTTAAGCGGGGGATGGCAAATCAGATAGATTGTCGCGGAACCCGATAGGTGCATCAGTCAGCTCTCGGATAGACGCGCCGTAGCGCGAGATTCAAGATTAGAACGTTGACGCGCGGTTCGCCGAAGATCCCAAGGCTGCGCGACGTGATGTCATGAAAGACATGACGATCGCGAAGACCGTGCGACTTCCCCTAGATTTGGATCAAGCAGGCCTCGCTAATCAGTCGCAACTCGCGTTGCATCCAACCATTCATGCCTGTCCTCCTTCCCCTTACGCATTGGCGTGGTCGCGCTCAATGTGGAACGTACCCCTTCCCTGCGCGATTCAGCTGCATGCATCTGACGCAATTAACTGAGACTGAGGCGACACCCATGTTCTCAAAAATAGTGTAGAAAAGCTGTGAAAAAAAGCTTCGGCGTCCTGCGCAGAAGATATCTATATTTTGGCGGTGTGTGGCGCACCACGGGAGAGAAACTGGTACTCTTCGCGCAACAGGTGCGCGACCCTCTATTGGCGAATCCGCTGGTGCACGGGAGTGCTGCTAGAATGTTTAGGTTCAGTGACAGGACTTAATAGAGCCGACAATCGAAGAGAAGGGCGAACCCGCGAAAGAGTTGCATGGCACCCGGACGAGAGTGACGGCTCTGGCGACAAAAGGTGCGATACTCGACGAATGCGCGGTTGCAGATCTTTGACAAAGGTCGCGGCCGCGCTTGTGTCGTCGGTGCGCCTAAGGATTCAGCCGAGACAATGGCACTCGCAGCGTGGCTACACCACGGTTGGCTGACATCCTAAATGAGCTTGATGGGAAAGATGACGAGTGGAATACCGTCGAAATGCAATTGCCGTTGAAGACTGAGCGCCGTTTGATTATGCAGCCACTCGGAGAACCAGCGATCCGCCGGCAGGATAAGTTTGTTCGAAAAGCAAACGCTATCCGGGAAACGGGCACTGACCTGCTTGATCAGACCCTCAAGAGATTCGACAGGATCAATTCCATAAGCGACGAAGCGTGCCGTGCGGAGTCCTTCCCTGGCACAAAAGGCTTCCGACTGATCCAGTGACCGTTCGATCCTCGCTTTCCGCCGCGGTACCGTTTCTGGTGCTGTGATCGCACTCGCTTCGACTTGAACGGCGCTGACAAAGACCATATTGCGGAAACGCCCTGGGAAAAGCCGTTGTACCCAGAGCAGCGTGTGAATTGTCGGTCCCCAGTGGTCGGTCGTCAGGAAAATGGCGGTCGCTTGCATCGGATCCGGCGGAGCCGATTTCGCAACCGCCAATTCCTCCTTGGGTAGCTCAAAGAGCTGATCGAGTTTTTGGCGCTGCCGATCGACCCAATCGTACTGCCGCCGCACAACCACGCAGCCAGCGACCACGAGGAGGGTCACGCAAATCGTCGCCCAACCGCCCTCGAAAAACTTCTCCTTTAGCGTGACGACGAGGACCAGAACTGCGACCGTGAGGCCCGCCACAGCGATCGAAAGGCGGACCACCAAATGCCTGAGCCGTACTTCGGAGCGCCGATTCCACCAGTAACGCCAAAGCCCAAGTTTCGAAAGCGTCAGGCAAAGAAATACGTTGATACTGTAGAAAACCACCAGCAAGCCGACGTCGCCATGCGTCCAAAGGAGAATCGCGACGGCGCATGCCCCGATGAAGATAACCCCGTCCTCGCGGACAAGACGGCTGGAAAGATTGCGAAAGCGATGCGGCAACCAGGAATCGGAAGCCATGTTTCCAAGCAGGGATGGCGCGAAAATCAGGATCGAATTGGCCGCAACCAGGAGAATCGCACCTTCCAGGGCGAGGGTAAGCACGAGCAGACCTTGGCTGGTGGCGTTATCGAGTCCGAGCTTGCCAATGATCGCGCTGAAAGCGATGGCATTGAGCGTTTGCCCATGCACCGGCTGGACGGACTCTAAAGAATAGAGCAGCACGATCCCCCCGGCCGTGAAAGCGAGGGAAAACGCGACATAGAGCATCGCCATGCGACCGGTCTTGAGCCGTGGCTCGGCGAGCAGATTGACGTGGTTTGACATGGACTCCACGCCGCTATAGGTGCTCCCACCCAGAGCGTAGGCGCGCAGAAAGATTGCTGCTACGAAGGTCCAGCCGGATTGGACAGAAAGGCTGCGAATGCCGGCGTTGGCGTTGTCCCACATGCCGACGAAGCGGCCTTTCTCCGACCCGATGCCGAAGACGATCAATAGGGCGTGGAGGAAAAAGAAACCCACGACAATGGGAGCCAGAAAGCGAATGGATTCCTGCATGCCCCGCAGGTTCAAGACCACCAGCAGCACGGCCAGAGCGATCTCTGCGGCCAATTTGTATATCTGCGCCGATACTGGGAGCAGGCTGAACAATGCGTCCGTTCCGCTGGCGAGGGACACCGCGATAGTCAGCACATATTCGACCACCTGAGCGGAGCCGGATACGAGCCCAAATTTGGGCCCGAGCAGGCTTGACGCGATTTTGTAACTGCCCCCGCCCGACGGAAAAATTTCCATGACCTGGCTGTACGCCAAGGCAATGACGAATACGGTTGCGGTTGTGGCGAGGGCCAGCAAAGGCGCGAGTTCGGTATGGGTGCCGAGGGCAACATAGGCCTTCTCGGGACCATATAGCGCGGACGACAAACCGTTGGCGCCGAAACCGACCCAGGCAAGCATGGCCGCCAGCAAAATGCGCTGCGATATCTCTGGATCGAGCGGATCCCGAGGTGGTCCCAGAATCAAACCGCGCAGTCGCTTCATAGTGAACCAGCTATGTCATGGTGGCGTTCTTATTCTTTTTTATTATCGTGAACACCTATGGAGTTGGTTCTGCCGATTGTCGGCTGCTCAATGCCTCTGTGAAGATTTTCCACTGCTGCTGAGTCAGCATAGTCATTTCTGTCGCTGCATCGAGCATCTCTGTCACCCAGTCGCCACGTTGCGCGAAAGCAATAAGCTCATCGGCGCTGGCCGACCCGGATCGTCCGCAAGCGCGAAGTTGATCCCAAGCCAGGATGCGTCCCATGATGGCCACAACTTCTTTGAGCCGATCCAGTTTTTTACCCCATTCGCCGATCGCCACCCGATCTTCCGAGGGTTGCAGTCCCCTCAGCGTGCAGGGGAGTCCGTCGAGTTTCACCGCGTGAAGAAAGGCGTGATCTACGGCCTGCATCCGATTCTGGACGGTCACCACCCTGCTTGCCTCGTCCGACCAAGTCGGCTGCTTGATGCCAAGCCGGGCGAGGTGGGGCACCATCGCCGACGGCTTGGCCTCCTTGATATCGAGCAGGTAATTGCTGTCAGGGGAGCCTTTTCCCTCAACCAACACCACGTATCGCTCCACGCCGAGGCTGCCGGTTCCTGCGATTCGGCGCCCAATGTCAAGCACCTGGAAAAACTTCGGGTTAGGCTGCGTGGCGGCAAAACGATCTATGAACTTGGTGACCGTCTTTTTCTGTGCATCAGAGGCTGGCAGTGCTTTCACACCGTCCAGTCTCAGACGGCGGTGGCGCCCTTTGCGAATCGTGCGCTTGTCGAGGAAGGCGGCTCGTTTGCGATCCTGCAATGTGGTCAACAGCGCTTTCACGAGACCGCTGCAGGTATCACGCTCAACCCAGAGGGGCTTGCCGCTGATGAGAGTGCTACGGTAGGCATCCAGACAGCTTTGGCTGACGGCCAGGGATTCGGCGTGTGTCGCATTGAGCGCCTCAGCCCCGCATTGGATGCTGGTCAGCAGGCGAATCACGTCCCAATTGACGGGAGCAAGGGCAGCCTCGTCGTAGTCGTTGATGTCAAAATAGACAAGCCGGTTGTCACCCTTGTAGCTGCCAAAATTCTCGAAGTGCAGGTCGCCGCAGCACCAAGCCAGAGGCGCATCGCAGAACAAGGGCGAATCTGGCAGGTGGTCGTAAAAAAGGTGGCAGGCACCACGAAGGAATATGAAGGGACTCTGCGCCATCTTGGCGTACTTCAAGGCCAGGCGCTCTGGATCGCGGCCCGCGTTGTTGCTGAATATCGCGTCGATGACGTCGGAGGCATGCTGGGAGGGTTGGTTGCTCATTGGGGGCCGATCGTGGCGTGAATAGAACAATCAATATGGGGTGACCTCAAGAAAAGGGGCCATTACGTACGCTAAGCGATCTTGGCTAAAGATAGGACTCAATGGCCGCCTGATCCTTGGTGTCGATAGCACGCCCAATCGCATTGGCAGTCAAATGAGTATCCTTTCCACCTCATCCACCGCTACCTCGTCATCCCGCCGATCATACAGTGTGAACAGGCGCCTGCGTTGGACGCCGACCGGCGCTGCAACGCATTGGTTAATTATGGGGATTGAACCTGCGACCCCCTGGCGAGTGAAAGCTTGCCGTATCCGGTGACTCGTCCGCGGATCTAAGTGTCAGTGATGCCTGAGGTAGAGGCAGCGCGAGCGAGCCGTACCGGAACCTCAGGCGTAAGCTGAACGCGCGGCAGAGCTTTAAGCTGGCGCAAATAGTCCTCCCAGAGGGTCAGGGCAACCCGCTTTTCGTCAAGATAATCAAATACATCGTAAGTGCCCTCGATCTTATCGGGGGCGTGGTTCAGAACTCTCTCGGCGATATCCCGGCTCACCTTGAGCCGCGCCAAGCCTGTCCGGCCCGTGCGCCGTAAGTCATGCACTGTAAACGTATCCACACCGATCTTCTTGAACCGTTTTAAACTGCGAGCGACGCTGCGGGAAATGAGCTTGGGATCTGCCGGTTGATCTGGGTGAGTGGCCGGCAGGACGAATCGAGATCGGGCCGCCATGTGCTTCAGCACTTTCAGTTCCGCGATGGCCCAATCCGAAAGCGGCAGCGTGTGCCCACGACCGGCTTTCGCATGCTCATCGGGGATTCGCCAGGTGCGCTCGTCGAAATCGAACTCTTTCCACTCCGCGACGCTCAGCTCACCACGTCTCTGTGGTGTTAGAAGCAAAACCATCAGCACGCGTGCGTGTCGGCGTGACCGACATACCCAGTCGATGTTTTGCACGAACGCCTGCATCTCGTCCGCGGTTAGTGCACGCTTTTTTGGCCTTTCCTTGCCACCGGGTTTTCCCAGGAGCTTTACCGGCGAGTCCTCCACAATCGCGCGCTGAATGCCGTAGAGGAAAAGCTGTTTCACCACAGCGGCAATGCGATTTGCCATCACCGGAGAGCCGCGATCCACCACGGTATCCAATAGTTCTATGACTTCGCGAGGTTTGATCGTACGGGCGTCTCGATCCTTCCATACCGGCAGCAATTCGGATTTCAGAATCCGCCGAGTGTAACCCGGCACCTTGCGGTTCGGGAGAACGTAGCGTCGGTAGTATTCACGAGCGAGTCGCTGAAAGCTAAAAGGATCGAGCTCAAGTGAAGACGCATCGAGTAGCCGGTCGAATTCATCCGTGTTCCTGATCGCGTCGTTTGAAAGGGTACCCTTGCGATGGCGCGGGATGGCTTGTCTGCGGTTGCGATTGACTCCGGCTAGCGCACGGTTCGAGCCACGCGGGTCGATGCCGCGCTGCAGCATGCAACGGAATTCAATGGCGATTTCGCGCGCCTCTGCGAGCGTTCGATCCGGAAAACTGCCGAGCGATATTCGAGTAGGCCGGCCCGCCCACCGATAGCGGAACAGCCAGCTTTTGGTGCCCCAGGGCCAAACGCGAATCAGGAGTCCCCGGACACCGGGATCACTCACATCCCGGGCATGAGGCCTCGCTTGAAGCGATTCGACAGTCTTGCTACTCAAGCCCATATTAGGAGTCGGTAACCACGTTCCGGCGAATGCATGGACATGTCATGGACACTTAGGGCTGCGATTGGATGCGTCAGCTTGCCACTCGATGTGACATGATTGCTATGCCAGGAACGATCGAAATAGCCTATAAATGCAGGCATTTTCGACGACGCGATGTTGCAGGAAGTTGCCATGGGTTGCAGGGTGTTGCATGGCCCTAGCATGAATGGGGTGCAAGGGGTCGCAAGTTCGAATCTTGTCGCCCCGACCAATTCAATCAGCGAGTTATGAACTACGAGCAGGCGGGATTGTAACTCGGGGTACCAGTTGGGGAACCCGTAGAGTTTCTCGCCGCAAACACGCAAGCCGTGTGATCGCTGTCGACCCATTGCTGTCCCCGGTGACCGTCGGCTATCGGAAACTCAACAAGCCGAGCCTTCCCATTCGCGAGCATTTCGAGCTCACCTTTCGCGGACCACGGCCGTGTCTTTCAATAACCGTTGAGCTTTTGAAATCGCCCGCAGAAAGTCTATTGGACCAAGTTTTCTTGGCATAACCAGCCGCGAATAAGTAAAGAATTGGCGCGCATCGGGCCGCTTCGAGGAGGGCAGTGCGGGCCGCGTACCGTAGGTCTCGCTTTCCCGCCCCGGCGGGCGCACGCTACCCACGAGGCGCAGGCGCTCCGCCGGGAACAACGGAGGAGACTCGTGGTTCTCGTCTCAAAGAATTACAACTACGCGAAAAGGAAATCAATCATGGCTATGTACATGCTGATGGCAAAGTATTCACCAACCGCGATGAAAGGTATTTTGAAAACCGGCAGCGATCGCGAAGCGGCGGCCCGCGCAGCTGTCGAGGCCGCGGGCGGTAAGCTGCACGGGTTCTATGGGATGCTCGGACAGGAGTATGGCCTGGCGATGATTGTGGAAGCACCCGGTCACGCCGAGTATATCGGCGCCCTCGTGCCGGCGATTAGCAGCGGCACTTTCGAATCCTGGAGGAGTATTCCGCTCTACTCTTGGGCTGATATGACGAAGGCGCTAACGATCGCGAAAAAAGTCCGCGCTGTCTACAAGCCGCCCGGTTGATCGCGAGGTTGTCTCGCTAATTTGCGCAGTATATGACGCAACGCTGCTGTGAACGCACAACGGCGGCTTAGCGGCAGCGAGTTTGATCCCGCGCATGGCCGGGTTTGGCCGTTCCGAGACGGACGCCAGTCCGGCGACTGCAGAACGTCCCAGATCGCCAAGACCGGCCTGGGACCGTGACGAAATAGCTGCCGCGCACCGGAAATTCGGGGTAATGATCGATTGCATTTGATATTCTCAGTCTGGTCGCCAGTTTACAATTCGGCGCGATCCTGCCAACCCGCCAACGTATTAGTACTGGCGACAAAGCGCTAAAATGGATTTTGGGGATGGTCCGCCTAATTATTCAGGGAGAATAATATGCAAATCAGCAACCTGATCGGCCGAGCGAAATCGATTCTACTCACACCGCGCGCCGAATGGCAGGTGATTGCAGCGGAGACTGACACCATCCGCGGCATTTACACGGGATACATCATGATCTTGGCGGCAATACCTGCCGTTAAGCTCCTTCTATCGTCGCGCTTCTTAGGCGTGTCCATCCTCCCGATCGTCATCACCACCTACGTCCTATCGCTGGCTGGCACCTTCCTCGTCGCACTGATCGTCGATGCGCTTGCACCGACTTTCGGTGGCCAAAAAGACCGCGTGCAAGCGCTTAAAGTCGTGGCCTATGCCTACACGGCGGCCTGGGTCGCAGCCATCATCGGCATAGTGCCGGGCTTGGGTTTGCTGTCGGCATTGGCCGGCTTGATCTATGGACTTTACTTGCTGTATCTGGGGTTGCCTTTCACAATGAAGTGTCCGGCCGAGAAGTCGCTCGGATACACCGTGGTGACCGTGATCGTCGCCATCGTCGTCTCGATCGTCTTAGGTCTCATCGTGCGCTCGGTTGGCGGCTTCGGTGCTTTCGGCGGCGGTCCGCTGATGGGAATACTGCGGCCGCAGGCGACTGGTTCGTCCGTCCTTTCCGATCACAGTGCCACAGGTAATGCTCTGAACGATTACGCTAAACGCATGGACGATGCCTCTAAACAACTCGAGAGCGCACAGAAATCCGGCGATGCCGCAGCGAAGGCCAATGCCCTAGGGCAGTTCATGGGCACGGCGTTGGGCAGCGGCGGAAAGGTCGAGTCCGTCGCACCGGATCAATTCAAGACCTTTCTGCCGGAGGAACTGGATGGATTGAAGCGCACTCAACAAGCGGTGGAACGCAACGGCGCGATAGGCATGCAAATCTCCAAGGCCACGGCGACCTATTCGGATGGCGCCAATCGCACGCTGCAGCTGGAAATCGTCGATGCGGGGTCGCTGAAAGGAGTGGTGGGGTTTGCGTCCAGCTGGGCCGGAGTCGAACAGGAAAGTCAAACGGATTCGGGGTATGACAAAACGTACAAGAACGGCGGGCAATTGGTTCACGAGCAGTGGAACAATAATACCAAGAGTGGCGAATACTCCACCTTCATCGCTGATCGATTCTCCGTCAAGGTCTCGGGACAGGCGTCCGATATCAGTGATCTGAAGCGCGCGGCCGCGAGCATCAACACGAGCGGCCTCGCAGCCTTGAAGAATTCAGGCGTCGCGGCAAACTAAGGGCGCAAGAATTTAAACTTCGCCTCGCTCTGGTGCCTTGATCCGTCGGTAGCTCACTTGAGCCACGGATCATTCGGTGTCTGCGCTGCCAAATTCGCCTCCACGCATTTCCAGGGGCAGAGTCCTGCAATCCTATGCATCCACTGTAAATACCAATGGAACGCCGCTGACGAACTTAGCCGGCTATGTGATGCGCTACGGAACGAGCAGCACAGCCCTCAACAACAAGATTACCGTCGCCTCCGCCAGTGCCACCGGTGCAGAGATTACGAATCTGTCGGCGGGTAATTGGCATTTCGCGGTATCCGCCATCAACACGACCAACGTTGAAAGTCAATTCTCGGCAATCGTCGGCAAGACGATCCTATGACGATGGTAAGTGCACACCACGCCCCGTGATCGACTACCTTGGAAGGATAGGTCAAACCTGACACGCGTTTCGATCGCGCGCGATGGTGAACTCGGTTCTCGGCAATAATTTGCACATCCAACAATAGGGTCCAATTCTTGAGGTAGGTAAACCAGCAATCTACACCTGCTCGTCGACCCGTCCCAAAGCAGACCGTCGCGGGTGTCACTTCGGGGTTCTGCGACCGTCGCGCACTCGGAACCCGTCCGGTGTCTCTCATCGGCTCCGAGTTGACCATCGCGACTGGCAGTCACCGGGAAGCTCAATTCTCCACCGTTGCCACCGGCGCCGCGCGAACGATTTAAACGCAACATCCGCCGGCGTCCGCGCGAGATGGTACGTAGCGCATGTGCTCCGCTAATCCGTTCTTGACCCTGACGGTGACATGTTCGTCCAGAAAATAGGGGTCGGACCGCATGGCATCCTCAACCCGTTCTCTTAGCACTGCGTCGGGCACAATGACGGAGACTCTATTTACCAGTTACCACAATGGCCTTAAGAGAATCGTGGGACGGCGAGGGTGCTTCCTCCGCGCATACCGGAATTGTACAAGCGGCGAACCCGATGAGTATCACTACGCCATTGCGGCAAACTCGATAGAACGAGCCAGCAGCGCGAACCGACGAATCTGACGTCATAAATGGACCTCACACCACGCCGCGCAACATGAATCGTTGCCGGCACGAAATCATATTAGGCGACATCGAGAGGACACCCCCAGTTTAGAGCGTTGACCGACGATGAGGGAATATTGCCCGCCTCCCACGACCGTGGCCGGCTTGGGAGCCGTGGCGGCGTCTTGGCAGGCCGGCTGTGGCGCGGCCGCAAGCCGCAATTATTGCGCCGGAATGGTGATCAACGGCAGATTCTCGATAGCTGGCGAATGCTCCCATGATTTGCATCAGCGAGCGGCTGTTCACGCCCAGTTCACCCGCCGCGCCGCGGCTTGGGGAGTAAATGAGCGTGAACTTGTTGCCATCGGCCGGTAGCTTGAGCAGGCGGCGGATCTCAGGGGATTTTTCCGCAATATCAGGGGTCACATCTTCGCGCTGGAAGAATAGGACGGCGGTTTGACCTTTGCAGACGATTCAGTACCGCCGACATTGACTCCGGCCTGCAGCGAGTAGCCGGCGACGATGGACGAGACATCCACGAACACCGGAAGGTCCATGTAGCGCAGCTAGACGATGTTGAGGAGGGTCTGCTGTTTCCATGATTCCGCGATGGCCGCGCTGTAGTCGGCGCGATCGACCGCCACGCTGCGCGGACCCAAGTGCGCGCAGCCGGCGAGCATTGCCGACGCTGCGAGGCACAGGCCCAGGCGCCTTGCGATGCAGCAACGAAAGCGGCGTCCGGCGGTGATCCGGTTGCGTGCCCCCAGTGGTCTTCATCGTGATGCTGGTTGCGGTGTTCCCTTCACCTACCCGCTATTTTGCCTTATAGGAGAATTTTTGTCCGGCCACAGAGGCTTCGTACATGAGCCCGCCTTTGGCAATGGTGAATACGGCCATGCCTTTTTGGTACCCGCCCGCGGTTGTCGCGTCTTTCTTGCCGCCGCTTGCTCCCGCGGTGGTGGAACCCTCGGTGCCGGCGCTCGCCGAGGCGCCCGCGGTAATGGCGACCGCGCTGACGTTGCCGCTGAAGCCGAAATTGCCCGACGTGAATTCATTCAACGCTCGCTGATCCTCGAAGAAAATGATTTCGCTGTAAGCCTGACCGCCCAATTGCAATCCGATGCTGATCTGGGTCATCGAGGTGTCGCCGACGTACTTGCCTTGCTGGTAGACGCGGCCTTTGCCGTGAGCGCCGCCGATGCCGATTCCACCTTTGCCGATCGTCGGAAAAACCGCATAACCGTAGCTGGATTTGAACAGTGCGGCGCCCTGGCCCGCATTTTTGAAGAGCGCGACCGTGTCGCTGTAGCTGTCGGCGAGCGCGGGCAGGGCCGGCAGCGTCAATGAACTGATCAGTAGGCACGTACACCAGATCTTTCTCATGGTTACTCCTTCGAATAATTTAGTGAATCTACGTACATTACCGCATCCGGAAACGTATTCGCAGCATGATATTGGATGCCGCGGGGGACGGATAACCGGGAGAAATACCTAGTTGACCGGGATCGAGCACAGCCCAGGGTCACGCACAGCTTGGCGCCGGAGGGCGGGCGCAAGCGGATCGGTCGCGCTTGAGAGGCTCAGACGGCAAGCAGAGCTCGGAGCAAGGTCAGGAATTCTTCTGCGTTGATGGGCTTGCTGGTAATCCGTAGATAGGGATCGCGGGGCAGACGCTTGATCGCGGAGGTGGTGTCTCCGGTCGTGAGCACGGCTCGCAATGAATCTCCCAACATCTCGCGCAACGCGGCGATGACTTGCGTGCCGGATTCACCGTCGTTCAGATGATAGTCGCTGATCAGCAGATCGACACCATTGCCGTTGCGGACATGCAGTAATGATTCTGCCAGCGAGGCCACCGCCGTGACGTGGTAGCCCTCGAGCTCGAGCAACAAGCTGGTCGCGCTGCGCACGGCCGGATTGTCCTCCACCAGCAGAACGCGCGCTTCCCCAATGGGCCGGGATAGGGATAATCGCAATTCCGTGGCTTCTTGATGCACCGGCGCGAACGGTGAACTGCTCGCAGGTAGCACGAGCGTGAACGCAGAACCCTTACCGACCTCGGAGCGCACGTCGAGTTTGAGCGTGAGCAGCTTGACCAGCCGCTGCACGATGGAGAGCCCGAGACCATAGCCGTCGCGCGAACAGTTGCTCGGAACGTCAACCTGATAGAACTCATCGTAGATATACGGCAGGTGATCCGCCGGAATCCCGACGCCGGTATCGAGCACCTCGATACGCACCAACGCCGCCTCGTGCAGGCAGCGCAACCGGACCCAACCCTCGCGGGTGTACTTGACGGCGTTCGAGACGAGATTGCGCAGGATCTGCTCCACTAACGAGGGATCGCTGTAAACGGCGTCCTGGCAGGTTTCGACTTCGAGCTGCAGTCCCTTGTTGGCTGCAATACTCGCAAATTCCATGCGCAGCTCATCGAATATGGCGGCAACCGTGAAATCCGTCGGCTCGGGTCGGATCGCGCCGGACTCGAGTTTGCTGATGTCGAGCAAGGCATTCAGTAGTCGCGACATCGCGCCTATGGCTAGTTCCTGTTGCGACAGGGCTTCGATGGCGTGCCGATCGGTCACGCGACGGCGCAAAGTGCCGTTGAGCAATTCGATGGTTTGCAGGGGTTGACGCAAATCGTGACTGGCGGTGGCGAGAAAGCGGCTCTTGCCCTCGTTGGCGCGGTCGGCGAATTCGCGCGCGGCTTCGGCGGCTTGGTGCGCCCCGGCCAGCTGAGCCTCGACGCGCTTACGATCGGTCACATCGCGAATGGCGGCCGCAACGAGTGTTCGGTCCATATCCTCGTTGGGACTCAAGCTGATCTCGACGGGGAATTCCGTGCCATCGCGCCGTCGTCCGAAGAGTTCGAGGCCCGCCCCCATGGGACGCACGCGCACGTCGCCGACATAGCGCTCGCGGTGCCCTGCGTGGCTGGCGCGAAAGCGCTCCGGTATCAGCTGCTCGATGCTGTGGCCGATGATTTCATCATGCTCGTAACCGAATATCGCGGAAACCTGCCGATTGGCAAACTGGATGATGCCTGCGGCATCGATGATAATCATGGCGTCCGGGGCGGCGTCGAGCACGCTCCGCGCTAGTTCAGGCGGAGTGGTACGCATTGCAGCGATCCCCTCATTCGTACGGTATCGGACAAAACCCAGGCAATCAATTATACACCTCGTCTTGTGTACCCGATCATCGACGCACAATTCTTCACACAACACGTGCCGCACTTCTGCAGGCGTGTCGTCCGATTCGGGCGATATGCGTTGATTGTATTGAGATAGTTCCTGTAAAGCGAGTCGCTGAGGAGAAGGCATGAAGTCATTTCGCGTATTGAAGGCTGGTGTGGCCACAATTCTTTTGGCAGGGACACTGCTGGGAGGCTGCGTGGTCGCGCCCGCGCCCGTCTACTACCGCGGCGCGGTGGTGACCGTCGCCCCGCCGGCGCCGCTGGTCGAAGTCGTTGGCGTGGCGCCGGCACCGGGTTACATGTGGTTCGGCGGCTACTGGAACTGGGCCGGCAACAAGCACATCTGGGTTGCCGGGCATTGGGGTCCGGGCCGGCCGGGTTATTACTGGGTTCCGCACGCGTGGGCGCCCGCCGGGGGCGGCTGGCGTTTGGCAGGAGGTCACTGGCGCGCCGAAGGACGATAGGCCGCGGAGCATTGAGCGGGCGGAGCGAACGCCGGAGTCCAACAGAGGAACCGGTGCCCGATCATGAGGGCGGATGGTATTCTCAATCGCGTGCGGCCCATCTTCCATGCGCAGCTCGTCAACCGGACTTTCGGCGATCCCGGCGTCATAATCGATCTTAAATTCGAACGGCGCGCGATCCTATTCGATATCGGCGACATCAGCGTTTTGCCGACGCGCAAGCTGTTGCGCGTCAGCGATGTGTTCGTTTCGCACACGCACATGGATCACTTCTCGGGTTTCGATCACCTGCTGCGAGTGTGTCTGGGGCGCGACCGGGGCGTCAGTCTCTACGGTCCCGATAAATTCATAACGCACCTTGAACACAAGCTTGCGGCATACACCTGGAATCTGGTCGAGAACTACCAGACCGAATTCGTCATCCTCGCGCACGAGATCGACAGCCGGGGATGCGTCCAGCGTGCGCAATTCCGCAGTACGCGCCGCTTTCAACGCGAGGCGCTCCCCGCCGCATCTGCCGCTCAGGGCGTGCTATTGGAAACCCCGCTGTTCCGGGTGCGCAGCGTGGCGCTCGAGCATCACGACATCACCTCGCTGGCTTTTGCCTTCGAGGAAAGCACGCACATCAACGTATGGAAAAGCCGGTTGGACGCCTTGCGGCTCCCGACGGGTCCGTGGCTCACGGAACTGAAGCAGCGGGTGCGCGAGGGCGCAGCGGATACAACGCCGATCAAAGTGCAGTGGCGTACGCGCGATGGTTCGCAGGTCCAGGAACTGGAACTGGGCGCACTGAAGCGCCAAGTACTGGATTTCGTGCCGGGACAGAAGATCTGTTATGTGACGGATGCGGCCGATAACGAGCGCAACAGGAATGCTCTGGCCGGATTCCTGAAGGGCGCGGATCTGCTGTTCATCGAGGCCGTATTTCTGGATGCCGACCGCACACACGCGGAGCGCAAGGCGCACTTGACGGTGAGCGCCGCCGGCGCCATTGCCCGGGCCGCCGGGGTTAAGGCCGCTGTGCCGTTTCACTTCTCGCCGCGCTACCTGGGGCGCGAAGCGGAGCTGCGCGAAGAGTTCGACGATGCCTGGCAGAATGGGCAGTCAGGTGCCGGTAGCTAGCGGCGCGCTATTTGTTGAACAGTCCCTGCAATTTATTCTTGAGCGTGTCCTCGAGCTTCTGCTTCACGTTCGACTTCAGCAGCCCGGCGAGGTCCGGCCGTACCTTCGGATCGCTCATCGTGCCGCTGATCTCAACCGGAATCCCCGCAAGCGTCAGTTGCGACAGATCCGCACCGTGCGCGGAGGGCAGGGCCTTTAGGATCGTCGCGAGGATGTGATAGTCGATCCCCTTGGTGAGCAGATTCGCAGTTCCGGTCCCGGTCACGCGCAGGTATTGGGAGGCGATCATCAGATCCTTGGTGGTTGCGATGCCGCCGGCGATATCGGCCGACATTTTGAAGCGGTCGAATTTGGTCCGCCGGTCATCGTTTCCGGATGCAAGCGTCTGTTGCTTCAACAGTGCTTGCGCGCGGCTGATTTCGAACCACAGATCGATGCCGTTCACGGCACCGTCAACCAGATCCGCCTGAACCCGTCCGCTCAAATCTTTGATCAAGGCATCGCTGGTGCGTCCTTGTCCCGCGAGTTTGGCGCTTGCGTTGCCGCGCCCGGACAGGCGTTCGCTCTTGATGCTGTCCTTCAGGAGCGGTGCCATGTCGACGCCGGTGACCTCTTGTTCGAGCGCGAGCCTCGGCGTGCTCTCATGCGCGTCATAGGTGATATCGCCCGAATACTGCCCGCCGTACAGACTCGCCTTGATCGGCGAAAGATGCACCACACCCTCGCGCGCGCTGACCCCCAATTTCAAGTTCGACAAGGACATCCCCGCGACCGTGGCGCTGCCGATGCTGAAGCTGCCCCTCGTGTTCAGCGCTTTGAGCGCCGAGGTCGGTAATTCGGTCGGTTTCTCCGCGGCACGGGACGACTGATCGGTCTTTGCCTCGGCAGTTTCCGGAGCGCGATAACGATCCACATTGATGCGATCCACGTTCAAATCGAACTCGTTTGCCAGAGTCTCGGGATTCGTGAGCATAAGGCTGCCGCGAAGCTGCGAATCGTCCAGCTGAACATCGAGTTGCGTAAGCCGCAGGGTCTTCATCGCATATGAAAAGTGCGTCGAGAATGCAAGCTTCGAGAAGGCCTTCTCATCGCGCGTTTTGGGTGGTTCGACGCCGATTCGCGCCAAGAATTCGCGCAATACCAGCGGCTCGAGCTTGAAAGATCCGCCGATCGCGGGCGCATCGAGGATCTTGTCGCCGGCCATCGAGCCGGACAGCTGCGCCGGTCCGGCCTGCGCCGAGAACGCGGGCGCCTTCAGGGTCTGTGCGGCCAGATCCAAGTCGACCGAGTGCGCGACGAATTCCCAGGGCAGGCTGCGATTGTCATTCTTCAATTTCAGCTTGCCGCTGAGCGTGACGCCGGCTAGTCCGTAGCGCTTGACAGGCATATCGGGCGTGACGGTGAACGCGGATGCAAGGCTCAGGCTGTTGCCGCCGGCTCCGCTATCGAAGTCAAAACTCGCCTTGACCGGCACCGCGGCGTGTTGTGACAGGTTGCCGACATCCACGTTCAGATTGGAGATCGTGATCGCCTCGTAGCTGATGCGGCTTTGTGTGATTTCGATTCCGCCGAGCCCCTCCAGGGATTCGGAAGACTGCCGGGTCTGGCCCACGGAAGCCGGCGCTTGCATTTGCCCAAAATCCTCCCAATTGCCCTTGCCGGCCGCATTTTTCTTCAAACGCAGATCCAATCCGTCGATCTCGATGCGTCCGACCTGTAATTCCTTGTGTAGCAGCGGCAGCAGCCTCACGCGCAGCGCCGCCCTTTGCACCGACAGAAATGGCTCCTTGCCAAAGCCCTCGGGGTTGCCAAGACTCGCCGGTCCGAGCTCGAGCGCGATCCACGGGAAGACCGAAAGCTTGATATCACCCCGCAGGGTCAATTCTCGTCCGGTCGTTGTCTTGACTTGTTGTTCGATGCGCTCCTTGTAGTCGTTGGGATTGACGATCAGAGCGACTGCGAGCAACAGTAACAATGCGCAAGCGATGATTCCGGCAACGAGCAATCCCAGAATTTTTATTTTGCGCATCGTTTTCTCGTCATTTCCCCAGCAAGCTGGGTACATGCCGATTCTAGCTCAGTGCGCCGCCGGTCCGGGCGACACGAAATGAAGGAACTAGGGCGACGTGGGCGGCGGATATTTCTCCTCTCGTTCCGGGCCGCTGGAATCGAGCAGCGCTTCGGAGTTGCCGAGACGAGAGATGTAATCGGCAAGAGCATCAATTTCCTGAGGCCGCATGCTGCGAAGCGCACTGGTCATCTCGGGCGGTGCGAGGTCCTTATGCAGGGCCGCAGCGGCCTCGATCTGCCGTTTCAAATAGGGATAACTTTGCCCGGCGAGGCGGGGCACCCGGTTGCCCGCCTCACCTTGCCCGCCGACCCCATGACAAGCGGCACAGATGTGCGCGTACAGCTCCTGCCCTAGGCGCAAATGTTTTCCCGAACCTTTGACCGGATTAGGGTTCGGATCCAGGGCGCTGAGATAGTGCGCAAGCGCGAGGATTTCGTCTTGGCTGTTCACCGCAGGGTGAGCCGTCACTAGCTGCATGGCGGTATCCACCCTCGCTCCCGATCGGAACAAGATCAGCTGCCTTTCCAAATAGCGCTCTTGCTGGCCTGCAAGGCCCGGGATGGCGCCATCCGGCGAGCCCCAGGCGTTCGGTTGGTGGCAAACCATGCACGGTCTATAAAGACGGCTGCCGTCCGATATCATGGGTGCCGCCTGCGCTACGCCGACAATTGCCATGGTCAGCACGGCTTTTACCAGATGGGCCCGACATTGCCGATAGGGGTTTCGCATAGAATTAGCATAACCGTACTGCGGGATCCCACATTCAGGAGATTTACGTACTTGAATGCTCGATCTATGTAGCCGGTGAGCCGGCGCAATCGATTCAAATCGAGCGTGTGGCGGCCGGCGTCAGCGCAAGCGCAGTTTCTCGCCATATCCCGTGAGCTCTAAATAACCGCGACCCACCAATCGATGCGCCTGGTAGGCGCGCACCGCACCCTCCCAATAAATGGCGCCGGTCGACAGCCGGGTGTCGTTTTCTTGATCGTCGAGCAGCGGCTCGAGATCGATCTCCTTCGATCCCAGCTGCACCCGCCATTGCACGGGATAGGAAATGCCGGTGCGCGGCGATCGCCAGATTCGTGTCGATGCGAACCTGAGGTCGGAGGGTTCCAGAAGTTTCACCTGGCCGTCCGCGCTGCGCAGCGTGCCGCCCGCCCAGCGCGATTCATCGTGTGCGCCGCGGATGCGGAAGGCCATCAGCGCCGCGCCATCGTTCAAGTTGATGCCGATCCAGTCCCAGCCGACCGCCTCGCTATCGAGGTACTCACTCGACCACTCGTGATCGAACCACGCTTCGCCGCTGGCCGCATCGAGGCGGCCGTTGCGGCCGACCGTTCCCGTGACGGCGAGGTGCGGCAGGCTGTAGTAGTAGCTTGCCGAGCGCGGAGACGGACCCTTGCGGCTCATCCCGGAACCTCCATGAAGCAGGGCCGGCTGCGTGCCGGATAGCGTCAGATGCAGCGAGAACTCGTCCGCGTCGATGGCGGCGGTATAGATCCCGGCATCGCGCTTGAGCGTCCAACGATCGATCCGAATGTCGGTATCACCGCGGGCCGCGTCGGCCAGGCCCGGGCCGGCCCGGCGAATCTTCTGGTCCTGCCAGAGCCGGCCGCGCTGCGGATCGCTGATCGCACAGTGCGCAATGAGCAGCTGGCGCGGTGCAAAGGAACTCGGGTTATCGCCCGCGACACCAGGATTCGTGCGAAAGAACGTGATTTGGAAACCGAGCGATTCGCCGGCACGGGTGGTGAGCCAACCGGTCACATACCACCACTCCGTGCGAAACCCCGGGTGGCTGCCGAAGTCTGAGGGAAATTCGATGGCGCGGCCCGGGGTGACGGCATCGTAGGAGGGGACCGCTGAGGCTGCCGGCGCCGCCGAGGGTGCCGGTGTCGTCGAGGGTGCGGGGAGGGCAGCGGCCGCGGCCGCGAGCGCGAGTGCCGCGCCGGTCGCAAACGCCAATTTCGGCGCGTAGCTCATTACCAGTCCTCACGTACGGCGCGCACCGCGTCTTGACCGGTGGCGGTGCGGCCGCTCCAAAGTGCCGTGACGGCGGCTGCGGCTATCAAGATCAGCGCGAGTAGCGCGAGCTGCCGGCCGGGCAGCGCCAGATCGATGCTCCAATTGAACGACTGACGATTGACGACATAGACCAGCACCAGACTCAGCATGCCGCCCAGGATCAAGCCGTAAACGACCCCGAACAGGCTCATCACCGCGCCTTCGCTCGCGACCATGCCGATCACCTGCCTGCGCAGCATACCGATGTGGCGCAGCATGCCGAACTCGGCGCGGCGCGCGAGAGCGGTCGAACTCGCGGCCAAGCTCACGCCGACCAGGCCGATGATGACGGCGACCGCCTCGAGCGCATAGGTGATTGCGAAGGCCCGATCGAACAATCCGAGCGAGCGCTCGCGCAGGGCCGTGCTGGTCAGAATCTCGAGCGCATCCGGGCGTGCGAAACAGCCGCGCAATGCGGCCTCCGCGGCGGCGGGTCTGGTGCGCCCGTCGAGCCATACGGCGCCTTCGTTTGCGCTCGAATCGCCGGTGGCCCCGACATAGGCGGTGCGGGTAATCACGATCGCGCCGAACGCGCGCGCGTAGTCTCGCCATATTCCGGCGATGGTGAAGCGCCGGGTCCGACCGCCAAGGGGCAATGCGAGGGTGTCCCCCAATTTGTATCCATAGAGATCCCCGAGCGCCTCTGAAATCCAAGCGGGCTCGGTATCCTCCGGCAGCGGCGATTGCATGCGTCGCAGCAGCGGCAAGGCGTCGGCAATCTGCGCGCCGGTCGAGTTGCGTGCGATCAGGGTGACGGGCGGGTGCGCGGCGTCGAGCAGCAATTGACGGGTGCGCCTGAATTCTATTCGCGCGACTCCCGGGACCGCCGCAAGCCGTGCTTGATCCGCGGGCGACCAGTACGCCGTGTCATTGCCGAGGGGTTCGCGCATCTGCAGGTCGGCCGGCAGGAGCTTCCCCAGCCACTGTTCGAACGATGCTCGGAATGAATACACCATGATTGCCATCGCCACCATGAGACTGAAGCTCACGATCACTGACGCAAGGCTCAAGGTCGACAGTCCGATGTTCTCGCGCAATTGCGCGATCGCCGTGTCCGCGACGGTGACGTCGATGCGCGGCGCAATCTTGAGGATCTTGATCCACAGCACGGGCATCAACAGCACCGCGCCGAACAGCAGTGCCGCGATCGCGGCGTAGCCGAACACCGGAAGTCCGCCAACGGCAGGCAGTGTCGTCAGCAGCGCGCCGGCCGCGAGCAGCGCGACGCCGATGCGCCAGCTTCGGGCGGCGAACACGGTGTAGTCGGCATCGCCTCCCTTGAGCGACCGTGCCGGCGGCTGGCGGGCGGCGGTGCGAGCAGGCAGCCACGCCCCCAGCGTGGCGACGCTGGTGCCGATCGCCAGAAAGACGAGCAGGTTCAAGGGCGCGGCGCGCAGGGTGGCTCTCGCGGTATGCAGGGCGGATCCCGCGGTGTGCAGCTGCACGTTGCCGAGATCGCCCGCGACCCATTGCAACACGACGGTGGCGCACATCAGGCCGAGGAGGATGCCGGCAAGCGAACCCACCAGCCCAAGGGCCGCCCCTTCGCCGATCAGGGCGAGCTGCAATTGGCTTCGAGTCACGCCCAACGCGCGCAACAGACCCAAAGATGCGCGCCGGCGCAGCACCGAGAGCGACTGCGTGGAAAAGACCAAGAAAGCGCCGGTCAACAAGGCAACCAGCGCCAGCATATTGAGGTTCACCCGGTAGGCTCGAGTGGCCGTCACGGCGCGCTGGCGCTCGACTTCCGGTGCCACGGCGAGAATCCCAGCGGGAAGCCTTTCGCGCAGCGTCGCGCGCAGCGAGTCGACATCCGTGCCTGACTCCAAGCGCAAATCGATGCGATTCACGCGCCCGATCTTGTCGAACACCCATTGCGCGGAGGCGATGTCCATGATGCCCAAGGCCTGGCCGTAGGCTTCTTCGGAAAGGATGCCGACGACCCGCAGCGACTTGGGCGAATCGCCGACCATGATCCGCAGCTGATCGCCGCGCTTAAGATGCAGCCGCTGCGCGGCGCTGGCGCTCAAATAGATGCCATCGGGTCGGAGAAGATCAAGTACGCCGCCCGCCATATCGCCGATGAGCGCGGGTTGCAGAGCCGCCGCGCGAAATGGATCCAAACCGAGCACCTTGAGCGTATCGCGCTGCCCGGGCAGCGCGACCTCGAGCTCGAGCACCGGACTTGCGAGATGCACGGCGGGGTCTCGTGCGAGCGTAACGAAGAGGTCTTCCTTGAAACCTTCACGGGGACCCCGCACCACGAGGTCGGGCTCGCCGACCAGCCGTTTCGCCGCCGCGCTGAATTCCCCCAGCGCCACGGCGTTGATCAGATGCACGGCCGCGCCAAGTGCGACCCCGAGGGCAATCGCGAGCACCGTGACCGACAGACGCACCGGCTGTTCGCGCCACTGCGACAAGAGCAGGACGCGCCAAATCGTCCATGAAACGCCGGGCTGCACGCTGCGGTTCAAGCCGAGGACACCAGGGGCTTGAGTCCCTGTCCGTCGAGAACCAGGATGCGATCGGCGGTGTCGGCGGCGTTGCGCGAATGGGTGATCAAAATACCGGCTCCGGCGTTCGCTTTGACTTGGGTGCGCAGCAACGCGAGCGTTTGCGCCGCACTGCGCGGATCCAGGTTTCCGGTCGGCTCGTCCGCCAGCACCAGCCGCGGCCTGTGCACCAGCGCACGAGCAATCGCAATCCGCTGCAGCTCGCCGCCTGAAAGCTCGCGCGGATGGCGCCGCGCCAAGGCTGAAATGCCGACCGCCTCGAGCATTTGCGCCGTTCGCTGAGTGCGCTCCGGCTCCGCCACGCGCAGCAGTTCGAGCGGCAGGGCGACGTTTTGTTCCACGGTGAGATACGGCAGGACGTGAAAGGCTTGAAACACGAATCCCACCGAGCGACGGCGCAGCAGCGTGATTGCATCGTCATCCATGAGCGACAGATCGAGCCCTTCCAAGCAGACGCACCCGCAGTCCGGGCGATCGAGGCCGGCAAGCAAATTCAGCAGCGTCGATTTGCCTACGCCCGATTCACCCATGATGGCGAGATACTCACCGCGCCGCAGTTCGAGGTTCAAGCCTTCAAAAATCGGCGGCCGATCGTGCCCGAAGCGCTTGCTCAGATTCTCCAGCCGTACTACCGCGTTCTCTGCCTCCATGCCCTTGCGGTCAAGCGGCGTCGACGCCAATCACGGCCTTGACCTCCAGGAAGTCGCGCAGCCCGAATTCTCCGTATTCGCGCCCATTGCCGGACATTTTGAAACCTCCAAACGGGGTCTTCATGTCGCCCGAGGCTCCGTTCAACGCCACCTGGCCCGCGCGGATGCGGCTTGCCACGCGCCGCGCCCGGATATTGTTTTGCGACCATACGTAGGCCGCGAGCCCGTACGGGGTATCGTTGGCGATCTGCACGGCCTGTTCCTCGGTCTGGTACGGCAAAATGCACAGCACCGGACCGAAGATCTCCTCGCGGGCAATCGTCATGTCATTGCGTACGCCGGAAAAGATCGTCGGCCGGACGAAGTAGCCTTTGGCCAGGCCCTCCGGGCGACCGGCGCCGCCGGCGATGAGCTTGGCGCCCTCCGCAATGCCTTTTTCGATATATCCCTCGACGCGATCGAACTGCACTTTGGAGACCACCGGTCCCACCGTCGTGCCTTCCGAGGTCGGATCTCCAACCACGACCGATGAGGTGATGCGCTTCGCGATCGCTTCGACTTCGGCGAGTCGCGCCGCCGGCACCAGCATGCGCGTCGGTGCATTGCAGGATTGCCCTGAATTCTGGAACACGTGCAGCACGCTCTGCTTCACGGCGCGCTCGAAGTCGGCATCGTCCAGCAGTATGTTCGGCGATTTGCCGCCAAGCTCCTGGTGTACGCGCTTGACGGAAGCCGCGGCATTTTTCGCCACTTCAGTGCCGGCCCGCGTCGAGCCGGTGAACGACACCATATCGATGTCGCGATGTGAGGCGAGCGGCGCGCCAGCGTGCGGACCGTCGCCGTTGATCAAATTGAACACGCCGGCGGGAACGCCCGCCTCGTGCATCACGTTGGCCCATATGACGGCGCTGAACGGCGAATATTCGGAGGGCTTGAGGACCATGGTGCAGCCGGCGGCCAGCGCCGGAACGACTTTCGCGGCGATTTGGTTCATGGGCCAGTTCCAGGGCGTGATCAGGGCGCAGACGCCGACCGGTTCCTGCACCAGCCGCGTGGTTCCCTGCATCTGTTCGAATTGAAAGGTTTTCAGAACCTCGATCATGGCGCTGATGTGCCCAACGCCGATGCGGGTCTGCGAGCCCTTGGCAAGCTTGATCGGCGCACCCATTTCGGTGGAAATCGCCCGGGCAATTTCGTCGTAGTGGGCGTTGTAGGCGGCGAGCACGCGCTCGAGCAGCGCGAGCCGCTCCGCGGGAGTGATGCGTGAATAGCCGTCGAAGGCACGCCGTGCCGCAGCCACCGCACGGTCCACGTCCTTGGGTCCACCCATGGAAATGACGCCGGCGACGGCTTCGGTGGCGGGATTGATCACCTTGAATTCGGTGGCTTCGATCGGATCGACCCAGGCGCCGTCGATATAAAAACGTCGATTGTCGTACATCATCAAAGCCTCTCCGAATGGTGAAATTCCGCTTATCATTCTACGCGCTGGCCGAGGGCCGCGCTGCGGCCAATGTCGTCAGGGGCCGACGCGTGGTCGGCTGGGGCGGCCAAACACATCATTTCGCTGAGGGATTGCGGTCCCAGTTCGCATTTCTTCAAGTTGGCAATTCTGTTGCTTTGGCAAACGAATTAGCCTTGTTGCTGGGCAATTATCGGCTTCAAGACCCTAGCCATCGAACCGAGAGTCTTCGGGAGCGTCCTTGGGGCGCCGTGGGAGTTTTCATACATGCCGCATAAGGCAGCGTTGGTTTTTCTGGTCGGTCTTGCCTGCTGCGCGGCGTCGATCCCGGGGCAGTCGCTCGCGGCCGGCCCGGAATTCAATCCGGTGCACAGGCACCCGGTGGCAATCGGTCCTGAAGCCGATCGGCTGATCGTCGGATTTCGCGCGGCACCGGGCAACGCGGTGATCAAGGCGCAGATTCCGCGGATGGGGACCCGTGCCTATAGTGTGACGCAAGCGCAAACGACGCCCGCGGACCTGCGGGCGCTGGCGCAGCGCGCGGGTCTCGATATGGCGAAGTCGCGTCAAGTGACGCCGAGCATGCACGTGATGTTCCTGCCGAAGACGCTCTATGGCGCCGAGGTTGCCGCCGCCCTCGATAAGCTGCGGGCCGACAGCCAAGTGAAATTCGCCGACATCGACCAGCGTCGCTATCCGCTCGCGCTGCCCGTGGTGCCCAATGATCCTTTGTTCCTGCCCACGCCGGGCGTCGCCAGCGGCCAGTGGTACATGAATACGCCGAGCTCGACGCCGGTCACGCTGGAAGGCGGGGTGCAGACCACGGATTTGTCGGCGACCGATGCGGTCTCGGCCTGGGGCATCACCACCGGCAGCAGCGGCATCGTGATCGCCGATGTGGATACCGGCGTGCGCTTCGATCACCCCGATTTGCTGCGGGCGGGTCCGGCGTCCCTGGGCGCGGGTTTCGGCGGCCGGCTGCTGCCGGGCTATGATTTTGTGGGCGAGGACTACAATCCGAACAGCCCCTATAACGCCTTGGGCACGTACTTGAAAGCCAACGACGGCGACGGCTGGGACCCCGATCCGTCGGATCCCGGAGACTGGCTCGACAGTACGGATGTGCAAAATTCGTTGTTTCCGATCGCGGACTGCGGTGATCCTTCGCAGAGCGGAGGCCTCATTCCGAGCTCCTGGCATGGCACGCGTGTGGTCGGGGTGTTCGGTGCGCTCACCAACAATGGCGCGGGCATTGCCGGCATGAGCTGGGGTCCGTGGATTCTACCGGTGCGCGCGCTCGGCAAGTGCGGCGGCTACGATTCGGACATCATCGCCGGCATCGAATGGGCCGCGGGCATGCCGGTCTCGCCGCCGAATGCCGCGACTTCCTCGACGGCGACCATTCCCGACAATCCGTATCCGGCGGATATCATCAACTTGAGTCTCGGCGGGAGCGGTGCGTGCCCGAGCGCCTATCAGGACGCGCTGACGTCGGTGACCCAATTGGGGGTGCTGGTGGTCGTGTCCGCAGGCAACGGCGGTACCCCCGGGCAGCTCGCGCCCGTCTCGGCCCCCGCGAACTGCAGTGTCTTGGTGCCTGGGGTGATCGCGGTGGCCGGATTGCGCAACCTCGGCACCAAGGTGGGCTACAGCAGCTTCGGAGCCGAAGTGAGTGTCTCCGCTCCGGCCGGCAATTGCATCAACAACGGCCTGCCGTGTCTGCGGGCGATCGATACCACCACCAATCTCGGCACCACCGTGCCCGCCGCGAATGGCTATACCGACGAAATGAATCCGAATTTGGGCACCAGCTTTTCGGCGCCGATCGTCTCGGGCATTGCCGCTCTGATGCGCTCGGTCAACAATAATCTCACGCCGGCGCAGCTGGCGGCGCGCCTCGCAGCGAGTGCCACGCCGTTTCCGACGAGCGCGCCGCCGCCGGCAGGCCCACCGACCTGCCCGACGACGGAACCGGACACCGGACTCAGCCCCGGCGAGTGCGCTTGTCCCAATCCTGGCGGCCAATGCGGCGCCGGTATGGTCAACGCGTTGAGTGCGGTCCAATGGGCACAAAGGCCAATCGGCGTCATCGCGATCCCCGCCATTGTGGCGCCGGGCAGCGTGTTCGACGCGAGCCACAGCGTCGCCGCCTGCAACACCAGCGCGGCCCCACCGGTGCCGCTCAGCATCGTCTCCTATGCATGGAGTGCGACTCCGACAAGCATCATCGTCAGCGGTCAAGCCATGCCGCAGGTCACGGTGAGTCCCGTTGCCAAGGGAATTCTGACGTTGACCGTTACCGATTCGGCCGGCAATGTCGATGTCGAAACGGTCAGCTTTCCCACCGCCGGCTCGGCGACCAGCACCGCTCCCGCATCCGCGGGCACCAGCGCCACGGCGTGCCCGGCCGCCCTGAGCGTGAGCCCGTCCGCGCCGACCGTTACGGAGTCTTTTTCACCGGCGAGCGTCGGCGAGAACGCGGTTTCAAATCTGGTGATCACCTTGTCGAATCCCAACGGCTTCACGCTTATCCAATCGGGCATCAGCGCGACGCTGCCCGGCAATCTGCTGATTCCGACCACGACCTCACCGGCGACGACCTGTACCGGTACGGGGATATCGCTGACCAATACCTCCGCTTCGCTCAAGCTGAGCGGCGCCACCATACCGGCCAACGGCAGTTGCACGATCGATGTGCCGGTCAACAGCGCAGCGGCGGGTAGTTACGCGAGCGTGATTCCCGCGCAAGCCTTGAGCACCGTGCCCGCCGGCGGCAACAGCGCGGCCGCGAGCGCCACACTGACCGTGACCGCGCCGAGCGGGGGTGGCGGGGGCGGGGCATTGGAATGGCTGGATCTCCTGTGCTTGGGCGGGGTTTTGCTGGCGGGCAGGCGCCGTTGCCCGGACCCGCTAGAATAGGCGGCATGATCCAAGCGAACACTGCGCGCACCCTGATCGAATCGGTGAAAACGCATCGCGACCCGCGGGGCGGTGTATTCGAGCCGCTCAATGATGCGCAGCTCGCGCAGCAAAAGAACGTGCACGTGGTGCTGACCCTTCCTGACGAGGTGCGCGGCAATCACTTTCACCAAGCTGCCACCGAAACGGCCACCGTCGTGGGTCCCTGCCTGGTGCGCCTGAAGGAGGCGGCCGGTATTCGCGATGTGCAAGTGCCGGCTGGCGAGACCTGGCGATTCACCATACCGCCGGGCGTGGTGCATGCCTTCCGCAACACCGGCGATGAAGTCATGGTGCTCATTTCGTTCAGCACCCACGTGCATGATCCCGCGGGCGGCGACACCCTGCGCGAGCAGATCCTCTAGGAAAGCCCGGGTTCTAGGAAAAGCCGAGTTCGTATCCGCGCTTGAAATCGCGTATGTGCTTCTCCATCCAGGTGCGCGCGAGTTCGCTGCGGCGCAGTCTGATTGCGCTCGTGATCCGGCCCTGCGCCTCGGCGATTCGTTTACGCGCCTGCGGCACCCGATCGATGAGCCGCGTGAGCGTCGGTGCGAGCAGCAGATTGAGCGGCGCCTGCGATAGAGCGAGCACCTGATTGCCGCTCGCGGCGGCAACCGCGGTAAAGAAATCCACCACCGCGGACACGGCCGCTGCGGTGTCCGCAGCGTTGCGCTTAAAGCGCGCGCCGGTGCGGACCAAGTCCCGCAAATGCGCCTCGGTGCGCCGCGCGGCCGCGTACTGCGCCGCCGCCGGCTCGATGGCCATCATGGCCTCCCACAGCTCGATAAAGGTCACATCGTTCAGCGCGAGTGCGCGGCTCACTCCGGAACTCACATCCCGCGGCTGAGGGCGTGTGACCCGCAAGCGCTTCTCGCCGCGCCCGCGCCCGAGCAGGCCCTGGGTCTCCAATTCGCGGATGGCCTCGCGAACCGTGGAGCGGTTGACGCCGAATTGGCGCGCAAGATCGGCTTCGGAAGGCAGCGGATCGCCGGTGCGCAGCGAGCGCTCGACGATTCGTTGCTCGATGACATTCGCTATCTGCCGGTAGGCCGGATGATCGTCCAGCGGTTCGAACAAGTCGCTCACCCGGTCTCCCCGAACAGCTCCCGACCGATCAACATGCGGCGGATCTCCGAGGTGCCGGCGCCGATCTCGTAGAGCTTGGCATCGCGCAGCAGGCGCCCGGTCGGATAATCATTGATGTAGCCGTTGCCTCCCAGCAGTTGAATCGCGTCCAGGGCGGCGCGAGTCGCCGCCTCGGCGCAGAATAGAATGCAGGCGGCGGCATCCTTGCGCGTCGCGTCGGCGCGATCGCAGGCGGCCGCCACCGTGTAGGCATAGCTGCGGCAGGCGTTGAGCGAGGCATACATGTCGGCGAGCTTGCCTTGGATCAGTTCGAAGGTGCCGATCGGTTGGCCGAACTGCCGGCGTTCGCGCACGTACGGCACGGCCACATCGAGCGCCGCGGCCATGATTCCCAAGGGTCCGCCGGACAGCACCACCCGCTCGAAGTCGAGGCCGCGCATGAGCACGCTGACCCCCTGGTTCTCCTCGCCGAGCAAGTTCTCGGCCGGAACCTCGCAGGCGTCGAAGACCAGCTCGCTGGTGCTCGAACCGCGCATCCCGAGCTTGTCCAGTTTCTGTGCGGGCCGGAAACCTTCGAAACCCGCTTCGATGATGAAGGCGCTGATGCCGCGCGCGCCGGCCTCGGGGTTGGTCTTTGCATACACCACCAGCACATCCGCCTCCGGGCCGTTGGTGATCCACATTTTCCGGCCGTCGAGCACGTAGCGATCGCCGCGCCTGTGCGCTTTGAGCTGCATCGACACCACATCGGAGCCCGCGCCCGGCTCCGACATGGCGAGCGCGCCCACGTGTTCGCCGCTGATCAACTTCGGCAAATAGCGGCGCTTCTGCTCCCCGGTGCCGTTCAGCGCCAGTTGGTTGACGCACAGGTTCGAGTGCGCTCCGTAGCTCAAGCCGACTGCGGCCGATGCCCGCGATATCTCCTCCATGGCCACCGTATGCGCGAGATAGCCGAGGCCGGCGCCGCCGTCCTCGGGCGCGACGGTCAGGCCCAAAAAGCCGAGGTCGCCCAACTCCCGCCATAAATCGCGCGGAAAGAGGTTGCTGCGATCGATCTCGCTGGCGCGCGGCGCAAGGCGCTCCTGCGCGAAGCGCCGCGCTTGATCGCGCACCGCGTCGATCACCTCGCCCAAGCCGAAATTGAATTCGCGGTAGGAGGCGGCGCCGGACATCGTCAAAGGATCGCCATTGTGATCGCACCCATTGTCATCGGACCCGAAATAGTTGGATAATCGGACTGTCCGACAATTGTGCCACTTCGCTGGCTGCATTGACAATGGCGGGAAGCAAAACGATGGCCAAGATCCGCTCGAATATCGAACCCCGGTCCCCCGAATTCTCCGCCAACCGCGCCGCAATGCAGTCATTGGTGGCGGAATTGCGCACTTTATTGCAGCGCAATACGCTGGGAGGCAGTGCCGCGGCGCGCGACAAGCACCGCGCAGCGGGCAAACTTCTGGTTCGCGAGCGGGTGGATGCCTTGCTCGATCCCGGCTCGCCATTTCTCGAGCTCTCGGCGCTCGCCGCCCAGGACGTCTACGACGACGAATTGCCGGGCGCGGGGCTGGTCACCGGCATCGGGCGGGTGGGCGGCAGAGCCTGCATGGTGGTCGCCAACGATCCGACCGTGAAAGGAGGGACCTACTACCCGCTCACCGTCAAGAAGCACCTGCGCGCGCAGGAGATCGCCGGCGAGAACGCCTTGCCGTGCATCTACCTGGTGGAAAGCGGCGGCGCCTTCCTGCCGAAGCAGGACGAGGTATTCCCGGATCGGGAGCATTTTGGGCGGATATTCTTCAATCAAGCGAGGCTGTCGGCTCAAGGGGTCGCACAAATCGCCGTAGTGCACGGCTCCTGTACCGCCGGGGGCGCGTACGTGCCCGCCATGTCCGATCACGCGATCATCGTGCGCAACCAGGGCCGAGTTTTTCTCGGCGGACCGCCGCTGGTGCGCGCCGCGACGGGCGAAGAAATCGACGCCGAGTCACTCGGCGGTGCCGACGTGCATTGCCGCCGCTCGGGCGTGACCGACTACTACGCCGAAAACGACACACATGCACTGGCTTTCGCGCGCCGCGCGGTCGCGCGCTTGCGCGCACCGGCCGCCGCCCAGGCGCCGGGACGCTCGGCGGAACCGGACTATGATCCGCTGGAATTGTACGGGATCATTCCCCCGAGTTCGCGCAAACCCTACGATGTGCGGGAAATCATTGCTCGGCTCGTCGATGCTTCGTGGTTCGACGAGTTCAAAGCGCTGTATGGAACCACGCTGGTGTGTGGATTTGCCGATGTCCATGGGTTTCCGGTCGGCATTTTGGCCAACAACGGCATTTTGTTTTCCGAAAGCGCGCTGAAGGGCGCGCACTTCATCGAGCTTTGCTGCCGCGAGGGTATCCCGCTGGTGTTCTTGCAAAATATTTCGGGCTTCATGGTGGGACGGGCCGCCGAGGCCGGCGGCATCGCCAAGGACGGCGCGAAGTTGGTCACCGCAGTTGCGTGCGCGGCGGTGCCGAAGTACACCATCGTGATCGGCGGCAGCTTCGGCGCCGGCAACTACGCGATGTGCGGGCGCGCCTACGGACCGCGCCTGCTGTTCCAGTGGCCCAACGCGCGAACCTCGGTGATGGGCGGCGAGCAAGCCGCTAGTGTCCTGGCCACCATCAAGCGCGAGGCGCTCGAGCGCGCCGGCGGGGCGTTGAATGAGACCGAGGAAGAGCAATTGAAGGCGCCGATTCGCGACCAGTTCGAGCGTCAAGGGCGGCCGATTTACGCCTCCGCGCGTCTCTGGGACGACGGCGTTCAGGATCCGCTCGACACCCGGCGCGCGCTGGGACTGGCACTCGCGATGACGCCGTCGCGGCAAGCCGCCGTCACTCAGTTCGGCATCTTCCGAATGTGAGCGAACCCATGCCCCACAAGCTGCCGCAACGCCTGCTCATCGCCAATCGCGGCGAAATCGTCTGCCGCATCGCGCGCAGCGCGCAGCGCCTCGGATGGACCGTCATCGCGGTCTACTCCGATGCCGATCGCGGCGCGCAACACGTGCGTGCCGCTGACGAGGCGTATTACCTGGGGCCCTCCCCGGCGGCGCAAAGCTATCTCGATCAGGCGCGCGTGATCGATCTCGCGCGGCGCGTCGGCGCCGACGCGGTGCATCCGGGCTACGGGTTCCTGTCGGAGAACGCCGACTTCGCTCAGGCGTGCATCGCCGCGGGATTGACCTTCGTCGGTCCGCCGGCGGCGGCGATTCGCGCCATGGGCTCGAAGAGCGCATCCAAGGCGGCGATGGCGGAGGTGGGAGTGCCGGTGGCCCCGGGCTATCACGGGACCGAGCAATCGACCGAGCGGCTGACCGCGGAGGCCGTGCGGGTCGGCTTCCCGTTGATCATCAAGGCGAGTGCCGGCGGCGGCGGCAAGGGCATGCAGGTGGTGCGCTCGGCGGGCGAGGTGGCGGCGGCCATCGAATCGGCGCAGCGCCTGGCGCGAACCGCGTTCGGCGATGACCGCCTGCTGCTGGAGCGCTACTTTCCGAAAGCGAGACACGTCGAAGTGCAAATATTCGCCGATGCGCACGGCGACATCGTCGCGCTGTTCGATCGGGATTGCTCGGTGCAGCGGCGCCATCAAAAGATAATCGAGGAGGCGCCGGCGCCCGGTCTGCGGCCGAACGTTCGCACCGCGATGGCGCAGGCGGCCATCACGGCGGCGCGTGCGGTCGGCTACGTGGGCGCGGGCACGGTCGAGTTCCTGCTCGATGAGGCGCAGCACTTTTACTTCATGGAAATGAACACCCGGCTGCAGGTCGAGCATCCGGTCACCGAATTCATCACCGGCATCGACCTGGTGGAATGGCAGCTCAGGGTCGCGCGCGGCGAGCGATTGCCGAAGAGCGCGGCGCAAATCACCTCGCGCGGGGCCGCCATCGAGGCCCGGCTCTATGCGGAAGATCCGTCGCGCGACTATCTGCCGAGCGTCGGTCGAATCTCACACCTGCGCTGGCCCGAAGCGCAACCCGGCTTGAGACTGGACAGCGGCGTCGAGGCGGGCGATGAGGTCTCTCCGTACTACGATCCGATGCTCGGCAAGCTCATTGCCTGGGGCGAATCGCGGATCGAGGCCGCCAATCGTTTGGCGAAGGCGCTCGCCGAGTTGGAGGTGGTCGGTGTGACCACCAATCGCGCGCTCTTGATGAGCGTACTTGCCGATGAAGAGTTTCGGCGCGCTTCGGTCGCGACCGATTTTCTCGAGGCGCGGCGCGCGCACCTGGCATTCGGCGAACCGCGCCCCTCGGCGCAAGATGCCGCTCTCGCCGCTCTGTGGTGCGCGAGCCGCGAAACGAATTCCGGCGCACTGTGGGCCGATACCGGCGGTTGGCGACTGGCCGGCGCCGCGGCTGCCCGTTGGCGGATCGGCGAGGAGTGGGTGACGCTCGAACGGACGGCGGGGACGAGCTACCGGGCGCATGTCGGCGGGCACGAGTATGCGCTCGCCGTCTTGAGCCGCACGAAGTCCGGGTTCGAGGTCGAAATCGCGGGACGCATTCGCCGCATTCGCATGCTCGAGTCCGGCCAGGACTTGAACCTGTTCGACGGCGGGCGGCACGTCCAATTGCGCGTCGCGCTGACCGAGGACGCGCTGCAGGCCGCTGACTTGGCGGATGCGGGCTCCTTGGTCACGCCGCTGCCGGGCACCGTGGTCGCGGTGCACGTGAGCGCGGGGCAGAGCGTGGCGCGCGGCGCACCGCTCATGACGATCGAGGCCATGAAAATGGAACACACGGTGACGGCTCCTTACGCCGGTATCGTCGAGCGACTCCCGTTCGGCTTGGCGGATCGGGTGACCGAGGGCGCCGTCCTGGTCGAACTGTCGCCGCTTGCCCCGCGGGATGTGAGCCTCTAGCCGGAACTATTCATGAATTACAGGAAAGCGCGCAGAAGGCTAGGCCGCCCCGGCTTCGGCGTCCGCCAACGGCGGCAGACTGATCTTGAATCGGGTCTCGTTCCCGAGCAGGCTCGCCAGCGCGATCTTACCGCCGGCTTCGTGGATGTAGCGCCGTACCAAGGACATGCCGGTGCCGTGCTGCGGACCGCCCGGCGAATTTTCGCGCGTGGTGTAGCCGGACTTGAATATGAGTTTGATGGCTTCCCGGTCGCGCAGGCGTGCGGCGGCCTCGCCGGTCACGACCCCCTTGGCGATGGCAGTCGCGCGCACCTGATCCGGATCCAGGCCGCAGCCGTCGTCTTCGAACAGGAACTCGAAGCCCTTCTCGGGCAGGGTCTTGAATTCCAACCGTAGGGTTCCATTCGGCGACTTGCCCTTCGCTTGGCGATCGGCCGGGGTCTCGATGCCGTGCATCACCGAATTGCGAATGAGCTGAATGGCGACGTTCTTGATCGCCGACTGATAGGCTTGCGGAACCAGCTGCAGGCCCTGGCAATCGAGAATCACGGTCTTGTCGTGCTCCTGCGCGACGTGGTCGGTGAGCGAGCGCAGGGTGCTCTCCAGGCTTCCGGCCGGGGCCGAACGCTGAGCCCCTGGCAGCGGTTTCCGGTCCGATTTTTCAGGCGTGAATTTCGGCGCCTGTATGATTTGGGTGCCGTTTTCGGTCATGCTCGACGCCTGCGCCAGCGCAGCGGCGGTGCGCGCCGGTGCCGCGGATTGGGCCAGGGATTTGAGCGACGCGAATTGCCCGTAGAGCTGGTCCAACTTCACCGCGAGCGGCAGGAACTCGCTGCCGCTCAAGGATTTTCGGCTGCGCAGATCGTGCAACGAGTCCTCGAACAGCCGCGCGGCGCCCTCCAGCGCGGACAGCTTGAATGCCGCCGCGTCGCGCCTGACCCTATCGACCTCATCGAGCGCCTCTTCGAGCTTGTGGCGGAACGCCTCTTCCTCGCGGGCCGGCTTCTTCAAGATCGAGTTGACGGTCTTCATCGAAGCTTCGGTTCTTTGCAAAAAGGCGGCAAAGTGCGCGCCGCCCAAGTGCAGCACACCGCGCAGGATTTCGCCTTGCATCTGCGCCTGGACCCGCAATTCTTCCAATTCGCGAGCCATCTGCGCGTGCGCAGTGACATCGGTGATGCGCACCAGCCACATGCGCGCTTCACTCGGAGTGTCGATCGGGTAAAACTCGAACGAATAATGCGCGACCTCGAATGAGCCGTCGGGATTGGCCAGGCGCACGTCGACGTCCTTGAGCGGATTCGAGCCGGCAGGGTCCGGGCGCGGCAGGGATCCGATCAACCCGCCGACATAATTTCTCGCCACCGCCATGGTCTTGGCGGTGACCAGAGGTGCGAGCAGCCGGTCGAAGGTCAGATCGCTGAAATCCTGACGGCGAAACAGGGTCGAGAGCGACTGCGATACCTGCGGTTGGATTTTGTTGGTGCCGTCGATCAGAAGCAGGCCCTGTTCGCTGTTCGCGAGAATGGCCTCGGTCAGCCGGTTGCTGGCACCGAGTAGTTCCTGCTTCTCGCGCTCGTGTCGCTTGGCCGTGATAAACATGGATCCCAAGCCTGCCAAAGCGGGGAGCAGGGGGGCTTGATGAGTGTCACAGCCTCGAGTCTTTTATGACATAAGCTGCGTCCCGTTCGGGATGGATGTGATCGGCGTCGCAATACCGCAGAGCGACTTCACGCGACGGCGGCGGCCGTGGGCGCCAGATCCGCCAGGAGTTCATCCGCCGAGGGATAGCGCTCCGCCGGCCGCTTCGCCATGAGGCGGTCGAGCAGGGCCTGCTGCTGCGCCACATTGGGCGGCAGCCGCGGGATGGGCGAGCTGGCATGCTGGGCCATGATGTCCACGGCGCTGCGGCCGCTATAGGGGCGCTGGCCGGTGAGCATCTCATAGAACATCACTCCAAGGCTGTACAAATCGGTGCGCGCGTCGACGCGCTGGCCCTGGGATTGTTCCGGGCTGATGTAATAAGGCGAGCCCAGCACCTGGCCGGCGGCGGTGGTGCTCGGATCCTGGAGCGAGCGGCGCGCGAGCCCGAAATCGATGAGGACCGGGGAATTGTCTTCGCGCAACATGACGTTGGCGGGCTTGAGGTCGCGATGCAGGATCCCGAACACGTGAATGACGCGCAGCGCTCCGGCAATGGCGCGCAGGTAATACAGGCTTTCGTCGATGCTCATGGGGTTGCGCAGCCGATCACGCAAATCGCCGCATGGAATGTATTCCATCACCAGGTATTGATGCTGCGCCAACGCCCCGAAATCATAGATCTCCGCGATGGCCCGATGTGCGATGCTGGAGATGATTTCGTATTCGCGCTGGAAGCGCTCGGCGTCGTCCAACTCGCGCGCCGAGGTGCCGCGGCTCATCACTTTGAGAATCACGTTGCGGCGCAGCCGCTCGCTTCGCGCAAGGTATACGGATGAAAAATTGCTGGTGGCAATCTCCTTGACGATGCTGTATCCGGGGACGCGAATCGACGGCGTGTCATTGGCGGGCACCAGCAGGGTCTGCGCCTCGACGGTTGCGGCGCGCTGCTTGACGCACGCTTCGGTCACGGCCTTGAGCAGAGAGTCGCGGGTGAGACTCGCCATCGGCAGATAATCCTTGGCGCCGCACTTCATTGCCCGCACCGCCGCGAGTTCGCTGCCGTGCTCCGCGAGGATGATGCAGTGCAGGTTCGGCTGTGCGCGCAGCATATGCCCCACCTGATCGAGTCCGGCGCCCGTCAACGCCTCGGTGCCGAAGTCGATTTGCACGACCACGCCGTCCGGCATGCGCTCCTGGACCAGTTGCGCCAAGGCGGCGGGCTCCGCCGCAGGGGCGGTGGTGACCTGGGCGCTCGGCCAATGGCTGCTCACATGATGGGTCAGCCATTGCAGGCGCTTGGAATTGCCGCCCACCACCAACAGGATTGGACCGGTCGCATCAGGCATAAGCTAAAGGTCTAGACTAAGGATCACCAGACTAGCCGCTGGCGCACCCGAATGGCGCGTCGGGAATTCACAATTCTGGTGGCCGGCTGCCATTAGGGGCGTTCAGGGGCCCGAAATGCGAAAAAATCTGGATATCCGTGTCCAAAAGCCTGGAAAATTGCAACCATCGCCCCGATTCCACGGTCTGCTCAAGGGGTCTTGGAAGGTTATCGAGAGGATAGGTCGAATGGGAAGCATCAGAACTTGGTCGCTCGCGGTGGTCGCGGGCATCTTGGTGGTCGTGGTGGCTCACCAGCACTCGGCTGCCGATGCCGGTATGGCGGCCCCGCAGCCGGCCACGGCGGCCGCGACGGTGGCGGTGCCCGCATCCATGGCGCCGGCCAGCCGAGTCACCGGGCTGCCGGATTTTTCGGGGCTGGTCGCCGACAACGGCGCGGCCGTGGTCAATATCAGCGTCGTTGAAAAGGCGCAGAAATTCGGCAGCACGGCCGACGACGGCGATGACGAATCGATGTCGCAGTTTTTCCATCGCTTCCAGCTGCCGAGTCCCGAGCATATGCCGCCGAGCCACGGCATCGGGTCCGGATTCATCATCACGCCGGACGGGTACGTGCTGACCAACGCTCATGTGGTGGCGGACGCCTCGGATGTGACCGTCAAGCTCACCGATCGGCGGGAGTTTCGGGCCAAAGTCATCGGCGTCGACAAGCGCAGCGACGTGGCATTGATCAAGATATCCGCAACCGGCCTGCCCATCGTGCGCTTCGGCGACCCGGCACGCATCCGGCCCGGGCAATGGGCGATCGCGATCGGTTCGCCGTTCGGTTTCGAGAATAGCGTGACCGCGGGCGTGATCAGTGCGGTCGGACGGCCGTTGCCGGACGACAGCGGCAGCTCGTTCGTGACCTTCATTCAAACCGATGCGGCCGTGAATCCCGGCAACTCGGGCGGCCCGTTGTTCAATCTCGAGGGTCAGGTGATCGGCATCAATTCGCAGATCTACAGCCGCAGCGGCGGCTACATGGGGATGTCGTTCGCGATACCCATTGATATCGCGTTGAACGTCAAGGATCAGCTGATGCGCAGCGGCAAGGTGAGCCGCAGCCGTATCGGCGTGGCGGTGCAGGACATCGGTCAGCAGCTCGCGCAAACCTTCGGCCTGGCCACCCCGCACGGCGCCTTGATCAGCGCGGTGGAACCGCAAAGCCCCGGCGAGCGCGCAGGATTGAAGCCGGGCGACGTCATCACCAGCGTCGACGGCCGGCCCATCGATCATTCCTATGATCTGCCCGCCGTCATTTCTCAGCTGACTCCGGGAAGCGAGGCGCGTCTCGGCGTTTGGCACGATCGCAAGGCGGTTCAACTTACGGTCAAGACGGTTCTGCTGGAGGACACGCCGGCGCAGGCCGCGCGCGTCGGCAGTGCGCAGGACGGCGGCCGGTTGGGACTCGCGGTTCGGCCGCTCGATCCCGGCGAACAGCAGGAGTTGCACACTCGCGGCCGGTTGCTCGTGGAAGATGTCACGGGGCCGGCGTTGGCCGCCGGATTGCAGGCCGGCGATGTGGTGCTCGGAGTCAACGGTTCGGGGGTATCCACGGTCGCGGAACTCAAGCGGGAGGTGGCTCGGGCCGGGCGTAGCGTCGCGCTGCTGATCCAACGCGAGGATGCTCAGATCTACATTCCGGTCGATCTCGGTTGATCCCGGGTTTCGTTGTATTTACGGCATGCAATCGGATTTAATCCCCGGCGTGCAAGCGGCCGACTCCGTGTTCCCCAACGCCATCGCAGCCGCGGCCGGGTCCGCTGCGGCGGTGTTCTTGCCGACCTGCCGCGCCGAGATGGAGGCGCTCGGTTGGCAGCAGTGCGACATCATCATCGTCACCGGCGATGCCTACGTGGATCATCCGAGTTTCGGAATGGCGATCATCGGCCGCGTCTTGGAGGCGCAAGGGTTCAAAGTCGGCATCATCGCTCAGCCGGATTGGCATAGCGCTGCGGATTTCACGGTGCTCGGCGCGCCGCGCCTGTTTTTCGGCATAACCGCCGGCAACATGGACTCGATGGTGAACCGCTACACCGCGAACCGGCGAGTGCGCAGCGACGACGCCTACACTCCCGGCGGGGCGGGCGGCAAGCGGCCCGACCGCTGCGTCATCGTCTACTCGCAGCGGGTGCGCGAGGCTTACAAGCACGTCCCCATCGTGATCGGCGGCATCGAGGCGAGCCTGCGCCGCATCGCGCATTTCGATTACTGGTCCGAACAGGTGCGCCGTTCGGTGCTTATCGACGCCAAGGCGGACATGCTGGTCTTTGGCAACGCCGAGCGGCAAATCGGCGCCATTGCGCGCAGGCTCGGCGCCGGCGAATCGATCAGCAGCATCTTGGATCTGCGCGGCACCGCCTACCTGCGTCGCGCCATGCCGGCGGACTGGATCGAGATCGATTCCAGCGAGATCGATGTTCCCGGCCCGACGGCCCCGTTGCCGGATCCTTATGCCGGCGAAGACGAGCGCAGGCAGGCGCTCGGCGCATCGGCCGCCACGGCTGCGAAGGCCGTCCCGTCTGCCCTGGCCGACCGGGTGTCGGACGGGCGCCGCGTGGTGAAATTCTTTCGTCACGTACCCGGCGCCGAGCGCGATCGCAGCGTGATTCGTCTGCCTTCGTTCGAACAGGTGAGCGCGGATCCGGTGCTGTACGCGCACGCGTCGCGAATCCTGCACCTGGAGTCGAATCCCGGCAATGCGCGCGCCCTGGTGCAGCGCCACGGCAGCCACGAGGTGTGGCTCAATCCGCCTCCGATTCCCTTGAGCACGGCCGAGATGGACGCGATCTACGAGCTGCCGTATGCGCGCCGCCCTCATTCCGTCTACGGCAATGCGAGAATTCCCGCCTATCACATGATTCGATTTTCGGTGGCGATTCAGCGCGGCTGTTTCGGCGGCTGCACGTTTTGTTCGATCACGGAGCACGAGGGCCGCATCATCCAGAGCCGCTCCGAGGAATCGGTGATCCGCGAGATAGAAACCATACGCGACAAGGTGCCTGGGTTCACCGGAGTCGTCTCCGATCTCGGCGGCCCGACGGCGAATATGTACCGCCTGCATTGCAAGAGCCCGCAGATCGAGTCGGCATGCCGCCGCCCGTCCTGCGTCTATCCCGGCATCTGCCCGAATTTGAACACCAACCATGCGCCCCTCATCAACCTGTACCGGCGGGCGCGCAATCTGCCCGGCGTGAAGAAGGTGCTGGTCGCCTCCGGCGTGCGTTACGACCTTGCGATCGAATCGCCGGACTACGTGAAGGAACTCGCCACTCACCACACCGGCGGGTACCTCAAGATCGCGCCCGAGGCGATCGGCGAGGGTCCCTTATCGAAGATGATGAAGCCCGGGGTGGGTACGTACTACAAGTTCAAGGAGCTGTTCGACAAGTACTCCAAGGCGGCGGGCAAGGAACAGTATCTCATTCCTTATTTCATCGCGGCGCATCCCGGAACGCGCGATGCGGACATGCTGGAACTTGCGGTGTGGTTGAAGAAGAACGGCTTTCGCGCCGATCAAGTGCAGGCGTTCCTGCCTTCGCCCATGGCCACCGCGACCGCGATGTACCACTCGGGCAAGAATCCGCTCAAACGGATCACGCGCGATAGCGAAGCGGTGGTCATCCCCAAGGGCCTCAAGGTGCGCCGCCTGCACAAGGCGTTCTTGCGCTACCACGACCCGGAAAATTGGCCTCTGCTGCGCGAGGCATTGAAGCGGATGGGCCGGGCCGACCTGATCGGCAACGGCAAGCAGCACCTGATTCCGGCTTACCAGCCGATCGGCGGGAGAACTCAGGTCGGCCGCCCGGGCCGCGAGGGCTCCGTGCCGCTTCGTACGCAGCATACGGGTCTGCCCAAGGCCGGTAAAGTCATACCGGCGGGCGGTCGCAGGAAATTTCCTAACACACAGAACCGGTCCGGTCGACCCTAGTTTTTGCTTGCTACGCCTCCGGGGGTGCGATTAAAGTTCCGGGCTGTCTAGCGGTTTTCGGGCCGCAATTCATCAACTTAAGACACTTATGAGTTGTGCGTGGCGCTTCGGCGCGGCTTGGGTGCGTGTGAAACATGGATAAATGGGTCGTTCATAAATTCGGCGGTTCGAGCGTCGCCGACGCGAGTTGCTTTCGGCGCGTCGCCGACATCCTCGAGGCGTCGAGCAATCCGCGGGAAGCCGTGGTGCTCTCGGCCTGCCGGGGCGTCACGGATGAGCTGCTCGGTTTGGTGAGCTTGGCGGAGCGGCCCGACGGCAATATCGCGGCGGCGATCGAACAATTGAAGAGCCGGCACGAGATGCTCGCTGAGGAACTGCTGTCGCGCCCGGCGTACGAAGCCTACCGCACGCAGCTGAACAAGGATTGCCGCGATATCGCCGGCGTGCTGCAGACCGTGCGGCTCATCCGCGCGGCGACCGATTCGATGCGCGATGTCATCTCGGGCCATGGCGAAATATGGTCGACGCGGTTGTTCGCGGCGCTCCTGCGCGAACGCGGCCGGATTCCGGGCGAGGTTCTGTGGATAGACGCGCGCCAGGTGGTCATCGTCGAATGGGGGCCGCTGGGTCCGGCGGTGCAGTGGAGCGAGAGCGAGCGAAATCTGCGGCAGTTGGTGCCGGAGAATTTTCAGGGGCGGCTCATCGTGACCGGATTCGTGGCGACCACCACGACCGGAATACAGACCACCCTCGGACGCAACGGCAGCGATTTTTCCGGATCCATCTTCGGCGCCTTGCTCGATGCGTCCGAAATCATCATTTGGACCGACGTGGACGGCGTGCTGTCGGCGGATCCGCGGCTGGTGCCTAACGCTCAGGTCATCGATCAGTTGTCCTACAACGAGGCGATGGAACTTGCCTACTTCGGCGCCAAGGTCATCCACCCGCAGACCATGGAACCCGCGGTGGCGCGCGACATACCGATCTATATCCGCAATACCTTCGCGCCGCACAAGCATGGAACCCTGATCTGCACCCATCCGGTCTCGGCGTTGAAGGTGAAGGGGATCACGACCATCGATCCGGTGGCGCTGGTGAATCTCGAGGGGGCGGGCATGATCGGCGTGCCGGGCACCGCGCACCGCCTGTTCGGTGCACTGCACGACGCCGGCATATCGGTCATTTTGATTTCGCAGGGCAGTTCCGAACACTCGATCTGCTTCGCCATTCCTCAGGCACAGGCGGTGCGCGCCGAGGAAGCCGTGCGTCGCGCGTTCGATGCGGAATTGCGCGACGGGCAGATTCAGCACGTCGAGGTGGGGTTGGGACTGAGCATTCTCGCGGTGGTCGGCGACGGCATGGCCGGGGCGCCCGGTGTCGCCGCCAAAGTCTTCAACTCGCTCGGTAATGCCGCGATCAGCGTGCGAGCGATCGCACAGGGCGCCTCGGAGCGCAACATTTCCCTGGTCGTGGACGGCAAGTTCGCCGCCAAGGCACTGCGTGCCGTACACGCAGCGTTTTATTTGTCGCCCAACACGCTTTCCATCGGCTTGATCGGTCCGGGTACCGTGGGCCGGGTCTTGCTGGCGCAGATCGCCAGCCAAGTGGAGCGTCTGCGGGCCTTGAACCTGGACCTGCGCGTGCGCGGAATCGCCGGATCAAACCGTATGCTGCTCGAAGAGGGCGCGATCGACCTCGAACATTGGCCGCAACGGTTGGCCGAAGGCGGGGAGGCGCTCGACCTCGACAAATTCGTGGCGCATTGCCAGGCGGATTACATCCCGCACACGGTGATCATCGATTGCACGGCGAGCGCGGAAGTCGCGGGCAACTACCGCGACTGGCTCGCCCGGGGCATCCACGTGGTGACGCCGAACAAGAAGGCGAACAGCGGCCCGCTGCCCGCTTATCATGCGCTCAAGGAGGCGGCGCGCGCCGCCGGAACGCATTATCTTTACGAGGCGACGGTCGGCGCCGGATTGCCGGTGATCCAGACGCTGCGGGACTTGCGCGAAACGGGCGACGACATCACTCGCATTGAGGGGATTTTCTCGGGCACATTGGCCTATCTGTTCAACGTCTTCGACGGCAGCGAATCGTTCTCCTCGATCGTGCGCGCGGCGAAGCTCAAGGGCTATACCGAACCGGATCCGCGCGATGACCTGTCCGGGATGGACGTCGCCCGAAAGCTGATCATTCTCGCCCGCGAGATGGGCCTGACGTTGGAGTTGTCCGACGTCGAGGTCACCGGGTTGGTTCCGGCGGCGCTCAGCGCGTGCGATGTCGAGGAGTTCATGCGGCGGTTGCCGGAGTACGACGCGAGCATGGCGGCCATGCTGGCCGAAGCGGGCCGGCAGGGGCAGGTACTGCGCTACGTCGGACGCATCGACGCGCACGGCAGGGCGTCGGTCGGATTGACGCGCTTGGACGCCAAGCACGCGTTCGCGAACATTGCGCTCACCGATAACGTGGTGCGTTTTGCGACGCGACGCTATTGTGACAATCCGCTGATCGTGCAGGGACCGGGGGCCGGACCCGAAGTCACGGCCGGTGGCGTGTTCGCCGATTTGCTGCGCCTGTCCGCCTATCTCGGCGCGCATCTGTAACGCTGAACCATACAAGGACCGTTCGTGCCAATCGATGTGACCGCCTTCGCGCCAGCCACGGTAGCCAACGTCGGCATCGGCTTCGACATTCTGGGCCACACGGTGGATGCGGTGGGTGATCGGGTACGACTGCGGCGCATCGAGGAACCGACGGTGCGGATACGCAGCATCGAAGGGCTCCCCGGCGAGATCCCCCTCGATCCTCACAGCAATACCGCCGGCCGTGCCCTTCAGGCGATGCGCGCGGCGCTCGAACTCCCTTACGGCTTCGAGATCGACATCGAGAAAGGCATTCCCTTGGCCTCCGGCATGGGCGGTTCGGCGGCTTCCGCCGTCGCCGCCGTGGTCGCCGCAAACGCACTGCTGCCGAATCCCGTGCCTCCCTTGCGGCTTCTCACCTTCGCCATGCAGGGCGAAATCGTCGCCAGCGGATCCGCGCACTTGGATAATATTGCGCCCTGTCTTTACGGTGGGCTGGTGCTGACCGTCGGCATCGATCACCCGCGCGTGAAGCAGATTCCGGTTCCGCCGCAGGTGCGTTGCGTGCTGGTGCATCCGCACATGCACTTGGGCACGCGCGAGGCCCGCGCCATCCTCAAGAGCGACGTCACGCGCTCGGATTTCGTTTGGCAGACGGCGAATCTGGCGGGCTTCATCAGCGGCTGCTATTCGAACGATTTGGACATGATCCGCGATTCCTTCAATGACGTGATCATCGAGCCGCAGCGCCAATCCCTGATCCCGGGGTTCAAGGTGGTGCAGCACGGCGCCATGTCGGCCGGCGCCCTGGGATGCTCGATATCGGGCGCCGGGCCGGCCATATTCGCCTGGACCGAACAACAATATGCCGAGGCGGTGCGAGCGGCGATGGTGGATGGGTTCGCGAGTCACGGGTTGCAATCGGACGCGTGGATCTCCTCGCTGGCCGCGGCCGGGGCGCATGTGGTGAATCCGTGACGCAGGAGCTCAAATTCGCGAGCACGCGGGGCGGCGCGCCCCCGGTCGCGCTGAGCGAGGCCATCGTGCAGGGGCTGGCGCCGGATGGCGGATTGTACGTTCCCACGAGGCTGCCGGGCATCGACCGGAGTGCGTTTGATGCCGGCCAGAGCCTGCCGCAGCTCGCGCGCGGTGCGCTCGCAGGATTCTTCGCCGGCGACCGGCTGCTGCCGATGCTCGGCGAAATTTCGCAGGCAGCGCTCGATTTCCCGGCGCCGACCACCGCCGTCGCGGAGTGCCGGGACCGGCTGTTCGTGCTCGAGCTCTATCACGGGCCGACCGCGGCCTTCAAGGATTTCGGCGCGCGTTTTCTGGCCGAGACGCTCGAGCGTCTGCAGAGTGGAGGCTCCGAGCCGCTGACCATCCTGGTGGCGACCTCGGGCGATACCGGCGGAGCCGTCGCGGCGGCATTTCACCGCCGCCCCTGGGTGCGCATCGTCATCTTGTACCCGAAAGGCCTGGTGAGTGCGCGGCAGGAGCAACAGTTGACCTGCTGGGGCGACAATGTGATGTCGCTGCGCATCGACGGCACGTTCGATGACTGCCAGCGCCTGGTGAAGGAAGCGTTCGTGGATCGCGCCCTCGGTCTCAAACACCGTTTCAGTTCCGCCAACAGCATCAATATCGGGCGGTTGTTGCCGCAGATGGTGTACTACGTCGCCTCGAGTCTCGAGATCGAACGGCGCACGGGCGCCAAGGCGTGTTACATCATCCCCGCGGGCAATCTCGGCAATGCGTTCGCCGCGGTGTGGGCACGCGCGCTCGGATTTCCGATCGATCGCCTGATTTTGGCGCACAACGCCAATCGCACGGTTCCGGATTATTTTGCGAGCGGCGAGTGGCGTCCGCGCCCGAGCATACCGACGCTGGCCTGCGCCATGGATGTGGGCAATCCAAGCAACATGGAGCGCATTCGCGCGCTGTATCCCCGGTTCGCGTCGCTGCGCGAGCAGCTCAGCGCCGACAGCGTCGATGACCCTGCGATCCGCGGTAGGATTGCCGAGGACTTCAGACAATACGGGCGCGAATGGTGTCCGCACACGGCGACCGCGGCGGAAATCTATCGCCGCTTGAGCGAGCGCGAACGGCGCGACCACCCGTGGGTGCTGGTGGCCACGGCGCATCCGGCCAAATTCAACGACGTCGTGGAGCCGATCATCGGCAAGCCGGTGACGGTGCCCGCGGCCTTGGAGCGGCTGCTGCGCCTGCCGCAGCATTATCTCGATTTGCCGCCGAACCTGTCCGCGGTGGCGGCGGCGCTCGCATGAACGATTTTCGGATCGAACCGCAATGGATTGCGTCCGGCGCGGCGCTGCTGGTGGTCGGTGCGGCCGCTTATGTGGGATTTGGGGCGTACCGGCGCCGTTCCCGGCGCAAGGCGCTGCTCGGGCGCTTAAAACGCATCGCCTATGAAGCGGCGCACCAAGTCCTGGTGCCCGATGGCATGGGCGGCTTCATTCACATCGATCATTTGCTGCTGACGCCGCTCGGCTTGCTGGTGCTCGATACCCGGCGCGTGGCCGGGCTGATCTTCGGCGGCGATCAAATGAGCGACTGGACAGTCATGGCCCGCGGCCGTCGCTATACCTTCGACAATCCGCAGCCGGCGCTCTACGATCGAATCGCCGCGGTCAAAGCCCTGGTCGGGGAATTTCCGGTCGAGGGCCGCTTGCTGTTTTCCAACGTCGGAAAATTCACCAAGGGCATGCCGAAGCACGTGCTGATGCTCGATGGCCTGGAAGTCGAGTTTCCGGCCGCCGATCGCGGTCCCGTGGGATCGGCGGCACCGGCGGAATTTGCCGAGATCTGGAGTCGTCTGGTGCCGCAGCTCAAGCCGAGCCCGCACCAATTCACCAATCTTTAGGAGCCTGTCTGAGCATTCCCCGTGGCTCACGCGGAATGCTCAGACAGGCTCCTTGCCTGAAGCCCAAAGAAGCGCAGCGCATTGCGCGTGGTCGCGGCAGCCACCGCGGCCGGCGATTCGCCGCGGATCTGCGCCACCGTGCGCGCGATGTGCGGCAGGTACGCCGGTTCGTTGCGGCGCGATTTCGGTCGCGGCTCGAGATCGCGCGGCAACAAATACGGCGCGTCGCTCTCGATCATGAGCCGCTCCGATGGGATGCGCGGCACGGCCTCGCGCAGGCCTGAGGAGCGGCGTTCGTCGCAAATCCATCCGGTGACGCCGATCGACAGGTCGAGTGCCAAACAGGCATCGAGCTCGCGCACACCGCCGGTGAAGCAGTGCGCAACGCCGCCGGCGAGAGCGGAGCGATATTCGGCGAGAATCGCCGCGAAGTCCTCGAGTGCGTCGCGTTGATGCAGGAACACCGGCTTCGCCATGCTCACCGCGATTTCCAACTGCGCGACGAAGGCCGTGCGCTGCGCCGCCCGGGGCGATAGATCGCGAAAATAATCCAACCCGCATTCGCCGACCGCGACCACGCGGCGCCGGTTCAACAGCTCCCGCAACTCCGCGCACCGGCCCAAGTCGAAGTCCGCCGCGTGGTGCGGATGCACGCCGGCGGTGCTCCACAACACGCCCGGATGGGCCTCCGCCAGCGCCGCCGCCGCCCGTGAACTCGCCAGATCCGCACCGGTGACCACTTGCCGGGTCACGCCGGCCTGCATCGCCCGCGCGATCACCTCGGACCGGTCGCCGGCGAAGCTGTCGTGGGTCAGATTAGCCCCGATGTCGATCAATTCGTCGCTCAAGAGCCGTCGCCTGGTTGTGATATCGTCGCCCGGATGTGCAAAGTCGCATTGTTCCTGTTCGTGGCGCTGGCATTCGCCGCCGTGCCGGTCAAGGCTCAGGAAGGCGGCGACCTGCAGGCGCAGATTGTCTACGCGTTTCACGTCGAAGATACCAACCTGCTGGTCAATTTGGTGCAAACTTTGGCGACGCAGGCCAGTTCGGGAGGCCCCGACCCGGCGTTGCGCTATCACTTGGCGCATGCGCAGTACCGCGTGGGACTCCTGGAGGGGGAGAAGCATCCGAAAGACGCGGCAGCGGCCTTTGGCGACTGTGTCGACCAACTCAAGCGAGTGCTGGAGCAGAATTCGACCTCGGCCGAGGCTCTGGCGTTGCAATCGGCGTGCTATGCCGGTCTGGCGAAATACAAGAGCCTGGAGGCGGTGCTGCTGCGGTCCCGGGCGACCGAGCGCATCGCTGCGGCGTTGAGGCTTGCGCCGCGCAACCCGCGGGTCCTGTATCTGGCCGCCATGGACGGATTCGCCCGCTCCAAGGCCGGCTCCGCGGAGCACGATCGAGCCTTCGCCGAGCTCGAGCGCGCCGTGCAGTTGTTCGATCAGTCGTCCTCCACCGGCATCGACGCGCCGAGCTGGGGACACGCGCAAGCGTACCTCGAGCTCGGTATTCAGCTGCAGTCGCGCGGCGATTTATTGGGCGCCCGCAATTCGATCGAGAAGGCCCTGATCGTCGCACCCGACTTCAAAGCGGCACAAAAACAACTGGCGAATCTCGCGCGGCATTGAGTCCGGGCGCCGCGCCGCCGGCGACTTCGAACCTGGTATCATGCGGCGCGATGAAGCCACAAGGCACGCAATTATCGCTGTTCGAGGCGCGCGCGACGGGCGATGCATTCGCGGTTCGGGTGAGCGCGCGCGCGCGCCGGCTCACCGCCCGCGTACACGTCGGCGGACGGGTGGAAATCGTGGTTCCGATCGGCGTGAATGCCCACGCGGTGCGCGATTTCGTGCGCCGATTCACACCCTGGATCGACCGCAAGGTGGCGGCGATGCAGTGCTTCGCCGAACCGGCCGCGGCGGTGCCGGGCAGCGTGGAATTCGCCTTTACCGGCGAGCGTTTCGCGGTGGACTGGCAGCAAGCGCCGAGGCGCGGCGTGATGCGCCAAGGCGCGAGGCTCCTCGTTCGGTCGCCGAACGACGCGGACGCCCGCTTGCTGCTTCGCGGCTGGCTCAAACGAGCGGCCGGCGAGCGCTTGGCGCCGCCGCTGCGCCAATTGGCGGAGGAATTGCAGTATTCAGTCGAGCGGGTGGTGATCCGCTGCCAGCGAACGCGGTGGGGCAGCTGCTCGACCCGCGGCACGGTGAGCCTCAACTGTTCATTGGTCTTTCTGCGCTCCGATGTGGTTCGCTATCTCTTCATTCATGAGCTGGCGCACCTGAAACACATGAATCATTCGGCCGGCTTTTGGCGCCTGGTGGAGCAGCTCGAACCGGACTACCGGCGGCTGGATCGAGAGCTGCTCGCCGGCTGGCGAACGGTTCCCCTTTGGGTATTCAAGAACTAGCCGATGAGCGAACTCAATCCGGCCGGCAAGCCTTTCGTCGACCTGAGCGACGAGCAGGTCTATTGGGATTTGAGGGACTCGCTGAGCTACGGGCAGTATCTCAATCTCGATAAGCTTCTCGATGCGCAGCACCCGCTGTCCTACCAGCACGATGAGATGTTGTTCATCGTGATCCATCAGGTTTCCGAGTTGTGGATGAAGTTGTGCCTGCACGAATTGAACGCCACCGTGGCTTGCGTGCGGCGCGACGATTTGGGCCCGACCTTCAAGATGCTGACGCGCGTGTCGACGATTCAGCGGCAGCTGCTGGAGGCGTGGGACGTGCTGGCGACGGTGACTCCCCACGATTATTCCGCGTTTCGCAATACCTTGGGCCGTTCATCGGGGTTCCAGTCGGCACAATATCGCATGCTGGAATTTCTGATCGGCAACAAGAATGCGGAGATGATCGAGGTGTTTCGCGCCGACCCGCCGACCTACGAAACATTGCAGCGCGCGCTGCGCGCGCCGAGCCTATACGACGAGGTTTTGCGGCTGTTGAGCCGCCGCGGCCTGAACGTGCCGGCGCAAGCCATCGATCGGGATTTCACCCAACCCTATCAGGCCAGCAAACAGGTCGCGGCCGCATGGCTCAGCGTGTATCACAATTCGGTCAAGGACTGGGATTTGTACCAACTGGCGGAGCGGCTGGTCGACCTCGACTACAAATTCCAATTATGGCGGTTTACCCACGTGAAAACGGTCGAGCGCATCATCGGCGACAAGCGCGGCACGGGCGGCACCGGCGGGGTGTCCTACCTGACCAAGGCGCTGGAACTGAAATTCTTTCCCGAACTTTGGACTGTCCGAACGTCCATGTAGGTTGATTCGTGAGCAACGTGCAAGATCGATTACAGAACGTCAATGTCGCTTCCAGCGATCTGTTGGCCACCCCCGAGGAGGTCAAGCGGCGCCTGCCGCTGACCGCGCGTGCCGCAGAGACCGTGCTGCGTTCGCGGGAAACACTGCGCGCGATCTTGGAGCGGCGCGATCCGCGGCTGTTCGTGGTGGTGGGGCCGTGTTCGATTCATGACGTGGTGGCGGCGCGCGAATATGCGGATGTGCTCAAGCGTCTCGCGGATCAAGTGGCGCCGACCATGTTTCTCATCATGCGGGTGTATTTCGAGAAGCCGCGCACCACCGTCGGTTGGAAGGGCTTGATCAACGATCCGGACTTGGACGACTCGTTTCACATCGAAAAGGGCATCATGCTCGCGCGCGAACTGCTGCTGTATGTGGCGGAGCTGGGGTTGCCGGCGGGAACCGAAGCGCTGGACCCGATCATGCCGCAGTATCTTTCCGAACTCATCACCTGGACGGCGATCGGCGCGCGCACCACGGAATCGCAGACGCATCGGGAAATGGCGAGCGGTTTGTCCACGCCGGTGGGCTTCAAGAACGGCACCGACGGGGCGCTGGGCGCGTCGATCAACGCGCTCCAGTCGGTGAGGCACCCGCACCATTTCCTGGGCATCACTCAGCAGGGTCAGTCGGCGGTGTTTCGCACGCGCGGCAATCCCCAGGCGCATATCGTGCTGCGCGGCGGCGGCGGCCGGGTCAACTACGATGCGGTGAGCATCGCGCTGGCCGAGCGGCAGCTGACGCAGGCAAATCTGCCGGCGACCGTCGTGGTGGATTGCAGCCACGGCAATTCAAACAAGGATCCGAGCGTACAGCCACTGGTGGCGGAGAATTGCGTCACGCAGATCCTGGACGGCAACCGTTCGATCGTGGGCTTGATGCTCGAGAGCCATTTGAAAGCCGGGAATCAACCCATCCCGAAGGACCTCAGCACCCTCGAATACGGCGTATCGATCACCGATCCGTGCATGGACTGGCCGAGCACGGAAGCGCTGCTGCTCAAGCTCCATCAGTCCTTGCTAACCGTGCGACGCTGATGCGCAGCGTGGGCCGATAGTGCTTGCACAGACGGTAGCCGAGCAATAGCGCAAGGACGCAGGCATAGAGGAGCGGCTCGCGGATGTCCTTCTTGACCTGCCACCAAAAATGCCAGACGCCGAGCAGCGCGACCGGGTAGATCAGCCGGTGCAGTCGAGTCCAACGCTTTCCCATTCGCCGCTGCGCCTTGGCGGTGGAGGTCAACACCAAGGGAATCAGCAACAGCAGACCGAGCGTACCGAGCGTAATGTAAGGCCGCTTTACGATCTCGTGGCCGATGGCGTGCAACTTTCCGGCTTGATCCAGCAGCAGAAAGACCGAGAAGTGCATCAGCGCGTAAAAAAACGCGAATAGGCCGAACATCCGTCTGAAGCGCAGCCAGATGTCCCAACGCGTGAAATCCCGCAACGGAGTCATGCACAGCGTGATCAAGAGAAAATTCAAGGTCCATCGGCCGCATGTGTGCAGCATCACCTTGACGGGGTCCGCGCCCAAGGACAGGCCGGCCAGATTGAAGGCGCCCGCGGCGAGGTGCAAGGCCGGCAGCAAGCAGGCGGCGAACACCAGCGGTTTCGCGATGAGACGTGCGGCGGGACTCAAAAATATCTCCGCAGGTCCATGCTGCTGTAGAGCCCGGCGACTTCGGCGGCGTAGCCGTTGAAGGGCAGGGTGGGGCGGCGCGAGTTCAAGATGCTTCCCCCGAGATGCCGCTCGCTCGCCTGACTCCAGCGCGGATGGTCGACCGCCGGGTTGACGTTGGCATAGAAGCCATATTCGCCGGGTCCCGCTTCCGCCCAAGTGGTGCGCGGCATGCGTTCCGTGAACTTGATGCCGACGATGGCCTTGATGCCCTTGAATCCGTATTTCCAGGGCACGATCAATCGCAGCGGCGCGCCGTTCTGATTCGGAAGCACCTTGCCGTACAGGCCCACCGCCATGATGGCGAGCGGATGCATGGCCTCATCCATGCGCAGCCCCTCGACATAGGGCCATTCGAGCACGGAGGAGCGCTGACCGGGCATTTGCTTCGGGTCATAGAGGGTCCTGAACTCGACGAACTTCGCCTTCGAAGTCGGCTTGAAGCGCTTCAGCAGATCACCCAGCGGAAAGCCGATCCAAGGCACCACCATGGACCATGCCTCCACGCAGCGCAGGCGATACACCCGCTCTTCCAGCGAATGAGGTTTGAGAATGTCCTCGATGAGGAACGACCCGGTTACTTCCGCCTCGCCGCCGACGGTGACGTTCCACGGCCGGGTGCGCAGGCGTTGCGCGTTTTCGGCGGGATCCGTTTTATCGGTGCCGAACTCGTAGTAGTTGTTGTACGTCGTGATGTCACGCAAGGAATTGGGCGTTTCGGCGACGCTGAATGCGGTATTGCGGGTAAAGCTGAGTGCGTCCGGCGCGGAGGCCGCCGTTTCAGCCAAAGCGGGCCGCAAAAAGCGGCCGATCGTCTGAACGGCGGCGAGACCGACGGCGCCCGCCAGCAGGGTACGCCGGCTGAGATACCGCGCCTCCGGCGTGATCTCTGATGGCAGTGTGGTGACTGACTGGTTGCGCGCTCTTCTCATCTAGCTACCCCGTGTTCGCCGTTGGTCGGTGTCAACGCTTGATGGAGTAGACCGTCGGAACCGGCAAAATGTTGCGGGATCCGTCGATTTAAGTCCAATCGGCGACCGGGATACCGGCTTTGGCGGCGGCGCGCCGCGCGGCTGAATTGCCGTTCACCAGGACCGCGTGATCGGCTCGGCGCAAGTGAGCCAGATCCGAGCCGCTGTTGCCATAGGCGACGATGGGTGTGCCGGGGTATTGGGTGCGCAAGGACTCGAGACAGCGAAGTTTTTCCTCACCGCGCCTATTCGGCCCCTGCAAGGCCCCATCGAGCCGATCGCCTCGCCACCGCAGCTCGGTGCATAGCGTGCGCTCGAAGCCCAGCAATCGACCGATGAGCGGCACATATAAATCCGGGCTTGCCGACAGCAGCACCAGATGATCGCCCGCGGCGCGATGGGCCTCGACCGCGGCGAGCGCGGCGGGACGGAACACATGGTGCGGCCCGAGGTTGCGCACGAAAGAGTCCGCCCACGCGTCGATCTTGGCACGGCAGTCCCCGCCCATCACCGCCCGGATAATGCGCGATTTCAACCGGCCTCGATCGCGGCCGCGCGCCGCATATTCGACCAGCGCGGGCGCCAGCCGCCAAAACCGCAGCAGGCGCGCGGGGTGCCGAAGCGCGTAGCCGGCCAAAAACGGCATCAGCGTATCGCGCCAAGTCAAGGTGCCGTCGAGATCGAACAGCGCGACGTGCGGCCTCGCCTCGGGTGCGGGAGAGGCGTTCATGCGGATAATATATATGAAATAATAAAGGCGCCCTGGCTCGAACAGGCGAGATCCCGCGGAATCAGGAGATGAGCATGCATGAGCACGTAACGGTGCGCGCTTCGTGGCAGGTATGGTTGTGTGCAGCGGCCATTGGCGCCTTCGGCGCCATCGGCGCAAGCGCACAGAACACGGCCGGCCGGGCGGCCGGGGCGCCCGTGGCCGTTGCGGGCTACAGCTACGTAAAATCGCTAGGCGGCATAGACGAGTACCACCTCGACGGCAACGGCCTCACGGTCTTGTTGGCCGCCGATCACTCGGCGCCGGTCGTTACCTTCCAGGTGACGTATCGGGTCGGATCGCGCAACGAAGTGACCGGCAGCACCGGGGCGACTCACCTTCTGGAACATCTGATGTTCAAGGGCAGCGAGAACTTCAACGATCCGAAGGGCAACAGCATCAAGCAGGTCCTGGAGCGCGTCGGCGGACAATACAACGCCACCACTTCGGTCGATCGCACCAACTACTTCGCAACCGTCGGCCGCGACGACCTGGAAGGATATGTCGCAGTCGAAGCCGATCGCATGCGTCATCTATGGCTGCACGAGGCCGACCTGCGGTCGGAAATGACGGTGGTGCGCAACGAATACGAACGCGGCAAGAACGACCCCAACAACGTGCTGATCGAAGAGGTGACCGCCGCCGCCTACGTGGCGCTGCCCTATCATCACCCGGTTATCGGTTGGAAGAGCGATATCGAGCACGTGCCCATCGCCAAACTGCATGAGTTCTACGATACGTTCTACTGGCCCAATAACGCCACCGTCTCGGTGGTCGGCGACATCGACGCGGCCGCGGTGCTCGGCTTGGTCAAGAAATATTACGGCGCGTTCGCGCGCTCGCCGCAGCCGATTCCGGAGATGTACACCGAGGAGCCGGCGCAAACCGGTGCGCGGCGCCTCATCGTCACGCGCCCCGGCGAACTCGGAACGGTGGTGATCGCGCACAAGGTGCCGAACGGTCGCGATGCCGATCAGCCGGCGCTCGAAATGCTCGATGCCATTTTGAGTTCGGGCAAGAATGCACGGCTGTACCGCGCGCTGGTCGACCAGGGGTTGGCATTGAGCGCGGAGGCCGGCACCGACCTGCATCGGGACCTATCGCTGCACATGGTGTACGCATCCATGGCGCCGGGCGCGACCCATGCGCGCGTGGAACAGGCGCTGCTCACCGAGATCGCGAAGATCAAGAGCGACGGGGTGACGGCTGAGGAAGTCGAGCGGGTCAAGCAGCAGTATGTGGCCGCCGAGGCCTACAAGCGGGACGGAACCGCCGCGGTTGCGCGCGAGCTCAACGAGTGGGTCGCCATCGGCGACTGGACCTTGTACGTGTCGTTTCCGCAGCAGATTGAACGAGTGACGGCGGCCGACGTGCAGCGGGTCGCCAAGCAGTACCTTATCGAGGATCAGGGCACGACCGGATGGTTCGTGCCCACGCCGCAGGCAGGGGAGACAGGATCGTGATCAGACAACGGGTGCGCATTGTGGCGATCATCGCATGCCTCGCCGCGGCCTCGAACGGCTGGGCCAATATGGCCGACAACAGCCATCGGTCGCAGACCGCGGGCATTGATCTGATCACGTATCAGACCAGCGTCAAGCAGGTGGTGATCGTGGTGGGCGCGCTGCCGGCCGGCGATGCCATGGCGGGTTCCGACAATATCGCCATTCCCACGCTCACCGGCATGATGCTGGACCGCGGCACGAAGACGCTCGACAAATTTGCCATTGCGAAGCAGCTCGATGACGTGGGCGCCGAAATCTCCTTCGGCGTGGGCGATCAAAGCCTGGAAATTCGCGCCAAGTGCCTGAAAAAGGACCTGCCGCTGGTGCTGCGCTTGATGGCTGCGCAACTCAGGGAACCGGCGATGCTCGCCAGCGAGTTCGGCAAAGCCAGGCAACAATTCATCGGTACCTTGCAAGAATCGATGCACAACACCGAGGAGCGTGCCCAGGAGGCGTTTGCCCGCGCGATCTTTCTGGAAGGACATCCGAACCGTCCGCATTCGCTCGAGGAATTCTTGATCGCGGCCAAGTCGGCGACGCTCGATCAGGCGAAGAGATTCCATGCTCGTTACTACGGCCCCGCCCATCTGACGCTGGTGCTGGCCGGCGATGTGCCGGTTGCCGAGGCGCAGGCTGAAATTGCCAAGGATTTCGCGGGATGGACCGGCGGTCAGGACTACATTCACCCGGCAAAGGCCGCGACTTCCCCGGGCCCGTCACAGGTTGTGGTGCCGCTCAAAGACAAGCCGAGCGTTTCCGTGATTCTCGGTCAGCCGACGGGTTTGCGCTACCGGGATCCGGACGCGTTGCCGCTGCGGGTGGGCACGGCGGTTCTCGGTCGAGGCTTTACCGGCCGTCTGATGAGAATCGTGCGCGACAAGGAGGGCCTCACTTACAACATCGATGCGGAGGTGACCGAGGACAGCATCGCGGACGGGGCGTGGGACATATCGGCGAGCTTCGCCCCGGCGCTGCTCGACAAGGGTTTGGCATCGACGCGCCGCGTACTCGACGCATGGTGGCAGCAGGGCGTCACGGAGGACGAACTCGCGGTCCGCAAGCAAGGGATCCTCGGCACCTATTTGGTGGGTCTGGCGACCACGCGCGGAATCGCAAGCGCCATTCTCACCACCGTTCAGCGCGGCTTCGACGTCGACTGGCTCGACGCCTATCCGGGCATGATTCAGGCGCTGACGCGCGATCAGGTCAATAAGGCCATTCGCACGCACCTCGATCCCGGCAGCATGGTGCTGATCGAGGCGGGAAGCGTCGCTGCGGGCGGCCAGCCGGCCGCGGATTCAGCGCCGGCTACGCACTGACGGTCACGCCGCCTTGCCGGCGGCGGCGAGTTGCCGCAGCACGTAGTGCAAGATCCCGCCATGCTGGTAGTAATCGAGCTCCTTCGGCGTGTCGATGCGCACCCGGACCTCGAATTGCCTCCTGCTGCCGTCATCGGCGCGGGCGGTCACTTTGACGAACTTCGCCGCGCCCCGCTCCAGTCCGACGATGTCGAAGGTTTCGCGGCCGCTCAAGCCCAGGCTGCTGAAGCTCTCGCCGTCCCTGTACTGCAGCGGCAGTACGCCCATGCCGATGAGATTGGAGCGGTGAATGCGTTCGAAGCTCTCTGCGATCACTGCTTTGACGCCCAATAGCATCGTTCCCTTGGCGGCCCAGTCGCGCGAACTGCCGGTGCCGTATTCCTTGCCCGCGAAAATCACCAGCGGCGTCGCGCCGGCTTTGTATTTCATGGCCGCATCGAAAATCGACATCGACTCGCCGCCCGGGATGTGAACCGTGACCCCGCCCTCGGTGTCGGGCAGCAGCAGATTGCGCAATCGAATGTTGGCAAAAGTACCGCGCATCATCACCTCGTGGTTGCCGCGGCGCGCGCCGTAGGAATTGAAGTCCAGCGCTTGGACGCCCTGTGCGAGCAGGTATTTCGCCGCCGGGCTGGTCTTTGAGATATTGCCCGCGGGCGAGATGTGATCGGTGGTCACCGAATCGCCGAGTACCGCGAGCGCGCGCGCGCCCTTGACGTCGACGACCGCATCCGGCGTCATGCTCATGCCGTCGAAATACGGCGGATTCTTCACATAGGTTGATTTACCGTCCCAGGCATAGATTTTCCCGGCCGGCGTCTTGATGCCGCGCCAATTGGCATCGCCCACGAACACATCGGCATAGCCCTTCTTGAACATGGCGGAGTCCACCGAAGCGGCCACCGCCTCGGAGACCGCCGCGGCGCTCGGCCAGATGTCCTTGAGGTAGACCGGACGGCCGCCCTTGCCGGTTGCCAGCGGTTCGGTGGTGATGTCGAGGTCGAGGCTCCCCGCCAGCGCATAGGCGACCACCAGCGGCGGCGAGGCGAGAAAATTCATCTTGATTTCCGGATGCACGCGCCCTTCGAAATTGCGATTGCCCGAGAGCACCGAGCACGCGACCACGTCGCCCGCCTTGACCGCCTCGGAAATAGCAGGCTTGAGAGGTCCCGAGTTTCCGATGCAGGTGGTGCAGCCGTAGCCCACCGTGTAGAAGCCCAGCGCCTCCAAATCGGCCAGCAACCCGGCTTTTTGCAGATAGTCGGTGACCACGCGAGAGCCGGGCGCGAGCGAGGTTTTGACCCAGGGCTTGGCGGTGAGCCCCAAGGCGCGCGCGTTGCGCGCCAGCAGTCCCGCGGCAACCAGCACCGCGGGATTGGACGTGTTGGTGCAACTCGTGATCGCCGCGATCAGCACCGCCCCGTCCTTGATCTCGACGCTGCCCTCGCCCAATTGGGCGGCAGCCGCGCCGGTCGCCTTGGGGTGTTTCTGCGCGCGCTCCTCGGCCATTTTCTTCACGCTGCTCTGATAGACGCTTTTGGCCGATCGCAGCGGCACGCGGTCCTGCGGGCGCTTCGGGCCCGCAAGCGAGGGTTCGACCGTCGCAAGATCGAGCTCCACGACGTCGGTATACTCGGCGGCCGGCGCGCCGTCGATGCGCCACAGGCCCTGTGCCTTCGCATAAGCCTCCACCAGCGCAATTTGCGAAGCATCGCGGCCGGTGAGCCTGAGGTAGCGAATGGTCTCCTCGTCGATGGGAAAGATGGCGCAGGTCGAGCCGAATTCCGGAGACATGTTCGCAATGGTAGCGCGGTCCGCCAGCGGCAGGCCCTTGAGGCCATCGCCGAAGAATTCCACGAATTTATCGACCACGCCTTTTTTGCGCAGAATCTCAGTAACCGTCAACACCAGGTCGGTCGCGGTCGTGCCGGCCGCCAAAGTGCCGTTGAGCTTGAAGCCGATGACTTGCGGTATCAGCATCGTGACCGGCTGTCCGAGCATCGCGGCTTCGGCCTCGATCCCGCCGACTCCCCAACCGAGCACTCCGAGGCCGTTGACCATCGTGGTGTGCGAGTCGGTCCCGACCAACGTGTCCGGATAGGCAACCTTCCGGCCGCCGATGTCGTCGGCAAACACCACGCGGGCGAGGCGCTCGATATTCACCTGGTGCACGATGCCGGTATTGGGCGGCACGACTTTGAAGTTGCTGAACGCCGTCTGCCCCCAGCGCAGGAACATGTAGCGCTCGGCATTGCGCTTGAACTCGATTTCATTGTTGTGCCGCAGCGAATCCGCCGCACCGTATTCATCGACTTGGACGGAGTGATCGATCACCAACTCGGCCGGCGCGAGCGGATTGACCCGCTCCGGGTCGCCGCCGAGGCGTGCGATCGCCTCCCTCATTGCCGCCAGGTCCACGACGCATGGCACGCCGGTGAAATCCTGCATGATCACGCGGGCGGGGGTGAAGGCGATCTCGTCGCGGGGCATGGCTTTGGGGTCCCAGCGCAGCAGCGCCTCGATGTCGGCGCGAGTGACATTGACGCCGTCTTCGAAGCGCAAAAGATTTTCCAGTAGAATCTTCAAGGAAAAAGGCAGGCGCTCGACCTTGTATGCCCGAAGCGCGCTCAGGGCGCAGATTTGATATGACTGCGCACCCACGTTGAGCGTGGTTCTTGCCTTGAAGCTATCCGTCATGACCCCTCCAGCGTAAATTCAGAATTATAGGCGAGCGCGCCATCCGCCGGCGCGGGCGTACCCTGCGCGTCGCACGCATTGCTTGTTCGCGAGATCACGCCGCCGCCCAGACACAGATCATCGCGGTAAAACACCGCGTACTGGCCCGGCGTGACGGCCCGCGCGGGACCGAGCAGCCGCACCCGCACGCGGCCATCCGACCCCGGCCGGACCCGGCAGAGGAGATCCGCTTGGCGGTAGCGGGTCTTGACCCCGCACTCGAAGCCGTCGCGATCGCGGTCCAATGAAAGCGGCTGCGGCGCGCACAGCCAGTGCACCTGCTCGACGTCGAAAGTGTCGGACATCAGCAAGGGGTGTTCCGGGTCCTGCACCACGATGAGCGCATTGCGGCGCGCATCTTTGGCGGCGACGTACCAGGGCGCGGCCGCGGCGCCGGATCTGCCGCCGACGCGCAAACCGGACCGCTGTCCGAGCGTATACAGAGCCAGTCCGCGATGTTCGCCCACCACCTCGCCGTCGGCGTTTTCGATGGGGCCGGGAGCCGTGTGCAGGTAACGGCTCAGGAATTCCTGGAAAGGCCGCTCGCCGATGAAGCAGATACCGGTGCTGTCCGGCTTGTCGAATACGGCCAGACCGGCCGCGTGGGCGAGCCGGCGCACCTCGTCCTTGCGCAATTCGCCGATCGGCAGCAACGTATTGGCGAGCGCCGCCGGCGCCACGCCGTGCAGGAAATAGCTCTGGTCCTTGGCGCTGTCCACCGCCTTTAAGAGCTGTGTGCCCCGATCGGTGCGCCGCAATCGGGCGTAATGCCCGGTGGCGATCCATGAGGCGCCCAGGCGGCGCATGTAATCGAGGCATAGGCCGAATTTGATTTCCCGATTGCACAGCACGTCCGGGTTGGGCGTACGGCCGGCAGCGTACTCGCGCAGAAAATGCGCAAACACGCGCTCACGATACTCGGCGGCAAAACTCACCCGATGCAGAGGAATATTGAGCGTCTCGCAGGCGCGGCGGGCATCCTGAAAGTCCTCGGCGGCGGTGCAATAGGCGTCCTCGTCCTCCCAATTGGACATGAACAGCCCCTGCACCGTGAAGCCGGCCTGCTGCAGCAAAAGCGCCGCGACCGCCGAATCGACGCCGCCGGACATGCCGACGATGACGGTCCCGGCGGAGCCGGGATCGATGGGGGAGGTGTGCATACGCCGATTATACCGGCGCGATCGGCTGGGAAGTTGTCTTTGACTACATCAGCATTTGCCGCATCTGCGACTCTTGCATGCTGGTCTGCCAGATCTCGTCGAAAAAATTCAGGTAACGGCGCACCACGGCCGGATCGTTCATGTCGGAGATGCCCTCCCAGCGGTCCGCCTGCAAGCGGTACACCAGCGCCTTGTCGTCCGCAATGATGAACGCGCCTGCGCTCGCCGGATATTCGGCGCTCATCGCACGCAGATCGATGCAGCTGGTCAAGCGGCGCGCCAGGGCCAGAAAGCGGTTATTGTCGACCATCGCGCGCGACGGATCGGCCAGCAAGACCCGCACCTTCGCGTAGGAGCGCGCCAGCACCAAGCGCTTGATGGCGTCCAAGAACGGCTCTTCGCCGTAGATCAAGGGCTCCAAATCCTGCGTGAAAATGGACAGAAGGCGCTGCGCCGATTTGGCCACTTTGAGGCTCGCCTCGCGCACCTCCGGCATGGTGGTCAATATGGTGCGCGTGCTCGCATTGGACGCGGGGTCGCCGGCCGCCGTGGAAGCCTTGTCCCCGGTCGGTTGTTTGCTGTCGTCCAATATATCCGCCATAGCAACGCCTCGAATGCAGCAAGCGGTGCGATCCGCTCCGGCCCTTCGTACCTTGAGTTTGATAGTACCGTTTGCGCCGCAAACGGCCGTGCTAACTGCGTCACGTTTCGGACGCACTGATGCGCGAATCGCCTCTCAGGAGGTGCGTCGCGCCAGCGCCGCTGCGAGCCCGAGATAGGTGCGCGGCGTCAGTTCGAGCAACCGCTGCTTCTCCGCAGCCGGCAGCGCGAGTGAGCCGATGAACTCGTGCATGGCGGTCCGGTCTATGGGACGGCCGCGCGTAAATTCCTTCAGGCGATCGTAGGCGTCGGGAATTCCGTGCGCGCGCATCACGGTCTGCACCGCTTCTCCCAACACCTCCCATGCGCGGTCCAAATCCTCCGCAACCCGCGCCTCGTCGAGCTCGATTTTATTCAAGCCGGCGGTCAGCGATTGGTAGCCAAGCACCGCATGACCGATGGCGACGCCCAGATTACGCAGCACGGTCGAGTCGCTGAGGTCGCGCTGCAGACGCGACACCGGCAGCTTGTCCGCAAAATGCGCGAGCAGCGCATTGGCGAGGCCTAGGTTGCCTTCGGCATTCTCGAAGTCGATGGGATTGACCTTGTGCGGCATGGTGGAAGAACCGACTTCTCCCGCAGCGGGTCTTTGCTTGAAATATCCCAGGGCGATGTAGCTCCACAGGTCTCGCGCGAGGTCGAGGAGCACGGTGTCGGCGCGCATCAAGGCGTGGCAATATTCGGCAATCCAGTCGTGCGGCTCGATTTGCGTGGTGTAGGCGTTCGGCTGCAGGCCGAGCGATTCGACGAAGCGTTCGCTGAATTCCGGCCAATCGAACCGCGGCAGGGCGGCGACGTGCGCATTGAAATTGCCCACCGCGCCGTTCATCTTGCCGAGGATGACCACGCGGGCAATCGAGCCGCACTGGCTCTCGAGGCGCGCGGCCACATTGGCGAGTTCCTTGCCGACGGTGGTGGGCGTCGCCGCCTGCCCGTGCGTTCGCGCCAGCATGGCGACCGTCGCATAGCGGCCGGCGAGCGTATCGAGCAGCGTGCAGATGGCATCGAGCGTCGGCAGCAACAGCGCGATGCGTGCGCCCTGCAGCATCAGGGCGTACGCCAAATTATTGATGTCTTCCGAGGTGCAGCCGAAATGCACCCATTCGAGCTGCGCGGCGCCCGCGCCGCGCGCCTCGAGCTCGGCGCGGATCCAGTATTCCACGGCCTTGACGTCGTGATTGGTGCGCGCCTCGATGGCCTTGATGGCGGGTACGTCAGTCGCCGCCGGATCGGCCGCGAGCGCCTCGAGCCAACGCCGCGCGGGCTGCGGCAGCGTGGCGAGCGCCGGGGCCGCGGGGCCTTCGGCCAGCGCCAACAACCAGGCGCATTCCACGCGCACGCGTTCGCGCATCAGCCCCGCCTCGCTGAACAACCGGCGAACCGCCGTGAGTTTGGCGGCATAGCGGCCGTCCAGAGGCGAGAGCGCGTCTTCGGGGGCGGTGGCGGGAATAGACTTGACCAAGGATGCCGTCGCTAAATGATAGAATGACGCAGATATTACCGTAAACAGGCAGCAACCGGCGGAGTAAGGCGCGATGACGACGACAGACTATCGCGTCGAGCGTGACAGCATGGGTGCGCTCGATGTACCCGCGGCCGCGCTCTGGGGTGCGCAAACGCAGCGCGCGATCCAAAATTTTCCGCCGAGCGGCCTGCGCATGCCGCGTGCGTTCATCCGCGCTTTGGGGTTGATCAAGCGTGCGGCGGCGGGCGCGAACGCGCAATTGGGGGACATGGCGCCGGACCTCGCGGCCGCAATCCAGGCCTCGGCCATGGAGGTGGCCGACGGGAAATACGACGACCAGTTTCCCGTGGACGTATTTCAAACCGGCTCGGGCACCAGCAGCAACATGAATGCCAACGAAGTCATCGCGACTCTCGCGGGCCGTCGTTTGGGCCGGCCCGTGCACCCGAACGATCACGTGAACATGGGCCAGAGCAGCAACGACGTCGTGCCGACCGCAATTCACGTCGCGGCGGCGTTGCTCCTTCATGAGAGATTGCTGGACGCGCTTCGCCGCTTGAGCATGGTGATCGAGCGCCGGGCGCGCGAGTTCGGCGGCGTGGTCAAAACCGGCCGCACGCACTTGATGGACGCGATGCCGATCACGTTCGCCCAGGAGTTCGGCGGATGGCAAGCGCAGATTGACCAGGACTGCGCACGCTTGAGCTCGACCATGCCCCGGCTGCTGGCGCTGGCGCAGGGCGGCACGGCGGTCGGTACCGGCATCAACGCGAGGCCGGAGTTCGCTGCGCTGTTGGCCCGCCAGCTGGCCGCCGACACGCGGCTCGAGTTCCGTCCCAGCGACAATTATTTCGAGGCCCTTTCCTGCCAGGACACGGCGGTCGAGTTGTCCGGGCAGCTCAAGGTGGTCGGCGTCAGTCTCATGAAGATATCGAACGACTTGCGCTGGATGAACAGCGGGCCGCTGGCCGGGTTGGGGGAGATCTCACTGCCGGCACTGCAACCCGGCAGCAGCATCATGCCGGGCAAGGTCAATCCGGTGGTCCCGGAGGCGGTCACGATGATCGCGGCGCAGGTCATCGGCAACGATGCGACCATCACCATAGCGGGGCAGTCGGGAAATTTTCAGCTCAACGTCATGCTGCCGGTGATCGCCTATAATCTATTGCAGAGCCTCGAATTGCTGGACATTGCGAGCCGCAACCTGGCCGATCACGCGCTCGCCGGCCTGACCGTGAACCAGGCGCGGCTCGAAGCGGCGCTCGCGCGTAATCCGATTCTCGTGACCGCGCTCAATCCGATCATCGGCTATGAAAAGGGCGCGGCAATCGCCAAGAAGGCGTATGCCGAGGGCCGGCCGATTTTGCAGGTCGCCGCAGAGATGACCGACTTGAGCGTCGAAGAGCTGCGCCGCCTGCTCGATCCCTTGGACCTGACGGCAGGCGGGATCAAGGGTGGCGGGTCCGCCGGTTGATGATGGATCCGCTATACACCAAGAAGCACATTCGTGAGTCGCTCGAGCCGCAACCCTCCGCGGCCGACGACGACATGCTGTGGCTGGCGGGGGCACCCACAGAGGCGCTGGCGCGGATGCGCGCCGCGCTGCCGAAGGATCGGGTGCCCGCGGCGGTGCTGGTTCCGCTGGTCGAACGCGAATCGGGGCTGACCGTGCTGCTTACACAGCGGGCGGCGACGCTCAAGGATCATGCCGGTCAAATCAGTTTTCCCGGCGGGCGCATCGAGCCCAAGGACGCCACTGCCTGGCACGCGGCACTGAGGGAGGCTCACGAGGAAATCGGATTGTCCGAGAGTCACGTGGAGTTTGCCGGCTACCTGCCGGATCACTGGGTGGTCACCGGCTTTCGGGTGACACCGGCGGTCGGCTTCGTCAGCCCGCTCTACGATTTGCGCATCGCGGCGGCCGAAGTCCACGATGTGTTCGAGGTGCCGCTCGACTTCATCTTGGATGCCGGCAACCACCGCCCCCGCCTGGGCCGCCTCGGCGATATGACGATCGAGTTCTTCGACATTCAGTACGGTGAGCGCCGCATTTGGGGCGCCACCGCGGGAATGCTCCTGACCTTGAGGCGGCTGCTGCGGGCGCGGGCGGAAAAACTCCGATGACGTTGCAGCCGGAGGAGTTGCCGAGGGTGCGCGAGCTGCTCCGCATCATGAAGCGCTTGCGTTCCGCCGATGGCTGTCCATGGGATCGGCTGCAGACCTTCGCCAGCATCGCGCCCTATACGATTGAAGAGGCGTACGAAGTCGCGGATGCGATCGAACGGGGCGATGTGATGGATCTCAAGGAAGAGCTCGGGGATCTATTGTTTCAAGTGGTATTTCACGCGCAAATCGCCGCTGAAGCGGGCGCATTCGATTTCGAGGCCGTGGCATCGGCCATCTGCGACAAGCTGGTGCGGCGTCACCCGCACGTGTTCGCCGCAGCCGCGGGAGAGGGCGGATCTTTGAGCGCGGCCGAACAAGGCGTTGCCTGGGAGGAAAGCAAAGCCCGTGAACGCGGAGCGCGCTCCGGCAGCGCGTTGAGCGGCGTGCCGCCGGCGCTGCCCGCGCTGATGCGTGCGCACAAACTCAGCAAACGCGCCGCCCGGGTCGGATTCGATTTCGAGCACGCCAGCCAGACCGCCGACAAGGTGGCCGAGGAGCTTGCCGAGGTGCGCGAGGCCGCCGCCGCGGGCGCGGGTCCCTCGCAGGAGATCTTCGAAGAGATCGGCGACCTGTTGTTTGCCGCCGCCAATTTGGCGCGCAAGCTCGAAGTCGACGCCGAAGCGGCGCTGCGGGCGGCGAACACCAAGTTCGAGCGCCGCTTTCGCGCCATGGAGGCTTTGGCCGCGGAGCGGGGCGAGCGGTTCTCGAGTTTGGACCTCGCCGCGCAGGAGAAGCTTTGGCTGGAGGTCAAGCGAGCCGAATAAAGCGCGCGCCCGCACCGAGATGCGCGCTCCGCGATGATCGCGATTGTTACAGGTCGAAGCGGATGCCCTGCGCCAGGGGCAGTTGCTGGCTCCAATTGATGGTCGTCGTCTGGCGCCGCATGTACGCTTTCCAGGAATCCGACCCGGCTTCACGGCCGCCGCCCGTATCCTTCTCGCCGCCGAAAGCGCCGCCGATCTCGGCTCCCGATGTGCCCAGATTCACGTTCGCAATGCCGCAGTCGCTGCCCTCGGCGCTCAAGAATCGCTCGGCCGTTTGCAGGCGATCGGTGAACACCGCCGAGGACAGGCCGTAGGGCACGGAGTTTTGCAAGGCCAACGCCTCCTCGAAGCTCCCGCAGCTCAGCAGATATAGGATCGGCGCGAAGGTCTCGGTGTTCACGATGGCCATGCCGGGCGAGGCGCGCACGATCGCGGGCTCGACAAAGTTACCAGGCCTTGCGAGCGCGCTGCCGCCGCACAGCAGTGTGCCGCCCTGCGACTGCGCTGCGGCGATGGCCGCAAGATAGCGCGCGACCGCGCCCGCATCGATCAACGGGCCCATCAAGGTGCCCGGCTCGAGCGGATCGCCGATGCGTATCTGGCCGTAGGCGGCGACCAGGCGGCGCTCGAGTTCCGCCGCCCGCGAATGATGGACCAATACGCGGCGGGTGGTGGTGCAGCGTTGACCCGCGGTGCCCACAGCGCCGAAAACGGTCGCCGGCACCGCCAAATTCATGTTCGCGGTTTCATCGACGATGATCGCGTTGTTGCCGCCGAGCTCGAGCAAGCTCTTGCCGAGCCGTTCGGCGACGCGTACGCCGATCTGCCGTCCGACCTGTGTCGACCCGGTGAACGACACCAGCGCCACACGCCGGTCATCGACGAATCTGCCCGCAAGTTCTGTGCCCGCGTCGATGAATATCTGGAATATGGCCGGCAGCGAATGGCGCTCGAGGACGCGATTGCAAATGTGCTGCACGGCGAGCGAACACAGCGCCGTCTTCGGCGAGGGCTTCCACACCGTGGCGTTGCCGGCGATGGCGGCCAGGAAAGCGTTCCAGGACCACACCGCCACCGGGAAATTGAAGGCGGAGATCACGCCGACCACACCGAGCGGATGCCATTGCTCGTACATGCGGTGCTCGACGCGCTCCGAATGCATCGTCAAACCGTACATCATGCGCGATTGGCCGACGGCGAAATCGGCGATGTCGATCATTTCCTGAACCTCGCCCAGGCCCTCGGCCTTGATCTTGCCGTTTTCCAGGGAAACCAGGGTGCCGAGCGCATCCTTGCGGGCGCGCAGTTCCTCGGTCATCAGGCGAATGGCCTCGCCGCGCTTCGGGGCCGGCACCCGGCGCCACTCGCGCGCGGCCTCGACCGCGGAGCCAAGAACGTGCTCATAGTCCTCGGCGGTTGCGCCGCGGACCCGCGCGAGACATTGCCCGGTCGAGGGATTGATCGACTCGATCAGCGGCCCCGATTGTTGGCCGCTCCAGCCGCGGCTGCCGGACCAGGTCCCGGGGTTGAGGTCGGTCAGTGCGAGGGCGCGCAAAGTCTCGGCAACAATCGTCATGGTTCAATACCGGATTTCGATTTGGGGGCGGCATTGTGTAGCATCTGCGGTCTATGTCCAAATCCACCGCATTGAACAATTGGCACCCGGCCAGTTGGCACAGCCGGCCCGCCGCCCAACAACCCAAGTATGCCGATGCGGCCGCGCTGGAGCGCGCCGTCGCCGCCTTGAGCCGGCTGCCGCCGCTGGTCGTTTCCTGGGAAGTCGAGGCGTTGCGAGCCAAGCTCGCGCTGGCGCAGCGCGGCGAACAGTTTCTGCTGCAGGGCGGCGACTGCGCCGAGAGCTTCGAGGATTGCGAGTCGGACAACATCGCCAGGCGGCTGAAGATCCTGCTGCAGATGAGCCTGGTGCTGCTGCAAGGCTTGAAAAAGCCCATCATTCGAGTGGGCCGGTTCGCGGGCCAGTACGCCAAGCCGCGTTCGGCGGACACCGAAACCCGCGCAGGCGTGACCTTGCCCACCTATCGGGGCGACAACGTCAATCGGCCCGGCTTCAGCGCCGTCGAGCGCGAACCGGACCCTGAACTCCTGTTGCGCGGCTACGAGCGCGCCTCGCTTACCTTGAACTTCGTGCGCGCGCTGATCGACGGCGGCTTTGCCGATCTGCACCATCCGGAATATTGGGATCTCGGCTTCTTGCGCCATGCGGCGCTGCGAGATGCCTATCAAAAAATCGTCGACTCGATCGCCGAGTCGCTCGAGTTCTTCGAGTCGATGAGCGGCTTGCGGGTGCACGCGGCGACCCGCGTCGATTTCTACACCAGTCACGAGGGGCTGCATCTGCTGTCAGAGCAGGCCCAGACGCGCTACATCGAGCGGCAGAAAAAATGGTACAACCTGTCGACCCACATGCCGTGGGTCGGCATGCGTACCGCCAACATCGACGGCGCCCACATCGAATATTTTCGCGGCATCGCCAATCCGATCGGAGTCAAGGTCGGCGCGGCGATGAGCGCCGAATGGCTGCAGGAGCTGGTGCAGGTGTTGAACCCGCAGAATCAGCCGGGGCGGCTCACTTTCATCCATCGATTCGGGAACAAGGACATCGAGCAGCGTCTGCCCGAGATGATCGCGGCCGTTCGTGCCACCGGTTCGCAAGTGCTTTGGGTATGCGATCCGATGCACGGCAACACCGAGACCACCGCGGGCGGCCTCAAGACGCGCCGCTTCGACAACATCCTGGGGGAGGTGGAGGCGGCCTTCCGGATCCACGAGGAAGCCGGCTCCACGTTGGGCGGCGTGCACATCGAGCTGACCGGCGAAGATGTCACCGAGTGCATCGGCGGTGCGCGGGGTCTCAAGGAGGCCGATTTGGCGCGCGCTTATAAGTCCCCCGTGGACCCCCGTTTGAACGCCGAGCAGGCGCTCGAATTGGCCATGCTGATTGCCCGCCACGCGGGCAGGAAACGGCAGGTCCAAAGGCTTTGAATTCAATTCGATACGGCCGATTGAAAGGGCGAAGGAAAATTATAAACTGGCAAGACAATCAACATCTTAAGAAGTATTCGAAGAATATTGATTAATAGCAATGCGCGGTTTTTCAAAACTCAGGTTGCCTCGAGCGCCGCAGGTGCTATTCTGGCTCGCAAACCTTTCCGGCCCCGTTGAGAACAGAGCTCCCTAAGTCGGCGGCCGGGTTCGGTTGACCAAACCTCTGATCGGACCGCTTAAGTTTTTCGCTGAGTTAAGTGGAATCTTTTTGACCGAGGCGGTCCAAGGTAACGTGGACGGCACAGCCGGTCACGCGCCGGTTCAGACAGTTGCGAAGGTTGGGTTGCGCTCGGGTTAGTCCAAATGCCAGGCGCGATCGACGGCGGGCTACGCGGAGATCCGCGTAGCCCGTTTTTTTAAAAGCCTTCGGCGCACGCCGCCGCTGCTTGCCGGACCTTTCGTTACATGAACAGCATCTTCGATCCCAATTGCCGGCGATGCCCACGGCTTGCGGCGCATCTCGATCTGGTGCGCCATCAGCAGCCGGATTACTTTTGCAGGCCGGTGCCGCGGTTCGGCGACCCCGGCGCCCGGTTGCTGATAGTCGGACTCGCTCCGGGAATGCACGGGGCCAATCGCACCGGCCGGCCGTTCACCGGCGATCACGCCGGAATTCTCTTGTATGCGACCTTGTTCAAATTCGGCCTGGCAACCGCTCCCGCATCGAGCGCCGCCGACGACGGTCTTACACTCAAGGATGCCTGCATCACGAACGCCGTGAAATGCCTGCCGCCGGGGAACAAGCCGTTGCCGCTGGAAATAAAGGTTTGCAATGCGTTTCTGCGGGCGGAGCTGGCGCAAAGCCCGAACGTGCGCGTTATTCTTGCACTGGGTACCATCGCACATGCGGCGGTGCTGCGCGCCTTGGATCTGCGCGCCGGCCAATTCCGGTTCGCACACGCGGCGGAACATACCTTGGGCGGAGGACGAGTGTTGCTGAATTCCTATCACTGCAGCCGCTACAACACCCAGACGCGCCGGCTTACCGCCGCCATGTTCGAAGCCATCATCGAAAGGGCTTTGGCGCTCCGTGACGCCTGAGGCATGCGAGGGGATGCCAGGCGCGCCGCAGGCACAGGCACCCGTGGTGAAATTCGACGCAAAATCCTTCGTCGACGCGCTGCCGAACCGCCCCGGCGTCTACCGCATGCTGGACGCGCAGGGCGAGATTCTCTATGTGGGCAAGGCGCGCACCCTGAAGAGCCGGGTGGCTTGGTACTTTCAGCCGAGCAACGTGCAGCCGAAAGTGCAAGCGCTGATCGCCAAAACCACGAATATGGAAGTCACCATCACCAACTCGGATACCGAGGCGTTGCTGCTCGAGTTCAATCTCATCAAAACGCATCGGCCGCGCTTCAATGTCGTGCTGCGCGACGACAAGAGTTTTCCGTTCCTGCATTTCGACACCTCTCACGAGTTTCCGCGACTCAGTTTTTACCGCGGTTCGCGCAAGGAAGCCGGGCGCTTTTTCGGTCCGTACCCCTCCGCCGGTGCGGTGCGGGAGAGTTTGCAGCAGCTGCAGAAATTATTTCGCCTGCGCAACTGCGACGACTTGTATTTCGCCAACCGCTCGAGACCCTGCCTGCAGTATCAGATCGAGCGCTGTACGGCGCCCTGCGTCGGGCTCATCGCCAAGGAGCAGTACGCCCGCGACGTGAACGCGGCGATCAAGGTGCTGGAAGGGCGCAACGATGAGGTGCAGAAGGAACTCGGCCGGCGCATGGAACTCGCCGCCGAACGATTGAACTTCGAGGAGGCCGCGCGATTGCGCGACCAGCTGGCGAGTCTCAAAGCCATGCAGGCGCAGCAAATCGTCACGGCCGACATCGATCACGACGCTGACGTGATCGCGATCGCGGGCGGCAGCGGAGAATACTGCATTGCGCTGATGTTCGTGCGCGGCGGGCGCAGCTTGGGCAGCACCACTTTTTTTCCGAAAGCGCCATTGGCGGAATTGCCCGAAGTGCTGGCCGCATTCGTCGCCCAGTATTATCTGGAACGCGAATCCCCTGCGGAGATCATCGTCGAGAGCGACTTCGAGGGGATGCAGGTGCTCGAGGCGACGCTCACCGAGCGGGCATCCCACAAGGTGCGCATCACTTCCTCGGTGCGCGGGATTCGCGCGCGTTGGCTGGAGATGGTGCGCAACAACGCCGAGCAAGCGCTGAAGATGCGCGGACTTGCCCGCGCCAACTTAGAATCGAGTCTGGAGGAATTGGCGCAAGCGCTCGGCCTCGCGCAAACGCCGGGGCGCATCGAATGTTTCGATATCAGCCACACCGGCGGCACCGATACGGTGGCTTCCTGCGTGGTGTTCGGCGGGGAAGGGCCCCTGAAGAGCGACTACCGGCGCTTCAATATTGCGGGCATACAGCCGGGCGATGACTATGCCGCGATGTACCAGGCGCTGACGCGGCGCTACAAGCGCGTGCGCGACGGCGAACTCGCCGCTCCCGACATGTTGTTGATCGACGGCGGCAAAGGGCAGCTGGCCGAAGCCGACAGGGCGCTTCGAGAGCTCGGTGTCGGGGGAATCACGCTGATCGGGGTCGCGAAGGGCGCCGACCGGCGCCCCGGCCAAGAGCGGTTGTTTCTGTTGGGCCGGGACACGCCGATTCTGTTGCCGCCGGACTCCCATGCCCTGCATCTGATTCAGCGCGTGCGCGACGAGGCGCATCGATTTGCGATCGCGGGACACCGGCGAAAGCGGGCTAAACGCCACAGTCAGTCTATACTCGAAACCATTCCGGGTTTGGGCCCGGTGAAGCGACGCGAGCTGCTGAAGCAATTCGGTGGCTTGCAGGGGATTTTGCGTGCCGGTATCGACGATTTCGCACAAATACGCGGCCTCGGGCGCGATCTCGCCGAGGTAATTTATGAACACCTCCACCCCGGGCAGTGAAGGCCATTCGCATTGGAATCTGCCGAATACGCTGACTTGGATGCGTATTCTGATGATTCCGGCGATTCTGGTGCTGTTCAATATGCCGTATTGGTGGAAGGATCCCGCGGCCTGCGCCGCGTTCGCCCTGGCCGGCATCACTGACAGTCTGGACGGCTATTATGCGCGCAAGTGGGGCCAAACCTCGCGCCTCGGCGCGTTCTTGGATCCGGTCGCCGACAAGCTGATCGTGGCGGCGGCACTGGTGCTGATCGTCAGCAAGGATCCGCGCTGGTTCGTGGCGATCGCCGCCATCGTCATCATCGGCCGCGAGATCGCGGTTTCGGCGCTGCGCGAATGGATGGCGGAAATCGGCGTGCGCGGCCGCATCAAGGTCTCCATTTGGGGGAAATACAAGACCATCATGCAAATCGTCGGACTTTCCCTGCTGCTGTATCGGCGCGATCTTTTCGGGATTCCGATTTACAAACTCGGATTGGTTTTGACGGGCGTCGCCGCGGTGCTGACCTTGTGGTCGATGATTCTGTACCTGCGGCTGGCTTGGCCGGAGCTGCGTGGCAGCGCGCAGCTTTGAGGGCCGGCCAGCGCGGCGGCTGCGGCGCGGGCCGGACGCGTGCGGCCGGTGTGGCGGAATTCCACTTAAGTTCAAGACCTTAGCGGCCTCGCCTGGCGTGTTGACCTTGACTCTGTGCAGTACGGCCCTACAATTGCCCGGCTGTCGAGTGCGGGAATAGCTCAGTTGGTAGAGCGCAACCTTGCCAAGGTTGAGGTCGCGAGTTCGAGCCTCGTTTCCCGCTCCAGTTTTTGATAGCAAACACAAAGAACTAGGCGCGGTCGGATCGCAAATCGCAATGGCGCTGGTCGCCAGTATGGGTGACCCGCATGTGTGCCATAGCGGCCGCAGCTATGCGGCCTCCCTCGGAATCACGCCCCGACAGAATTCGAGCGGCGGCTCAGACTCAGGCACGGTAATGAGGCTTCGGCGAGCGAATGTCGTCAGGACCCGCGTCGACGGACGCATGAAAGACCGGAAATAGTGTCTGCAGTTCGATCCTGAATCCAAAAGCAACGGCGCCGCTCAATAAGAATCCATAAGGCGTGGCCGGGTTCCTGGATCTTCGTGATGGTGGTAAGCTAAAGGCTCCCCATAAAGAAAGCCGGTCATGCTCAAACCGGCAGGCGACGATTCCGAGGTGCAGGATGGCAGCTCGATTCATCTCGCGACAGTTTCTGGCAACCGCATTGCTGTCGACGGCGATGTCATGGACGGCGGCCTTGCTCTGCAGCCACACGGCCAGCGCCCAGGCGCCGCACGGCAGTCTGGCGGACCGCCTCAAGGCGGTGCAGAGCGGGCAGCCCGACGGCAAAGGCCCTGCGGTGCTGCCGGCATGGAAGCCCGTTACCCCGGGCGCCTCGGCACCCGCGATTCCGGTGGTCAAGGGGCTGCAGGTGGTGACGGCCATCACTCAGCCGATCGGCGACTACGAATCGATCAAGAGTGTCGAAGACGTGGATGCGGTCACGGTGCGATTGCACTACTCCGCCGACCTGCCGACACCGAAGATGGGCGGCCTTCTCGGGAGCGGGGCGGCGGGCCAGGCCGATGCCAAGAGTGAATCCCCCGACAAGGTGGAGTGTCTGCGGATGGTCGACGTCGCCGATCTGGCCAAGGCACACAGCTACAGCGAACAGTTCTGCCAGAACAAGGTGGAGCACTTCCCGGACTCGACCGCGATCAGTGCCTCGACCGAGATGCTGAACCAGCTGCGCGCCGGCCAGCCGGCAGAGTTCCATTTCACGCCCATGAACAAGTTTGCAGCGTTTATCCAGCTCGGGGCGCAGGTCGAGGGCAAGAAGTCAGGGCAGCCGACGCTGACGCCTCATGCGGGGCAGCAGATGTACTCGTGCACTCTGCATCGGGTCGGCGCCACGGACGTCGCGGTCCCGGTGCTGCTGAACGACCAACGCGTCGAGCTGCCGGCCCTGCATGCGATGTGCACGCTCGATGACAACGAGGAGGTCCACGCCTACTACCTCGACCAGCCGGCCAATCCGCTCACGCTGGCGTACCAGCTGGGCCCGGACGATACGCGCTTGCAGGTCATCAAGATTATGCTGCCGCCGCCGGAGACCGCGAAGTCACCGGCCGCAGGCGGCGGCGCGTCGCCGATGGAACAGGCGCTGGCGGCCAAAAAGCCGGTGGACGTCTACGGCATCTACTTCGACTTCAACAGTGCGACGATCAAGCCGGAGTCGGAGGCCGTGCTGCGACAGATCGCGGACATCATGCGCAAGAACCCCGACTGGAGATTGAGCGTCAGCGGCCACACCGACAACATCGGCGGCGACCCGGCGAACCTCGCGCTGTCGCAGCGTCGTGCCGCCGCGGTGAAGGACGCGTTGGTTACCCGCTACCAGATCACACCGGACCGGCTGGCGACGAGCGGCTACGGCGCATCCTCGCCCATTGAGTCCAACGCCACCCTGGAAGGGCGCGCCAGAAATCGCCGTGTCGAGTTGCGACGACAGTAACGGCAGCCGCATTTTCCACAACGACAATCACAGCCAATTCAGGAACAAACCGATGAATACACACAACGTTGCGGCGCTGGGACTCATGTCGCTGGTAAGTGGCCTGGCCTATGCCGATGCGAGTTACGAGCAGACCAGCCAGATTACCGGCGGCACGCTCACCGAGACGATCAGATCGTTCAGCTTTCTCGGCAAAGCGACCAAGGACCTGTTGGCGCCGACGAACTCGCTGACGATGGTGCACGGTAACCAGAAAGCGGTCATCAACAAGAACTCGACCGAGATCATCGATCTCGACAAGGAGACCATCACCCACGTCGACACCGAGAAGAAGACCTACACGGTCATGACTTTCGCCCAGATGCGGCAGGCGGCCGCGGACATGATGAAGAAAATTCAGCAGGCGCCACCGCAGCAGGCCGCCGCTGGGCAGCAGCCGAAGTCGGATTTGAAGACGAGCTTCGAGGTCTCGGTGAAGAACACGGGCCAGAGCAAGTCGGTCAACGGGCTCGACGCTCAGGAGCAAGTGGTCGAAATGCAGATGCACGTTACTAATCCCAACGGAGCGGGCACCGCGGCGCAGAACACGTTCACCTACACGGTCACGACGGATGCGTGGATTGCGCCCGATCCACCGGAGGTGAAGGAGATTCAGGACTTCGACGTGCGCATGGGGAAGAAGATGATGGAAGGGGCCGATCTGTCGGCGTTCAAGCCCGGGGGCGCCAACGCGGGTCTCGCGCAGATGTTCGGCAGCAAGCCAGGAACGGCGGAGGCGATGGCGCAGATGCAGAAGGAGATGGCGAAGCTCAAGGGCACGCGGGTCATGGAGATGATGCGCATGGGCGCCGACGCTCCGGCGGGGGCGACGGGCCAGCAGCAAAGTGCAGGGTCCGGGAGCAGCGTGGTAGGGGATGCCACCCAGTCCGCCGGTAGCGCCGCTACCAGCTCCGCAGCGGGCGCCACCGGATCCGCGGCGGGAAGCGCGGCGGCCAACGCCGCCGGGAACGGTATCGGAAGTTCGGTTCTCGGCTCAGCGGCGAGCGTATTCAGCAGCAAGCTGTTGAGCGGCATGTTCCAGAAGAAGCCGGCCGCCGCGACAAGCCCTGCAAGCACCACAACGACGACGGTCGCAGGCACGCAGGCCACGACGAGCATGGTGCTGATGGAAATGACGATGCAGAAGTCGAACTTCTCGCAAGAAGCGATCCCGCCGTCGGCGTTCGCGGTGCCGGACGGGTTCAAGCAGCTGCC
>ODAK010000124.1_pt1 | contig 83580 bp, 79 predicted proteins | sample 1539591 | NCBI WGS metagenome assembly ODAK01 (sample SAMEA3539303, study PRJEB22396) | soil metagenome | biome: tundra; feature: field; material: soil | place: USA | collected 2010-05 | depth 0.15 m | reverse complement strand
CGGCGGCCGCGAGTTGCGGCACCGGCAAGGTGAAGGTTGCATCGATCGTGCCGTCCTTGCCGCGGTCGATCGTGATCGTCGCAACGCCGTTGGCGACCGTGACCACGACGATGGATTGCGGCAGGGTGATCGTCCACGCGCCCGATGCCGGCGTGCCGTCGGCGGCGTAGGTGACGCCGCCCGAGGTTGCGACCGAGTCGCTGAACGAGGCGTTCGGCAAGGTCGCAGTCAGCGTATGGCTGCCGACGATCGTGCTCGACTGCAGCACGCCGCCGACCAGCGTCGCGGTGCGCAGGATGTCGGCATCGCTCAGGGTAAAGGTGCTCGAGCGGGCGTTGTAGCGGGTGGCAAGCGTCAGGCTCGGCGAGACGAAGTGGCTCGACAGATGCACCGTGCCGTCGGCATCGGTGCTGACGCTGTATTGCCGCTCGGCGCTGCCGTTGAGCATGGCGCCGCGCGGCAGCGTCAGCGAGAGATTCGTCGCCGTCATCGAGAGATCGAGGGCGCCGTTGGCACTGTCGCCGCTCGCGCTCACGACCGTCATCGCCAGCGTGCCGTCGAGCTGCGCGACGCCGGCCGCGCCAGTGCAGGCAGCAAAGCTCACCTGGTAGACGTCGCCGGTATCAAGCTGGCCGTTGACTTCGCTCTGCGGCGTGCCGCCGGTGATCGAAACGGTCGCCGTGTCGCCGCCAGGGCATGAGCGCGTCGACGCGACCAGCGGCTGCGCACCGGCGGCCATCGCGGTCACCCGCTCGTCGCTCGCCGAGGCGCCGGCGCCGGCGCCGGCAGAGATCATCGCCTGCGCGGCGAGCACGGCGCCATCGGCGACGCTCGTCGTGTCGCTGCCGATCTGCGTCGCGTTGGCCGCGTATGCAGTGGCGATGGCGTCGTCGATCGTATCGGCGCTGCTCGATGCGGCGCCGGAGCCGCCACCGCCGCAGGCGGCCAGCCATGCGGCGCCGAGAACCGAGACGGCGAACACGGAAGCGCTCCTGGGAAGCGAAGCGGATCGTGGCATGAGAGTTCTCCTGACAGAGGTGGGCAGGCCGGGCGCGGTGCCACATGCCTTCTGTCCAGTATCGAAAGGCGTCGTTTCCGCCACGCGATCCGAAAGCCTTCAGCTGTGAGCAGCGGTGTCGCGTCGCGCCTTTTGTCATCGTTTGTCATCGTTGGTGAAGTTGCCTGCGCCGACCGCGATCGGCCCTGGGTCTTGCAAGGCCCTCGTAGAATGCCCGTGGATGAGTTGCCGCCGGCCTCTCCTCCAGTTGGTCTGTGCCCTCGCGTCGATGGCGCCGTCGGTCTGGGCCGCGCAGCCGCCCGATGCGCCCAAGCCGGCCGCGGCATCGGCGCCAGCCGCGACCGAACCCACGCCCGCAACCGCAGCGGCGCCCGCGGCGCCGGTGTCGCTCTCCGCGCGCAAGGTCTACGAGCAGGCGCGCTCGCAGCTCGTGCAGATCCGCACGGTGCTGAAGGGGCGGGCGAGCCAGACCTCGGTCGGCTCCGGCTTCTTCGTGGCCAAGGAAGGCCTCATCATCACGAACTTCCACGTCGTCAGCGAAGCGGCGCTGAAGCCGGAGCGGCATGACCTTGTCTACGTCACGGCCGACGGCCGCGAAGCGCCGCTGCAGATCCTGCAGCTCGACGTGCTCCACGACCTTGCCTTGCTCAAGGCGGTCGACGCGCCGGGCCGCAGCTTCGACGCACTGCCTTTTCGCTCCGATGCCGAGCCGCTGGCCCAGGGCGAGCGCATCTATTCGCTCGGCAATCCGCTCGACGTCGGCTTCGCGGTCGTGCAAGGCACCTACAACGGGCTGGTGCGACGGAGCTTCTATCCGCAGATCTTCTTCGGCGGCGCCCTCTCGGCCGGCATGAGCGGCGGCCCGGCTCTCGACGAGGAAGGCCATGTCGTCGGCATCAACGTGGCACGCCGCGTCGACGGTGAGCAGGTGAGCTTCCTGGTCCCGGCGGCTTTCGCGATGGCGTTGCTCGCCAGCGGCAAGGATGCCAAGCCACTGAGCGGCCCGGCCTACGCGATCGTCGATGCGCAGCTGCAGAAGCACCAGGCCGCGCTCACCGAGCGCTTCATCCAGCAAGGCTGGAAGGACGCAACGCAACCACACTATCGCGTGCCCGTGCCGCCCGACATCTTCATGCGCTGCTGGGGCACGAGCGAGCCTTCGCGCACCGGCGGCCTCGACTTCGAGCGCTCCGACTGCGTCATGGACACGCGCGTCTTCGTCGGCGACTTCACGACCGGCACGATCGGCCTGCGCCACGAAAGCTACGACGGCTCCAAACTCGGGCCGCTGCGCTTCGCCGATCGCTATGCGCAGAGTTTTCGCAACGAGAGCTTCACGCGCCTGTCGTCGCAATACCAGACCAAGCCGCGCTGCGATGAGGACTTCGTCGACCGAGATGGCCTCGTCCTGCGCGCCGTCGTCTGCATGCGTGCGTACAAGAAGCTACCGCAGCTCTATGATGTGTCGGTGCTCGTTGCTACGCTCGATCAGAGCGAGGCCGGCGTGCAGGGACGTTTGGATGCGCAAGGAGTGAGCTTCGCCAACGCGCAGCGCCTCGCCCGCCACTACCTCGACGCCTACCGATGGGCCAAGTAGCCCACGTTGTGGCAGAGGCGGCCGAGCGCGACTCCGGCGCCGCCGAGCCGCCGCCCGCGGCCGTCGCGCTGCTCGAGGCAGTCGACCGCGACGGCATGGTGCGGCAGGCCTGGCGCATCGAGCGCTGGCCGGCCACGATCGGGCGCGCGCTCGACAACGACGTCGTCCTCACCGATCCGCACGTCGCCGCGCATCACGCGACGATCGGCCTCGGCCCGGGCGCCGACGCGAAGGCGACGCTCACGGTGCGTGCCGGCGAGACGAAAAACGGTCTCGCGGTCGGCCGCGAGCGCATCGCCGGCGGCGAGGCGAAGACCTTCGACGACGCCGGCGGCGACCTCGACCTGCACATCGGCCGCACGGCGCTGCGCCTGCGCCTGCCCGAGCACACGCTGGCGCCCGAGCAGATGCTGGCGCCGATGGTCGCCGTCGAGAGGCGCTGGCTGCCGACGCTCGGCGTCGCCCTGGCGGTGATCACCGCAGTGCTCTTCAACACCTATCTCGACAACGACCCTGACGGCCTCAGCCGCGCCATCGGCGGCGCCGTGCTCACCGCGGTGAGCGGCGGCGCGATCTGGTGCGGCTTCTGGGCGCTGCTGTCCAAGCTCTTTGCCCGGCAGAGCAACTTTGGCTGGCACGTGCGCGTCTTCGTCGTCGCCAGCCTCGTCATGCTCGCGCTCACCGCCGTGCCGCCGCTCATCGCGTTTTCGTTCTCGTGGCCATGGGTCACCGACTTCAGTTTCGTCGCCGTGTTCGCGACGATCGCCGCCGCGATCTACTTCCACCTTCTCGCCGTCGAGCCGGGCCGGCAGCGCCTGATGCGCGGTGTCGCGGCGACGGGCTTCATCGTCGGCGTCGCGCTCACGCTCTGGTTCAACATGCAACGCACCGGGCGCCTGGGCGAAGAGCTGTACATGAACCATCTCTTTGCACCGGCGCTTCGCGTCGCCAAGCCGGTGACGGTCGATCGCTTCGTCGACGGCCTGGCGCCGATGCAGGCCATTCTCGACAAGCAGGCGAAGGACAAGAGCGCAAGCGCCGACGACGCCGCAGGCCACGACGATGACGACGAATGAAGCGGCGATGCAGACGGGCAGCGTTCTCGTCACCGGCGGCGGCCGCGGCATCGGTGCGGCGACGAGCCTGCTCTGCGCGGCGCGGGGCTGGGCCGTCGCCGTGAACTACGCCAACGATGCGGCGGCGGCCGAGGCCGTTGTCGCCACGATCCGCGCTCGTGGCGGCCGGGCGATCGCGGTGCACGCCGACGTCGCCGACGACGCGCAGGTGAACGCCATGTTCGCACGCCTCGACGGCGAGCTGCCGCGGCTTGCCGGCCTCGTCAACAACGCCGGCGTCATCGACCACGCTGCACGCGTCGACGCAATGACCCCGGCGCGGCTGCAACGCATGTTCGCGATCAACGTCTTCGGCAGCTTCTTCTGCGCCCGTGAAGCGGTGCGGCGCATGACGACGAAGGCGACGGGCGGCGACGGCCATCGCGGCGGCGCCATCGTCAACGTCTCGTCGGCCGCAGCCAAGCTCGGCGGCTCGGGGCAATACGTCGACTACGCGGCGGCGAAGGGCGCGATCGAGTCCTTCACCATCGGCCTGGCCAGGGAAGTGGCGGCCGAAGGCATTCGCGTCAACGCGGTGCGTCCCGGCATCATCGAAACGGACATCCACGCCTCGGGCGGTGCCCCCGATCGGGCACGGCAGACGGCGCCGCTCGTTCCCCTGCAGCGTGCCGGCTCGGCCGAAGAAGTCGCCGAAGCCATCGTCTGGCTGCTCTGCGACGCGTCGAGCTACACCACCGGTTCCATCGTCGAAGTCACGGGCGGCCGCTGAAGCGCGAGACTCAGCTAGCTAGCTCGCGGTCACCATCGTCTGCAGGGCATCGAGCAACGCCGTCGCGGCCTTCTTCTCGGCGAAGGGGGCGATGCTTCGGTACGGCTCGAGCGTGAAGCGCGCCTCCGAGTGCACCGAGTCCCGCATCCCCGGCGCCGGGACGCGCGCCTTCAGGTTGCGGAATGCGTCGACGAGCGCGGGTGCGGCTGCGGCCAACTGCCGAGCGGCGAGCGCGGTCAGCACGCGCAACTCTATCTGGCCGACGACGGACCAGAAGTCGGGCCGCTCGGTCGCGGCGCGGGCCAGCGATTCGCGCACGCCCTCGATACGGTCGACGGCAAGCTCGGCAGCCCGGCGCTCGAGAAAGGCGAGGCGCAGCTCGGCGCTGATGCCGTTCTTCGCCGGATAGAACAGGTTGTCGGCATCGCTTTCGCGGGCCAGCCGTTCGGCGTTGCCGTAGTGCAGCACCATCGCGCGCAACGCGGCCAAGCGGTCGCCCGGCGTGACGCCTGAGTTCTTCGAAGCCGGATGTTCGAGTGCGGCGCCGACGAATCATCCGCGTCGGGGCTTCGAACCGCAAGGCGCCCGGGCGAGGGAGGATGCTCAGCGCCGCTCGACGATCATCGGCACGAGGCCGAGCGCCGCGCGGATGCGCGCCGCCGCGGCCTGCGCTTCGTCGCGACTCGCATACGGGCCGGCCTGAACGCGATAGAACGACGCGTCGCCAAACGTCGCGAGCATCGACGTCAGCCACTCGACCTCGACGGCGACGCGGCGCTGGAAGCTCTCCGCTCCGCTCGCCTCGCGAAAGGCGCCGAGCTGGACCCAGAATCCGCGCGCCGGCGGCGCCTGAGCGACCGGCGCCGGTGCCGCGGCCGAGATGGCGGCGTCGACACGCGCCGTCGTTTCCTGTGTCTCGGCGGGAAGCGCTGCGACCGCGGTCAGTTCGAGTGCGGCGGGAGCGACAGGCGCGGCCTCGACGAGCGGAGGTCGGCTGGCGCGTGCCGGGGCGAGCCGCGGCGACAGGCGCGGCCTCGACGAGCGGAGGTCGGCTGGCGCGTTCCGCGGCGAGCCGCGTCCCGTCGCCGCTGTCGCGCCGCCACGTGCCGGCGCGGATCTCATCGAAGGTGATGCGCTCGAGCTCGACTGGCGCGACGCCGCGCAGCAGATCGAGGCGCGAGGCCGCGGCGTAACTGAGATCGACGATGCGCCCGGTATGGAACGGGCCGCGGTCGTTGATGCGCACGACGACCTCGCGGCCGTTGGCCGGATTGCGGATGCGCGCATAGCTCGGGATCGGCAAGGTCGGATGCGCCGCCGTCATCGCGTACATGTCGTAGGGCTCGCCGCTCGCCGTGCGCCGGCCGTGGAACTGGCGCCCATACCACGAGGCCAGGCCGCGCTCGGAGAAGGCGGCGTCGCGCGTCATCGGCACGTAGTCGCGGCCGAGAGCCTGGTAGGGCTTGTTGGCGCCACCGGGCCGGATCGGCTCGATCCGCGGCTCGGCGTCGGGCAGGCTCGAGAGATTGGCCGGAGGATTGGCGCCGGGCCCGTCGCCGCCCCGGCGCGGCCCGGAGGCGCAGCCGGCGAGCACGACGCCGAAGGCAAGCGCCGCGAGCAGGCAGCGCAGCGGCGCGGGCCGATGAAACGGCGCGCGCCGCACGGCCTAGCTCAGTTGCAGTCGACGGTGCGGAACTCGACGCGACGATCGAGCGCATCGCGCAGATCGTCGGTACCGAGGCCGACGATGGTCTCGCGCGAGCCAACGCCGTCAGCCGCGATGCGCGGCGCCAGCTTCTTGTTCTGCTTCTGCAGGCTTTGCTTGATGACCTCGGCACGCTTTTGCGACAGCCGCTCGTTGGCGGCGGCGTCGCCGGTCCGGCTGGTGTGGCCGACGACTTTCATGCAGGTCTCGCGAATGCCGGCCTGCAAGGCGACCTCACGCAACCAGACCGCGTATTGCGCCTGCAGATCGCCGGAACGCAGCAGCGTCGTCGCGCCCGGATTGAAGAATATCTTGATCGGCAGGCGCTTGGCGTCGAAGCCGGCACTGACGATCTTGCCGAAGGTTTCGGCAGCTTCCTTCTTCCTGCCCGTGCGCCAGCTCGCGAGATACAGGCCGTTGAGGACGCGCAGATCGCCGGGATCGGCGATCGGCTCGACTTCGTGAAAGAGCCGATAGGCGTCGGCCGGCTTGTTGTCGGCAAAGGCGATCTGCGCTTCGTTGATGATTGCCGCCGCGGGCAGGCGAAGCAGGTAACCGGGATCGATCGTGTCACCCGGCGAGCTGCCCTGGCAGGACTTGATGTAGGCCACCGCGGTCTTGTCGAGCGCCCAGGTCGGGCTGTCGCGGAAGAACGCCGTCGGCTCGGCGTCGACCGTCGTCGCGGTGGCGCGGTCGACGCGCTTGGCGATGAGCTTGCCGGTGCGCAGATCGATGAGGACGAGGCAGACGCGGAACGCGTCGGCATTCTCGGTCGCGACGTTCCTGGTGTTGATCGCCGTCAGCGTGCCGATCAGGAGCAGCGGCCGGTTCGAGAGGCTGGCTCGCGACAGCTGCTTGACGCTCCATTGCGGCGCGCGCGTCTTGATCAGCGCCGCCAGCTGCTGCCCCATCTGCACCGTACCGGTCGTCTGCTGGCCGGTGCTGGCGTCGATGAGCGGGTCGATGATGAGCTCGCGCGGGCTGCCGCCGACAGCCGTCTGCGCATCCTGCAGCAGCCGCTCGCCGGCGCGCGCCACCGCGTCGGTGAAAGCGGCCGGTGGTGCCGGCACCGGAGGCGCTGCCACCGGCGGCGGGGCCGCCGGCACGGGGGGCGGAGCCGCCGCCGGGCTCGGTACCGGCGCTGTGCTCTGCGGTGCCGCGCAGCCCGCGAACAGGAACACGGTGAAGCAGACGATGGCGTAAAGACGAACCGAACGAAGTGTCTTCATGGCAGTCGCAGCGTGCGCCGATGAGAGAGTGGCCGCACTGTAGCGCCGTTCGACGAAGCGTCGAACTGGGGAACCCCTGCACATAGATCCTCCATCGGCCCACCCCGAAGGGGTTTCGCTGGAAGTCGTTCGGAGCTTCTTTCACGGTAACCAAACGTGCATTGCGCGCCGACGAGAAAAACTCACGCGATCACGCGGGCCGACGCGGCAGTGCGGCCCCGTCCGACACGCTTCGTGCCTACGATGTGCGGCAATTGCTCCTTCTGTCATGCGTGCGCTTTTTTCCTCCGACGCTCCCGGTGTTTCGCAAGCGCTGTGGGGCGTTCTGCGCGCCAAGGGCTTCGAGCCCGGCGACTTCGAGCTCGACGAGGATGACACGCCGGCGCACTCGGATTTCTTCGGCGTGATGAGCGGCCTGCTGCGAGTGAAGTGCTGCTCGACCGGAGAGGAACGCATCTATCCGACCGGCTCCGGCTCGGCCTGGCTCGGCGCCTTCCTGATGGACCTCGGTGGCGGCCATTTCGCACGCGCCGCGCGCGGCGTCGGTACTGGGCTCGCCTGACTCGGCGAAAAGTCCTACGCGCCGCTCAAGCGCTCGCCGACAGATCCGAAGCGCTCCCTCGGCGACAGTGAAGACATCGGCAGTGCCGGCGTGCATCGAAGCAGCGGCGGCCGACTTTCTTCAACCGTCTTGAGCGAGAGGATTTCATGAACAAGGATCAGGTCAAGGGCCGCGTCGAGCAGGCCAAAGGAAGCATCAAGGAAACGACCGGCAAGGCGGTCGGCAACAGCAAGCTGCAAACCGAAGGCACGGTCGACAAGACCGCCGGCAAGGTGCAAGCCAACTACGGCGACGCCAAGGAAAAGGTCAAGAGCGCCATCGACAAGATTTGACGGCGAACGGGTCAGGCCGACGCCGAGACGACGGCGGCCAGCGGCCGGGCCGGCAGCAGTCGGTCCGGCCGCTTTGCTTCTATCGGTCTAGCTCCAGGCCGAACGCAGGCGCGCACCGAGATCGCAGGCGTCAACGGGCAACGCCGGCGACAGTTGCATTGCTGCGTCCGGCGCCGCAGGCGCGACATGCTCGAATCGATCGCGGATCGATTCCGGCAGGAAACGGCTGATCGACGCGTAGACATGGCGGTCGCCGTACGCCGCCTGCTGCGTGACGTAGAAGCGTTGCGGCACGAGCAGATGCAGGTGATGGCGAGCCCGCGTCATCGCGACGTAGAGCAGGCGCCGCTCTTCCTCGATCTCCGCGGCGCTGCCGGTCGCCATGTCGGATGGCAGGCAGCCGTCGACGACGTTGAGCACCGACACAGCGCTCCACTCTTGGCCCTTGGCCGAATGGATCGTCGAGAGAATCAGATAGTCCTCGTCGCGCCCGGGCGGGCCCGATTCGTCGCTCGTCGCGGCGGGCGGATCGAGCGCCAGCTCGGTCAGGAAGCGCTCGCGCGAAGGATAGCCCGCCGCGAGGCGGACGAGATGCGCGACATCGGCGGCGCGCGGCCCGGCATCTTCGTGCAGACGCTCGAGTTGCGGCCGATACCAGCGCTCGACATCCGCGAGCTCGCCGGGCCACGGCGATCCGGGTCGCCGCAATGTCGTGAACAGGGCCGCGAACTCGGCCCATGAAGCTGCCGCCAGCGCCGCTGGCGTGAACGCGGCAAGTGCCTCGGCCGGGTCGTCGGTTCCGCCCAGTCGCGTCATGAGACGGCCGGCATTCGACGGCCCGATGCCGCAGACGAGCTGCAGTGCGCGCAGGCCGGCCCGCTCGCCGCGCGGGTTGGCAGCGAATCGCAGCACGGCCAACACGTCCTTGACGTGCGCAGCGTCGAGGAACTTGAGGCCCCCGTACTTGACGAAAGGAATGTCGCGGCGCGCCAGCTCGAGTTCGAGCGCATTGCTGTGCTGCGTCGCGCGAAAGAGAACGGCCTGGCTCTTCAGGGCGAGCCCCGACTCGCGCAGCTGCAGCACGCGCTCGGCGACCCACGCCGCCTGCGCGCCCTCGTCGGCGACCCAGACGATCGCCGGCCGCTCGGACGAGGCGGCGTCGCTCCACAGCGCCTTGGCGTGCCGCTCGGCCGCCAGGGCGATCACCGCGTTCGAGGCGTCGAGGAGGGGCGCCGTCGAGCGGTAGTTGCGCTCCAGCGTGACGATCGTTGCCGGCGGCTCGAAGCGGCCCGCGAAGTCGAGGATGTTGCGCACCTCGGCGGCGCGAAACGAATAGATCGATTGCGCGTCGTCGCCGACGACGGTCAGGCCGCGGCCGTCCGGGCGCAGCGCGAACACGATCTCGGCCTGAAGGCGGTTGGTGTCCTGGTACTCGTCGACCAGAATGTGATCGAACCGATCGGCCATGCGGGCGGCGAGAGCCGGCTCGCGCAGCGCCTCGGCCCACCAGACGAGCAGGTCGTCGAAATCGAGAACGCGCTGCGCCTGCTTCTCGGCGACGTAGGCGGCGAAGAGGCATTTCAGCTCGTCGTGCCAGGGTACGCACCAGGGCCAGGTATCGGCGAGCACGTCGGCCAGGCTCTTTTGCGCATTGACGACGCGCGAGTAGATCGCGAGGCAGGTCGAGCGCTGCGGGAAGCGCCGCTTCGCAGCGGCCAGGCCGAGCCGCTGCCGCAACACCTGAAGCAGGTCTTCGGAATCGCCGCGATCGTCGACCGTGAACGACGGATCGAGCCCGAGGCTCGACGCATGCATCCGCAGCAGTCGTGCGCCGACGCTGTGGAACGTGCCGCACCAAGCCAGCTGCGGCGCGCCGCGCAAGGGCGGCAGGCCGAATGCCTCGTGCAGGGCGCGGACGACGCGCCCTTGCATCTCGGCCGCGGAACGGCGCGAGAAGGTGAGCAGGAGGATGCGCGACGGGTCGGCGCCGGCGAGGACGAGGCGTACGACGCGCGCCGCCAGCGTCATCGTCTTGCCCGATCCGGCCCCGGCGATGACGAGCAAGGGAGGGTCGCCGGCGCCGATGCCGTGCTCGACCGCGCTTCGTTGCGCTTCGTTGAGGCGGCGAAAGATCGGCGCGCCCCATCCTTTCAAGGCAGCAGCAGCGGAGGCAGGCATGGATGGGCAGGGAAGCGGCGGTTCGTGTCGGACTGTAGTTCCATCCAGCCTTTGCGCAAGACAAAGGGCATCACGCGTCATGCAATCGGCCCGGCGAGAGGCCTTCATTTCCACTCCGGCTTGCCGATGACCCTCGCATGTCCTGCCTTTCGCGAACGGCCGGGGCGCATGTGCCCGCGCCATTGCCATGACGACGGACTCGCCGAGCGCCGTCCTGGAATCGCCGAGCGTCCTCGACGCGGCCCGCACGGCCGTCGGGCCGAAGCCGGCCGCGGCGAGGCTCGCTCTCGCCCACTCCTTTGCCACCGAATGGCTCGCGCTCGTCGCCGCGCTCGTCATCGTCGGCGCGATGATCGCCTACGTCCTCGTCAAGATCCACGAGTCCGTCGACGCGACCGAGCGTGATCGCCTGCAGGTGCAGGCCCGCGTCGTCGACGACAACGTCGGCCAGCAGCTCGACGGCATCAACCGCGCCCTGGCGAGCGTACGCGACGATTTCGTAGGCATGCCGACTTACAGCGTTTCGTCGTTGATCTCGATGCGCCTCAAGGCCCTGAGCGATGCGATCCCGGGCGTACGCTCGATGGTCGTGCTCGACAGCGACGGCATCGTCGTTGCGACCAGCGTCGACACGCTTCTCGGCCGCGACTTCAGCGACCGCGATTTCTTCCGCGTGCCGCAAGCGAGCCGCAACCCTGCGACGCTGCACGTCGCCGCGCCGTACAAGACCTCGCTCGGCAACTACACGGTGGTCTTCACCCGCGCCATCATCGGACCCAACGGCACCTTCGAAGGCGTCGCCGCTGCAGTGCTCGAACCCGAGTACTTCGAGGTCCTGATGCGCTCGGTGCTCTACGCATCCGACATGTGGGTTTCGCTCGGCCACAGCGACGGCAAGGTCTTCGTGACGATGCCGCGCGACGCGACCCGCGTCGATTCCGACTGGCAGGCCGCGACGGCCGCGCTCGCCGCGGCGCCGAGCGAGCCGCTCGCGACACCCGTCATCCTGGGCGCGGTCGGCGGATCGGGCGAACGGCGCATGACGGCGCTGCGCTACCTGTCGCCGCCCGAGCTGCACATGGACAAGCCGCTCGTCACCGCGGTGAGCCGTGCGGTATCCGACGTCTTTCGCGCCTGGCGACAACAGATGGTCGAGTACGCGATCTTCTTCACGGTGCTGTGCGCGGCCGCCTGCTTCGGCCTGTATCGCGGCCAGTGGCGACGCCAGGCCTTCGCCCGCCTTCAGGCGAGCGCGGCGCGCGAGCGACAGCAGAGCGCCGGGCAGCTCGAGCTGGCGCTGCAAGGTTCCGACCTGGGCCTGTGGGACTGGGACCTGCACGACGACCGCTTCAATCACAACCAGGTGACGCGCCAGCAGCTCGGCTACGCGCCAGGCGAGATCGGCGAGTCCGGCAACGACTGGCGCAGCCTCATCCATCCGACCGACAGCGCCCGCATGCTCAACGCGCTCGAAGCGCACTTTCGCGGCGAGACGCCGGCGTACGAATGCGAATTCAGGATCCGCCACAAGAACGGACACTGGGTCTGGCAGCTGAGCCGCGGCAAGGTCGTTGAGCGCGACGAATTCGGCATCGCCGTGCGCATGGCCGGCACGCACATGGACCTGACGCAGAGGAAGCGCGTCGAAACCGAGATCCAGCGCACCGCGGAGATGCTGCGCCGCACCGGCGAGCTCGCCCACATCGGCGGCTGGGAGCTCGACCTGGCGACGAAACGTCTCGACTGGACCGAGCAGGTCTATCGCATTCACGAGCTCGAGCTCGGGACCATGCCGAGCCTCGAGAACGCGCTCGATTTCTACGCGCCGGAAGCGCAGCCGGTGATCCGCGCTGCGATCGAAAACGCGGCCGCGAGCGGAACGCCGTACGACCTGGAGCTGCCCTTCGTCACCGCCAAGGGCAACCCGCGCTGGGTGCGAGCCCAGGGACTCGCCGTCGTCGAGGACGGCAAGCCCGTGCGCCTGCTCGGCGCCTTCCAGGACATCACCGAGAAGAAGACGATCGCCCTCGAGATGCATCGCCTCAACGAGCAGCTGACGCGGCTGTCGACGACCGACGCGCTCACCGAGGTCGGCAACCGACGCCTTTTCGACCAGACCTTGAAGATCGAGTGGGCGCGCGCGGCGCGGCGCAACGAACCGGTCGGCCTCCTGATGATCGACATCGATCACTTCAAGGAATACAACGACCACTACGGCCACCCGGCCGGCGACGCCTGCCTGCGCCAGGTCGCGCGCATGGTCGTCGAAGCTGTGCGCCGTAGCGGCGAGCTGGTCGCGCGCTACGGCGGCGAGGAGTTCGCGCTGCTCATGCCCGGCGCCGACCTCGACGTTGCGCGCCGCGCCGCCGAGCGCTGCTGGCAGATCGTTGCCGACGCGAAGATTGAGCATCGCGCCTCGCTCACCTCGGCCTGGGTCACGATATCGATCGGCGTCGCCAGCCAGGCCGCTGCCGCCGGCGTCGATTGCGGCGTCCTCGTCGAGATTGCCGACGCCGCGCTCTACCGCGCCAAGCGATGCGGCCGCGGCCGCATCGAATACTGAGCGGCAGCGAAGGGTCGGCAGCGCGTCGGGACAATGCGCTCCCCGCCGGATCGACCCGGCGACGCTTCGACATGTCTTTGGCGTTGTGCGCTTTTCGCTTGCGGCTGTTCGCCCTGGTCGTCGCGGCCGGTCTCGGCGATTGCGCCAGCCTGCCGCCGATGCCGCCGCGCGACGCGAGCACGGCACTCACCGACACGAGCGATACCGATCTCGGCCGCCTCGCCGCGGCGAGGCGGCCGGTTCCAGGCCGGGCGGATCGGGGCCGACGAATATTTCATGCGCAGCGCATCGGCCAACTTCATCGACATGGACGTGATCTCGGTCGGCCCGATCGTGCGCGAGCTCTCCGCGGTGTTCGACCGCTACTGGAACAGCGAGCACGTGCCTGGCCGATATAAGGAGTCGTACCGCTCTCGATCGACCGGCGCGTGGCGCAGAACCGGTTCGGCGAACTGGTGCGGCACGTTGCGCCGGAGCTCGAGCCCGCCACGAGCGACCCGCTCGGCCGCCCCTCGATCGACTACAAGCTTTCCGCTGGTCGCACGCCGCTCGAATTCGCAACCGCGAGCGTGTTCGCCGACGCGCCGGCGAAAGTGGATCGCGGCTTTCGCACGGCCACGGTCTCGAGCGTCACGCGGCGCATGTTGGAGGTGCTGGCAGGCGCTCGTTCGGAAGTGATCATCGCATCGCCCTACTTCCCTCCCGGCTCGACCGGCATGTCCCACATCAAAGACGCGATCGACCACCACGTTCGCGTTGTCGTCTTCACCAACTCTCTCGGTGCCACCGACGAGCCACTGGTGCATTGGCGCTATGCGCGTTACCGGCGCGCGATGCTCAAGCTCGGCGTGGGCATCTACGAATTGAGCGCGGACCTGACGCGCGATACCGAGAGCTTCGGCAACTTCGGAAAGTCGTTGGGGCGCCTTCATGCCAAGGTCGCGATCGTCGACCGGCGTTACCCGTTCATCGGCTCGATGAATTTCGATAAGCGCTCTGCCTGGTCGAACCATGAATTTCGATAAGCGCTCTGCCTGGTCGAGCCCGGAGGCGGGCCTGCTCATCGACAGCCCCCCCCGCTTTCAAAAGAGATCTACAACCTCGTCGCCAATGACCGGAGTGAAAGCGTCTACCGCCTTCGCCTTGCGCCCGACGGCGAAACGATCGAAAGGGTGATCACCGGGCGCGACGGCAAGGAGCGCGTGCTGATGGACGAGCCGCACGACAACTGGCTGCTCCGTCTCAAGATGTTCCTGCTCGAGCCCTTCGCTTCCGAAGAGCTGCTCTGATCACGCTGCGCTGATCACGAAGCGGCGACGACGAGGGCCATCGCGATCGCCGCAGGAAACGCCTGCACGAAGAGGATCTTGCGGCCGACCGTCGCCGCGCCGAAGAGGCCGGCGACGATGACGCAGCCGAGGAAGAAGAGCTTGATGCCGAAGCCGGCGCCGCCGAGCCAGAGGCCCCACAGGAGGCCGGCGGCGAGAAAGCCGTTGTAGAGGCCCTGGTTGGCGGCCAGCACCTTGCTCGTGGCCGCCGACTCGGGCGTCTGCCGGAAGGTGCGCAGGCCGAGCGGCTTGTCCCACAGGAACATCTCGAGGACGAGAAACCAGACGTGCAGTAAAGCGACGAGCGCGACCAGGATATCGGCGGCGGATTTCATCCGGATTCAGCGCGAAGCTGCCGTGGCGCGCGCCTTGCGCTTGGCGTCCGGCGCCGTCGGCACGACGCGCAGGCGCGGCGTGCGTGTCGGGCGCGTGGGGCGCGAGCGTTTGGCCTTCGTCTTCATCGCACCTTCCTTTGCAGTCGTCGTCGCCATCGGCGCGACTTCGACCGCCGCTTTCGTCTCGGAAGCCGCGAGCGCCGGCGCCGCAGTCAACGCCCTGAGCGTGGCCATGGCGCGCTGCAGTTGATGGCCGAGCTCGTGCACATCGGGAACGGCACGGCGGCAGGCGATGAGGCCGAAGCAGAGGTGATCGACGTGGCTCTGCACGGTGATGTTGAGCGCGATGCCGTGGACGACGATCGACAGCGGGTAGTAGTCGGTCATCTTCGCGCCGACGAGATACACCGGCACCTTCGAGCCGGGCACGTTCGAGATGGTCACGTTGGTCAGGCGAAGCCAGTCGGCGATGCGCGAACGACCGTAGAGCGAAGCGAGGCCGCTGATCAGCCAGGGCGAGCCGAGCGAAGGAAAGTCGGTCGGGATGACGCCACGGAAGGTGCCCACCTGCCGCTTCATCGCCGCGGTGCCGCGCCTGATCGCCTTCAGCCGCTCGGCCGGATCGGCGATCTCGGTGCGGAGGTCGATCAGCGTGCCGGCGACCTGGTTGTTGGCCGTGGTGTCGCCTTCCTGGCGCAGCGAGATCGGCACCGCCGCGACCAGCGACTTGTCGGGTAGTTCGCGGCTGTCTTTGAGATACGAGCGCAGCGCCGTGCTGCACAACCAGAGCACGATGTCGTTGATCGAGGCGCCGAGCGATTTGCCGATGGTCTTCACTTCGCCGAGCGGCAAAGACACCGCCGCGAAGGCGCGCTGGTTCGTGATCGAATGGTTGAACGGCGTCGGCGGCGCCAACTTCCACAGCGTGCCCGGCGTCTCGGCCTTGCGCGCGGCACGGTCTTCGGGGGTTTCGCTGCGCCGCTCGGCGAGCGCTTCGCGGGCCGCGCCGACGAGCGTCGTCGCCAGCGTCGGCAGCAGCTTCAGGCTCTGCACGAGCTGCTGGAACTGGTTCTGCAAGGCGGCCGCCAGCAGCTCGGCAACGCCCAGCTGATAGGTGTTGGCGCGCGCCTCGCGCGGCAGCTTCACGACACGCGGCTCGGGCGTGAGGTCGAACATGCTTTGCGCCATCGCCACGCCGGCCTGGCCGTCGACCGCGGCATGATGCACCTTGCCGTAGAAGCCGATGCGGCCGTCGGCGAGGCCCTCGATGACGTAGAACTCCCAGAGCGGCCGGCTGCGGTCGAGCAGCATCGAGTGCAGGCGCGCGGCCAGGGCTTCGAGCTGCTCCAGCGTGCCGGGCTTGGGCAGGACCATGGTGCGCACGTGGTAGTCGAGGTCGATGTCGTCGTCGTGGATCCAGACCGGATTGGCCAGATCGAATGGCATCAGCGCGAGCTTGCGCGTGAACACCGGCGCGAGGTGCATGCGCCTGGCGACGTGCGCCTTCACCGCTTCGTAAAACCCGCCGGCGTAGCCGGCCGGCGGCTCGAACAGGTTGAGGCTGCCGACGTGCATGGGCATCTCGGCGCTTTCCACGTGCAGGAAGGCGCCGTCGACGATGCTCAGGTGTTTCATCTGGGTCATGGCGGACCCCGCTCTCTCGGCTCGGCAACCCTTGTACCGCGCGCGGACACCGGCGGCCAGCGGGCTTGCCCGGTGGCCAGTGATCCACAATGTCACGATGGACCGCAACGAGCCCGCCGAGAAGGCCGCGTCCGCGGACGTCGCCGCCGCACGCCGCGCCTTCTACGATCGCATCGACCGGCTCGGCATGACGCCGCTCTGGGAAGTGCTGGGTGCCCTCGTGCCGGTGCAGCCGAAGAGTCCGGTCGCGCCGGTACTGTGGTGCTACGACAGGATCCGCGAGCACGTGATGGAGGCGGGCCGCCTCATCACCGCCGCGCAAGCCGAGCGCCGCGTCCTCGTCCTCGAGAACCCGGCACTGCGCGGCCAGTCGTGCATCACGCAATCGCTCTACGCCGGGCTGCAGCTCATTCTTCCCGGCGAGGTGGCGCCGGCGCACCGGCACACGCAGTCGGCGCTGCGCCTCGTGCTCGACGGCGTTGGCGCCTACACGGCCGTCGACGGCGAGCGCACGACGATGCGCTTCGGCGACTTCATCATCACGCCGTCGTGGACCTTTCACGATCACGGCAACGATGGCAGCGGGCCGGTCGTCTGGCTCGACGGCCTCGACATTCCCCTCGTCCGCTTCCTCGACGCCGGCTTCGCCGAGAAAAGCGCCGCGAAATCGCAGGCGGTGACGCGCCCGGAGGGCGATTCGCTCGCTCGCTACGGCAACAACCTGCTGCCGCTCGATCACGAGCAGACGCCGGCGCAGCCGAGCAAGGTCTTCGTCTATCCGTTCGCGCGGACGCGCGAATCGCTGCTCGGCATCTCGAAGAGCGCGATCGACGCGCACCACGGCTTCAAACTGCGCTTCGTCAACCCCGCGACCGGCCATTCGCCGATGCCGACGATGGGCACGTTCGCGCAGCGCCTGCCGGCCGGATTTTCGACGCGGCCCTACCGCAGCAGCGACTCGAGCGTCCACGTCTGCCTCGAAGGCGGCGGCCGCGCGACGATCGGCCGCCCCGGCGAGGAAACGGTATTCGAGTTCGGCGAACGCGACATCTTCGTCGTGCCGTCGTGGCACGCCCTCAGCCTCGCAGCGCGCCAAGACACGATCGTCTTTAGCTTCTCCGACCGCCCGGTACAGCAGGTGCTCGGGCTCTGGCGCGAAGAGCGGCTCGACTGAGATATCAGCCTCCACGCTCACTGCCTTCGCTCTCCCCGAGGGGTACTCGGTCGGCTTGGGAGCGGCCCGGCGCAGGCTGACGCGCATGGCGCAGACGAGCATGGGCGCAGCGGCTTCGCCGAAAAGTACGATCCTCGTCGCCGGCAGCGGCATCGGCGGTCTGGCGGCGGCCCTCGCGCTGGCCCGCTGCGGCTTCGCGGTGCGCGTCGCACGCACGGCGCGTGTCGTCCTCATGACGCGCGAGATGGGTCGCATCTATCACGCGCGCGGCGTCGAGCGGCTGGTTCGCAATGACTTGTGGAAAGGCAGCTGTTCCATCTCGCGGACCTGGCGAAGCGCTTCCTCGAGGTCGAGGACCGCGCCTGCGGCCTCGAGCCGCTCGAGCCGAAAGTACTGCTCTGCGCTGTCGCTCGTCGCTTCGCCGATGAAGTTCGCACGCATCGCGCGAGCGTCGCTCTGCACTTGCGCGGCGGTGTCCGGCGTTGCAGTGACCCGCCGTTCGCGCCGGTGGTGCGCTTCGGATCGGCGGCGATCGCTGCGCACCACGCTTCGATCAGCGCCGGAGTCCTCGCCTTGAAATGCGCCGCGAGCGCCAGCCGCTGCATCCTCACCCGCCACATCGCCTGCCGTCGGGTCCACGCGGCCCTGGCCGGGCGATTGTCGCAGCGCGCCGATTGCGGCGGAACGACTCCCTCGAGAACCGCCGCGATGCGCCGGGCGTTGGCGCTCAGCTGGTGTTTTGGTGGCAACATCAATCTTGTTGCCTGCCCGTCATGTCTGCATCGAGCCCGCGCCTACCCCTGACCGCGCTGCGAAGCCAGCGCTGGTTCGCCAGCGCTGACATGCGCGGCTTCGGACATCGGCAGCGCATGCAGCAGCAAGGCCTGGATCGCGAAGAGTTCATGGGTCGGCCGGTCATCGCCGTCGTCAATACCTGGAGCGAGCTGTCGCCATGCCACGCCCACCTTCGGGAAAGGGCGCAGGCGGTCAAGCGCGGCGTCCTGCAGGCGGGCGGCTATCCCCTCGAGCTTCCGGCTATGAGCCTGGGCGAAGTGATGGTCAAGCCGACGACCATGATCTATCGCAACTTCCTGGCGATGGAAGTCGAGGAGCTGCTGCGCAGCCTGCCGGTCGACGGAGCCGTGCTGATGGGCGGCTGCGACAAGACCACGCCCGGTCTGGTCATGGGCGCGATGTCGATGGACATTCCCGCCGTCTTTCTCCCCGCCGGCCCGATGTCGAACGACCGCTATCGTGGCCAGACACTCGGCGCCGGCACGCACACGCGCAAGTACTGGGACGAGTATCTCGCGGGCAACGTCACCGAGGCCGAATGGGTGGCGCTCGAGTCGAAGATGACGCGCACGCCGGGCACCTGCAACACGATGGGCACGGCCAGCACGATGACGTCGATCGTCGAGGCCATGGGCTTGACGCTGCCCGGAGCGACGAGCATTCCCGCCATGGACGCGGCGCACAGCCGCATGGCCTGGAACTGCGGCCGACGCATCGTCGACATGGTCTGGGAAGATCTCAAGCCGTCGCGGATCCTGACCAAGGCCTCGTTCCTGAACGGGGCCGCCGCCTACCTGGCCCTGGGAGGATCGACCAATGCGGCGATCCACTTGCCGGCGATGGCCGGCCGGGCCGGCCTGCAGCTGACACTCGACGAGCTCGACGCGATGGCCCGCCGCATTCCCGTTCTCGTCAATCTCTTTCCGGCCGGCGACCGGCTGATGGAGGATTTCCATTTTGCCGGCGGATTGCCTGCGCTGTTGAATCGCATCCGCGAGCACCTCCATTTGGGCGAACGCACGATCAGCGACAAGACGCTGGGCGACTGCATCGCCGATGCGACATGCCTCGACGACGAAGTCATCCGGACGCTCGAGCACCCGCTGCTGGGCCCGGGTGACGCCGGGCGAGCCCTCGCGGTACTGCGCGGCAATCTCTGTCCGAATGGAGCCGTCATCAAGCCTTCGGCGGCAAGCCCCCGCTTCTTCAAGCACAGCGGCCGGGCCTTGGTATTCGAGTCGAGCGCCGACATGATGTCGCGGATCCACGGGCCTGATCTCGACGTCGACGAGGACACGGTGCTCGTGTTGCGCAATGGTGGCCCGGTGGGCGCGCCCGGCATGCCGGAATGGGGTAATCTGCCGATTCCGAAGAAACTGCTGCAGCGCGGCGTGCGCGACATGGTCCGCATCTCGGACGCGCGAATGAGCGGCACCCACTACGGCACGTGCATCCTTCATGTCGCCCCGGAAGCAGCAGTCGGCGGCCCGCTGGCGCTGCTGCGAACGGGCGACATCGTTACCTTCGATCTGGCCGCCCGCACGCTCGACATGGCGGTGCCCGAAGACGAACTGGGCCGGCGCCGCGGCGAGTGGAAGGCACCTTCGCAGCCGTATCTGCGCGGCTATACGCTCCTGTACATGCAACACGTCAGCCAGGCCGACAAAGGCTGTGACTTCGATTTCCTGGCCGGCAACGCCCCGAGTCCGGAGCCGTTGATCTACTGACGCTCCTGCCGACATCCGCAACCGCGCACGCGCGCATCACGCAGCCTTGCACACATGAGCAACTCCGATCCTTTCGACAACCCGTTTCGCCGATTGCTGGGAGCCGACCGCGTTCCGCTCGGAACATGGCTCATGTCGGGCTGCAGCAGCACGGCGGAAGCGATGGGCCACGCCGGCTTCGACTGGCTGGTCGTCGATCTCGAGCACGTGCCAATCGAATACACCGGGGCGCTGCATCTGCTGCAGGCCATCGCCGGCACCCCGGCGCACCCGGTGGTGCGCATCGCCTGGAACGACGGCGTGCTGGCCAAGCGCGCTCTCGACGTCGGCGCCCAGACGATCATGTTCCCCTTCGTCTGCACGGCCGAAGACGCGGCGCGGGCCGTGGCGTCGACACGCTACGCGCCGCAGGGTACGCGCGGCTTCGCGGCCATGCACCGAGCCAGCGGCTATGGCACGAAAGCCGGCTACGCGAAGCGCGCCAACGGCGCCATCTTCTGCATCGTCCAGATCGAAACGCTGGAGGCCGTCGCCAATCTCGAGGCGATTGCTTGCGTACCGGGCATCGACGGAATATTCCTGGGCCCGGGGGATCTGTCGGCGTCGATGGGATTCACCGGCGAGGTGTCGCACCCTTCGGTGCTCGACGTCGTGGCCGACGTGGCCGCGCGTTGCCGCAAGCTCGGCACGCCGTGCGGCATCCTCGCGCCGACGCCGGACCTGCTGAGCCGGTTCGTCGCGATGGGCTACGACTTCGCCGCGCTGAGCTCCGACATGGGCATGATGATGCGCCAGGCGAATGCTTATATCGAAGAGGTCGGGCCGTCGCTGCGCAAGCGCTGAGCTCCTGGCGCTTCCTCACGCATACGCCGCGCAGAGCTCGCCCTCGAACGCAACGCTTTCCAGCGCGCCGTAGTCGGCATGCCAGGCGCGGCCCGCGCGCCGTGTCAACGCGCCGAGCTCGTCGAGGATCGCAGGGGCGTCCTGGCCCAGTTGCTCGGCGCAGCGCTGCAAATCGGGGAAGTGCTGCATCGCTTGCAGCCAGATCGCGCGGCCGGCAAGAAAACCATTGGCGCCCGCGGCATACGCATACTCCATGACGCGGACGAACTGCCTCGGAGTCACGGCCGCCGACAGCATGACCCAGGGAATGCCGGCCTGGCCGCAGATCGCTCCCATCTCGTCGAACCGGTGCTCGGCCTGCCGTTGCGCATCCGATCCGTCGCGCGCCGGCAAGCTGGCTCCGGGCAGCGGGCTTTCGAGCTTGAACAGGTCGACCCCGTAACGGGGATGCGCGAATTCGCGAACGCTCTCGAGAACGAGGGCTGGCATCTTTTCGGACGATTCGACGTAGTCCGCAGTGTGTGCCGCGCTCTTCGGGAAGGAGTAGACGAGCAATTCCAGGACGAAGGCGATGTCGCGCTGCCGGCAGGCTTCGCCGATCTCTTCGACGTAGCGCTTCTGGTGCGCGAGCACGGCAGCACCGGCATCGGGCCGGTACCAGACCAGCACCTTGACGCCGTCGGCGCCGGCCCCCTTGATCTTCTCGACGCTCCAGTCGCGGATCGAATGCGACAGCCGCCCGCCCGGCGTGTCCTCGAAACGATGATCTTCGAGCGTGACCACGAGGCCGGTGTGCGCCGGCAACGTGGCGAGTGCGGCCGGGAAGGCGTAGTTCGGATCGAAAAGAACGGCGCTAGCGCGGCCACCGACCGCCTTGGCAATCACGCGCTTCACATCCACCACGTCCTTGAACGCCACTTCGCCGGCAGGGATGCCGCGTTTGGCGGCGATCAGGTTGGCGATCGGCGGCCGCTGGTCAAGGGCCACCATCGTGAAATGCCCCTCGGGCGTCGCCATGCGGCGCAGCCCCCGCAATTTTCCCAGACGCAGATCGACGCTCACGCACGCTCCTTGAATCGTTGAAGACAGGCCAGGGCACTTGCCAGATCGGGAACGCCTGCGCGGCCACCCGCCTGCCTGCACTTGAGCGCGGCCACGACGGTGGAAAATTCGAAGGCCTCAAGCACGCCAACCCGGGCGCCGAGCGCGAACGCCAGGGCACCGTGGAAGACGTCGCCGGCGCCCGTCGTGTCGACGGCGTCGACCGCGAAGGCCGGCAGGCGATAGGTGCCCGCGGCATCGGCCCACGCCATGCCGCGCCCGCCGAGCGTCACCGCAGCGAGCGCGCATCCGCGCAGGCGGGCGACCTGCAGCTGCGCAGCGACGTCGCCGGCCTGCGCCGCATAGCCCGCCAGCCCCGGCTCGGAGAAGACGGCGCAATCGACCCAGGGCAGCAGCGCATCGAAGACGAGCGCGTCGGCCACGTCGCCGTCGAGCACGGTCGGTATGCCGTGCTCGCGCGCTGCGCGAAACAGCGCCAGTGCGCCTTCAGGCCAGCGCGGGTCGGCGAGCACGGCATCGGCGCCTGCCACCGCATCCAGCGGCAGCCAGGAAGGATCGGCCGGAAGATCGGCGCCACGAAAGTTGACGATCGCCCGCTCGCCGAGTGCATCGACGACGATGCCCGAGACCGACGACCGCGCACCTTCGAACAAGCGGAACGCGGCCACGTCGACGTTCGAACGGGCCAGCTCGTCGCGCATGGCGATGCCGGCGCCGTCGTCGCCGGCGCGGCCCCAGAAGCTGGCTCGCGCGCCGAGCCTGGCGGCGGCCGCGGCGGCATTGGCCGCCATGCCGCCGCCGCATTCGCGGAAGTCGAGCGCGCGACGCTTGCCCGCGCCCGCCGGCAGCGATTCGACCGACCAGGTGATGTCGTACGCCGACAGGCCGGCGCAAATCACCCGTGGCGCGCGAGCGAGCTCGAACAGCGATCCCGTCGTCATCGCAGTGCGCCGCCTTCGCGCCCGTCGAAGAGATGGGCCTTGTCCATCGCGACGCCGAAGGTCACGGAGTCGCCCGGCCTGAGCAGCGTCTCGGGCGAGACGCGCGCCACATGGCGGGTGCCCTCGCGGTCGAAATACACGAGGGTGTCGGAGCCGAGCGGCTCGACGACGCTGACGGTCGCATTCAGCCCGGGCTCGCCGGGTCGCAGCACGGCCAGGTGCTCCGGCCGCACGCCGAGCACCAGCGAGACCGACGGCGTGCGCCGCACCGCCGCGGCATGCGCGGGAGCGAGCGCGAACACGGCGCCGTCGTTCAGGCGCACACCGTCGTCCGTGACTTCGGCAGCGAAGAAATTCATCGTCGGCGAGCCGATGAAGCCGGCGACGAACTGATTGGCCGGCGATCCATAGACTTCCGCCGGCGTGCCGATCTGCTGGACGACGCCGGCCTTCAGCACGACGATCCGGTCGGCCATGGTCATCGCCTCGACCTGGTCATGGGTGACGAAGACCATCGTCGTCTTCAGTTGCTGCGAGAGCGCCTTGATCTCGGTGCGAACCTCGCTGCGCAGCTTGGCGTCGAGGTTGGACAGCGGCTCGTCGAAGAGAAACACCTTCGGGTTGCGCACCATGGCGCGGCCCATCGCGACGCGCTGGCGCTGGCCACCCGACAGCGCCTTGGGCTTGCGCTGCAGATAGGGCTCGATGCGCAACAGGCCGGCGGCGCGCTGCACGCGACGTTCGATCTCGTCGCGCGGCGTCGCCCGCATCTCGAGGCCGAAGGCCATGTTGTCGTAGACCGTCATGTGCGGGTACAGCGCATAGTCCTGGAACACCATGGCGATGTCGCGCTGCGACGGCGACATGTCGTTGACCCGCGCGTCGCCGATGTAGAGGTCGCCGGCGTCGATCGGCTCGAGGCCGGCGATCACGCGCAGCAGGGTCGACTTGCCGCAGCCCGAGGGGCCGACGAAGACCACGAACTCGCGATCGCGGATCTCGAGGTCGATCGGTGGCACGACGGTCACGTCGCCGTAGCGCTTGACGAGCCCCTTCATGCGGATCGAAGCCATCGCCGCGGCTTATGCGAATGCGAGCAGCGGCTTGACGAGCTCGCCGGCGACGAAGCGGCCGAACATCTCCGGCAGCTCGGCGAGCCCGAATTGCGCATCGACGAGCTGCCGATAGCGCGCCTTTTCCTTGCGCAGCAACTCGACGTTCAGCGCGAAGTCGGCCTTCGGGAAGTAGAACGTTCGCACCATGTAGAAATCCTTGCGGCGGATGGCCTTCGTTTCCTGCACCGGCCACGGGTTGTCGTTCTCGCCGATCAGGATCAGCACGCCGCGGGGCAGCACGATCTCCATGCCGAGCGAGCGCGCGGCATGCGCGCCGCTGCATTCGACGATGAGCCTGAAACGCTTGCTGTTGTCGCCGACCGGATGACGCCTGGCGCCGAACGCTTCGGCCAGCTGCAGGCGCTCTTCCTTGAGGTCGGACACGTGGACGTCGGCGTAGCCCAGGTTCTGCAACGCGACGATAGCGCCCATGCCCACCGGGCCGGCCCCCGTGACGAGCACCGGGCCCGCATCGGCCGGCGGCACGAGCGGCTTCACGAAGCGGACGCCATGGGCTGCGGTGCCAATCGTGTCGAGCAGCAGCGGCGCGATGTCGTCTTCGATGTCGTCCGGTACTTCAAGCAGACACTGCACGGGAACGCTCAGGTACTCGGCATAGCCGCCCGGTCGGTTCCAGCCGATTAGCACCGATTCGTTCAGGCACATCTGCGTATCGCCCGCCCGGCACGATTCGCAATGGCCGCAATGCACCGGGATGTAGACGAGGCAGCGCCTGCCGTGCATGGCATGGCCGGGTTGCTCGACGATGCCGAAGATCTCGTGCCCGGGCGTGAACTGCGCCCCCTTGATCCACAGCTTGGTGTCGGAACCGCAGAGCGCCGTGCGCCTGACGCGCAGCAGCACTTCGCCCGGGCCGGCGACCGGCCGCTCGACCTCGCCGACGCTGATCTTCCTGTCGCCTTCGAACACCGCTGCCTGCATGCTTATCCCTTGACGGCGCCGATCGCCAGGCCCGAGACGAGCCGGCGCTGCACGAAGAACGCGAGAACGAGCGGCGGCAGCGCGATCAGGGTCGCCGCGGCCATCAGGGCGCCCCAGTTCGTCGCGCCTTCGCCGATGAAATTGAACGACGCCGCGATCAGCGTCTTGGTGTCGCCGTTCGAGAGAACGAGCGCGAACAGGAAGTAATTCCACGAGAACACGAACGCCAGGATCGACGCCACGACGAGGCCAGGCATGACCAGCGGCAGGGCGATGCGCCAGAGGATGCGCGGCACGCTGCAGCCGTCGACCTGCGCGCTCTCGAGAATGCTGCGCGGGATGTTGTCGAAGTAGGGCAGCAGCACCCAGATCACGATCGGCATCGTGATCACGGCATGGGTAAGGATCAGCGCCCAGTAGCTGCCGATCATGCCGAGCTCGCGGAACATGACATACCACGGCAGGAGGAACAAGGTGCCCGGCGCCATGCGCGCGAGCAACGTCACCGTGGCGGGCCAGGTGATGCGCGTCCACGACACCGCGAACGAAGCGGGCACGCCGAGCGTGATGCCGATCAGCGTCGAGCCGACCGTGGTCACCGCGCTGTTGAACGTGTCGTGCGCGAACGGCGTGGTGGCGAAGAGCTGGCGATAGTTGTCGAGCGTGGGCGCGAACCAGAGCGTGGGCGGATAGGCGGTGACCTCGGCCGATGCCTTGAGCGACGACAGGACCATCCACGCGATCGGCGCCAGGATCACGAAGGCCACCCCTGCGATCTGAAGCAGGTTGAGGCGGCGGATCATCGCGTCGCTCATGAGCGCCTCACCACGCGACGCGCCGGCGCGCCTGGGTCAACACCAGGACCGCGCCGAGCACGATGGCCGAGAGCGTGATCATCAGCGAGCTCGCATAGCCGATCTCGAAGAACTCGAAGCCCTTGCGAAAGCCGTAGATGTTGAGCGTGTTCGAGGCGTTGCCCGGGCCGCCCTGGGTCGTGATGTAGATGATGTCGAAGAAGCGCAGCAGGTCGACGCTGCGCAGGATGGCCGCAGTGACGATCGTCGGCATCAGCAACGGCAAGGTGATGCGCCAGAAGGTCTTCGCCCGGGAGGCGCCGTCGATCTGTGCCGCCTCGTAGACGCTCGGCGGCAGGGATTGCAGGCCGCCGAGCACGATCAGGGCCACGTACGGCGTCCACTGCCAGGTATCGATGAAGGCGACCGTCGGGATCACCCATTGCGGCGAGGCGAGCCAGTCGGAGCGCGGCAGGCCAAGGCTCTGCAGGATGTAGTTGGCGGCGCCGATCGATGGATCCAGCACGACCAGCCACATCATCCCGACCACCACCGGCGGCAGCACGAAGGGCGAGATCATCAGCGTGCGCACGATTCCCGAAAGCTTCTTCGAGGAATTCAGCAGCAGCGCCACGTAGGTTCCGAGCACGAGTTGCAGGACGAGCGAAAGCAGGTACAGGAACAGCGTGATCTTCAGCCCGTTCCAGAACTCCGGGTCATGCAGCATCTGCACGTAGTTCAGCCCGTAGTTCAGCTTCGACGTGCCGCCGAAGCTGAACTCGTGCAGGCTCATCCACACCGTGTAGGCAAACGGAAAGGCGATCAGCGCGACCGTGAAGAGCACGGCCGGCAGCGACAGGTAGCTGAGCTGGCGTCGCGTCCCGATGGATTCGCTCATCCGTGCGCTTTCAGCCGGCCAGGAAGCCGCCGTCCACCGCAAGCACGGTGCCCGTGATGTAGCGTGCCGCCTTGGAGGCCAGGAAGACAGCCGAGCCCGCGATGTCCTGCGGCTGCGCCCATCGCCCCTGCGGGATGCGGGCGCGGATGCGCTCGTAGTGAGCGGTGTCGCGGCGCCCTTCGGCGTTGATCGAGGTCTCGACGTAGCCGGGCGCGATGGCATTGACGCGCAAGCCCTCGGGCGCCCAGGCCAGGGCCAGCGATTTGGTGAGCATGACGACGCCGCCCTTGCTCGCGCAGTAGGCCGGGATCCACGGCAAGGCCGCGAAGGCGTTCATCGAGGCGATGTTGATGATCGCGCCGCCATTGGCCTGCGCGTCGCTGGCGAGCAGCGGCTTGCAAGCCTTGCACATGCGAAACGTGCCCGTCAGGTTGACATCGATCACGCGCTGGAACGTCTCGATCTCGAATTCGTCGAAGCGCGCCAGGATGCCGGCGCAATTGACCAGCGTGTGCAGGCGGTCGAGGCCGGCGACGAAGGCGGCGATCTGCGCGTCGTTCGTCACATCGAGTGCGGCCAGCGTCAATCGGGATCGCGGCTGCAATGCCGAACCGCGCAGCGCCGCGGCGTCGACGCCGGTGGCGATCACTTCGCAGCCGGCCTCCAGATAGGCGTGGGAGATCGCCGCGCCGATGTCGCCGGCACCGCCCACCACCAGCACGCGGTGGCCGGCGGCGAAATCGAAGGCGCTCACGGGATCCGCGCCGACATGCTCATTCCTTGGAGATCAGCGCGTCGAGCTGCTTGTCGGCATCGGCGCAAGCCTGAGCCACCGACTTCTGCCCGAGCAGGATCTCGTCGACCGCCTGGCCCACGAACTCGCGCGACGCAGGATTGGCGACGATCGGATAGCCGACCTCCGACGTGCCGATCCTGGCCACCTCGTCGACGGCGGCGACCCATTCCTTGCGCACCGGCTGCTCTTCCATCCATTTCCTGAAGTCGGCGCCCCTGGCGACGGCAGACCGCGGCGGCGCGATGCCTTCGAGCGCGAGCTTTTCTTCCATGGCGCGGCTGCTGGCCCACTGCACGAAGTACCAGGCGGCCTCCTTGTTCTTGCTGTAGTTGGAGACGGACATCGTCCAGCCGATCACCGTCGGATGCGATCCGCCCGGGCCCGGCGGCAGGACCGCGACGCCGGTGTCCTTGAGGCGGGCGCCGCCGTCCATGACGCTGTGCAATTCGTTCGACGACTCGAACGCCATCGCCGCCTTGCCTTCGCGATACAGGCCCGAGATCTGATAGAAGCTGTAGTTCACGACGCCGGGGGGGCCGTAGTCTTTCAGGAGCCTGGCGTACAGGTCGAGCGACGCCTGGCCTTCCTTGCTGCACAGCTGCGACTTGGCGCCCTTCATGTACTGGGCGCCCATGTTGTGCAGGAAGACGCTGTACGTGAAGGGCAGCGCCGGCTTCAGCCCGCGCGAGACGAACGGAGTGACTGCCGGCTCGCACGCCTTCAGCTTCGCGGCGGCCCCCTCGAGCTCGCCCAGGCTCTTCGGAAAGGCGACGCCGCACTTCTGGAACAGATCCTTGCGCCAGTAGACGACCGGGCCCTCAACGTTCAGCGGGATGCCCATCAATCGGTGGTTGTAGCTGGCGTCGGCGATCATGCCGGGGCTCAGATCAGGGTAGTCGTAGTCCTTCGCGCTGGCGCTCTTCACCAGCTCGGTCAGATCGGCATACCAGCCCGCCTTGGCGAACTGCAGGCCTTCACGCGAGGGCAGCGACATGAACAGATCGATCTCGTCGCTGCGCGAGTTCATGACCGTGACCAGGCGCTGGCGCATCTGCTGCTCCTGGTACTGGTCGACCTTCAGCGTCATGCCGGTCTGCGCCTCGAAGTCGGCCTTGTACTTGAGGATGGCGTTGGCCAGCGGATTGTTGTTGGCAAGGAAGTTGAGCGTCGTGCCCTGATGCTTCTTCCAGTTGAATTCCTGCGCCACGGCGGCTTGCGGCACGAGCGCGAGGGCGGCCAGGCCCAGCGCGATACGCGAAAGGTTGCGAGAGAAGCGTTGCATGAGTCATGTCTCCTGATGCGAGTCGGTCGCGGCGGTTGGATCCGCGCGGTCTTTTCCTGTAATCGGTTACATGATTCTGAGAATCCGGACGTGCCGTGTCAACGTCGCGCTTCGAATTCGAAAGGCCTTCTTCATAGGTGTTTGCCCGAAAAATCGCGCGCGAGCGGCGGCCCGCTTGCCGCGAGACGTTTCATGTAAGCTGTTTCATCATGAAGTCGAAATCGGTCGGAATCCGGGAAGTGGCACGAACCGCCGGCGTCTCCACGGCATCGATCTCGCGTGCCCTGAACAACCCCGCATCCGTGAGCGCCGGGCTTCGATCGCGCATCGACGCGGCGATCAGCGCGCTCGGCTACATCCCCGATGCTGCGGCGCGGGCGCTGTCGTCGCGCCGCACGCGGACCATCGGCGCGATCGTGCCCACGGTCGACAACGCGATGTTCGCGCGCGGCATCGAGGCCCTGCAGAGCTATCTCTCGCTGCAGGGCTACCTGCTGCTGCTCGCCACCAACGGCTACGACCCGGAAGTCGAATATCGCCAGGTGCAAAACATGGCGAGCCGCGGCGTCGACGGGCTGATCCTGCGTGGCGACGTGCACACCGACGCGTTGCGCCGGCTGATGGCGACGCAACGCCTCCCGTTCGTCAACGTCGGCGTGTACGACCCCGGCAAGCCTTACGCGTGCGTCGGCGCCAACAACGAGCTCGCTGCATGGCGTGCGTGCAGCTACCTCATCGAGCTCGGCCATCGCCACATCGGCATGGTCGGTGCGCTGTCGACGAACAACGACCGCGCCGCGGCGCGTGGTGCCGGCGTCAGGCGCGCCCTGGCCGAACACGGCCTCGCGTTGCCGCCGCAGTGGGCGCTCGAGGTGCCCTATCACCTCGACGATGCGCGGCAGGCGGCGCGTACCTTGCTGACGCTGGCGGAGCAGCCGACCGCCGTCGTCTGCGGCAACGACGTCATCGCATACGGCGTGCTGCTCGAGGCCGAGCGGCGCGGCCTGCACGTGCCGCGCGATCTGTCGGTGATGGGCTTCGACGACCTGGAATGGAGCCGGCACCTGCGCCCCAGCCTGAGCACCATGCACCTGCCCACCGACGAGATCTGGACGCGCGCCGGCCAGTATCTGGTGCGCCAGCTCGCGGGCCAGAGCGTTTCCCTGCACCACGAGGTCGACGCTTCGCTGGTCGTGCGCGAATCGACGGGCCGACCCGGACGCGGGACCGATCCGGGGCAGCCACGCAAGCAGGGTCGGGCGCCGCATGCGAAGCGGCGGCTGGCCGTCAGGTCACCGGCGCCGGATTGAACAGGACGAGCGCGTTCGCAAGGTGGTGCTGCTCGGCCCAGGTCCGGCGCCCGCTCGCCACGTCGAGCACGAAGCGAAAGAGCTCCCATCCGGTTTCCTCGATCGTCGCCGTGCCGTCGGCGATGCGGCCGGCGTTGAGATCCATCAGGTCGTGCCAGCGGCGCGCCAGCGCCGTGTTGGTGGCGACCTTGACGACCGGCACTTCGGCGAGGCCGTAGGGCGTGCCGCGCCCGGTCGTGAAGACGTGGACATTCATGCCCGCGGCGAGCTGCAGCGTGCCGCAGATGAAATCGCTCGCCGGCGTCGCCGCGTAGACCAGGCCGCTCGCGATGCCCTTGTCGCGCAGGCGTTCGCCCGGCGAGAGCACGCCTGAAATGGGCGCCGAGCCTGACTTGACGATCGAGCCCATCGCCTTCTCGACGATGTTGGCGAGGCCGCCCTGCTTGTTGCCGGGCGTCGTGTTGGCGCTGCGGTCGGTGCCGCCGCGGCCGAGATAGGCGTCGTACCAGGCCATCTCGCGGATCATCGCCGCGGCGACTTCGGGGCTGGCCGCGCGCGCGGTGAGCTGGTCGATGCCGTCGCGCACTTCGGTCGTCTCCGAGAACATCACCGTCGCGCCGGCACGCACGAGAAGATCGGTGCAGACGCCAACGGCCGGGTTCGCCGTCGCGCCGGAAAACGCATCGCTGCCGCCGCATTGCACGCCGACGACGAGCGCCGAGGCCGGCACCGTCTCGCGCCGGCGCCCGTTCAGCCGTTCGAGATGAACGCGGGCGGTGGCGAGGATCGCTTCGATCATCGAGGCGAAGCCGACGTGCGCTTCGTCCTGCAGGCGAACGAGGTCGAAGCCGCTCGACTCGGGCTCGCCGCGATCGTCCCGGATCGCGAACGTTCCCGGCGGCAACAACCGCTCGGGCTGCAGCTTCTCGCAGCCCAGGCTCACGACCATCACCTCGCCACCGAAGTTCGGATTGCGGCTGATGTTGCGCAGGGTGCGGATCGGAATCGAGGCATCGGGCGCATCGATGGCGACGCCGCAACCATAGGTGTGCTCGAGGCCCACCACATCGTCGACGTTCGGGTACCTCGGCAGCAGCTCAGCCTTGATGCGCGCGACCGCGAACTCGACGACGCCGGCCACGCATTGCACGGTCGTCGTGATGGCGAGGATGTTGCGCGTTCCGACCGAGCCGTCGCCGTTGCGAAAGCCTTCAAAGCTGAAGCCTTCGAGCGGCGGCAAGCTCACTGACCTCACGGTCGCGATGGGCAAGCCTTCGAGCGAACGCGCCGCCGGCATCCGCAACAGCCGCTCGTGCACCCAGCTGCCGGCCGGGATCGCCTTTTGCGCATAGCCGATCGCGATGCCGTAGCGGACGACGGCTTCGCCTTCGCCGATGTCGACGAGCGCCACCTTGTGTCCCTGCGGCACGCGATCGCGCAGCTTCAGGCCTGCGGCGAACCCGGAAACGAACGTTGCGCCGGTCTCGAGGCCACCCGCATTCGCGACGATGGCGACGTTGTCGCGCTCGTCCATCCGAATGACACGCGGCGCGCCGGTGTCGTGCGCGTTTTCGGTAATGGAACGGGTGCTGGACATCGACGAAAGTCTATGCTGAGCTCGCCCCGCTCCGCCCTCGGCCCCTGACGCGAAAATCGCGCAGCCCGATTCGGCACGAAAATCTCGCAACTCCGCCCCCCAAAGATCCGTGTCCGCCCTCCCTCCCGACCACCCGGACCGCCTTCTCCTCGCCGCGGAAGTGCACGCGCGGCCGCCGGAGGCGCTCAAGACGCCGTCGCGCGCGACCTACGTCGCGGTGCTGGTCGATCTCGACCACCGAGCGGAAGAGCAACGCCATCTCGCCAAGCTGTGCGCCCCGTTCGGCATCGCGCCGCCGCCCGCGCAGGCGACCCACTTCAGCGCCGACCTGCCCGCGCTTCGCTTCAAGTGGGAGCGGCATGGCGAGTTCTCCGGCTACACCTTCCTGGCCGCCGGCCGCAGCCATGCGCCGTTCAGCGAGCCGCCGGCGGGCCGCCTGCCCGCCGGCTGGCTCGCCGGCATTCCCGGAGCGACGATCTTCGCCGTGAATGGCAAGCTGATCGCGGCCGACGCCGGCGAGCCCGGCGCCGATTTCCTCGCAGCGAACTTCGGCGGCAACGCGGTCATCGGCTCCGCGGTCGGCGGCGGCGCCGGCTTTGCCTACACCGACTTCAGGATCCACGAAGACGGTTTCGCCCGCTTCTTGCTGCTGAGCCGAAGCTTCACCGAGAGGCAGGCAGGCCGCATGCTGCAGCGCCTGTTCGAGATCGAGGTCTATCGGATGCTCGCGATGCTCGCCCTGCCGCTCGCCCGCCGGCAGTCGCAGCGACTGGTCGCGATCGAGCGCTCGCTCGCCGATCTCATCGAAGGCATCGCCCAAGACGGCGGCGACGACGAGGCCATCCTGCACGAGCTGACGCGACTCGCGGCCGAGATCGAAAGCTGCGTCGTCACCAGCCAGTTCCGTTTCGGCGCCTGCGCCGCCTATCACGACCTGGTGATGACGCGGATCGGCGAGCTCCGCGAACAGCGCCTGGCGGGCATCCAGACGATCGAGGAGTTCATGGCGCGGCGTTTCTCGCCGGCAGTGGCGACGGTGGCGAGCACCTCGCGCCGACTTCACGAACTCTCGGACCGCGTCGCCCAGGCCTGCGCGCTGCTCTCGACTCGCGTCGGCATCGCCCGCGAAAAGCAGAACCAGGCCCTGCTCGAGTCGATGAACCGCCGCGCTAGGCTGCAGTTGCGCCTGCAGCAGGCGGTCGAGGGACTCTCGGTCGCGGCAATCGTCTACTACGTCGCCGGCCTGATCGGCTACGCCGCCAAGGCCCTCAAGGCCGGCGGCTGGCATGTCGACCCGGATCTATGGGTCGGCGTCGCGATCGTGCCGGTCGCCGTGCTCGTCATCCTCGCCCTGCGCCGGGTCCGCCACCGGATCGCCGGGACCGACCTCGGCGCGTTGCGCGACGGACACCCGCTCGACTGACCACCGCCGCGGCCGGCTGGCGCCCCCCGCAGGACCGTCCACGCGAACGGGAGATTCAGCGGTCGCTCCATCGCGTCGTCCTGCTGCCCGAAGAAGCCGAAGACACGCGCGTCGAGGCCAGCGGCCGCAACGCCCTCGCCATCACCTCGGCCAGGACCCGGATCAGGCCGCCACGAGGGTGCGAAACGCCTGTTCGCCGCGCGGCGTGAACGAGACGATGCGCGAGCCCTTGGCGTGGCTGGCCCAGCGCAACTCGTAAAGGCGCGCCAGCAGCGCCGCGCCCACGGCGCCGCCGAGATGGTGGCGACGCTCGCCCCAGTCGAGGCAGGGTCGGCAGATCGCGCGCCGCTGCCCGGCCACCGCTTCGGCGTCGATGCCGAACGAGGCCAGCCAGGCGCTGCCGCTGCGCGTGAGGCGCAGGCCTTCGTCGCCGCCGGCAAGCACGCGGCGGTGGATGAGGCCCTCGTACATGAGCACGCCGAGCTCGCCGGCCAGGTGGTCGTAGCAGACGCGCGCCTTGCGAAGCGCCGGCTCGCGCGGGCCGGGGCGCAGGCGCAACGAGCCGGTGCGGAAGGCGACGCCCATCAGCGATTCGAGGAGCTGCGCGACGTCGCGATCGGCGAGGCGGAAGTAGCGGTGCCGGCCCTGGCGCTCGACGGCGAGCAATCCGGCATCGAGGAGCTTGGCGAGATGGCCGCTGATCGTCTGCCGGGTGACGCCGGCGATGCCGGCCAGCTCGGTCGCGGTGAGTGCCCGATCGGCGAGGAGCGCCGTCAGCACCTCGGCGCGGGCGTGATCGCCGATCAGGGCGGCGACGCGGGCGATGTTCGGTCCGTCGCTCATGGTTCGATCCTAGCCGAACCATTGCCGCAGGTTTGGCGGCTATCGTGGGGTCTTCGTGACTCCGGGGCGCGACATGACGATCGCCTGCTTCATCCGCTACGAACTCGATCCCTTTCAGCGCGACGCGTTCAGAACCTACGCCGAGCGCTGGGGCCGCATCATTCCCCGCTGCGGCGGCCGTCTCGTCGGCTATTTCCTGCCGCACGAAGGCACGAACGACATCGCGTGGGGGCTCATCGCCTTCGATTCACTCGCCGCCTACGAAGCCTATCGGGCCCGACTGAAGACGGATGCAGAAGGGCGCGCGAATTTCGAATTCGCACGGGCCGGGCGCTTCATCCGGCGCGAGGAGCGCAGCTTCGTCGAGGTCGTCGACGGCACCTTCGGCATCGCGGCGCACGGCCAAGGGGCGGCCGCATGATCGCGGTCATCTTCGAGGTCGTTCCGAAGGCAGGCGGCCGGCAGGACTATCTCGACGCGGCGGTATCCCTGCGTGCGCACCTCGAGGCGAGCGATGGTTTCATCTCGATCGAGCGCTTCGAGAGCCTGGGCCAGCCGGGAAAGCTTCTCTCGCTGTCGTTCTGGCGCGACGAGGAGGCCGTGCGGCGCTGGCGCACGCTGGCCGAGCACAGGCTCGTGCAACGGGCCGGGCGCGAGCACATCTTTGCCGACTATCGGCTGCGCGTCGCCAGTGTCGATCGCGACTACGGCATGTTCGATCGGGCCGAAGCGCCGCAGGACTCGAAAGCCGTCCACGACGCGCCTGCGTCCCGGTCGTGACGGCAGCCGCGAAAATCCCGTGGCAACCCTGGCAGCTTGCGTCATCATCCGAACTGTCATGATGTGCTGCGGTGCGCTCGTCGCCGCGTGGAGAAGCCCATGCGCGCATCCTCGTTCCTGCCGCTCCTCGCGGCCTGCCTGATTTCCGCTTGCGCCAGCGCTCCGCCCGTCGCCGCGCCGCCGGAGGCCTTGCTCGCCGACCGGCTGTTCGGGCCGCCCACCGAGCCCATCACGACCGACGCGGTGTTCGCCGTCAGCGACGCGATGAAGCGCTACCTCGCCGTCGACATCGCCGACCAGCTGCGCATCAAGGGCCCGCAGGCCGGCCTGATCGAGGCGCTCTACCAGAAGACGCAGCTCATGCTCGAGTACGACGCGGCGAAGACGAAGACCGCCGCCGAAGCCTTTGCGACCCGGTCGGGAAACTGCCTGTCGCTGGTCATCATGACCGCCGCTTTCGCTCACTACCTCGACCTGCCCGTCGTCTACCAGAGCGCCTACCTCGATCCGACGTGGAGCCGGACCGGCGACCTGCTGTTTGCCTCCGGCCACGTCAACGTCACGGTCGGTCGCCGCATCATGGACGCCAGGACGGCCCGCGATCTCAGCCCGCTGACGATCGATTTCCTGCCGCCGGAAGACCTGGGCCGGATGCAGACGCGCGAGATCGGCGAGGCGACGGTCCTGGCCATGTATTCCAACAACCGCGCCGCCGAGGCGCTCGCCCAGAGAAGGGTCGACGACGCCTATGCCTGGGCCGTCGATGCCATGCGCGAGGACCCGACGTATCTCGGCGCCTATAACACGCTCGGCGTCGTCTACATGCGCCGGGGCAACGTCACCGATGCGGTGCATGTCTTCGACTACGTGCTCGCCCGCGAGCCGAAGAACACGCGGGCCCTGGCCAACCTGGCCGAAACCTACGATCGATTGGGCCGCGCCGAGGAAGCCGGCGTGCTGCGGGTGCGCCTCGCCGCGGTCGAGTCCGATCCGCCTTTTCACTTCTTCAATCTCGGCCTGTCCGCGATGCGTCGCGCCGACTACGCAGCGGCACGGGACTATTTCACGCGCGAGGTGGAGCGCGCCGACTACTACCATGAGTTCCACTTCTGGCTCGGCCTTGCGGACTGGCATCTCGGCGACCTCGCGCAGGCCAGGAAGCAGCTGGAGCTGGCGATCGACAACAGCACGACGCGCGACCAGCACGATCTCTACGCCGCCAAGCTGGAGTGGCTGCGGGCGCACCGGCAGCAATAGCGGGAGGCGGCGGCTTGCCGCCGAGTACGACGTGAACGACAACGACACAGCCAAGCAGCGCCAGATCATGGTCCGCGAGCACATCGCCGGACGCGGCATCCGCGATCCGGCCGTGCTCGAAGCGATGCGGCGCGTGCCGCGCGAGGAATTCATTGCTGCTGACCTGCGCGAACGCGCCTACGAGGACACGCCGCTGCCGATCGCCGAAGGGCAGACGATCTCGCAACCCTACATCGTCGCGATGATGCTCGAGGCGGCGCAGCTGAAGGCCGCCGACCGCGTCCTCGAGATCGGCGCCGGCTCGGGCTATGCCTGCGCGGTGGCGAGCCTGATCGCGAGGCACGTCGATGCGATCGAGCGGCACGCGCGGCTGTGCGACGAAGCGAGCGCGCGGCTGGCTCGCCTCGGGTTCGGCAACGTCGAGGTCCACTGCGCCGACGGCAGCGCCGGCTGGACGGCCGGTGCGCCCTACGACGCGATCCTCGTCGCCGCCGCGGGGCCGCGCATTCCCGAGGTGCTGCGCGAGCAGCTGGCGGTCGGCGGCCGGCTCGTCATGCCGGTCGGCGACGCGACTTTCAGCCAGCGCCTGTGCAAGGTGACGCGCCTCGACGAGAAGAGCTTCGTCGACGAAGACCTCGGCGGCGTCGTGTTCGTGCCGTTGATCGGAGAGCACGGCTGGTCGGGCACGCGGTGATCCGCATCGGCGTCGACCTGGGCGGCACCAAGATCGAGGCGCTGGCCGTCGACGCACAGGGCGGCGAGCTGGCACGGCGGCGCATCGCCTCGCCGTCGCACGACTACGCGCTGATCGTCGAGGCGATCCGCGGGCTCGTGATCGGCATGGAAACCGAGCTCGGCGAGCGGGCGCGCGTCGGCATCGGTACGCCGGGCGCCGTCTCGCCGGCCTCCGGCCTGATGAAGAACGCGAACTCGACGCAGCTCAACGGCCGCCCGTTCGTCGCCGACGTGTCGCGGGCGTTGGGCCGCGAGGTGCGCGTCGAGAACGACGCCAACTGCTTCGCGCTCTCGGAGGCGACCGACGGCGCGGGCGCGGGGCAGCGCCTGGTGTTCGGCGTGATCCTCGGCACGGGCGTCGGCGGCGGGCTCGTGCACGAGAGGCGGCTGTGGGGCGGAAAGAACGCGATCGCCGGCGAGTGGGGGCACAACGAGATGCCGGCGCGGACGGAAGACGGGTTGCCGGAGACGAGGTGCTGGTGCGGGAGGAGGCGGTGCATCGAGACATACCTCTCGGGGCCGGGGCTCGCGGCCGACCATGTGCGCGTTTCGGCGTCGCAACCGCTCGACGCGCAGCAGATCGTGCGCCTCGCACGCCAGGGCGACGCGAACGCCCGGGCGACGATGGCGCGCTATGCGCACCGGCTGGCAAGTGCGCTGGCGACGGTCGTCAACGTCGTCGACCCCGACGTCATCGTCCTCGGCGGCGGCCTTTCCGGCATCGGCGAGTTGTACGGCGAGGCCGCGCATCGCCTGCCCGACCACGTCTTCTCCGACCGTTGTACGACGCCGATCGTCGCGAACCGACACGGCGATGCGTCGGGCGTGCTCGGTGCGGCCTGGCTATGGCCGGGCTGAAGCGCTTCCCGGCCACGAGCGACCCCGTCGGCATCGTCGAGCTCCCGCGGGGACCTACCGTGGCCGAACCACCGGCATCCGCGAGCGTGCATAACCGGGTCCGCACATCGGCCGGCAGGAAGCCCAGCAGCGTGTGAAACACCAGCGGCAGCAAGACGAAATCGTCGACGATTTCCAGCAGCGGCACGGCAAAGTTCAGCGGCTCGATGGCGTACAGCAGCATCACGCCCGCGGCCGGCAGCAGCCACGCAGGGCGAAGAGGGTGGCGCACCGCGTAGAAGAGCAAACGCGCGTCTTCCCGCCTAGCCGTCGCCTAGCCGCCACAGCCTGAACAGACGTCGCATGGAAGTCTCCGGAGGAGCTCGGACCACGACACGTGGGAGCGAAGCGCGACGGTTCAAGTCAGCGCGCTCCGCTACCGCATCGAGTCCAAGGGAGCTCGGAAGCCGGCGCAAGGATCCCTTCGCTCAGCCGCCTGGGTCCGCACGACGGCATCGAATGCCGAGATCGGTGTCGAGCCGTCGTCGCCCTCTTCGAGATAGCCGACCGAGAACACCCGGCTCCCATCGACGCCCAGCCAGCGCGGCACGCCGATGTCGCGGCGCGCATGGCCGTTGCCGGCCAGCAGGACGACCCCGTTCTCGGCGTGCTCGCTCAAGGTTCGAGCCATGACCGCGTCGCGAGCGAACTGGGCGCGGGCCATGCGAGGCCACAGGCCCGGCGGCAGCGCGTGGCAGTGGCCGGCGTCGATCACGCTCTCCTGGGCCCGCTGCCAGTCGGCCGCCACGGGCCGGTCGAGCCCGAGCGTTGAAATGCTCGCACTGTCGAAGACGGCGGCGTAGCCACCGCGCACGATCCTGGTGGCGTCGGCGTTCGACAAATTCGCGGCGATCAAGGGCACGTCGTACTGAAGCGCCAGTGCCACGAACGGCCGATAGAAATCCCAGTTCCAGCCGCCCTTGGTGCTTTTCACGGACGTGGCGGCGAGGTCGATCACGTGCTGCGCATCGGCCGGCCGTTCGCGGCGCGCGCGGTCGATCTCGGCCTGGTGCTCGCGATCGAACTGCTCCATCACGATGGCGGGCCGCCAACCTGCGGCGAATGCGCGACGCAGCACATCGAGCCTCAGCCGGTGCTGCTGCGCGTTGTCGTGCACTTCGCCCAGCATGACCACGGCGTCTCCCCGCAGCCGCGTTTCCCAGCCGGCGACAGGCGGCGTCGTCGCGCAGGCGCCGAGGAAGGTGCAGAGCAGGAGCGCGATGACACGCATCGGGATCATGGGAAGCGGTCCAGAAAAGCTATCCCTGACGCTACACGACGCGCCTCGTGACGAGCAACGCCACTCGACTTTCAGCGCAACTCGTCCAGCGCATCGCTCATCAAGTCGAACAACGCTGTCGAACGGGCTGTGCCGACGTATCGTCGCGACGAGGTAAACGTCTAGCAACGTCGGGCGAACGCCGGTCGCTTCGACTGAGCGACAGGTTCCGACCCCCTCCCGACATTCATGGGCCAAGGTCGGGCCCGCAAAGCTGCCTTTCGCCGTGGTGCTGTCGGCCTGAACTGCTGGCGCCGATTCCAGATAGACCGAGTTCCGGCTGGTTGGCGGTGATCCCAGTGAGCCAGGAAGATAGAAAATTCAAACGCCCCATCTCCGTCGTGCCGCAGACGGGCGGTCCATCGACGACCCCGTGGAACGCTTCTTGGCCGGAAGGCTTCCGCAGCCGGTGTTTGGTAATCGGTGCAACGCGCCAAAGAAGGAGCTCGAGCGCGGACTCGCCGGCTCAATCGGAAATGACGCTCACGACGGCACGACAAAGGTATGGCACCCGAGATCGAGAAGCGCCGCTTCCCACCATCCTTGGCGCGGTACATGGCGGTGTCTGCGGCCTCAAGCAGCGCCTCGACCGACCGCCCGTCCTCCGGGTAGCCGGCGGCCCCGATGCTGGCCGACACCTGGATCGTCAAGTCGCGAATGACGTAGGGGCGCGCGAGGCGATCTCCCGAGCTAAACGTTCCGGACCTCAACGCAATGCGCGCGCTGTAGGCGCATGAGCCGCCCTCGCGTCAGCGCAGCTTCCTTGCCGGGCAAAGTACCTTTCTTAATCTCTCCGACGCCTTTACTGTCGGCGCCTTGCTCGCGAATGGCGCTGCAGGTGTAGCCCGCTGCGTGCAGGGGCATTCGAGAACTCAGAAGGAGATCCTTTGAACATCACCACCGCCCTCAAGCCGCTGGTCGCTGCAGCTGCACTGCTTTGCACCGGCCAAGCTTTCGCGCAAGTCACGTTCTACGAGCACGAAGGCTTCCGCGGCCGGGTGTTCGCCGTTGACAGGCCGATCGCCAACTTCGCCAACTACGGCTTCAACGATCGCGCGTCGTCAGTCGTCGTCGACCGCGGCCACTGGGAGGTGTGCGAAGACGCGGGCTTCCGAGGCCGGTGCGTGGTGCTGAGGCGCGGCAGCTACGACTCGCTACGCGGCCTCGGGCTCGAGAACCGCATCTCTTCGGTGCGGCCGGTCAGCGACCGCCGCCACTACGACAACGAGGCGCCGCAACCGCTCGCCGTGCCAACGTACGAATACCGGCAGCGCCCGAACGAACGCGTGTTCGACGCTCCCGTCACTTCCGTGCGCGCCGTGTATGGGCCGCCCGAGCAGCGCTGCTGGATGGAACAGCAGCAAGCCGAGGAGCGCCACGACCCGAACGTGCCCGGCGCCATCATCGGCGGCGTGCTCGGTGGCATCCTCGGCCACCAGCTCGGCGGCGGCAGCGGCAAGACCGTGACCACCATCGGCGGCGCCGTGGGTGGCGCGGCGCTCGGCGCCAATGTCGACCGTCTCCGCGATCCCGATTCGGGACGGGACGTGCGCCGCTGCGAAACCACCGCCAGCGGTCCGCCGCAGTACTACGACGTCGTCTACAACTTCCGCGGCGTCGACCACCGCGTGCAGATGGCAACGCCGCCCGGCCGGACGGTCGCGGTGAACGGAAGTGGCGAGCCACGGCAATAGCGGGCGGTCGAATGTCCGCGCGGTGCCAGGCGGCTCGCGTTCGCGAAGTCAGACCACAGGCATCTCGCGCTGAAAGTCGACGACGTCGCCCTCGCCCACGTCGTCGCATTCGACATCGACGATCAACTGTCGCGGCACACGCAACGCGCCACTGCTCTTGCCGGTCGAATCAACCCATGCAAGCACGAGGTCGCCGTCCACCTCGGCGAGGAGACGTAGCTCGCGCGGACTTGGCAGGGACGCCTCCTCTCGGGTGCGCATTACCGCGAGCTTGGCGACCTCGCGCACCCGGTCGTCGATGCCGAGCTGACGAGCGAGCGGCTTTTCGACCAAGGCCGCCCAGCCGAACACGACGCGCAGGTCCCGCTTCGCTCCGATCCGACGCCGCGCTTCGGACGTGGCCCTGGCGCCGAGCGTGTCGTCGAAGGTCTTCCGGCTTGCCTCCGCGCATACGCGCCAGTCCGCACGCCGACTCGCCGGCCATACCGCAAGGTACTGACCGCGCGCAATGTCCATGTAGGTGAACTCGGGGTCGGCCCGAATTGTGGTGCCCCACGCCGCATCGACCGACAGGCGCAAGTCACACTGCTGCGGGACGACGTCATCGTGATCATCGCCAAAGGAACTGGCGTCGACACGGCCCGATTGAAGGACGTCGCACGGGCCGTCAGGGCACGCGCCCGACCACGTGAACGCTGAGAGGCCTGACGGACGATCGAGCTACAGCTCCGCGTCGGCCAACGACGCGTCGAACTCCACGAACTTGGTAGCGGCCTTGTCCCTGAGGCGCTGGATGGTCTTTCGTTCGTCGAACTTCGGGTTGTCCTTCTTCGAGTCGACGTAGTCCATGTGCTCCTGGAGCTGCTTGGAGACGTCTCTGTAGGCCTCGAACAGCTTCTGCAAGGAGGTCGCTTCGTCGCCCTTCGCCTTTTTCATACCCGACTGCAATTCATCGATCGCCTTGCGAAAGACCTTGATGAACTCCTTGAAGAGGCGAAACTTCGGGCCGACCTCGTTGTCGTAAAACTTCACCATGTCGGCAACCGCGAACGTCACGCTCTTGTAGTGAACCAGCAGCTTGGCATCGGGCGGCTTGGCGGACAGCAAATCGTCCAGGGCCGGCTTCTTGGGGTCCGGCGGCTTCATGTCGAACATGCGCGTGCCGATGTCGTCCACGTGGGCCTTCAGCGCTTCGCGCTTGGTCTTCTTGGCAGTCCGCAGCGTGCTCAGGCTCTTCGCATCTTCCGAAAAGATCTGCTTCAAGCAGATCAACCGCTTGGCGTGTTCTTCGATTTTCGGCATGGAGCGAAAGTTTGGCCACCGCCCTGTTGCCCGTCAAGAGCCACCATGGCGGACGGATAAGCATGGACCGGATCGATGCGGCGGTGGTGGGTGCCGGAGCGGTGGGTCTTGCGGTTGCTCGCGAGCTCGCCCTGCATGGCCTCGAGACTCTCGTGCTCGAAGCCGGACCGGGCATCGGCAACGGCATCAGCTCGCGCAACAGCGAAGTCATCCATGCCGGCATCTACGACGCTCCGGGGTCGTTGAAGACGCAGCTGTGCGTGGCCGGCCGCAGGGCGCTCTATCCGTACTGCGAAGCGCATGGCGTCGGGCATCGGCGTTGCGGCAAGCTCGTCGTCGCGGCCACGCCGAGCCAAGTCGAGATGCTCGGATCGATCGAGCGGCGCGCCACCGCCAACGGCGTGGAAGGTCTGCGCTGGTTCAGCGGCGCCGAGGCGCGCGAGCTGGAGCCGGCACTGCAGGGCGAGGCCGCTTTGCTTTCGACGGCCACCGGTATCCTCGACAGCCACGCGCTGATGCTCGCCTATCTGGGCGATCTGGAGCGGGCCGGCGGCGGGCTCGTGCTGCGCTCGCCGCTCGAGAGCGCCGTCGCTGGCAGCGACGGGTTCGTGCTTCGGGTCGGTGGCGCGGCGCCTCTCGAAATCGGAGCCCGCATCCTGGTCAACGCCGCGGGATTGCACGCGCAGGCGCTGGCAAGCCGCATCGCCGGGCTCGACCCGGCGCACATCCCCCGGCCGTGGTTCGCCAAAGGCAACTACTACGCGCTGGCCGGCCGCTCGCCATTCACGCACCTCGTCTACCCGGTCCCCGAGCCGGGCGGACTCGGCGTGCACCTCACGCTCGACCTTGCCGGCCAGGCGCGTTTCGGGCCCGACGTGGAGTGGCTCGATGCCGATACGCCCGATGCCATCGACTACGCCGTCGACCCGGCCCGCAGCGCAGCGTTCTACGCCGCCATCCGACGTTACTGGCCGGGGCTGAGGGACGGGTCACTGGCGCCGGCCTACAGCGGCGTCAGACCCAAGCTGCAGGGGCCGGGCGAACCGGCGCGGGACTTCATGTTGCAAGGGCCGGAAGCGCACGGCGTCGCCGGCCTGATGAACCTGTTCGGAATCGAATCGCCGGGCCTGACCGCCAGCCTGGCGATCGCTTCGGAGGGCGTGCGACGGCTCGGCCTTTGACCGGGGCGTGACAGCAGTCGTTGGTGCGTCGTTGTGTTCGTGTAGCCGCTGAGCGTTCCTATCGATAGAACGCCTCGACCTTGCCCTTCAAGGTGATCAACAACGGACGGCCCTTGCGATCGAGCGTCTTGCCTGCCGCCACCTTGATCCAGCCCTCGCTGATGCAATACTCCTCGACATCGAATCTCTCCTTGTCGTTGAACCGGATGCCGATGCCGCGTTCGAACACGACAGGGAGGTGATGGGGGCTGCGTGGGTCGCTCGACAGACGGTCGGGCAGAGGGGGGGCTTGCGTCGCGTCGTTCATGGCTCCCATTGTCAGACCGGCGACGCGCCGCGTGCATTCGAAACCGAGCGCCGGCAGGTCGATGCCCGCAAGCAAGGCCTCGCCCTTGCCGAGCAACGTGAGCGCCAGGTGCCTCTCGTCGACGAGGCCGGCGTTCAGGTAATGCCCGATGGTCGCGACGCCGCCGCCCACCCCACGTCCTTGCCGGCGGCCGCCGCGCGGTCGAGCGCGGCGTGGATGCCCTCGGTGACGAAGTGGAAGGTCGTGCCGCCTTTCATCGCAGTCGATGCACGGGGGTGATGCGTGAGCACGAACACCGGCACGTGGTACGCCGGGCTCTCGCCCCGCCAGCCCGCGGCTGCTACGCCTGGGCGCCGCGAGAAGGGCGTGCGGATCCCCGACGACATCTCGATCACCGGCTGCCACAGCACCGATCTGGGCGCGACGCAGGCGCCGCCGCTCACCAGCATCAGGACGCCGATCATCGAGATCGGCCGCACCGCTCCGCCCCGGCGCGGGCCCTCCCATAAACATTGACAGGCCCTAGACTCGCCCGACTTCGAATTCGGGAGGGACGGATGGCACAGCCCGTGACCAGGCGCAGGCGCGCGCGCCGCTGGATCGGCGCCTTCTTCTGGCTGCTGCTGGCGCTCGTGCTGGCGGCCGCGATCGGCATCTATGCATTCATGCGCGCCAGTCTGCCGGCGCTCGACGGCCGGATATCTGCAGCCGGTTTGCGCGCGCCGGTCTCGGTGATGCGCGATGCGAACGGCGTGCCGACGCTGCGCGGCAGCGACCGCAGCGACATCGCCTTCGCCACCGGCTACCTGCATGCGCAGGAGCGCTACTTCCAGATGGACCTCCTGCGCCGCGCCGCGAGCGGCGAGCTCGCGGCGTTGCTCGGCAAGGCGCTGCTGCCGGTCGACCGGGAGCGACGCATCCACCGCTTCGCGGCACGCGCCGGCGTGGCGCTAGCCGCCCTGCCCGAGGCCGACCGCGCCGTGCTCGAACGCTATGCCGCCGGCGTCAACGCCGGCCTCGCCGCACTCGACGCGCGCCCCTTCGAGTACGGCGTGCTGCGGGCATCGCCGCGGCCCTGGCGCGCGGAAGACTCGCTGCTCGTCGTCTGGGCGATGTACTTCGACCTGCAGGACGATCAGCTCCATCGCGTCTTCTCGCGCGGTTGGCTGCGCGACCACGGCACGTCTGCAGAGCAGCTCGCCTTCCTGCTGCCCACCTCGAGCGCCTACGACGCGCCGCTCGACGCGCCCGCGATCACCGAGACCACCGTGCCCTTGCCGGCCGACGCGCCGGCCTGGTTCGGCAAGCTGCCGAAGGCGAAGGTCGCGATGATGGAAGACATCGGCGACGCCGAGGTGGGTAGCAACAACTGGGCCGTCGCCGGTTCGCGCAGCAGGAGCGGCGCGGCGATCATCGCCAACGACATGCACCTGGCGCTGCGCCTGCCGAATATCTGGTATCGCGCTGCGCTCGAGATCGAGTCGCCCGGCGCGCCGCTGCGCCGCGTCGTCGGCGTCACCCTGCCGGGCACGCCGGCGGTGGTCGTCGGCAGCAACGGGCAGGTGGCCTGGGGCATGACGAACAGCTATGGCGCCTACATCGATCTGCTCGAGCTCGAGTTCGACCCGAAAGATCCGACGCGCTACCGGATGCCGGCCGCCATGGCCGGTGCTCCGGCCGACGGGTGGGGCCTGCTGCGCACGGTCGACGAGCGCATTGCCGTCGCCGACGGCGCCGACGAGGTTCTGCACGTGCAGGAGACGGCGTTCGGCCCCGTGTGGGAAGTTGGCGGCCGGCGTTATGCGGTGCACTGGGTCGCGCACGATCCGGGTGCCGTCAATTTCGAGATCTTGCAGCTCGAGCGTGCGACCGACCTGGCCGAGGCGCTCGCCATCGGCCAGCGCGCTGGCCTTCCGGCGCAGAACATGGTCGCTGGCGATGCCGCCGGCCACATCGGCTGGACGGTGGCCGGGGCGCTGCCGGGCCGCAACGCGACGTGGGCGTCGACCTTTCCCGCGCCGGCCGCGTCGGCGGCGTCGCACACATGGGTGACGCTGGCGGCGCCAGGGGCGCACCCCAGCGTCATCGATCCGCCCGGCGGCCAGCTCGCGACCGCGAACTCACGCCAGCTCGCCGGCCCCGGCTACGCGGCGATCGGCGACGGCGGCGCCGACCTCGGCGCACGCCAGCGCCAGGTTCGCGACAGTGTGGCCGCACTCGGCCCGAGCACCGACGAAGCGGGCGTCTACGGCGTCGGCCTCGACGATCGCGCCCTCTACCTTGCGCCCTGGCGCGACCGCGCCCTGCAGGCGCTCGCGGGCGACACCGACGCCGCGGCGCACCCGAAGCGCGACGAGTTCAAGCGCCTGCTGGAAACCACGTGGACCGGCCGCGCCAGCATCGACTCGGTGGCCTACCGGCTGACGCGCGCGTTCGTCGGCGGCCTGTACGTTCGCCTGTTCGGCAGCGTCGACGAGGAGATGCGCTCGGCCGACAAGGGCGCCAGCTTCGCCCGCGCCACGCCGCGCTGGCCGGCCGTGATCGCAAGCCTGCTCGACGAGCGGCCGCAGGCCTGGTTGCCGAAGGGCAGCGCGAATTGGCAGGCCGTCCAGCTCGCGGCCATCGACGACGCCATTGCCGGCATCGAGAACGACGGCACGCCCCTGTCACAGGCAACCTGGGGCAAGCGCAACACGACGCACATCGTCCATCCGATGGCGGCGGCGCTGCCGCTCGGCGCACGCTGGCTCGCGGCGCCGCCCCAGCCGATCCCGGGCGACAGCCACATGCCTCGCGTCGCCGCACCGGACTTTGGACAGTCGGAGCGCCTCGTCGTCTCGCCCGGCCGCGAAGCGAGCGGCGTGTTCAACATGCCGGGCGGCCAGAGCGGCCACCCCTTGAGCCGCGATTTCCTCGGCGGCCACGACGACTGGACGGCCGGCCGTGCCACACCGCTGCTCCCGGGCGGGCCGGCGCATACGCTCAGCTTTCTGCCGCGGTAGGCGCGCTTGTGGCCAGCGGCGCCGTCGGCGCGGGTTTTGAGATCGGGCCCGCTTTGTGCACACTTGCCAGTTGCGTACGGAAGCCGTCCCATGAACGTCCAGTCCCTCGTGGAGCCCGACCGGGTCCACAAAAGCGTGTACACCGACCAGGAGATCTTCGATTCGGAGATGGAAAACATCTTCGAGAAGGTCTGGGTCTACTGCGGCCACGATTCGCAGATCCCGAACGCCGGCGACTACTACGCCGTGACGATCGGCCGCCAGCCGATGCTGATGGTGCGCGCCGCGGACGGCGGCATCCACGTGCTGCACAACCGCTGCCCGCACCGCGGCGTGCAGCTGGTCGGCAACCTGAAGGGCAACACCGGCGGCGCCTTCGTCTGCTCGTATCACGCCTGGAGCTTTCACCTCGACGGCAAGGTGCGCGCCATTCCCCTGGCGCGCGGCTACGAGGGCACGGCGATGACCAAGGCCAACCCCGACTGCAACGTCAAGCGCGCGGCGCGTGTCGACAGCTATCGAGGCTTCGTCTTCGCCAGCCTCTGTGCCGAAGGGCCGACGCTTCCGGAATTCCTCGGCGACGCGAGGATCGCCTTCGACGACATGTGCGACCGCTCGCCGCTCGGCGAGGTCGAGATCGTGCCGTACTGCCACCGCATGGTGCAGCAATCGAACTGGAAGTTCTTCATGGAAAACCAGCTCGATGCGCTGCACCCTTCGGTGACGCACCAGTCGACCGGCATCGCCGCCGGCCGCGTCGAGCGCCGCATCAAGGAAAAGGATGGCGCGGCGCCGCTGCACTACCACTACCTTTCGACCTTCGCGTCGAGCTTCGAGCAGTGGGACAGCGTGCAGACGATCAACTTCCCGCGCGGCCACGGCATCCTCAAGGCCTACATGGGCCTGCGCCCGCGCGACCCCGACACGCTCGAATACGAAGCGCTGCTGCAAAAGGCCTACGGCGAGGCGAAGACCGAGGAATACCTCTCGCGCAGCATCCATCACGTGCTCGTCTATCCCTATCTCTCGGTGCAGTCGCCACTGCAGCAGCTGCGGTGCCTGCGCCCGATCTCGCCCGACAAGACGCTGTCGGAGATCTGGCACTTTCGGCTGAAGGGCGCGCCAGAGGCGATCTACCGCAGGAGCCTTTGGTACTTCAACCTCGTCAACTCGCCGGCGACGATGATCAACGCCGACGACCTCGAGAACTGGACCAAAGCCCAGTGGGGACTCACGTCGAACGGCGGCGACTGGGTGAGCTTTCACCGCAACCACGGCGATGACCGCTTCGAAAATGGCGTCGCCTACTCGAACCACGGCACCTCCGAAGTCGTCATGCGCAACCAGTTCCGGGCCTGGGCGAACTACATGCAGGGCGCCGCGCAATGAGTGCCGCCAAACAAGGCGAAGCGATTCCGACGGCCGGCGCCGACATGCGCCACCTGCTCGACCAGGACGTCGTCATCGGTGGCGAGACCGCCGGCCCGGCGACCGGCGCGCAGGCGATTGAGCCGACCCATTCGCCTCGGGCGACGCTGGCCGGCCAGCCGGCGCACGAGCGCGAGTTGCCGCGTCGCGAAGCGGTCACGGCGCCGGACCTGCATCGCGAGGTCGAGCAATTCCTCTACCGGCAGGCCGAGCTCCTCGACGGCAAGCACTGGCAGGAGTGGATCGATCTGTTCGCGCCCGACGGCGTCTACTGGATGCCGGTGGCGCCCGAGCAGACCGAATGGGAAAGCTCGCCTTCGATCTTCATCGAGGACAAGCTGATGATGGAGATCAGGAAAGGCCGCATCTCGCATCCGAACGCGTGGTCGCAGGCGCCGCAGTGGGAGACGAGCCATCTCGTCAGCCACGTGACGATCGAATCGACAGAAGGCTCGACGATCACCGTGCGCTCGCGCTTCCAGATGATGGAGCTGCGCCGCGACGTCATCCGTCACTTCGGCGGCAGCTACCGCCACACTCTGCTTCGCGACAGCGACGGGCACTTGAGCATCCGCCTGCAACGCGTCGACCTCTTCAACAGCCAGGCCTCCTTCGACTACGTCTTGCAGATCTGGGTTTGACTCGACTCCTTCAACCTTTTGCCTCGAAAGCGATCGCCATGCCGACCCTCGTGCGTTCCCTCGTTCTCGGATGCTCAGCCGCCGCGCTGGCGTTGACGCCGCTCTTCACAGCAGCCGCCGACAAGGTCAAGGTCGGCTTCGTCAGCACGCTCTCGGGCCCGTCGGCCGCGCTCGGCATCGACATCCGCGACGGCTTTCTCCTGGCCGTGAAGATGAACGGCGGCAAGCTCGGCGGCCTGCCGGCCGAGGTGCTCGTCAGCGACGACCAGTTCAAACCCGACGTCGCCAAACAGCTGTTCGAGAAGGACATCAAGCGCGACAAGGTCGATTTCATGACCGGCGTGGTCTTCTCGAACATCATGCTCGCGGCACTTCCGGAAGCGCTCGACTCGAACACCTTCTACCTGAGCCCGAACGCGGCACCCTCGCCGATGGCCGGCAAGGACTGCAATCCGCTCTTCTTCGCCGTGTCCTGGCCGAATGACGCGTACCACGAAGCGGCAGGCCAGTTCGCGACGCAGCGCGGCATGAAGACCGTCTACCTGATGGCGCCGAACTACCAGGCCGGCAAGGATTCGCTCGCCGGCTTCAAGCGCACCTTCAAGGGCCAGGTCGTCGGCGAGACCTACACCAAGCTCGGCCAGCTCGACTATGCAGCGGAGCTGGCCGAAGTGCGCGCCGCCAAGCCCGAAGTGCTCTACGTCTTCCTGCCCGGCGGCATGGGCATCAACTTCATCAAGCAGTTCGTCGGCGCCGGGCTCGGCAAGGACATGACGCTGCTGCTGCCCGGCTTTTCCGCCGACCAGGATGTGATCGGCCCCGTCGGCAACGCGATGTCGGGCATCTTCAACACGGCGCACTGGTCGCCCGATTTCACGAACCCCGCGAACGAGAAGTTCGTCGCCGCCTTCCGCACCGAGTACGGCCGCACGCCGACGCTCTATGCCTCGCAGGGCTACGACACGGCCAATCTCATCAACGCCGCAGTGCGCGACGTTCACGGCAAGCTCGAAGACCACGAGGCGGTACGCAAGGCGCTGAAGGCGGCGCGTTTCGATTCGGTGCGCGGCGCATTCCGCTTCAACACCAACCAGTATCCGATCCAGAACTACTACGTCCGCACCGTCGGCAGCGACGGCCATGGCGGCCTGATCAACAAGTCTTTCAGCGAGCCGATCCTGAAGGACCACGGCGACGCCTACGTGCAGGACTGCAAGATGAAGCCCTGACGGCGACGGCCGACTGGCGTGCCAGGCACCCTCGTTCTCGAGCAGGCGCTCAACGGCCTGCAGTTCGGCCTGATGCTGTTTCTGCTCGCGGCGGGCCTGACGCTCGTCTTCGGCGTCATGGACATGATCAACCTGGCGCACGGCTCGCTCTACATGGTGGGCGCCTTCATCGGCGCGTGGCTGGTCGGCCTGACCGGCTCGTTCGTGCTCGGCCTGATCGGTGCCGTGCTCGGCACCGCCGTCTTCGGCATGGTGCTCGAATCGACCCTGCTGCGTTCGCTCTACGCCCGCGACCACCTGTCGCAGGTGCTCGCCACCTTCGCCCTCATCCTCATCCTCAACGACGGCACGCGCATGGTCTTCGGCAACGACCTGCCGCTGTCCGCCCCCGACGCGCTCGCCGGGCCCGTCGAGCTCGTGCCCGGCCTGTCCTATCCCGCGTACCGGCTCGTCATCATCGGCGCCGGCCTGGCGCTCGCGGCGCTGCTCTACGCGGGCGTCGCGAAGACGCGCATGGGCGCCCTGGTACGGGCCGGCGCCTCGAACCGCGAGATGGCGAGTGCCATGGGCGTCGACATCAAGCGTCTTTTCACGATCGTCTTCGGCATCGGCGCGGGCCTGTGCGCCATCGCCGGCGTGCTGATGGGGCCGCTGCTCGCGGTGCAGGTGGGCATGGGCGAGAACATCCTCATCCTCGCCTTCGTCGTCATCGTCATCGGCGGCGTCGGCTCGATCCGCGGTGCGCTCGTCGGCGCACTTCTCGTCGGCTTCGTCGATACCTTCGGGCGCAGCGTGATGCAGGAAATCTTCCGCGCATTCCTGCCGCCGCAGATGGCGAGCGCAGCCGGGCCGGCGGTCGCCTCGGTGGCGATCTACGTCTTCATGGCGGCGGTGCTCGCGATCAAGCCGCAAGGCCTCTTTCCGGCGCGCGGCTGACGAAACGCCGTGCAGCGATCGTCGCTCGTCGCGCTGTTCGCCCTCGCGATCGTCCTCGTCGCCGTGCCTTCGTTGATGCAGGCGATCGGCGCCGGCTACTACGTGAGCACGGCCGGGCGCATCGTCGTCTTCGCGATCGCCGCCACCAGCCTCAACCTCGTGCTCGGCTACGGCGGCATGGTCTCGTTCGGCCACGCCGCGTTCGTCGGCCTCGGCGCCTACGCGACCGGCGTCATGATCAGCGAAGGCTCCACCGGCGCCGGCGCCAACCTCGCCATGACCGTCGCCGTGAGCGCCTTCGCCGCGCTGGTCATCGGCGCGATCTCGCTGCGCACGCGCGGCGTCTACTTCATCATGATCACGCTGGCCTTCGGGCAGATGCTGTACTACCTCGCCAACTCGATCAAGGGCTACGGCGGCGACGAAGGGCTCAACATCCGGGCCCGCTCTGCCCTCTTCGGCCTCGACCTGAAGGACCCGCCGACCTTCTACTACGTCGCGCTCACCGTGCTCGGCGCGACGCTGGCGTCGCTGGCCGCGTTCGTGCGTTCCGCATTCGGCCGCGCCATCGTCGCGACGCGCGACGACGACGAGCGCGCCGAAGCGCTCGGCTTTGCGACCTACCGCTACCGCCTTGCCGTCTTCGTCGTCGCCGGCGCGATCGCCGGCGTCGCCGGCGCGCTCTCGGTCAACCAGCAGGGCTACGTCAGCCCCGCGCTGTTGCACTGGACGCAATCGGGCACGCTGATGGTCATGGTCATCCTCGGCGGCGTCGCGTCGATCTGGGGCGGCGTGCTCGGCGCCACGGTACTCGTCGTCCTTCAGGACACCCTTGCGGCATACACGACGTACTGGGAGTTCTGGACCGGCTGGGTCCTGCTCGCCGTCGTGCTCTTCGCGCGGCAAGGGCTCGCCGGTGCGATCGCGCGAGCATGGCCGCGTTGAGCGCCGACACGCCGCTGCTCGACGTGCGGCGGCTCTCGAAGCGCTTCGGCGGCGTCGTCGCCAGTGCCGGCGTCGACCTGCAGGTCGAAGAAGGCGAAGTGCACGCGCTGATCGGGCCGAATGGCGCCGGCAAGACGACGCTCGTCGCGCAGCTCGCCGGCCAGCTGCGGCCGGACGGTGGACAGATCGTCTTTGCCGGCGCCGACATCACGCGGCTCGCGCCGCACCAACGGGCGCGCCGCGGGCTCGCGCGGTCCTTCCAGATCACGCGCCTTTTTCGCAGCTTCGATGTGCTCGGCAACGTCGCGCTCGCGGTGCAGGCCGCGTCCCGCGCTTCGCTGCATCGTGAAGCGATCCTCGCGCACGCCCGCGAGGTGCTCGCCGAGATCGGCCTCGAAGCACGGGCCGACGCCCCGATCGCCGCGCTCTCGCACGGCGAGCAGCGCGCCCTCGAAGTCGGCCTCGCCGTCGCCGGCCGGCCGCGGCTCGTGCTCCTCGACGAGCCGATGGCCGGCATGGGCCATGACGAATCACGCCGCATGGAAGCGCTGATCGAGCGCCTGCGCACGAGGACGACGCTGCTCCTCATCGAGCACGACGTCGACGCCGTGTTCCGCCTCGCCGATCGCGTCTCGGTGCTCGTCAGTGGCAGCATCATCGCCAGCGGTGCGCCGGAGACGGTACGGCGTGACGCGGCCGTGATCGAAGCCTACCTCGGCGAGGAATGAGCGGCGCGATGAATGCCGGAAGCCCTGCCGCCCTGCTCGAGGTGCGAGCGCTGCATGCCGGCTATGGCGCAAGCGAAGTGCTGCACGGCATCGACCTGCACGTCGGCCGCGGCGAGGTCGTCGCGCTGCTCGGCCGCAACGGCATGGGCAAGACGACGCTGGTGCGCGCGATCACCGGCCTGCACCGGGCGCGCGGCGGCAGCATCGCCTTTCGCGGCGAAGCGATCGAGAGCGAAGCGCCGCATCGCATCGCGCGCCGCGGCGTCGGCCTTGTCCCCGAAGGAAGGCAGGTGTTCCCGAACCTCACGGTGCACGAGCACCTGAGCGCGTTCGAGCGGGCGAGCGACGAAGGACCGACCAGCAGCCCGGCAGAACGGATCGGCCGCGTCTACGAGCTCTTTCCGCGCCTGCGCGAGCGACGAACGCATCTCGGCAACCAGCTCTCGGGCGGCGAACAGCAGATGCTCGCGATCGGCCGCGCCCTTGTCACCGAGCCGCGCCTCCTGATCCTCGACGAGGCCACCGAGGGCCTGGCGCCGCTCGTGCGCCATGAGATCTGGCAGAGCCTGGCGGCGCTGCGCGCGAGAGGTCAGGCGATCCTCGTCATCGACAAGTACGTGCAGCGGCTGATCCGCCTTGCCGACCGGCACGTGATCCTCGAAAAAGGCCGCGTCGCCTGGACCGGCACTTCAACCGAGCTCGACGCCGATGCGTCCATCTGGCAGCGTTACCTCGGAGTCTGACCATGACGATGCCCGCGAGCGACCCCGCCATCGACGCCGCCTACAGCCCGCGCGCGGCGCTGCCGCCCGGCGTCTTCGAGGCCAACATGGACGCCTACCGCGACCGCTCGGCCGCGGCGTATCGATCCCTGCCGCACGAACGCGACCTTTGCTACGACGCGGCGAGCGGCCAGTGCCTCGACATCTTTCCCGCGCCCGGGCCCGGCCTGAAGCCCGCGTTCGTGTTCATCCACGGCGGCTACTGGCGCATGCTGAGCAAGAACGAATCGGTCTTCATGGCCAAGACCCTGACCCGGCGCGGCATCAGCGTCGTCGCCGTCGACTACGCGCTGGCTCCGGCGGCGACGCTGGAAGAAATCATCCGCCAGGTGCGCACATCGATCACGTGGCTCTACCGAAACGGCCCTTTGCATGGCATCGATCCGGAGCGCCTCTTCGTCGGCGGCAGCTCGGCCGGCGGCCACCTTGCCGCGGCGCTGGTCTCGGGCGGCTGGCGCGAAAAGCTAGGCCTGCCCGAAGACGCGATCAAAGGCGCGATGCCCGTGAGCGGCCTGTTCGACCTGGCGCCGATCTTGAAGTCGTTCGTCAACGCCTGGATGAACCTCGACGACGATCGGGCCCGCGCCGCGAGCCCGATCCATCACCTGCCGCCGCGAGGTTGCGAGCTCGTGCTCGCCTGGGGCGAACACGAGACGAGCGGCTTCAAGGACCAGTCGAGCGCCTACATCGCGGCCTGGCGTGCCGCCGGGTTCGTGGGCAAGACGATCGAGATCGCCGGGCGCAACCACTTCGACGTGCTGCTCGACTGGTGCGACGAGGACTCGGCGATGACCCGGGCCTGCGCAGACATGATTCTTTCGCGCTGAAGCAGACCGGCCGCGATGCGGCTATGGTTCGAGCCATGAACACCATCAAGCTCGGCCACACCGGCCTCGACGTCTCCCGCATTTGCCTGGGCTGCATGAGCTATGGCGAACCCGATCGCGGCAACCACCCGTGGACCCTCGGCGAAGCGGCCAGCCGGCCCTTCATCAGGAAGGCGCTCGATCTCGGCATCAATTTCTTCGACACCGCGAACGTCTATTCCGACGGCACGAGCGAAGAGATCGTCGGCCGCGCCCTGCTCGAATACGCACGGCGCGGCGAAGTCGTGATCGCGACCAAGGTGAACGGGCGCATGCACGAAGGGCCGAACGGGGCGGGACTTTCGAAGAAGGCGATCTTCGCGGAGATCGACGCTAGCCTGAAGCGGCTCGGCACCGACCATGTCGACCTGTACCAGATCCATCGCTGGGACTACGGCGTCCCCATCGAGGAGACGCTCGAAGCGCTGAACGACGTCGTGCGCGCCGGCAAGGCTCTGTACATCGGCGCGTCGTCGATGTATGCGTGGCAGTTCGCGAAGGCCCTGCACCTTTCCGATCGGCACGGCTGGGCGCGCTTCGCGACGATGCAGAACTACGTGAACCTGCTCTACCGGGAGGAAGAGCGCGAGATGCTGCCGCTCTGTAAGGCCGAGGGCATCGGCGTCATTCCGTGGAGCCCGCTCGCGCGCGGCCGCCTGACGCGCGGCTGGGACGCGACGAGCGCGCGCACGGAGACCGATGCGTTCGGCCGCGGCCTCTACGCCAAGACCGTCGAGGCCGACCGCAAGGTCGTCGAAGCGCTGGGCGCAGTCGCGAAGCGGCTCGGTCGGCCGCGGGCGCAGGTCGCGCTCGCCTGGCTGCTCGCGAAGAGCGAGGTCACGGCACCGATCGTCGGCGCGACCCGGCTCGAGCAGCTCGACGATGCCGTCGCCGCGCTCTCGCTCACCCTTTCGCCCGAAGACATCGCCGAGCTCGAGGCACCGTACGTGCCGCACGCCATCGTCGGGCACGCCTGAGCGCCGTCACTGGCGCTGCGGCTCGCCTTTCGAATCGCGTTCCTTCTTCTTTTCCGCCTCCGATCGAGGGTCGGCGCTCTTCTTCGCCGCCTCTTGCGGCTTCGCCTTTTCCACCTTCGGCTTCTCGGCGGCGGGCGGTGGCGTTGCCGGATGATTCGGCGCCCGCGCTTCCGCGGAACGGGCCTCGGGGCGCGGCGCCGACTCGACCTTGAGCCCTTCGACGGGATGCGGCGCCAGCGCCGGCATCGGCTTGACGGGTGCTGCCGGCCGTTCCTGCGCGCGCACTTCGGGCTTGGGCGAAGGCGCAGGCGCCGGCGGTGGAGGCGCGGCCAGCTTCGGCGCCGCGACGGGCTCGGCCGGCTTCGGCGGCCGCCCCTGCATGGCAGGGGCGGGCGGCGCGGGCGACACGGATGGCGCCGGCGGTACGGCCGGCACCGAATTGTTGCGAACGGCTGCGGCCGCCGCCCGCGAACGATCGACGGGCTCGGGCCGCTTCTTCATCGCCTCGCCGGGGCGACGCAGATCGGGCGGCGTCGTGTTCCCGGCGCGCGCGGGCGGCGCTGCCACCTGCGGCACAGCCAGGGCTGGCGGCGCCGGTGCAGTCGTGTTCCCGGCACGCGCGGGCGGCGCTGCCACCTGCGGCACAGCCAGGGCTGGCGGCACCGGCGTAATCACGGGCGGGGCCGCGACCGAAGCCACGGGCCGCGTTCGTTCGACCGGCGGCAGCGCCGCCGCGAGATGCGCCTGTCCCGGCACCGATACGTGAACGGGCCGATGGCTCGCCGTCGAGTTGGCAGGCGCCTCGATCGTCACGTTGGTGACGTTGTTGACGACGGTCGTGTTGCGCTCTTCGTTGACGATCGTCGTCTTGTTGTTGGTGACGCGGCCGATGTTCGTCACGTTGGTCGTGACGCGCATGCCGGGAGCGATGATGGGCGGCGCGCTCGTCATCACGGCCGGCGCCGTGCCGATCGGAGCCGGCACGATCAGGCCGCGGCGTGAGCCCGGCGGCGGCGGCACGAACACGCCTTCGGGACCGACCGGCGGCCGGTCGTGGGCGATGCCCGCTCCGATCACGGCGAGCGCGATCGCCATGTTCGACGGCGGCGGCACGAACGAACGGCCCGGGGGCGACCAGAAGCCGTCGACGAAGACGACGCGATCGCGGCGATGCTCGTAGTACGGCGGCACCCAGTGGTATTGCGGCCGCGGCGGATCGGCCCAGCGGCCGGGCGCCCAGACCCAGCGCTCATGCCAGACCCAGTAGCCGCCCGTCCAGCGTGCGTCGGGGGAAGGCGGCGGCGGCGGCGCTTCCACGAGCATGGGCGGCGGAGCCCAGGGCACGGCGATCGGATCGGGCTGCGACAGCGACGGACTGTAGGAAGCGTAGATGGGCGGCGGCTCGTCGGAAGGATCGCTGCCGGCTGCGTACTGCGGACCCGGGTAGGCGTTCGAATAGGCCGGCGCGGGAGCAGCACCGACCGATCGCGTCGCCGGTACCGCAGCAGGCGCCGGTGCGAGTTCGACCGCGGCCGGGGCAGCCGTCGCTTGCGCGTCGGGCGCCGACGCTGGAAGAAGCGCCGCGGTCGGAGCCCTGGCGTCGCAACCGGCGAGCGCCGCGGCCATGGCGGTCGCGAGGAGAAGGGTCTGTTTCATGTCGTGGGCGAAGTGAAGTTTCGGCATCATGCGCGACGCGCCGCATCGAGGCCTATCGAGACGATCGCTCCGTAGCGCGATTGCTTCGACGACTCGATGCTCATGGTCACCTCGCCTGTTCGCAGCGAGGATAGCCGGCGTCGCTTAAGCTTGCTTCCAAGCGCGCCTTGGGCGCGCTTTCTTTGTCCTGCATGAGCACCGATACATTCATCACCGCCGCGCCGACCGACGGCTTGCCGCTGCCGCAGCGCTACCGCTCGATGGCGGTCATCCTCCTCGGCATCTCGATGGCCGTGCTCGACGGCAGCATCGTCAACCTCGCGCTGCCCGGCATCGTGCGTGACCTGCATGCCCACGCGGCGACGGCGGTCTGGGTCGTCACCGCATACCAGGTCGCAACGCTCGTCCTGCTCCTGCCGTGCGCGATGCTCGGCGACCTCGTCGGCTATCGCCGCGTCTATCTCAGTGGCCTGTTCCTCTTCACCACGGCCTCGCTCGGCTGCGCCTTCTCGCCGACGCTGCCGGCGCTGGTCGTCGCGCGCACGCTGCAAGGCCTGGGCGCCGGCGCCCTCATGTCCGTGAACAGTGCGCTGGTCCGCCTCACCTATCCGCGCCACCAGCTCGGCCGCGGCATCGCCCTCAATTCCTTCGTCGTCGCGACGGCGTCGGTGGCGGGCCCTTCGATCGCTGCCCTCGTCCTCTCGATCGCTTCATGGCCCTGGCTCTTTGCCGTGAACCTGCCGCTCGGCGTCGTCGTCATGGTGCTCGGGCTGCGAGCCCTGCCACGCAACGTCGCGCCGGCACGCGAAGGCCTGCGCCTCTCGCCGCTCGACGTGGCTCTCAACGTGCTCATGTTCGGGCTCGTCTTTCTCGGCGCCGATTCGCTCGGCACCCACTTCGCCGGCTCGTCCACCTGGCTCAGGCCCGAAGCGAGCGCATTGCTCATCGCCTGCGGCATCGCGGTCGGCGTTCTCTATGTTCGGCGGCAACAACGCGAAGCGACGCCACTCTTCCCGCTCGACCTGCTGCAGATCCCCGTCTTCGCGCTGTCGATGTGCACGTCGGTCGCGGCCTTCGCAGCGCAGACGCTCGCCTACGTGGCACTGCCTTTTCTCATGCTCGAAGCCTGGGGCCGGTCGCATGCGGTGACCGGGCTCCTGATCACGGCGTGGCCGATCGCCACGGTCATGACGGCGCCGCTCGCCGGCCGCCTGATCGGCCGCGTCGCCGACGGGCTGCTCGGCGCCGTCGGCCTCGGCCTCTTCGCCTGCGGCCTCGCGTTGCTGGCCTTGCTCCCGGCCGCGCCGGGCAACGCCGACGTCGCCTGGCGCATGGCCTTGTGCGGCATCGGCTTCGGCCTCTTCCAGTCGCCCAACAACCACACCATCGTCACCTCGGCACCGCATTCGCGCAGCGGCGCCGCGAGCGGCATGCTCGGCACCGCGCGGCTCACGGGCCAGACCTTCGGCTCCGTCCTGCTGGCGCTGATCTTCGCGGCCTTCGGTGCGCACAGCGCCCACGGCCCGAGCATCGCGCTGGCGTTCGCCGCCGCGCTCGCCGCCGTCGCGGGCACCTTCAGCGGCATGCGCCTGCGCGCCGCCGGCGCGGGCCCGGCCGACCTGCATCGAGCGGCGTCGCCCTGAGGAGCGCGCGAGCCGCGGATCGCGCGTCAGCCGATGCGAGCGCGCTCGTGCAGCCAATCATTGCGGCGAATCATTGTCGTCGGGCCATTCGACGGCGCCCGAGTGCGTGACGGCGCCAAGATGCGCGGGGCCGACGAGTTGCGCATACTTCTCGAGCACCCCGGCGAGGCGCTCGCGCGGTACCGGGCGATGCGCGCTGCGCCGGCGCGCGAGCTCGGTCGCGTCGACGAGCAGGTCGAGCGTGCGCGCATCGCCATCGATGCGGATCCGGTCGCCGTCGTGCACGAAGGCGATCGGCCCGCCGAGGGCGGCTTCGGGGCCGATGTAGCCGACCATCAGGCCGCGCGTTGCGCCGGAAAAGCGCCCGTCGGTGAGCAACGCCACGCGCTCGCCCATGCCCTGCCCGTAGACGAGCGCGGTGACGCCGAGCATCTCGCGCATGCCGGGGCCACCACGCGGGCCTTCGTTGCGGATGACGAGAACGTCGCCGGGTGCATAGCGGCGCTCCGAGACGGCAGCGAAGGCGTCTTCCTCGCATTCGAAGACACGCGCCGGCCCTTCGAACACGGCACTCTTCAGCCCGGCGACCTTGATGAGAGCGCCGTCGGGAGCGAGGTTGCCCTTGAGGACGACGACGCCGCCGGTCGGCTGCAAGGCCTCGGCCGTGCCGCGGACGACTTCGCCATCGGGCTTCGCCTGCGCCGCCAGCTCCTCGGCCAGCGTCTTGCCCGACAGGGCAAGCGTGTCGCCGTGCAGATAGCCGCCGTCGAGCAGCGCCTTCAGCACCGAGGCGACGCCGCCGGCCCGATGCAGATCGATGGCGAGGAAGCGCCCGCCCGGCTGCAGATCGGCGATCAGCGGCGTACGCGCAAAGACCTCCGCCACGTCGTCAAGCGAAAAGCGGATGCCGGCTTCGTGCGCGATCGCCGGCAGGTGCAGGCCAGCGTTGGTCGAGCCGCCCGTCGCGGCTACGGCGGCAGCCGCGTTCTCGAGCGACTTGCGCGTCACCAGCTGGCGCGGCAGCGGCCCGCCGGCGCGCAGGATCTCCGTGACGCGCCGGCCGGCGCGGCGGGCCAGCGCCAGGCGCTCGGAATGCCAGGCGCTCGGAATACGCTGCCGGCAGCATCGCCGAGCCCGGCAGCGCGAGGCCGAGGGTCTCGGCAACCATCGCCATCGTGTTGGCGGTGAACTGGCCGGGGCACGAGCCGAGCGTCGGCGCGCAGGCATGGCCGAGCTCGTCGAGCTCGGCCTCGCTCATGCGGCCGGCGAGGACCGAGCCGACGCCTTCGTAGGTAGTGAGGATGGTGACGTCCTTGCCGCGCCAGGTGCCCGGCAGCATGGCGCCGCCATAGACGAAGACGCTCGGGCAATCGAGCCGCACCATCGCCATCATCACGCCCGGAAGCGTCTTGTCGCAGCCGGCGAAACCGACCAGCGCGTCGTAGGCGTGGGCACGAACGACGGCCTCGATCGAATCGGCGATGAGCTCGCGTGACACCAGGCTCATGCGCATGCCCTTGTGGTTCATCGAGACGCCGTCGGAAACCGAGACGGTCGTGAACTGCACCGGAATCGCGCCGCCTGCGGCGACGCCGAGGCGTGCCGCGTCGGCTTGCGGCCCGAGCGACATCGAGCACGGCGTGTTCTCGCCGTGCTGGCTGACGATGCCGACGAAGGGCTTGCCGAAATCCTCGTCGCCGACGCCGGTGGCGCGCAGGAAGGCGCGGTGCGGCGCCCGGTCGAGACCCTCGGTGACGATCCTCGAGCGGAGCTTTTTCTTCGGCGCGGTCATGCGTTCTCCAGGTGCGTGCGAATGAGGGCGTCGAGCGACGCATCGCTTTCCAGGCCAAGGGCGCGGGACCGCTCGAATGCGCAGTCGACGGGCCAGCGCCCGAACTGCGCTTCGAGCCCCGGTTGCGCTTCGCAGTGGACGAGGCCGGCTGCCCGCGGATCGACGCGCGCCACGGCGTCGACGATGGCGCCAACGCTCACTGCAAGCGCGGGCGCAGTGAGCGCGCGGATCGGCCCGATCGTTGCGGTGTCAGCGTCGGCGAGGCGCAGCAGGTTGGCGACGGCTGAACGGCGCGAAGTGATCCACAGCGTCGCCTTGCGGCTCACCGGGCACACGTATTTGCGGCCGGCGAGGGGCTCGCGGATGAGATCGGAATTGAACCCCGACAGCGCTCCGTTCGGCAACGCCGGCCGCACGACGACACCGGGCAGGCGCAAGGCGCGGCCGTCGATGCAGCCGCGCCGCGCGTAGTCGTCGATGAGCACTTCGCAGGCGCGCTTGTGCGCACCGTAGCTGAGGGTCGGCGCCGGCGCGGTCGCGTCGTCGATGCGCCTTGGCAGCGGCACGCCGAACACGGCGATCGAGCTCGCGTAGACGAAGCGGACGACCGGGCCGCCGCGCTCGGCCTGCGCCCGGCAGCGTTCGAGCAAGGCGATCGTCGCGTCGAGATTGACGCGCTTGCCGAGCGCGAAGTCGCTTTCGGCGGCGCCGCTCACCACGCCGGCGAGATGAAAGATCGCATCGAGCGGCTCGGCGAACAGCTGGCCGAGCAGCGGCGGATCGGCGATGTCGCCGGCGATCCTCCTGAGGCTCGCGGCGGCGCCGGACCCTGGCGCATCGGCGGCGAGATCGGTGAGCAGAAGGTCGATCGAAGCGATCGCGCCGCGCCGCAAACCGGCCTGGGCCGCGAGCGCCGCTACCAGCCCCTGCCCGATGAAGCCGCTCGCGCCCGTGACCAGCGTTCGCATCAGCTCGCGTTCGCTGCGGGCACCGAACCGCCGGCGGCCGAAGCGCGGGTGCCGATTTCCGTGCCGCTCATGCGCTCGACCCAGCGCGCGAATTCGCTCACGCTCGCGTCGGGCGCATTCTGCAGCGCGGCGGCACGCCACAACTGCTGCGCCAGGGCGCTGAGCGGCGTCGCCGAGGCGGTCGAGCGGCCGAGCTCCATCGCGATGCCGACGTCTTTCAGCATCAGCGCGAGCTTGAACGGATCGTCGAAGGTGCGGCTGATGACGCGCTGCCTGATGTGTGTCTGGGAGATCCACGACATGCCCGTCGACTGGTTCAGCACATCGACCATCGCCGCCGGGTCGAGCCCGTAGCGCTTGCCGATGACGAGGCCCTCGCTGACGGCGAGAAAGTTGACCGCGGTGACGAGGTTGTTGAGACACTTCATGGCGTGCCCCGCGGCGAGCCCGCCGAGGTGGAACACGGCCTTGCCCATGACCTCGAGCAAGGGGCGGACGCGTTCGACATCGGCCTTCGCGCCGCCGACCATGAGGACCAGCTCCGCGGCTTCGGCGCCCCATTGCGCACCCGAGACCGGCGCGTCGACCATGGCGACGCCGCGTGCCGCGAGCAAGGCGGCCGATTGCTCGGTCAGCCACGGCTCGGAGGACGAGGTGTCGAGCAGCAGCGCGCCCGACGCCAGGCCCTGCAGCAGGCCATCGCCGCCGGCGACGAGATCGCGAACGACCTGGCCGTTGGGCACCATCGTGACGACGATCTCGCTCGCTCGCGCGAGCGCCGCCGGCGTGCGTGAAGCGTGGGTGTTCGGCAAGGCGCCCGCGACCGTCTCGGCGAGGCCCGGCGCCGCATCGAAGAGCTGCAGCGAATAGCCGGCCCGGGCAAGGTGTGTCGCCATCGGGCGGCCCATGACGCCGAGGCCGACGAAGCCGACCGAAGGCAGGCGATTCGAGATCGTCATAGAGGGTTTAGGAGATCGCCGATGGGTGTGCGAAAGCCGCAAGCTACGCGCCGCGGGCGCATGCCGGCTGCTCCGAGGAGCACCCCCCGCACGATACGCCCTTCGATCCCTTGCTCCACGTCTCCGGAGACCCCTCGTCATGACTGCATTTCGTCGCTTCGCAATGCTCGCCGCGGCCGTGCTGCTCGGCTGCGCGCACCTGGCCGCATCGGCTCAGACGACGCTCACGATGTCGAGCTGGGTCGGCCCTAACCACCTGCTGACCAGAGACGTGCTGCAGGCGTAGGCGACCTCGGTCGAGAAGGCGACGCACGGGCGGGTGAAGTTCCAGATGCTCGCCAAGCACCCGTCGTCGCCACCAGGGACCTTCGATGCCGTTCGCGACGACCTCGTCGACGTCTCGTACGTGACGGCGAGCTACACCCCGGCGCGCCACCCCGTGACTCAGCCGAGGGCGACGATCTCCACCCAGTTCGGATTGCGGCCGACGGCGCACTCGCCGCGCTTCGCGAGGCTGCCTCTGCCGGCGTCGATCGCGTAGATGCTCATGCGATGCGAGAGCTGGCCCACGGCGAGCAGCCAGCGGCCGGAAGGATCGATGGCGAAGCCGCGCGGCTGCGTCTCGGTCGGCACGTGGCCGATGCGCGAGAGCAGGCCGGTCGATGCATCGACCGCGAATGCGGCGAGCGTGCTCGAGCGGCGCTCGCTCGTGAAGAGGAAGCGCCCGTCAGGCGTGATGTGGATGTCGGCGGCCCAGGGCTCGCCGCTGAACCCCGGCGGCAGCGAATCGATGGTCTGCACGCCCGTCAGGACGCCGCGCTGCGCATCGAAGGCCAGCACGTCGATACCGGCGTCGAGCTCATTGAGCAGGTAAACGAACGGCGCATCCGGATGGAACACGAAGTGGCGAGGCCCGGCGCCGGACCGGGCTGGCCAGGCGGAGGCATCGTTCGCTGCGAAGCGGCCGCTCGCCGCGTCGAAGCGATACCCGAGGACGACGCCGCCGCCGAGACAGGTCGCGAAAAGGAAGCGGTTCGCCGGATCTGCCTGCACCGCGTGCGCGTTCGCCGCCGTCGCCGCCGTCTGCTGCGCCGGCTGCGCGACGCCGCTCGCGTCGATCGGGCTCACGGCGATCGTGCTGCCGCCGTACGAGGCGCTGAGCAGGAAGCGGCCGCTGCGATCGGTGCCGATCCAGCACATGCTCGCGGGCAGCGGACTGCGGCCGATCGGTGCGAGGCTGCCATCAACGGCATCGATCGTGAAGCTCAGCACCTCGACCGGCTCGGAGCGGATCGACGCATAGAGAAAGCGGCGGTCCGGGCTCACGGCGAGCGGCATGACCGTGCCGCCGAGCGCGAGCTGCTGCACCGGCGTCGATTCGCCCGTCGCCGCATCGAGGCGCAGCACCGAGACGTCCTGGCTGTCGGCGTTGGCGACGTAAGCGATCGTCGTCACGACATCACAGATGCAGCAGCCGCGGCAGCCAGAGCGAGAGCAGCGGGATGTAGGTGACCATCATGAGGACCACGAACATCGCGACGAAGAACGGCGTCATGGCGCGCACCAGCGTGCCGATCTTGACGCCGCCGATGGCGCTGCCGACGAAGAGCACCGTGCCGACCGGCGGCGTGATGAGGCCGATGCCCAGGTTGAGCAGCATGATCATGCCGAAGTGGATCGGATCGACGCCGAGCGATTTCACCACCGGTAGCAGCACCGGCGTGCAGATGAGGATGAGCGGCGACATGTCCATCAGGCAGCCGAGCACGAGCAGCATGATGTTGATGAGCATCAGGATCACCGCCCTGTTGCTCGACACGGTGGCGAAGAACTCGGTCACCTTGAGCGGGATCTGCATCAGCGTCATGAGGTAGCCGAAGCTCGCCGCGAAGCTGATCAGGATCATGACGATGGTCACGGTTTTGACGGTGCGGTGGATGAGGCGCGGCAGGTCGCGCCACTTGTAGTCGCGATAGATGAACATCGTGACGAAAAAGGCCCAGAGCACGGCGATCGACGCCGATTCGTTGGCCGTGAAGACACCACTCAGAATTCCGCCGAGGATGATGACCATGGTCACCACGCCCCACATCGCCTCGCCGCAGATGCGCAAGGCCTGGCGCAGCGGGACGCGTTCGCCCTTCGGATAGTTGTGCTGCCTGGCCTTGATGAGGCAGAGCACCGAGAGCGTGAGGCCGAGCAGCAGGCCGGGCACGATGCCGGCCATGAAGAGCGCGGCGATCGAGACGCTGCCGCCAGCGGCGAGCGAATAGATCACCGAGTTGTGGCTCGGCGGCAGGACGATCGCCTGCACCGAGCCGCTCACCGTGACGGCGGTGGCGAAGTCGCGCGGATAGCCCTTCCTTTCCATTTCCGGAATGAGCACCGAGCCGATCGACGCCGTGTCGGCGACGGCCGAGCCCGAGATGCCGGCAAAGAAGGTCGAGGCAAGGATGTTGACGAGCGAGAGCCCGCCGCGCACGAAGCCGACGAGCACGCTCGCGAACGCGACGAGGCGCCGCGCCATGCCGCCTTCCGCCATGATCGCGCCGGCGAGGACGAAGAAGGGGATGGCGAGCAGCGAGAACTTGGCGACGCCGGACGAGATCTGGATCATCACCGCGTCGAGCGGCAGGCCGATCCAGAGTGCGGCCAGAAGGGAAGCGAGGCCGAGCGAATAGGCGATCGGCACGCCGATCACCATCAGGACGAAAAAGCTGCCGATGAGAATGAACGCGTCCATCCTAATCTGGCGTCGCCACCGCCTCCGGCGCCAATTCGTATTTCACGATCGGCCGTCCCGCCTGCGATCCGAAGACCATGCGCTCGAGCACGAAGACCAGCGTCAGCACGCCGCCGATGGGCAGCGGCAGGTAGGTCGCGCCGGCCGGCAGCCAGGGCAGCTCGGCGATCGACTGGCCCCAGGTCGCGGCACACAGCGCCGCGCCATACCAGACGATGAAGGTGCAAACCAGCAGCATCAGGAGGTCGCTTGCGAAGGCGGCCGCGCGGCGCATGACGAGCGGCAGGGCGTCGGTCAGGATCGTCACCGCGATGTGCGAGCCGGCGCGATAGGCGGCGGCTGCACCGATAAAAGTGAAGACCATCATCAGCAGGATGGCGATCGGCTCGGGCCACTGCGAACCCGAGCCGAGCACGTAGCGCGTGAACACACCCCAGGGAATGATGAGCGACATGGCGAGGATCGCCACGCCCGCCGTCCAGATGCTCGCGAGGTACAGGGCGTCGAGCGCACTCGGAATCGGCGAAGTCATCCGCCGCACCGGCGGCGGCGCCCCCGTTCCCGCTGCGCTCATTTCGTCGCTTCGATCCGCTTGATGAGATCGGCGTACGGCGCGCCGTACTTGGCGCGCACGCCAGCGGTCGCGTCGTAGAACGGCTTGTTATCGATCGGAATGAACTCGACGCCCGCGGCCTTCAGCTTGGCGACGTAGTCGCCGACGCTTTCGTCCCAGAGCTTCCTCTGCTCGAACTGCGCCTCGCGCGAGAACTTCTTGACCAGGGCCTGATCGGCAGGCCCGAGCTTGTCCCACGTCACTTTCGACATGACGAAGATCTCGGGAATGATGAGGTGGTTGGTCAGCGTGAAGTACTTCGCTCCGGCGGCGAAGTGGTTGGCGGTGAAGTAGCTCGGCGCGTTGTTCTCAGCGCCGTCGATGACGCCCGTCTGCAGGGCGCTGAACACCTCGCCGTAGCCCATCGAGATGCCGTTGCCGCCCATCGCGTTCATGGTGTCGACGAAGAGCGGGTTGCCGATCATGCGGATCTTCATGCCCTTCAGGTCGGCCATCGTGCGCACCGGCTTCTTGGTGTAGAGGCTGCGCGAGCCGCCGTCCATCCAGCCGAGCGCGACGAGCTTGGCTGGCGAGGCGGTGATCTTGGCGAGCATCTCGTCGCCGATCGGGCCGTCGATGACGGCGCGCATGTGCGCCTCGTTGCGGAAGACGAAGGGCATGTTGAAGACGTTGACGTCGGGCACCACCGGGCCGAGTGGCCCCAGCGAGGTGCGCAGGATGTCGATCGCGCCGACCTGGGTCTGCTCGATCATTTCCTTTTCGCTGCCGAGCACGCCGCCGGGGAACATCTTCAGCTTGATGCGGCCCTGGGTCGCCGCCTCGAGCTTCTGTCCGAGGTGCTCGATGGCGACGACGTTCGGGTAGCCGGGCGGGTGGACGTCGGCGGCGCGCAGCGACAGCGTCGCCTGCGCCGAAGCGAACGAAGGGGCGAGCCCGAGCGTCGACGCGACGGCGAGGCCGACGGCGAGACCGGCGAGGTGGCTGCGGATCTTCATGGCGATGTCTCCTTTGCGTACGTCAATAGGGGCCGCGGGTCACGAAGCCGCCGCCCTGGAAGCGGACCGACGGGTCGCCCGGATCGAGCTCGGGCTGCTTCGCCTCGAGCGCGGCGCGAAACGGCTCCGAGCTGTCCTGCGGTCGATAGCCGAGGTGGCGCGCGCTCGTGTTGTCCCACCACGTTGTTGTGTTGTCGGACATGCCGTAGACGACGCTGTGCCCGACCACCGGCGCGGTGAGGCTGGCGACGACGAGGCGCTCGAGGTCGTCGTAGCTGAGCCAGGTGGCGAGCATGCGGCGGTCTTTCGGCTCGGGGAATGACGAGCCGATGCGCAGGCACACCGTCTCGAGGCCGTAGCGATCGAAATAGAAACGCGAGAGGTTTTCGCCGAAGGCCTTGCTGAGGCCGTAGTGGCCGTCGGGCCGCATCGGATCGCCAGGGCGAATCACTTCATCCTGCCGGTAAAAACCCGTGACGTGATTAGAGCTCGCGAAGACGATGCGCCTGGTCCCGTGCTTGCGCGCCGCTTCGTAGAGGTTCCAGACGCCGACGATGTTGGCTTCGAGGATCGGCTCGAACGGGCCTTCGACCGAGATGCCGCCGAGATGAACGATCGCCTCGACACCGGCGACGAGTGCATGCACGGCCGCCGCATCCTGCAACGGCGCGACGACCGCTTCTTCGCTCGCGCCCGCCGCGCCCAGCGCCGCGATGTCGCTGACGCGCAAGACTCGGCACAGGCGCCCGAGGCGTGGCCGCAGGGCGCGGCCGAGGCCGCCCGCCGCCCCGGTGAGCAGGAGCCGGTCGAAACGCGGCGCCGGCGCGGCGGAAGTTGGTGATGAAGCGGTCGCCATGAGGGCAATAGTGGGCGCCGGCGCGGAAAATGCCAATCGGCGGAAATGCGCTTGCGCTGAGTTGTCTGATGTCGTACAACCAACCGCTACCGCTCGATCGACATGAACAACCTCGCCCTGCTCGAGCGCCGCCGGCCGCGCAGCCTTGCGCTCGGCGTCGTCGAGCAATTGTCCGATCGCATCCGCGACGGCCGCCTCGTCCCCGGCGCCAAGCTCGCGACCGAAGCGGCGCTGACGGGCGAGTTCGGCGTCAGCCGCACGGTGATTCGCGAAGCGCTCTCGAAGCTGCAGGCCTCCTCGCTCGTCGAGACGCGGCACGGCGTCGGCACCTTCGTCATCGGGCACGCCGATTCGGCGGTCTTTCGCATTCGCGCCGACCAGCTGGCGACGCTGCGCGACGTCGTCGCCATGCTCGAGCTGCGCATCGGCGTCGAGACCGAGGCTGCCGGCCTGGCGGCGCAGCGCCGTACCCCGTCCAACCTCGAGGGAATGCGCAACGCGCTGGCCGCTTTCACGCACGCCGTCGAGGCCGGCCACGACGCGGTCGGGCCGGATTTCCGCTTCCACCTCGAGATCACGCGGGCGACGCAAAACGCCCACTTCGAAAGCCTGGTGCTGACGCTCGGCACGGCCATCATTCCGCGCGCCCGGCTCGACCCGTCGGCGGCTTCAGCCGACGAGCGGCAAGCGTACTTGCGCCGCGTCAACGCCGAGCACGGCTCGATCCTCGACGCCATCGCCGGCAAGGACAGCGAAGCGGCGCGCGCGGCGATGCGCACGCATCTCGCGAACAGCCGCGAGCGGCGGCGGCGCGCGGCGCGGCTGTCGGATCGCTGACCGCCGCCCCGTCCGAGTTGTACGATGATCGAGACGCCACGTGTCGAATCAGTCCGCTGCGTTCCCGTCGCCGGACACGACGGCATGCTGCTCAACCTGAGCGGCGCGCACGCGCCCTTCTTCACGCGCAACCTCGTCATCGTCGGCGATTCTTCGGGCCACGTCGGCGTCGGCGAGGTGCCCGGCGGCGCCGCGATCGAGCGGGTCGTCATCGATTCGCAAGCCCTCCTGGCCGGGCGATCGCTCGGCGAGATGCGGCAGCTGCTCGCGCAGGTCGAGCGCCGATTCGCCGACCCTGACGGCGCCGGCCGCGGCACCCAGACCTTCGACCTGCGCACGACCATCCATGCCGTCGCCGGCCTCGAATGCGCGCTGCTCGACCTGCTCGGCCAGCATCTCGGCGTGCCGGTCTCGGCGCTGCTCGGCGAGGGCCGGCAGCGCGACAGCGTTCCCGTCCTCGGCTACCTGTTCTACGTCGGCAACCGTCGCAAGAGCGATCTTGCCTATCGCGAGCCAGGCGAAACGGGCGACGCCTGGCTCGCGCTGCGCGACGAACCGGCGCTCGACGCGAAGGCCGTCGTTCGCCTCGCCGAAGCGGCGCAGGCACGCTATGGATTCGTCGACTTCAAGCTGAAGGGCGGCGTGCTCGGCGGCGACGAAGAACTCGAAGCCGTGACGGCCTTGCAAGAACGATTTCCCGACGCGCGCATCGCCCTCGACCCGAACGGCTGCTGGTCGCTCGCCGAGGCGACCCGTCTGCTGCGCGACCGCCACGACGTGCTCGCCTACGCCGAAGACCCGTGCGGCGCGGAGGCGGGCTTTTCGGGCCGCGAAGTCATGGCCGAGTTCCGCCGCGCCACCGGCCTGCCAACGGCGACCAACATGGTCGCGACCGACTGGCGCCAGCTCGTCCACGCCCTCGCCCTGCAGGCCGTCGATATCCCGCTCGCCGATCCGCACTTCTGGACGCTGACCGGCTCGGTGCGCGTCGCCCAGACCTGCCGGGACTGGGGCCTGACCTGGGGTTCGCACTCGAACAATCACTTCGACGTGTCGCTCGCGATGTTCACCCACGTCGCCGCCGCGGCGCCCGGCCGCATCACGGCGATCGACACGCACTGGATCTGGCAGGACGGCGAGCGTCTGACGAAGGCGCCGCTGCAAATCGCCGGCGGGCAGATCCGCGTACCGACCGCGCCGGGCCTCGGCGTCGAGCTCGACATGGCTGAAGTCGATCGCGCCCACGCGCTCTATCTGGAGCACGGGCTCGGCGGCCGCGACGACGCCCTCGCCATGCAGGCCCTGGTGCCCGGCTGGCGCTTCGATGCGAAGCGGCCCTGTCTCGTACGATGACCCCTCGCGCCCCGGCGCCCGAACCGAAAGCCCCACCGATGTCGACTCCCGCCCCGTACCGCGCCTTTCCGAACAGCTTTCGCCAGCGCCTGCTCGCCGGCGAGACCCTGATCGGCTGCTGGTGCTCGCTCGCCAACCCGACGACGACCGAGGTGCTCGGTGTCGCCGGCTTCGACTGGCTGCTCCTCGACGGCGAGCACTCTCCGAACGATGTGACGACCTTCATTCCGCAACTCATGGCGCTGAAGGACAGCGCCAGCGCGCCGATCGCGCGCCCGGCGTCGAACAACGCCATCGAGATCAAGCGGCTGCTCGATGCCGGCTTCTACAACTTCCTCGTCCCGATGGTGGAGAGCGCCGATGAAGCGCGGCGCGCGGTCGCGGCGACGCGCTATCCGCCCGAGGGCATCCGCGGCGTCTCGACCTCGCAGCGGAGCAATCGCTTCGGCACCGTCGCCGACTACTTCAAGGGCATCAACGAGCAGATCTGCGTGCTCGTGCAGATCGAAAGCAGGAAGGGGCTCGAGGCCGCGGCCGAGATCGCCGCGGTCGAAGGCATCGACGGCGTCTTCGTCGGGCCGGCGGATCTGTCGGCCGCCTTCGGCCACCTCGGCAATCCGAACCATCCCGAAGCGCAAGCCGCGATCGCCGCCGTCTTCAAGTCCGTCGATTCGGTCGGCAAGGCCATCGGCATCCTCGCAGGGGTCGAAGCCGACGCGCGCCGCTACCTGGAGATGGGCGCGCGCTTCGTCGCCGTCGGCAGCGACCTCGGCGTCTTTCGCAGCGGCACGCAGGCCTTGCGCGACCGGTTCGGCTCAGGCGGGTGAGCCCCCGGCTCGAGGGCGGCGTATTACTACTCCACCTTCTGAGGCGACTCGACCCCTTGCGATTCCCGTTGCGCGAGCGGCGCGAACGCCATGATGGCCTTGCCGAGTGCGGTCGACTGGGGCTCGTTGGTCTTGTCCTTGACGATCCCGCCGATCTTGTTTGCGGACTTCAGGATGTCGGCCATCGCACTTCGGACGTTCGCAAGCGCCGCGGCTTGCTTGTCCACCGAGTCGTTGATCTTCTTCCTGAGAGCCGTCAGCTCGGCCTTCTTGGTCACGTAGATCGTGCGCGACTGAGAGATATCGGGCGGGTCGATGACCCTGGCCAACTCGGTCATGTAGGTGTCGGATGCCTTGACGAAATCGTCCCAATCCTTTTGCAGATAGGGAGGCGCCTTCTTCGGCAGGCTCTGATACGGAGTCTTCAGCGTAGCGAGTGCTGACTTTGCGTCTTTTCCCATCGCAATCTCCTTGGTTCGGATGTCATGGAAGCGGGCTCACGGCGAGGGTCGTCAGGGCATCCTGCCCTCGAAGAGGTCGCGTCCTTTGGCGAGAGCGCGGATCTTGGCGTCGGCGACCGAGCGCTTGAGCATCCAGAAGCCGCAATCCGGATGGATGAAGCGGACGCGCCCGGCACCGAGCAGTTTCTCGGCCCGCTCGATGGCGCGCGCCACGGCGTCGGCCGACTCGACCTCGGTGAGCTTGATGTCGACGACGCCGAGGCCGAAGCCGATCTGCGGCTTCAGCCCTTTGAAGATGGCGAGCTCTTCGGGCGGCCGGTGCGCGCATTCGAGAACGACGTGGTCGGCATGCAGCGCATTCAGGTACTGCAGCAGCCGCTCCCACGTGCCGCTCTGCACGCTTTGCCCGCCGTAGTTGCCGAAGCACAGATGCACCGCCGGCGTCGTCGGCACCGCGTCGAGAACGCGGTTGATCGCCGAGGCCGCCCATTCCCATTCCTCGGGATGGCCAGGCAGGTTCGCTTCGTCGATCTGCACGATGTCGGCATCGAGGTGGCGCACCTGCTCGGCGAGCACGTCGGCGATCGCGTGGGCGAGCTCGGGCGTGTCGGCGTAGTGGCGGTTGAGCAGCGTCTTGGCCAGCATGTGCGGGCCGGTGACGGTGAACTTGAACGTCTTGGTCGCCAGGGCCGAGGCCCGCTGGCAGGCGAGGGGTAGATCGAGCGTGCCGCTGCCGACGGCTGAATCGACGACGCCCGGCGGCCGGGTGCGAAAGCGCATGCCGGGCAGCGCCCGGTACGCGATGACCTCCTCGAAAGTCATCGCGTAGCGCACGCCCTGCATCGGCCGCACGAAATATTCGATCATCCCGTTCGTCTCGGGGTGGTTGAGATCGAAGCGGTAGAGCTCGCCGTCGCAGACGATGTCGACACCGGCCGCTTCCTGCGTCGCGATGACGACGCGCGTCGCGTCGATCAGCCCCTGCTCGGAAGGCGCGGCGAGCAGCCACTCCGGAACCGGGTAGGAGCCGACCACGGTCGTCTGGATGCGCGGCCTAGGCGTCATCGCACACCGCCTTCGCGCTTCGCCTTCGGTGCGTCGTTCACTTCGTCATCTTGATCGAGCGGTCAAGGAACTCGTTCGTGTACGTCTTCTTCACGTCGAAGGGCACATCGAGACCGACGTAGGTCTTGACGAGATCGTAGTCGGCGGCCATGCGCTCGGGATCGAGGTAGCCGAGAGCCACCGTGCGCGAGAACTTGTCGCTCATCAGCACTTCGACGAGCTCCCAGTTCTGCATCTCGTTGTCGAACTGCAGCGCCCCGTTGGCGTCGATGAGCGCCTGGACGCAGGGCTTGGGCGTCGCGACGCAGGCGGCGAAGGCCTTCTGCGTCACCTTGACGAAGGCGGCGATCAGCGGCTTGTTCTTCGCCAGGAAATCGGCGTTGACGATGACCGTGTTGCCGTAGGGATTGAGCCCCGCGTCCTTCCAGGCGACGAAGCCCATGTCGTCACCGAGCTCGCGCTTGAAAATGTGGTGGATGTTGTAGAACGAGGTGGTCGCGTCGATGGAGTGCGCCTTCAGTGCCGCGAGCTTCGAGTTCGCGTCGATGTTGACCCAGGTCACCGAGTTCGGGTCGATGCCGTTGGCCTTGGCCAAGGCCGGCCAGATAGTGCGCGCGCCGTCGCCTGCCGGATTGCCGATCTTCTTGCCGACGAGATCCTTCACCGACTTGATGCCCGAGCTCTTCAGCCAGTAAAGACCTTGCGGCGAATTGGCGTAGACGTTGAAGACGCCGACCGTATCGGCGCCCTTGCCGCGCAGCACGAGCGCATTGGCCATGTCGGCCAGGCCGATCGGGTCGGCGCCGGCGCCGACCTTCTGCACCGCGACCGCCGAGCCCTTGCCCGGCTCGAGATTGAGGTCGATGCCGGCCTCCTTGTACCAGCCCATCTTCTTCGCGTAGTAGTACGGCGCGTGGTCGCCGCCGGGGACCCAGTTGAGGATGAAGTCGAGCGTCTGCTCGGCAAAGGCCGGCGGCGCAGCGAACGAAGCAGCGGCCACGGTGAAGAGGGCGATGCGGCGAAGAAGGGACATGTCGTCTCCTGGGTTGAAGAACGGCTCCGCGCGCAACGTCAGCGCCGGGAAAGGCGGCCGCCAGTCTAGCAACCGGCCACCTGCCTGCGGCCCGGCATTGACCCCTATCATCGGCGCGGCAAACGAGCTCGACCCGATTCGCAACCGCGATGCACACGACCCACGATCGCTGGACGCGAACCTCGATGGCGGTGGCCTCGCACCTCGCGCTGCTCGCGCTCTGGTATCTCTTCGTCAAGTTCGGCGACGTGCCGAAGTACGTCATGCCGTCGCCGGTCGACACGGCGAAGACGCTCTTCGCCGGCAACTACCACTGGTGGAGCAACTTGCTGGTGACGGCGGCCGAAATCTTCGGCGGCTACGCCGTCGCCCTCGTCACCGGCGTGCTGCTGGCGCTGGCGTTCACCTGGTCGAGGCCGCTCGAGGCGCTGATGATGCCGCTTCTCGTGAGCCTCAACATGATCCCGAAAGTCGCGCTCGGGCCGCTCATCATCGTCTGGTTCAAGTACGGAATCGTGCCCAACATGCTGATCGCGTTTTCGATCTGCGTCTTCCCGATCCTGCTCACCACGGTGCGCGGCCTGCGCGAGGTCGAGCCCGACCTGCTCGATCTCGTGAAGAGCCTGCGCGGCTCGCGCTGGCAGACCTTCACCAAGATCCAGCTGCCGGGCGCCTTGCCCTACATCCTGTCGGGCATGAAGGTCGCGGCCATCCTCGCCGTCGCCGGTGCCATCGTCGGCGAGTTCCTCGGCTCCGACAAAGGCCTCGGCTACCTGATGCTGCAGGTCCAGGTGACGCTCGACACGGCGGCGATGTTCATGGCCGTGTTGCTGATCACCCTGATCGGCATGCTGCTCTACGGCAGCGTGCTGGTGCTCGAACGAGCTCTGGTCGTACCCGACGCGCGCGTCGGCTGAGGATGGGTACCGAGCCGTTCATCCATCTCGCCGGCGTCGCCAAGAGCTACGGTCGCGGCGCCAAGGCGCACCTCGCGATCTCGGACGCGAGCTTCGACGTGATGCCCGGCGAGCTCGCCTGCCTGGTCGGGCCGTCGGGCTGCGGCAAGAGCACCTTGCTGAAAATCCTTGCCGGCCTGCATCCGATCGACGCCGGCACGGTGACGATCGGCTCGCCGGCCAACCCCTTCGATCCGGCGCGCGACGTCGGCATGGTGTTCCAGCAACCGCTTCTGCTGAAGTGGCGAAGCGTCCTCGACAACGTGCTGCTGCCGGCCGAGATCCTCGGCCTGCCGGCGGCGGAAAGCCGCGACCGAGCGCGCGCGCTGCTTGCGCTCGTCGGCCTCGCCGGCGCTGAAGAGAAGCGCCCCTACGAGCTCTCGGGCGGCATGCAGCAGCGTGCCGCGATCGCCCGTGCGCTCGTCCACGATCCCAAGCTCGTGCTGATGGACGAGCCCTTCGGCGCGCTCGATGCGCTGACGCGCGAGAAGATGAACCTCGAGCTGCTGCGCATCTGGAGGCAGTCGGGCAAGACCATCCTCTTCGTCACGCACGGCATCTCCGAGGCCGTGTTTCTCGGTACGCGCGTCGTCGTCTTCACTGCCGGACCGGCGCGAATGGCAGACAACTTCGAGATCGACCTGCCGCGCCCGCGCACCCTCGACATGAAGACACACGAAGCCTTTGGCGCCTACACGCGACGCATCTACAAGCTGCTCGGTATGGAGTAGCAGTAGCAGCCTCTAGTGCACGAGCCGATTGAAGTAGCCGAGCATCTCGTCGATCTCGTTCGACTTGTCGAACACCCGGTCGGCGCCGAGCTCGACGCACTTGGCGCGGATCTCCGGTGTCGCGTGATTGCTGAGCACGACGCGGCGTACCGACGGATCGAGCTTCGCGATCTGCTTCAGCACGCCGAGCCCGGAACCCGACTTCAGGAAAATGTCGACGATGACGAGATCGCAGGCATGCTGCGGATCGAGCAGCCAGGCGACCGCCGCGCGCTCGTCTTCGGCGCAACCGACGACGTCGATCGGCGCGTTCTCGTGCAGTGCTTCTGTGAGGTTGTCGCGGATGACTGAACTGTCTTCGACAACGTAGGTTCGCAATCGGCTACGACTCTTGGCGGGCTCGAGCATTTGCCTCGATTTTCGGCACAATCCGCCGCGCGCGCGGTAGGTCGCCGGGCAGCAGGCCGGGTCCTGGCCATCACCTCCGGGCGTCGGACTGATCCGACCGCCGGCCTCCGGCCGCTGGCGGCCACTCGGCCGGCGGCATGGCGGAGGTCGACGCGAGATCGGGCACCACGGCACTGCCAAAACCCTTGCAGTCGAGCGAATCGAGCGCGAGCCGGCCAGCGTGGATCGACAGCCGCACCCGGCCGTTGTGCTCTTCATAGAGATCGGGATGCGCCCGCAGGAACGCCTGCGCCTCGGCGTCGGGCCGGCCGGCGAAGCCGTCGATGAAATGATGGCCGTTTCGCTCGACGTCGGCCAGGCCGAGCAGAGCGACGAGGGCCAGATCCTGTTGCACGGCGAGTCCGGCCTGCGTCGTCAGGTCTTCGCCGGAAAGAAAATACGAGCCGTCTCCTTCCGCGTTCCAGAGGCGGCAGCGTGCCAGGTTGACGAGCGATCGGTAGAAGCCCTTGCAGGCTTTCGACGAGACGCCGGCGTAGCCGAGCGAGCGGGCGCGCACGAACGCGTCGAGCTCGCCGTCGGACTCGTCGATGATGACCGGCCGGTACCGCGCCAGCGGCGCGATGCTGCGCGCCAGCGCGACCTGTCGCTTGATCGGCTGCTCGATGAAGAGCGTCGCCGCGCAGAGCTTTTGCAAGGCCGGCTCGGCCTCCATGGCGCTCCAGAGATCCACCACCGCCTCGACGTCTTCATACTGCTCGTTGCCGTCGAGCGTCACGTGCAAGGGGCCGGCGATGGTGTCGAGCACGCTGGCGATCTTCACGAGCCGCTCGACATCGGCTTGCCGGTCGCCGCTCACCTTGAGCTTGAAGCAGCGCTGACCGTAAGCGGCGACGACTTCGTCGAGCGTCTCGGGCAAGCCGTCGTCGACCCGCGTGCCGGCGGCCTGATCGTCGGCGACGATCGGATCGACAAGGCCGACCGTGTGCCTCGCCTCGATGCTGCGAACCGGCTCGAGGCCGGCGAGAAAGGTCGTGAAATCGAACTGGCCCAGGTCGGCGATGATCGGATGCGGCGCCATGCCGGCCAGGTTGCTGCGCATCGCCGTCCAGAAACTCGCGCCGACGAGGCGGCAGATCGCATCCATGACGGCGCGGTCGAGCAGCGCAGCGCCATAGCTCGCGACGAGCGCCGGCAGGTCGAGCTCGCGGGCAGCGCGCATCTGGTGCCGATAGTTGTCGGCGAACAGGTCGAAGGCCGTGCACGACGGCGCCGCCTGGTACGCCTCGGCGGCGATCTCGATCGACTTGCGCAGCTGGTGCTGGTTCTGGGCGTCGCTGAGCGCCGGGTTCTTGTCGAACCACTTCGCGGCGAGCATCTCGGCGGCGTAGCCGAAGCCTTCGCGCCCGTCGTCGAGGCGGACCCGGACGCGAACGATGGCCTGCAAGCCTTCGGTGAGCGTGATGACGCCGAAGCGAAACGGCATGCGCAGGCGAAAGGGCTGCTCGAACGCCTCGACACCGAGAACCTTGACCCGAGGCGCGGGAATCGCGATCGCCATGGCGCCGATTCTGGGCCCAGGCGCCAGCCGAAACGATTCGGGATGTGTGGCTGGCGCTTTGGCCGTGATCAGCGGAGCCAGCGCTCGAGGTTTGCAGCGACGAAAGCGTCGTCGCCAAGGTCGGCGTGCACCTCGAGCACGCGGTCGATCTCTTCGGCCTGGCCAGGGCTCAGGCCTTCGTTCGGATCGAGGCACCACGTTCCTTCGAGGAGGCCCTGGCGGCGCAACACTTCGTGGCAACCGGCGATGCAGCCATGGAAGTGGTGGGCGACGTCGAAGAAAGCGCTGTTGCAATCGGTGACGCGGCTGTCGAGCGCGAGCAGCTCGCCGTCGATCGCCGCCCCGCTCGCCACTGCCGCGTTGCAGCGCTCGAGCAATTCGAGAGCGCGCTTCGTCCACACCGACCAGTGGCCGAGCAGGCCGCCGCGAAAGCGCACCGTGACCGGCCTGCCGTCGCGCATGGCCGCAAATGGCGTGACGAGGTCGAGCACGATGTGATCGTCGTTGCCGGTATAGAGGACGACCCGCTCCTCGGCGCGCGCCGCGACGACACCACGCACGACGTCGAGCGTGCGATAGCGGTCGAAAGGCGCGACCTTGATCGCGACGACGTTGCCGATCGCCGCGAAGCGCGCCCAGAACGCCGCGCCGAGCTCGAGGCCGCCGACCGCCGGCTGCAGATAGAAACCGACCAGCGCGATCTCGCGGGCCACCGCTTCGCAGTGCGCGATCAAGGCGTCGTCGTCCTCGCCCTTCAGCGCCGCCAGGCTGAGGAGGCCGGCGTGGTAGCCGAGCCCGACCGCGAGCCGCGCTTCGGTGACGGCTTGCGCCGTGCGACCGCAGACGCCCGCGACCATCACCGGCGGCGGCGCCTGGCGCGGCCAGGCACGCGCCGTTTCGATCGCCTGGCCGAGCACGGTTTCATAGAGCCCGGCTTCGCGGATCGCGAACTGCGTCGTGTGCACGCCGACAGCGAGGCCGCCGGAGCCGGCATCGAGGTAATAGCGCGTCAGGGCGCGCTGGCGCCTGGCGTCGAAGCGGCGCCCGGCATCGAGGGCGAGCGGATGCGCCGGGATGACCAGGCCTTCGCGCAGCCGACGGCGCAGCGCATCGGCATCGCGCCAGGTATCGAGCGAGATCACTGCCTGCGCGTCCATCAACCGAACTCGGGGCCGGCGAGGGCGAAGCTGCGTTCGCCGACGACGGGCGGGTGCGCGGCGCCGAGCGACATGCGAAAAAAAGGCCGCTGACGGTGAAAGCCCTGCCGCTCGAGCCAGGCGGCGATCTCGCGCCGGCTCGTAGGCACGTCGAGAAACACCGGCTGCTTCGAGGCCGCCAGCGCGGCGCCGAGCAAGACGATCGCCTGCCCGGCGCCCGATGCGACGAGCGGCCCGATCTGCGTCGCGCGACGACCTTCGCGGGCGATGACGAAACCGCGCGTGTCGGCCGAGAGCCACGCCCGCGTCCCGGCGCGGAACAAGAAGCTCTCGAGCAGGAAGCGGCGGTCGAGGCCGGTCGCCGAACGATCGAGCGACGCGATGCGATCGATGTCCGACGCATCGGCGAGGCGAGGTGGCTCGGCAGCGATCGCGACATCGCCTTGTCCGCTCGACTGCCAGCGCTCGAACCCGAATCCGGAGGCGAAACCGAGGCTTCGATACACCGCCGCGCCAGCCGGAGTGGCGTCGAGAAGCGGCAGCGCGCCCGCTGCTTGCAGGTGCGCGAGGCATTCGCGCATCAGGGCGCTCGCCAGGCCGCGATGGCGCCAGCCTTCGGCGACCAGCACCATCGAGATCCAACCTGCCTCCGCGCCATAGGGCAGCGCCGCCGCCGTCGCGACGAGGCCACCCGCGGCGTCGCGGCAGCCGAGCGCCCGGCCGTGTTGGATGAAGAGGGCCCAGTCGTCGGCGGTCTGGTTCCAGCCGGCCGCGTCGGAAAGCGCGAGGCCGCCTTCGACGTCGCCCAGCGTCAGCGCCTCGATGCGCGGCACCTCTCGAAGCCCGTTCAACGTGCGTGCTTCCTGCACCTCAGAAAGTACCATCGCGAACCTCGAACTTCGTCGGCTTGCCGAGGCTCGGCCCGTCGTTCGCGATCCAGTCGGCGACCCAGTCGAGCATCGTCTCGAGCGGCACCGTCGGCGGCCCGAAAAGACGCGCCGCTTCGCTGGCGTCAGAAAGCAGCGCCGTCTCGGCTTCGCGTCCGGCGATCTTCGCGGCGACGCCGAAGCGCTCGCCGAGTTGTGCGGCGAGCGTTCGCACCGAAAGCGCTTCGAGCCCGGTGCAATTGATGACGCTCGAAGGCGCCGTGCAGTGCGCGAGGCAGCGCAGCACCTGGGCGTTGGCATCGCCCTGCCAGATGACGTTGACGTAGCCCATCGTCACGTCGACCGGTTCGCCGCGATGGACCTTCGCTGCGATGTCGAAAAGCACACCGTAGCGCATGTCGATCGCGTAGTTGAGCCGCACGATGCGGCCCGGCGTGCCGTGACGCGCCGAGAAGTACTCGAACATGCGCTCGCGGCCGAGGCAAGACTGCGCGTACTCGCCGATCGGGCCGACGCGGCTCGCCTCGCCTGGCGCCGCTTCGCCGATGTGCGTCAGCGGATAGACGTTGCCCGACGAGAAAGCGACGATGCGAGCGGCCCTGAAACGCTCGGCGACGAGCGTCGGCACCCAAGTGTTCATCGCCCAGGTGAGCGGCGTGTTGCCGCTGGCGCCGAACTTGTGGCCGGCCGCGAAGACGACGTTCGGGGCATCGGGCAAGGCCTCGATCGCGACGCGGTCGAGGAGGTCGCAGGCGATCGTCTCGATGCCCCAGCGCTCGAGCCGATCGCGCACCGCGGCGTCGCTGAAGCGGGCGACGCCGACGACGCGGCGCCCGGGCGTCGCGTTTTTCGCCAGACGCGCCAGCGTCGGTCCCATCTTGCCGGCGACGCCGAGGATCATGAGATCGCCTTGGACCTTCGCCATGTCGGCGACGAGGGCCGGCCCCGGCGCGGCGAGAAAGGCCTCGAGCTCGTCGACCGACGCGAAGCGCTTGGGCAGAGTCGGACTTTCGGTGTGGAACGGGATCATCTAGTGGCAGTCGGCGCAGCGCCACAAAGGGCGCCGGACGAGTCTAGTGGATCGGTTGCGCAGCAGCGAGCGGGTGGCCGAGAATCGGCCGATGACACCGCCTCCTGCCGAAAAGATCGTCCGCATCGGCGGCGCCTCCGGTTTCTGGGGCGACAGCATGGTCGCCTCGCCGCAGCTCGTCCGCTCCGGCCAGATCGACTACCTCGTCTTCGACTACCTCGCCGAGACGACCATGGCGATCCTCGCGGCGGCACGCGCGAAAAGGCCCGAGCTCGGCTACGCGACCGATTTCGTCGACATCGCCATGCGCTCGGTGCTGCCCGAGATTGCCGCAGCCGGCATCAAGGTCGTGAGCAACGCCGGCGGCATCAACCCGCATGGCTGTGCCCAGGCGCTCGCCAAGCTCGTCGCCGCAGCCGGCCTGCCGCTGCGGATAGCCGTCGTTGAAGGCGACGACGTGAGCGCGCAGCTGCGCGACCTCTGTGCCGCCGGCCAGCGCGACATGTTCACCGCCGAGCCCTTGCCCGAGCGCGTGCTGAGTGCCAACGCCTATCTCGGCGCGCTGCCGATCGCGCGCGCCCTCGACGCCGGCGCCGACATCGTCATCACCGGCCGCTGCGTCGACAGCGCCGTGACGCTCGGGTCGCTGATGCACGAGTTCGGCTGGGCCAGCGACGATTTCGATCGGCTCGCCGCCGGCAGCTTGGCCGGCCACATCATCGAATGCGGCTGCCAGGCGACGGGCGGCCTCTTCACCGACTGGCAGAGCGTGCCCGGCTGGGCGACGATCGGCTATCCGATCGCCCTGTGCCGCGCCGACGGCAGCTTCACGCTGACCAAGCCCGAAGGCACGGGCGGGCTCGTCACGCGTGCCGCCGTCGCCGAGCAACTGCTCTACGAGATCGGCGATCCGGGCGCCTATGTGCTGCCCGACGTCATCTGCGACTTTCGCCATGTCGAGATCGAGCAGGCGGGCGAGCACCGGGTTCGCGTGAGCGGCGCGCGCGGCCTGCCGCCGACCGACGCGTACAAGGTTTCGGCGACGACGATGCAAGGATTTCGCGCCGCGGGAACGCTTGTCATCGTCGGCATCGACGCGGTGCAGAAAGCCGAGCGCACGGCAGCCGCGATCCTCGAGCGGACACGGACGCTGCTCGCCGAAGGCGGCTTCGCCGACTTCAGCGCGACTCACGTCGAAGTGCTCGGCGCCGAAGCCTCGTACGGCCCGCACTCGCGGGCACGCGGCGCGCGCGAGGTAATGATGCGTGTCGTCGCCGATCACGCCGACCGGCGTGCGCTCGAGCTCTTCGCGCGCGAGATCGCGCCGGCCGGGACCTCGTGGTCGCCGGGCACGACCGGGGCCGGTGGCGGCCGGCCCGGCGTTTCACCGCTCGTGCGGCCGCTCGCCTTCATGATCAACAAGCACGCCGTCGATACGGCGTTCACGCTCGCTGACCATCGTCACCCGGTCGCCATGCCGCTGTACGGGGGCGTTGTGCCACGGCCGGCCGAGGCCGCCGTGCCGGCCTTCGTCGCCAATACGCAAGAGGCGACGCAGACGCTTCCGCTCATTCGCCTCGCCTGGGCCAGAAGCGGCGACAAGGGCAACGTCTCCAACGTCGGCGTCGTCGCGCGCCGCCCCGAGTGGCTGCCGCTGCTCTGGGACCGGCTCACGCCCGAGCGCGTCAAGGCTCATCTCGCGCATCTTGTCGCAGGCGGCGTCGAGCGTTATTACCTGCCCGGCATCGCAGCGATCAACTTCATGCTCTACGAAGCGCTCGACGGCGGCGGCCCGGCCTCGCACCGCCTCGATCCGCTCGGCAAGGGCATGGCGCAGCTGCTGCTCGACATGCCGATCGACGTGCCGCTGACGATCGCCAGCGAAGCCGGCGCATAGCAGACATTGCCGTGGTTCGGCCGCACGCCGATGCAGAGACGGTGCCGCCGGATAGCCGCGACGCACCTACCAGCCGACCGTGCGGCCGGCCAGGCTGCCGACGGTGGCGAGCAGCTCGTGTGGCTCGACCGGCTTCGACAGGTGCACCTGGTATCCCACCCGCATGGCCCGGGTGCGGTCCTCGGAGCGCGCGAAGGCGGTGAGGGCAATGGCCGGCGTCCGGCCACCGCGCTGCGGCGCACGACCGAGAAGCGCGACAGCGCCAGGTTGTTCAGATCGATGAAGCTCTGCAGCAGGCCGCCCGAGGGATCGAGCTTGACGGCGAGGCGGCCTTCGGTGAAATCGATCTGCACCTTGTGTGCGCCCTCGACGAGGCAGTTGCGCACCTCGGTCTCGTGCTCGCGAAGCAGGTCTTCGATGAAGCGCTCGCGCGGGTAGCCGCGCAGCTCGGTCTCGGGATAAAGCAGGCTCAGCGCCGATGGCAAGATCCCCGCCTGCTTGACCGGCGCGTGGGCATAGCGCTGGGCGATCTCGAGATAGCGGTCGGCGAAGCGGCCGTAGCGAAACGGCCCGCGAGTCAGCCGCGGCATACGGCGCGTATGGCCGGCGGCGATCGGGATCTTGAAGCCTTCGGCATCCAAGTTGGGCATGCCGTGCACGCAGTAAGTCCAGAAGTTGTGGTACTTGCGCTGCTCGCCGTCGCTGATGACGGGGGAACCGGTGGCCCCGAAGCGCTCGATCGTGTCGCGGACGGCGGCCTCGTGGAGCGGATCGAGACGCGGGTCGTCGCCGTCGATCGTCGCCAGCGTGTCGAGCAGGCGCAATGGCCCGGGGGATGCTACCGATGGGTTCGGTCGGCAGAGGCATGACTTCTCGCAGCGAAGATGCGCTTCGGAGATTTTGCCGCCGGTTCGCGCGAGACGCGACAATGATTCTGACGCGCCCGGCAGGTATCGAACCTGCAACCCCTGCCTTCAGAGAGATCAGTCCGGGGGACGTTCTTGGACGGCGCTGAACCCCGTTTTACGAGGTAAACTGTCTGAAGGCATCCTAAGAAATGCAAGGTGGTTTAGGATACTTTTAGGATATTTTTAGGACACCTTGAACAGAGGGTGCCATGGCACATCGTCTCGACACGGTCGAGGGCCGCGGAAGGCTCAAGGCTCGCCGTTCACCGTACTGGCAAAGGGTATCGACCGGCTGCCATGTCGGCTTCAGAAAGCTTGATTCGGGTAGCGACGGGACGTGGCTCGCTCAGGCATACGATGCCGCGACCCAGAAGCAGACTCGACGCAGCCTCGGGTCCTTTGGAAGCAGCCCCTCCCATCTGCGATTCAACGCAGCGAAAAAGGCGGCCGAGGCGTGGTTCGAGCACCTGGGCAGAGGCGGAAGCGTCGACACCCTTACCGTTCGAGAGGCGTGTGAGGAGTACGTTGCCTCGGTGCGCATGAACGGTAGAGAGTCCACGGCGGCGGACATCGCGGCCCGGTTCAAACGGCGCATCTACTCCGAGAAGATCGCCGGCATCGACTTGCCGAAGCTCACGCGCAGGCATGTCGAGACGTGGCGTTTGAATTTGACGACGACGCCCGTGGTCATCAATCCGCACGCCAAGAAGCCGAGAACGCGAGTGCGGGCATCGTCATCCATCAATCGAGACATGGCAGCGCTTCGCGCGGCGCTGAATCTGGCGCACGACAACGGCGCCGTCACCAGTGACATGGCCTGGCGGGTAGCGTTGAGGCGAATCGAGAACGCAGACAGGAGTCGAGACGCCTACCTGGATCGAGCCCAGCGCGGGTCCCTGATCGCAAACGCTCCCCCCGACCTTGCACTGTTTCTTCAGGGTCTGTCAGTGATTCCACTTCGGCCTGGAGCGCTGGCTGCGTTGAAGGCGGCGAGCTTCGAGAAGAGGCTGAGCGTGCTGACGATCGGCAAAGACAAGTCTGGCGGCGACAGACGGATCAAACTGCCTAAGCAGACGAGCACATTCTTTGGCGCGCAGGCAAGAGGCAAACTTCCTTCGGCCCCGCTTCTGGCTCGGGCCGACGGAAAGCCTTGGGACAAGGATTCCTGGAAAAAGCCCGTAAAGGCAGCGGCCCGTGCAGCAGGACTCTCCGACAACATCACCGCATATGCCATGAGGCACAGCACGATCACGGATTTGGTGACGGGGGGGCTCGATCTCTTGATGGTGGCGCAAGTCAGCGGGACGAGCGTCGACATGATTGAAAAGCACTATGGACACCTCCGAGCCAATCTTGCCGTGGCTGCGCTGGCCGCGTTGACGCTCTGAGGGCAGAAATACCTGGACGCCGCCCCGGGACGTTCAGCCCTCCATAGCAAGGGC